>Ga0187804_10000170_pt1 | contig 14534 bp, 11 predicted proteins | sample NC_wetland_sal_i_3_FD_132961 | JGI IMG/M metagenome (GOLD analysis project Ga0187804, IMG submission 132961) | Wetland sediment microbial communities from Neuse River Estuary, North Carolina, USA - Control_4 | ecosystem: Environmental > Aquatic > Freshwater > Wetlands > Sediment | place: USA...
GGCTTCAGCGGCAAACTGGGAGGGTCAAGAATGCGGAAGCGCTCACCTTGCTGCAGCCGTTCCATGCTGGTGGCCATCTCTGACCCGTTTTTCTTTCTCAGCAGTTCGTCGTAGTTGGCCTTGGATTGGTCGTAACCGCGGGTCAGATCGGCCAACTGCTGCTCGCGCACCGGTTCCTGGTTCAAGCGTACCTAGTAGTCGTTAATTCTGGCTTTCAAGCCGGCAATCGCTTGCTCACGGTTCGTGATTTCGGACTGGTTGGCTTGCAGTTGGCCTTGCAGTTGCACCATCGCCGAGTTTTGCGAAGGATTCGCTACGTCACGTGCAACGGTGCCGCCGTCTGGCTGGCCAGTATTGTTCTTGTTCTTCAAGTCAGCAAGGAGCTGGTCTCTCGTCTTTTCGGTTTCGGCAATGTGGTTCTTCAACTTCCGAAGATCCGGGTGACGATCGGTGTACCGGGAGCTGAGGTCTGCCACTTGTGACTTTAGTCTGTCGAGTTCCTGGTCAATCGCTGGCAAACCCGTCGGAGCACCGTCGTCAGTCCGGGATGCCCCTTGGAGCGTCCGGTATTGATTGATCAGCGTCTGTAAGTAGACGCGCTGCTGTTTCGCGGTGTTAAGCGCGTCTTGTTCGTTCTGCAGTTGCTGTTGCAGGCCACTCAGGATTTGGAGATTACTCGCCTGCTGGGTAGGTAATTCGCTTACGTGCTGTCCTTTGAACTCTCGAATCTTTGCTTCCTGCTCGGCAAGGCTCTTACGCGCGTTCTCCAGTTGGCTCTCGAGAAACTTGGTGGTGTCTTCGGACTGTTGCTGCCGTACTTCCAGACTTTCGTTAATGAACAGGTTGGTCAGTTGGCTGGTAACCTGCTGGGCAACGTAGGGATCGTGCGCTGAATAGTAAACGTTGAATGCGGTGATCTGGTTGTTGTGCGAGTCACGCACAAGCTCGATTTCAATGTCTTTGCGCATGCCCTCGACTTTTTCATCTGGCGTGGTCAGGCTGTGGCTCCCGCCATAAAGATTCAAGTGGTCAATGATTTGAAGAAGGCGCGTGCGACTGAGAATCTGCTGGGTGATGCTCTGCAACCGGTCTTGCAAATTGTCGTTGACATTCGGTACGACGTAGTCTTTCGGCATCGTGGGCTGTTCCACCAAGATCAGCGTGCCCGACTTGTAGCTTGCGGGCAGAATCCAGCTGGCTCCCCAGACTGCGAGCCACCCAAGAAGCACCGGTATCAGGAAATGGAGGTGGCGGCGGCGAGCCACGTCCCAGTAGTGCTGGATGTCGAACCCTTCTGCACTCTGCTCTTCGGAGAATTCTGGCATGGTTATCTTCCCAGCGGTCTTGCGAACTGATAGGAAACGGAGATGAACTCGCGATTGGTGTCAGGAGCGTTGGATATCGCCCCGACACCGCTGTAACTCTGGTGCAGACGGGTGTATCCAACTTCCGCATTGAAGTGCTCGCTGATTTGGTGCTGGACCGAGACCGTTCCCGAAACGGTGTGCCCTCCCGGACTGGCGAGGAAAAAGAAGGGGGTCACATTCTTGTAGATCGCGTAGCTTGCGGCTGATCCTACGTTCCAAGTGCGTGCCAGTTGCCAGCGTGCAGACGCATTTGCGCTGTTCGAATGGTAGGCTCCAACCAAGCCACCACCCCCGCTAACGGTTCGCGAGTAGCTGGCCGCAAAATTGGTGTGGAGCCCTTGCCAACCCATACTTGCCGTTGCCGCAGGCGACCACGAGCGGGCGGCCGGCAAGGGGAATTGAGCGACGTCAAAGTGCTGCGGGCCGCCCGACAAGGACACAGAGAAAGTGGGCTTCAGATAAACCGTGTAAAAAACAAAGACGGTGTGTGTCTGAGTCTCACTCTGTGCATTGACGGGGTAAGCCAGGATTCTTGAATACTGATAGGTCGCACCAAGGTAATGCTTTTTGGACAGACGGTGACTGTAGAAAGCCGCCCCCCCGCGCGAACTTGAATCGTAGAGGCCAGGGACTTCGGCCGGGTTGGGGTAATGCAGATTCGTAAATGTTCCGGAGGCACCGATCATGCCATTCCTGCTGAATTGATAGGTGAGTTCCGCATTCGCCGAATTGTTGAGCCGGTCTGCGACCGGAGCGATAACGGTTACTGGGGGAGACTGTCCCGAGCCAGGTACCCCCCCTGCCGAAAGCAGATCGGGCTGGTTGAATACGTTCGAGCTCTTTTGAAAGGAGTCCCGCAGGCTGGCGGTCACATGTGGGCTCAGGCGGTACTGGAAATCCAGAGCCGCATTCTGGTCCTGTTCGTTACGAGCGCTCGTGCGCTGATAGAACGTGAAACCTGGACTGTAGGTCAACATCGAATGGAGCCGCGAAGTGGTCTGGTCGAGCGCAATCGTAGGCCAAATCGAGTAGCTGATGTCGCTGACCGGATTGCCGCTGACGCCTCCCACCACGTTGTCACTGTATGCGGTATTGAAGGTCAATCCGGCGCGCAGATAATTTGACCGCGTTTCGGAGCCGACTGTAGTCGGATAGGTTTCACCGTTCACCGGAGGCGGTGTCAGCATTCGGGCTTCATCAGCTGGGTTGGTCGTGGATTCTGTTGCGTTCGTGTCCACTTGGGACCATGCGGGCATGGCCACTAGCAACGCAAGGCTGAGGCAAATTCGTGTGAGCATACACTTTCCTCAAGGCACGACGATGGTGTCGCGCGGCTCAAGCTTGATGTTCTGCGCAGGATTCTTGCCCTTGATCACGTCCTTGTAGTTGAAGGGAATGCGGGACTCGCCACCAGCAGGACTCTGGCGAAGAATGTAAATGGCTTTTTGCTTGGCGAAGTCCCGGAATCCGCCGGCAATCGCAATTGCGTCCAGAACCGTCGCCGCGTTTGTAAGCGAGTATGATCCCGGCCTTGCCACCTGTCCCAAGATGTTGAACCTCTCACTGTTAATCTGCTGGACCATTACCGTGACTTCCGGCTCCGAGATGTAGTTCCGCAGTTTGCTGGCGATGTCCTGTTCGAGTTGCAAAGGAGTCCGTCCCGCCGCCTGTACTTCTCCGACCAAAGGCAGCGAAATTTTTCCGTCCAATCGCACCGGAATCGACCGAGAGATGTCCGGCTCCTTCCAAACATTGATCGCCAGGAGGTCGTCATTCCCAATCACAAAGCTGTCGTCGTGGGGCTTGGTGGCTGATGGTGTCAGGGGCGGAGCGACCGAAGCCGCTGCGGCAGGACCCGGGGGGCGGCCGCCCGCTTGACTGGGGGCCGGCGCTTGCGCCCACAGGAATCCGACGAGAAGAATCAAAACGAACACTAAGCCTAGAGGGTGATTGGCTCTGTTTTTCATACCCGACTCCTGTCGACGATCTTCGACGTTGCTCTTCCGATCTGGCTCAACCAGTTCTGCCGTTGCCGCGGAAGCCGGTCCCGTTACTTCTGAGTCCATTGCCTCCTGGAAACAGAGAGGAATCCGACGATCTCATGTGGTACTGCTCGATTTTGTACAGCATTGTCCGATAGCTGACCTTGAGTAAACGTGCGGCGGCTTTTCGATTCCAACCCGTCTTCTCGAGCGCTGCGGCGATCGCGTTCCTCTCAGCCTCCAACTTGACACTCTGTACCAGAGATCTGAGCGAGTCAGAACCGGAGGCGTCGACCCGAGACGGAATCGGTGATTGTGCCGGCTGGTTCAAACTGCGCGGCGTAGTGAAAGCCGCATTCTGGGTTACCCCCTCCAGCTCCGACCGGCTCTTGTCGAACGCTATTTCTTTGTCGCCCACCATGAGGTAACGTTTCACGAAATTTTCCAGCTCTCGCAGATTGCCCGGCCAGGAATACGCCTGGCAGGCCTCGAGCATGGCTGGCGAAAAGGTGCGTGGCGAGAGGCCGTAGTGCTTGGCAAGTTGGTGCATGAAATGGCGCAACAGGAGCGGAACTTCCACTCGACGCTCCCGTAGGGGGGGCACGTGAATCGTGTAGGCGCTCAAGCAGTAGTAGAGATCTTCGCGGAGTCTGTTTTCAGAAATTGCGTGTTCAATATCTGTGGTACTCGCGGCCAGAACGCGGACATCGACCTCGACGGAAGCTGAAGTTCCTGGTCTGACAAATCGCTTGTTCTGCAGCACCTGCAGCAGGTTGGCCTGCAGGCCCATCGGCATCTCGGTGATTTCATCAAGGAGAATCGTGCCCTTTTCACAGAGTTCCAGCTTGCCTGATTTGGTTCGCGCGGGTGCACTTGTGCCATTTCGCTCGTACCCGAACAGTTCGTCCTCCAGCAACTCGCTGGGCAGCGCTGCACAATTCACTTTGGCGAACGCGAATCCGGAACGGACGGATAATTTGTGGACCAGGCGGGCGGTGGTCTCCTTACCGCTCCCACCCTCTCCGAGAATCAATACGGGCACGTTGGCTTCCGCCAGCAAAGCTGCCTGGGTGCGGAGCTTTCGCATGATTGGGCTAACCCCAACGAAGAAGGTGTCATTGCCGACCAGTTCGACATCCTCACTCGTGATATCCGTCTCGATAGGCTCACACCCCGTGGAAAGATGATGTCGGATGACCATTTCAAGTTGGCGGCGGTCGAGGGGCCTGATTAGATAGTCCCGTGCGCCCAGGCGCATTGCTTCTTGTTTCCTACCAACATCGTCGGGATGAGCGATCAAAATAACCGGTAGCGCAGGACGAAGTCGGCGCAGCCAGCGCAGGATGTGCAAACCATCCCCATCCCCGTGCGGCAGATCCAGCAAGAGCAGGTCTGGCGTTACCCCGGATTGCACACGCTCTATCGCCTCCCACGCGTTGGCGGCGCTTTCAAGCTGCCAGTAGTTCGATTCTTTCATCGACCAGAGTGGACGAAGAACAGCGGACTCGCGGCTGACGACGAGCAGCCTTACTGTTTCGATTGCGTTTTCTGTCACAGGTTGGCTCCTTGGCAGGCCTTATAGAGCAAGGGAAGCTCTAGACAGGTTCGACGTCGTATCCTTCGACCCGGACGGCTAGAGATCTTTGAATTGCATCCACCGATATGATGAGCGTGCGGTCCCCGTTTCGAGACAAGAGAATTCCTTCGAGACCGTCCAATGCGCCGCCACGGATTCGCACGCGCTGTCCGATCTTGAGGAATGGATGGGAGCAACAAGAGAGCTGCTCTTCCACCAGGGTGCGAACCGCGTCGATCTGTTCGTCGGGAATCGGCGTTCCCAGTCCGCGAGTACCGACGAGCCTCAGCACGCTGTCGACCCGAAGCACTCGCAGGCGCTCCTCGTTGCTAGGTATCAGCTTGACGAACACATAGCAGTTGAACAATGGCAGCTCTACAGTCTTTCTTCGGTCGCTCCAGCGATGCACTTCGGTGACAGTGGGCAAGAAGGTGGTCACGCCTCTTTCGCGGAGTCGGTGAGCTACAACTCTTTCGTGTCGGGCGCGGGTCTGCACCGCATACCAGTTTTCGACGTTTTTCCCGACAACTGCAACCGAATCTGGGAACTCCCATGACTGACCGCTGGCGCTCATAGCTTCGCCCTCTGAGTCACGCTGCTGAGTTGACCCTTGGAATCACGCCTGTAACCAATGGAATCCCGTCGCTTGCTCGGGTCACTTGGGCAAGGGGAAGGGGACTGTAGACGACAGTCAGTTGCCCAAGTTGGAACGCAGCCTACAGCCGGATGCAGCCTGCTGCAAGAGGTACACAATCCCGGCGAAACACTACTCCCCTCGCATAGATGCTCTTGCCCCGGGATTCCAGGGATAGGCACTCTGAGAAGGTCTTCTCGTTGAGCTGGGCCGAAATGAAGCGAGGACCTGCAGTGGCAGACTCAGAGCACATTTCGCAAGTAATTGATAAGAAAGATGAAACCGAATTCGCGCGCAGAGTTGCGTCGCACGTCGGTATGTCCAGCACGTCTGCCGATAGTATGCAAGAGCCCGGCACTTCGGTGCGGTTGATATGCAACTATCGTGGGCTTGCACCTTCCCGGGCCAAGACACTACACTTTAGACGGTTTATTACGCACTCCCAATGGTTAGAGGTTCTTACTAAGCACTCCCAGTGAGTGTTTGGCGCCCCAAGCAAACCAGAAAGGCCACTTCGGTTTGGGGGTAGGACATTGCGCGACGAGAATTGTGAAATAGCGATTCGTGTACTTCTGGCCGACAACACTCGAATCCATACGCAGTTGCTGGCAGATGCGCTCCGACGTGACGGTGCGTTGGAAGTAATTTGTTCAGATTCCGATTCTCGTGGATTGATTGCGCGAGCGGACCTTCCCAGCATCGATGTCCTTCTCCTCAGTTCCAACCTGGATGAGCAGCCTGCTCGCGGGTTTGAGGTTTTGCGAGAGGTGCGCGCGTTGCATCCTAAAGTCCGCGCGGTAATGCTGCTCGACTCCTCGAAACCTGAAACGATCTTGGAAGCGTTTCGCGCCGGTGCGCGAGGAGTGTTCAACCGGCAAGAATCGGTTGAGACCCTGAGCAAGTGCGTGAGAAGAGTGTATCAAGGGCAGATCTGGGCCGACAGTCAAGAGATGGGCCTGGTGCTACAAGCCTTGGCCTCTTCGCGCAGTGTCCATGCTGTAGATGCCCGGGGTGTGAATCTGCTTTCCAAGCGAGAGATGGAGGTCGTCCGCAGCGTCGCTCAGGGCTTGACAAATCGTGAAATTGCCGAGCGTTTAGGTTTGAGCCAGCACACCGTCAAGAACTATCTGTTCCGGGTATTCGACAAACTCGGAGTCTCAAGCCGGGTTGAGCTTCTGTTCCTGACCCTCAGCCAAGATAGCCAATCGCAATCAGTGCGCAGTTGCTTCTGGAAGAGCTGCGCGGACCAAAGCTTGCAGAATGATTCAGTTCTTGTCGAGTGTCAACGAGCTGCCGAACAAGGCGTGCCGATCGCACAACTCGTGCTGGCTCAGTCGTACTGGACTCGAAGAGCTAATTCGAACGACATCATACAAGCGTACAAGTGGTACCTGATTGCCACCCAACAAATATCGCGAACCAGCAAGAGTGTCGGTAAGGCAATGATGATGGAGGAACTGCTCCAAGCCGAGCAAATGGCCGCCGAGTGGCTGAAGAAGGCGCAGAGACTTCCTCCCTCCTCTATTGGAGATGAAGCCGATCGTCCCATGAAGAAGGGGCTGGGCTCAGCCTCCGACTAGCTCCGTAGTAGCCCCGTGCGATGGCGGATTGAGACGAAAACAGCTGCCGAGAACCAGGTCAACCCATTGGGACAGGGTCTAGCGGCTTTGCAGTTGTTTAGACGCCACCACGAGCAACAGAGAAGAGTGCCCGTGCACGGCAATTGCCTCATATCCAGTTAGACACCGTGCCTCGCGGGCATGTTGCTTATCCGCTGCCCCTGTGGACCAGGAGCGGATCTGGGCCGTTACCCGGCGATAAATCGCGTCGCTGACAATGTCGGCGGTGTCAAGCAGTTTTCGAGCACACTGCTTGTGGTGTTTCTGCTCGTGGGATTCGACAAACCTGGGGTGCCAGATCAAGCGAAATTCTTTGCCCGTCTCGGCGAACGGATCCGCGGTTTGCGGAAGGGGCGAGAGATTTTTCCCCGCGAAAGCTATTGCTGGATTGCCTGTATGGCTTGCGGATGCACTTGCTCGTTCTGGATCTGCGACGCCTCCCAGCTTCCGCCGAGGGCCTTCACCAGATACACCGAGGCGACCAGCTGCTGGCCGAGAAGTTGTGTCGCCAGCCGCTCGTTAGCCAGCAGCGCCGATTGCGCGGTGATGACGTCGAGGTAGGACGTCACCCCGCCAATATAACGATTGTTGGCCAACCCTAACGCGCGCTGCGCATCCTCGACGGCGGCGCCCTGCGAGGCCGAAGCCTGGGAGAGTGCATTGAGTCCCGACAATCCATCTTCCACCTGCTGAAACGCCGTCAGCACTGATTGGCGATAATTGGCGACGGTTCCGTCGTAAGCGGCTCTGACGGCCACCAGATTGGCGCGGTTACGGCCGCCCTGAAAGATGGGCTGCAGCAGGTCGCCGCCCAACGACCAGATTGCGTTGGGAGCGGTGATCAAGTTGCCCAGGCTAAAGCTCTGGAAACCGCCACCGCCGGCGATGGTGAGGTGGGGATAAAAGGCGACCCTCGCGACTCCCACGAGCGCGTTTTCATACGCCATCTGGCGCTCGGCGCTGGCGACATCGGGGCGCCGCTCCAGCAGGTCCGATGGCACTCCCAGGGGAATGGGCGGGGGGGGCGTTTGCAGCGGACGGACGGGAACAGTGAATGTGGACGCGGGGTTGCCGGTCAGCGCGGCGATTGCGTGTTCGTACTGCGCACGCTGCTGCTCGACAAGATAGAGCTGGGTGACGGTGGAATCGAGCAGCGTCTGCTGCTGCGCCAAATCGAGTCCGGAGGCCACGCCGCCCTGGTGACGGCTTTCCACCAGTTGCAGCCCCTTTTGCTGGATCGTCACCGACTCTTGCACCACCTTCATTTCCGCATCGAGCTCGCGCAGGCTGAAGTAATTGGCGGCCAGCTCGGCGGTGAGCACCAGATTTGCGTTGTAAAGGTCGGCGGCGGTGGACTGCAACAAGGCATTCGAGGCCTGCAAGCTACGCCGCACTGACCCGAAGAGATCAGGCTCGTAATTCAACAGGAAGGGAATTTCGTAGATGCTCTGCGTGAGAGGCGGGGTGGACGTTACTTGCTGGGGGCGATTTGCGGAATAGCGATTTCGGGAAGCGTTGGGATCAGCGTTGAAAGTTGGGAAGAATCCGGCCGAGGTCACTTGCGCCAGCGCGCGTGCCTGGTGCAGGCGGTCTTTGGCGGCTTGCATCGACTGATTGGCCTTGAGCAACTGTTGCTCGTAGTTGTTGAGCTCAGCATCGTGGAAGATCTCCCACCATGCGTCCTTGGGCAACGAGTCCTTGGGCGCGGCAACCTGCCAAGGTCCCTCGGTCTTGTACGCTGGCGGAGCCGGTACCAGAGGGCGATGGTAATTGGGCCCAACGGCGCAACCGGCCAATACTGCAGCCGCGAGAACTCCAGCCGCGAAATTCAACTCCTTCACGACGGGTGGCCTCCCTGCACCGTCGGCGCATTCTGGGGAGCGACATTCACCGGCTGGCCTTCTTGCAAGGAATCGGAAGGATTGATGACGACCCGGTCTTCCACGCCCACGCCGCCCAGGATTTCCAGACTTGTGCCGTAATCGCGGCCAATGGTGATGGGTCGCAGTCGCACTTTTCCGTCTTGGCCAACCACCGCCACCTGCGCACCTTCCTGGCGGAAGAGCATGGTGTTCACGGGAATCGTAACCTTCTGTGTGTTCATCCCCACGCGAAAGTGCACTTCGCCAAATGATCCGGGCAGCAATTGCCCAGCTTTGTTGGGCACGTCCACTTCTGTCAGCAGCGTGCGCGTTACCGGATCAATCGCCTCAGCGGTGCGAGCTACCTTTCCCCTGAATGTCTGGCCGGGATACTCCTGCAAAGTGACCACGGCGTCGGTGCCGGTCTTGATCGAAGGCGCATAGTTCTGTGGAACCCTGACGTACACGCGCAAAGGATCAACCAGCGCGATGTCGAACAGTTCCCGGCCCGCGGCTCCGGTAATGCCAGCATTGATCAGCGCCCCGGGATCGATCGTGCGCTTGGTCAGCACCCCGGGAAAAGGCGCATACACGTGCTTGAACGACTCCAGTTCTTCCAGTCGCCGAACATTGGCGTCGGCCGCTGCGAGATTGGCCTGCGCCTGCTCGTATGCGCTGGCTTGCTGATCGGCGTCCTGTTGCGAAACCGAATCCGTCTTACGCAAACCTGCATAGCGATCAGCATTGATCTTGGCCAGATCCAACTGGGCCCGGGTCTGCTGGCGGTTGGCGCGAGCCTGCATTAATTCCTGATCTACCTCTGGCGTGTCAATGTCAGCCAGCAGCTCACCTTTGCCGACACGGCTGCCGATGTCCTTGTACCAGCGCAGCAGATAGCCATTCGTGCGCGCGTAGATGGGCGATTCCTCATACGCCTGCAAGGTGCCAGGCAGTATGAGTTCCTCGTCGGGCTTTTCGGACACGGGATGGATCACGGCAACAGTCGGAATGGCTTCCTGCTCCGTCTCCTTCGCCAGCGCCTGGCTGGCATGGACCCGCATGAGCATGGTGATGACTGCACCAATGATCAACAGAAGCAAAACGGCGCCAACGATCAGCAGGGCATTGCGGGGCGCCGCGGGTGGAAGTTTTGGAGGTGGCGTTATCCCGGGAGCGTGCTGTTCGCGGTCCAAAAGCTCAGCTTGATTCATTCGTGAATCCATACTTATGTCATCTCTCGTTTGGCGTATCACAGCGGCGGAGCCACCGGCAAAACTCTCCCGCGATTCCCTGCTTCTGTGTCGGCATGGCTACACAGTACACCTTTGCACTTACGGCTGTCTGGCAGCCTGCTTTGCCTCCCTGCGGCCGTGAATCATGGCAAAAATGGAGGGGACAAGAAACAAGGTTGCCACCGTGGCGAACACCAAGCCGCCGATCACAGCGCGTCCCAGGGGCGCATTCTGCTCCCCGCCTTCGCCAAGCCCCAGCGACATCGGCACCATGCCAATAATCATGGCCAGCGCCGTCATCAGCACGGGGCGAATACGGGTGTAACCCGCCTCCAGGGCAGCTTGCGCGGCCGGAATGCCTGTGTTCATGCGCTCGCGGGCAAAGGAAACCAGCAGAATCGAGTTGGCTGTGGCCACGCCCATGCACATCACGGCGCCGGTCAAAGAAGGCACATTCATGGTCGTGCGCGTGAGCAAAAGGATCCAGCAGATGCCCGCCAAAGCGCCGGGCAGCGCCGTAATGATGATGAAAGGGTCAAGCCACGACTGGAAGTTCACCACGATCAGCAAGTACACGAGCACGATCGCCATGACCAGGCCAACCCCGAGCCCTACGAACGAAGACTTCATCGTCTCTGCTTGTCCGCGGACCATGAACTGCGTGCCACTGGGCAGATGCTGCTGAAAGGGCTTTAGAACCTCCATCGTCTCTTTGGCCACTGCCCCGAGATCGCGGCCTTGCGCGCTGGCGTAAACGTCAATCACGGGCTGCACGTTGTAGTGCGAGACGACGGCTGGCCTGGCGGTCATTGACAACTGCACCAGGTTGCTCAGCACCTGCGAGTTCTGCACACTGGGATCATTGACCGGCACGTTCATCAGATCTTGCAGCGAGGTGATGCGATATTGCGGTGCCTGCACCGCCACCTGGTAGGTCACTCCATTCCTTGGGTTGAGCCAAAAGTTAGGGGCCGTCTGAAAGCTGCCGCTCAAAGAAACCAGCATGCTCTGCGCCACATCGCGGGCGTCCATTCCGATTTGCGTGACCTTGGTTCGGTCGATTTGCATATGTAAAGTCGGCAGGCTCATCATCTGCTGCACGTGCACGTCGGCGGCGCCCGGGACCTGACGCAACCGGTTCGCCATTTGTTGTGCGATGGCGTAGTTCTGCTGCATATCCGCACCGGCAAGCTGGATGTCAATGGGGGCCGGCAGCCCAAAGTTGAGAATTTGCGAGACAATGTCGGCTGGCTGGAAATAGAACTCCACACCCGGAAATTGGCGGGGCAGCTCTGCCCGCAGCCTCCGGATGTAGCCATCCGTGGAGTGGTGGTGTTCGGCATTCAGCCCGACGAGGATCTCCGCGTCGCTGGTTCCGATCACACCGGAATTGCTGTACGACAGGTTAATGCCCGAGTTGGGCAGGCCGATATTGTCCAGGATGGTGACCAACTCATCTTTCGGGATTTGCTGGCGCAGGTATTTCTCGATTTCATCGCACAAGCGCGCCGTCTCCTCGACCCGCAGCCCGGCGCGAGCGCGGACATGCAGCCGCATCAGCCCGGCATCCACAGAAGGAAAGAAGTCTTGGCCAAGGAAGAAGGCGAGTCCGGTTGATAAGACGCAAAATGCCAGGAAACAGGCTGCGAACCGCTTGCGGTGTTCGAGCGTAGTCTCCAGCAACTGGTAATAGCCGCCGCGGAACTTCTCAAAACGTCGTTCGAAGCCGCGCTGATAATGTCCGAACCAGGTCCTAGGCCCAATCGCTTTGTGCTCGTGGCCGCGCATGATGTACATCGCCAGCGTCGGGACCAGTGTCCGCGAAAGGAAATACGAGGCCAGCATGGCAAACACCACAGCCTCGGCCAGCGGAACAAAAAGGTATCGGGCCACACCGGTGAGGAAGAACATGGGGACGAACACGATGCAGATGCAAAGCGTCGAGACAAAGGCCGGCACCGCGATCTGGGCTGCGCCGTCGAGGATTGCCGGCTTCAGTTCCTTGTCCTGAGCGAGATGGCGCTCGATGTTTTCGATCGTGACCGTCGCGTCGTCCACCAGGATGCCGACGGCCAGCGCCAGGCCTCCGAGGGTCATGATGTTGATGGTCTGGCCCAACGCGCTGAGCAGGATCACGGAAACAAAAATCGAGAGCGGAATGGAGACCGAGATGACGATGGTGGGGCGCCAGTCGCCCAGAAACAGGAGAATCATGACTGCGGTCAGCGCGGCGGCGATCAGCGCCTCGCGCACGACGCCGTTGATCGAGGCCCGCACAAACAGCGATTGGTCGAACAGCGGCTTGATGGTGATGTCACGCGGCAGCGACCGCGCGGCAACCGGAACGACATCCTTTACCGCCTGCACAATCGTCAGCGTGGACCCGCCGCCGATCTTGTACATGGACATCAGCGCGCCGCGGACGCCGTCCTGGCGCACGATATTGGTTTGCGGAGCAAATCCGTCGCGGACATGCGCTACGTCGCGCAGGTAAATGGTTGAGCCGTTCACCGTCTTCACCGGCATGTCATTCAAGTCGGCGATGGTCTGCGGCGAGCTGTTCATCTCCACCTGATATTCCAGCGGCCCGATCTTGGCCGTTCCCGAGGGGGTAATCAGGTTTTCCGTGTTGATGGCGTTGACAATATCAGTAGGTGAGAGCCCGTTGGCCTGCAGACGGGGAATGTCGAGATCCACCTGGACTTGGCGAATCTTGCCGCCGTACGGATAGGGCGTGGCCGCGCCTTGCACGGTAGCCAGCTGGGTGCGCAGGAAGTTATTTCCGAGGTCAAACAGCTGCTGTTCTGGGAGGGTCTTGCTGCTCAGTCCGAGTTGCACGATCGGCGTGGATGAGGCCGAGTAGGTGATGACCAGCGGCGGCGTGGTCCCCGGCGGCAGGCCGCGCACGGTGGTTTGCACCATCGCGGTCACCTGGGCCAACGCCATCTGGATATTGGCCTGCGGCTGAAAGAAAATCTTGATGACGCCAATGCCGTTCACCGATTGCGACTCGATGTGCTCGATGTCGTTGACCGTGATAGTAAGGCCGCGTTCCGAGTTGGTAATGATGCGGTCTGCCATCTCGGTGGGCGCGAACCCACCGTAGAACCAGACCACACTAATCACCGGAATATTAATGTCGGGGAAGATATCAACTGGCGTGCGCAGAACGACGATCGGCACCAGCAAGATGACTACCAGCGCAAGGACGACAAAGGTATAAGGGCGCCTGAGGGCGAGCGCAACAATCCACATAGGCCGTTCACAACTCCAAAGACCGCCGGTTCAGCCGGCCGCACGGAGCTGACAATTACAGAAACTTCTCATTCGATACGGTACGTATCGGATTCAATATATGCTATGGTGAGATGATGAAGCAAGCGGTTCTAGCTGGCCCGAAACAAGTGCCGAGTTCCGGCAACAGGGTCAATGGCAACAAACGACTGCCCGGCCGGCCGCGCAGCGAACAAGCGCGCAGGGCGATTTTGAGAAGTACCCTGAAACTGCTACGGCGCTGCAGCTTCCCCGAGCTGACCATCGAAGCCATTGCCGCCGATGCCAACGTCGGCAAAGCTACGGTGTATCGTTGGTGGTCCAATAAAGGCGCTTTAGTTGTGGACGCCTTTGCCTCCAACGCGGAGGACAAGCTGCACTTCCCCAACACCGGTTCGGTGTACCGGGACATGAGCTTGCAGATGTCGCAGTTTCTGGCCATCTTGCGCAGCCAGCGCGGACGCATTGTGGCAGCGCTGGTGGGCGGGGGCCAGTTCGATCCCGAATTGCTTTCTTCCTTTCGCGAGCGCTTCCTGCGCCCGCGCAGGGAGGAAGCCTACAAGACGTTGCGACGAGCGATTGAGCGCGGCGAGCTTCCCCGGGATCTGGATCTCGATGTAGTACTCGACATTCTCTACGGAGCCATCTACATGCGTTTCCTGATCCGACACGATGAGCTGAACGAGGGCTACATCAACGGGGTCTGCCGCCTGGTGCTGGCCGGCGCAGCGGCGTTGTGAGGCACTCCGCCTTCTCTGGTTTGCCAATACCCCTTTTTTCGGCCGCGGGAGCGACAGCGACAGCAGCGGTTTTTGAGCCATGCTAACCACGATTGATCCAATCAGCTATATGGTCCTGGTTATTATCGGGGCCGCGATCATAGGGATCGCGCGGTTGTGTGTTCACCATGCAGTGGCGTTTTTCAAGGGCGCAGGCAGAAAGCATCGAAAGAGTGGAGTCTCGCTCTAGCGTTCCCCCTGTCCTAGCCA
>Ga0187804_10000171_pt1 | contig 14524 bp, 8 predicted proteins | sample NC_wetland_sal_i_3_FD_132961 | JGI IMG/M metagenome (GOLD analysis project Ga0187804, IMG submission 132961) | Wetland sediment microbial communities from Neuse River Estuary, North Carolina, USA - Control_4 | ecosystem: Environmental > Aquatic > Freshwater > Wetlands > Sediment | place: USA...
AGTTCCTTGAATCTCTGCGGCCTCATCACCTGCCTGCAATCCGCATCGATCTTCGGATCGGGTTGCCACGCTGCCAGCATCTCCGGAATCCTCGCGATTTCTTGGGGCGCGCTCAGTCCGATTCCCACGCCGAACTTCCGGTACTGGGCCACGTACCCGTAGGGCCACAAATCCAGCCACTCACAGAAAAAGCACGGGACACCGTGCACCAGGCAATCCATCGCCGCCGACGACTGCGCCGTCATGCCAAACCAAGCCCTTTGTAACAGCCCCGCCTCCAGTCGCCCGGTGATCCACTCGATCGTTCCCATGTTCTCGCGGGTGAGCACTTTCTCGGTCAGGCTCTGGCGATCGCCCAGGTTTTCCGAGGGGTGCAGCTTCACCACCAGTTTCTTCCCGCTTCTCGCCGCCAGTGCGGCCAGGCCCGGAAGCACATCGCGGTAGATTTCCTCCGTCCTGCCCGCCGCCATTTCATACGGCTCCGAGAAAAAGACGATGCGCTCGCTCTTCCGCGCCCGAGCCTCGCCCAGATCCTCTTGCCCAGCCGGCGCGCCGACTTCCACCGCGGCCGGGTTCAGGCCGCAGGTCCCGACCAGGTAGTCCTGTTCCATCCTGCCCTTGGCCAGAATCACATCCGCATGACTGGTCTTGAACAGGTAACGTCCGTCGAGCCCGCCGTGATGGCAGGCCATCGTTGGCAGACCACGCTTCCGCGCCAGCAGCAGCGGAATATGGGTGTACGGATTGGTATCGTCGCCACAAAACACAGCTTCCACCGGCTCCACTTCGAGCACGCGCCGCCACGCATTACGGATAGCCAATCCATCGGCAAACCGGCCCGGAAAGTCGTCCATCAATCCCAACTGCGCCAGCAGGGCCAGTTCCGGCGCCGCTACGATTTCCTTTCTTACTTTTGCCCACCGATCCAGAATGTCCCGGCGCTCGCGCTCGCCCGTCTCCGCCGCGTAGGCAGCCAGCCACGCCTGTTCCATGTTGCCGGGCAGTTCGCGCAGCCTCCCGCTCCGCCGGGTGCATACCAGCAGAAAATCGCTCTCCGGCAGCAGACGGGCATATCCCATTCCCAGCAGAGACACGTTGATATAAGCGGATGGAAGCAGCACCACCGGCTTGGCCCGGCGGCGAGGTCTCCCATGAAAGCGTCGCCGGACACGGTATCCGGTATCGTATTTATCGCCCAGGATTTCCAGGATCTGGGCGTTGGGAAGCCGGCGGAGACGATCGAGGTAGTGCCTAAACCCCTTGCCGGACTCTGCCGTCGCGGACGAAATCACGTGCAGCCGTGTACCCAGCAGGAGCCGCAGCGCCCGGGCTTCGAAACCATCGCGGGTAATAAAGACCTCTGCCCCGGGCGACAGTTCGTCGGCAAACTTCTTCAGCAGAACCAGGCTCTCCAACGGCTGATGCACCAGGATGGCCGTCAGTTCCCACCAGTCCAGCCCTTCTTCATCCACCAGACGGCCCAGGCCAAACTGCAAGAGCTTCCGCACCTGGCCGATCTGGCCGCCGCCCTCGCGCAGGGCATCGATCGGCTTTACCGCGCAGCCGAAGGTCTTCGTCCAGCGCTCGCATGCGGCCCAGCCGCTTCTCGCCAGATCGAAGACCGCGTCCCAGCGCTGCCCGATCCAGGGGCCGGAGAGAGGATCGTCCGCAGCGTGCAGTAGCAGAAGTTTCATTGCCGGTGGCGTGATCTCAGCCGCGATTGTACCAGTCACTCCGGAAGCATAGGCTGCGCGGCCCCGCTGAATTCATATTCTCGGCATCGCGCCTTCCGCGCTCTAGAGATGAAGGAAGTGCTACGACGCCGCCTACTTCCGGCGCATGCTGGAGGAGCGAGCGCGGCAATTCGTAGAAGGCGTGACCCCGCCGCCTGGCTCTTCGGCCTGGGCCTTGGCGTTGAACAACTGCAAACTCGCAGATTGCTCTTGGCGCCAGAAGTTAGGTGGTGTAAACGCCTGATGACAGCAGTTACCCGCGCGACCACCTTCGGCTTCATGCAAAGAAAAAACCGCCCAGACATCTGGGCGGCGTGGTGTTGGTTGCGATTTACGTTACTTCCGCAGGAAGCCGTGGCCGCACCTACGGCTGATAAATCTGCACGTTGTTGAGGGCACCATTCTCCCAGTAGGCGACCGTGCCGCCGAGGCAGTAAAGTCGTCCGCCGTAGACTGCGGAACCGGTGGCCATGGCGGCCTGCGGCATGGAGGCCAGCTTCTTCCAGGTGTTCTTGGGCAGGTTGAACGATTCGTTCAAGCTCCCGCCATAGTAGCCACCGGCGACGTACAGCTTGGTTCCGATGCCCCCGGTACAGGCCCAACTTCTCCATCCATTGGGACTGGGATCCGCCTTCAGGGTCGTCCACGTATTCGTAGTCGCATCGTAGCCTTCTGTGTCTCCCCCGCTTGCATATCCGTCCGCGGCCACAATGGTGAAGCCGATCAGTTTGTTTCCGACCCGCCCCACACAGGGTTCGGACCTCCCAACCAGCAAGGGCGCCTCTTCCGTCCAGGTATCGGTTGCTGGATTGTAGCTATAGACCGCGTTGGACCTTAGATTCTCAGTCGAATTCCCGCCCACGAGGTAGATGATGTTGTTCTCCACCGCCGCTCCTGCGTCTTGCAGAGCGATGGGTATGGCGGCCTTCGGGGACCATGTCTTCGTCTTCAGGTTGAAGGCCCACAGTGCATTGGAATACCCCGATCCACTGTTGCCGCCCATGACGTACAAGACGTTCTTCACCACTGCACCAGAACCGCCTGAGAGCGGCGTCGGCAGGGACGCACCAGTGCTCCAGGTGTTCGTGGCCGGGTTGTAAATCTGGGTGTCGGCAATGATCGCGCCATTGGCGTTATTCCCGCCGACCACATAGATTTGGCCTTTGAGCACTCCCACGGCCGAATTCCAAACGGCCGTCGGCATCGGCGCCCCGGCTGTCCACGTGTTGTGCGCGACCGCGGGAGTCTGTGCAACGGCTACCAATGCGGTGCCGAACGACAACAGCAATACCACCACCAGTAAAGATCTCGTTTTCATCATTCCTCCTTCGCAAAGACGACACTTCCGATTAGTGCTTCCGATTGGCTGCTTGCCCTCTGGATAGAAGGGCAAGCCCCGATGCTGGAGAGTTGTCGTTATTGTGCGGTCGCCTCAGGGGGTGCTGCGTCTCAACGGCGAGAACCGCTCTTCGGGGAAGCCCGAGGTGGCAACGGTATCAATGCAACACGAATGAGCGTGTTTTGTCAGTGAAGTGAGTCACGTCTTGATGTGCGGTTGTGGATTCCCGGACGGTTTCTACGTCTTAGGCTGAGATTCCGCTGCCGATCCTACCGCACCTTGAACACCGGCTGCGCCATCGCGCCTTCCAGAAAGCGCTCCGGATGCGGATCGCTCAGCCATCCCGCCAGCGTTTTCATAACTTCAGCATAGACCTGTAACGTCTGCTCGATCGCGGCGGCATCATGCGCCGCGGTCATGTTATGCGTGGCTAACAGCAGGATGCCGCGCTTGACCGCCTCCTGCTGGAACAGGTTCTTGAGCACCGCGCTGTCGCTGCCGTCCGGATTGCGGAACTTGACGAGCGACCACTGCGGCCGGCCGACGGTGCCGATGCGCCCGGCAAGACCCGCCTCTTTGGCGAGACATTGCAGCCCCTGTTGCAGCGTCCGCCCGTTGCCCTCGATCCGCGCCAGCGCGTCGGTGTGCTCCAGAATGTCGAGCACCTTCATGGCCGCGGCCATCGAGGCGACCTCTCCCGCAAACGTGAAGCTGTAGAAGATTTCTTCGAAAATCCGCATGATCTCCGCGCGGCCCACCACGCACGCGATCGGGAATCCGTTGCCCATGGCTTTGCCGAAACACGCCAGGTCGGGAGTGACGCCGAACATCTTCTGCGCTCCGCCTAATCCAAAATGGAAACCGACGCAGATTTCGTCGAAGATGAGCACCGCGCCGTGCTTGTGCGTCAGGTCCTTTACGCCCTGAAGAAATCCCGCCGCCGGTTCCACGAAGTTGAAGGGCTCCATGATCACCGCGGCGAACTCGCCCGGATGCGCGGCCAGCAAGCTTTCCAGGCTGCTCAGATCGTTATAGACAAACGGATGCGTCAGCTCGCGCACCGCCTGCGGCACGCCCGCATTACGCGTCGTGCTCCCGATGTACCAGTCCTGCCAGCCGTGATACCCGCAGCAGGCGATCCGGTCGCGCCCGGTGAAGGCGCGCGCCGCCCGCACCGCGCCCGAAGTCGCGTCGGAACCGTTCTTCCCGAAGCGCACCATTTCCGCGCACGGGACCAGCCGCGTCAGCCGCTCCGCCAGCTCGACTTCCAGCGGATGCGGCAGCGAAAAGCTGTGCCCGCGCGCCAGTTGCTCTGCCGCCGCCCGGTTCACCTCCGGATGCGCGTAGCCCAGGATGTTCGGCAGCAGCCCCTGCACATAGTCAATGTACTGGTTGCCATCCACGTCCCAGACGCGGCATCCCTCGCCGCGTTCCAGGAACACCGGCGCGACTCCCTGCACGTACTGCGTGTAACCCTTGCTGAAGGTCTGGGCGCAACCGGGAATCACTTTCTTCGAGCGCGCGAACCATGCCTGCGACTTCCCGAGCCGCAGCCCGGGCGCCGCTCCCCCCTTCGCCTGCCGATACAGGCTGCGGTAGTACCCTTCGTTGGTGATGGTTTCCGTTTGGGTGGCTGCCAACTCCGGCCTCGCTTTCAAAAGCTCCAGAACTTCGCGATAACGAAAATCCGTTTTGCCCTCGAACGCGGCGTACACGGCCCGCACAAACTCCAGATCCGCTGGATGGTCCACGGTCCAGCGCTGCGGCTCGCCGGGGCTTTCATTTTCGACGTTGAGCGCGCGAAACTTTTCCGAGCGCAGGTATGGCGTCACGTGCTCGCGCTCCGACGGTTTCTTCGCTTCCCGGCAGGCCTGCTGGAGCGCGGCCATGGAGAAGACTTCCGTATCCAATCCATCCGGATACGAGTAGCGCAGCGCGTTGCTGGCGTAGTCGCAGTCCCCGCGCCGGAAGCGTTCGATCACCCGGTCGATAACGCCGGGATCGATCAGCGGACAATCCGCTGTAATGCGCACGACCACGTCCGCACTGTGCTCCTTCGCCGCTTCATAGAATCGTTCCAGAACATCGTTCTCGCTGCCGCGAAAACACGGGATCCGCTCTTGCGCGCAAAACTCCGCGATCGGATCATCCAGCGCCGCCGTGCTCGTCGCCACCACCACCTTGTCCACGGCGCCCGCCCGGCGGACCCGCTCCACCACCCGCGCCAGCATCGGCCGCCCCGCTAAATCCGCTAGAGTCTTCCCCGGAAAGCGGCTGGATCCCATACGCGCCTGGATGATGGCGACGATCACGCCAGGACTTCCTTCTTGATCGTGACCAGCCGGCCCTCACGCGCTGAGGCTTTGGCGGCAAATGCAATCTGCATAACCGAAATGGCGTCGGGAATCGGCAGCACGGTCGGACGCTCGTCCCGGACGCATTCCAGAAAATGCTTCATCTCATCCACATACATCTGGTTGAGTTCCCAACCCGGCGGTTGCGAGAAGGTTGTCCACCGTCCACCGATAGCGTCAAACCAGCGCACCTGTTGGTTCTTGAATTCCCAGAAAATGGAGCCTCGCTCCCCCACGATCTGGCAATCGCGCTCGTAGGTGCGCTGCACATAGTCAAGGTGGATTTCCGACAACGCCCCTGACTCGTGGCGGCATACCAGCGCAGCTACATCTTCGGTGGCGATTTCGAGAGAACTCAGCTTCCCGCAAACGCAAAGAACCTTCTGCACCTCGCCCAGATACCAGCCCGCCAGGTCAATCTCATGAATGCAGTCAAGGATGCAGCCACCGCCGGTTTCTTCCCGCGCCGCGTAGTTCGCGCGATAGTCTTGGGAAGGACGCCAGCTGGGAAGATAAGAACCCGCTTGCAGGCGCGCGAACAGGATGCGGCCGATCCGATTCTGCTTCAGCAAGTCCTTCACCTGAGCCGGCCCGGGATGAAAGCGCATGTTGCATCCCACCAGCGAAATCAGCCGGCCGCGCTCCACCCGATCGGAAATCTGCTGGAGGCGGGCGGCATTGTGGGAAAGCGGCTTCTCGACGAAAACCGGCAGCCCCTTTTCGACGATCGACAGGGTCTGTTCAGCATGAAGGTGCGTAGGAGTTGCCACCACGACAAAGTCGGGCGGCCAGTTCAATCCGGCGGTCAGATCGGCAAAACTGCGGATCTTCAGTTCCGAAGCGACTGCCGCTCGACGCTCCGGGTCCGTCTCAACCAGGGCCAGGCTATCGACTCCCAGGAGCTTCAGATTTTGCAGATGACGCTTGCCAATCGATCCGCCTCCGACCACCAAGCCCTGCATGTCGTTGTTTTTGCCTCGACCGAACGGAAGACTGTGATTAGAGATTGTAGCAGGGTAAAATCACGCCACAGGGGCAAACTCCCCTTTGGGGTTCGCGTGCAAGATACCAGGCTGTCCAACAAGACCGCCGACAAAGTCTCGATAACTTTCCTCGATTCAAACCATCGGGAAGCTTGGGATGACTTCTGCCTGCAAAGCAGCGACGCGTGGTTTTGGCACACCACGAAATGGCTCGATTACACCCTGGAGTATCGGCCGGATCTCGCGCCACTCTCGCATTCGTTTCTCGCCTTCACCGACGGAAAAATTGCCGCCATTTGTCCTCTCGTGCTCGAGACTTCTCGTGAGGCAGAAGGTGAGATCAAACAATTTTCCTACGGAGGAGACGCTGTGCCAGCCCCGGCCTTCGCCGACGGATTGTCCGCAAAAACAAAAAAGGCTGTCAGGAAAGCGCTCTTTTGCCAAATCGATGAGTTGGCGATCGCGAACCGCGTCCACCGAATTTCGTTTCGCGTAGCCCCGCCGGCTCCCTCCTTCTGGCGGTTTACTCATCCTCATCCCAATCCGCTTCTGCGCGAAGGATTCAGTGACATTTCCTTGCTTACGCAGGTGATCGATTTATCCAAACCCGAAGATCAGCTGCTTCGGGACGTACGAAATGGCCATCGCGCGGACATCAAGCGGGCAGAGAAGATCATGTCCGCTTGTGTTCTTGATAGCTCTAACATCACGAGCGATCAGTTCGAACGCTATCGATTGCTGCATCACAAGGCGGCCGGACGCATAACTCGTCCCCTAAGCACCTTCGAGATGATGTATCGCTGGATTCAGGATGGATTGGCCGTGCTCACCAGCGTCACCTTGGAGGGCAGGGACGTCGGTTTTGCTCTGATCAACATTTACAAAGATGGCGCCTACTACAGTTCGTCCTGCAATGATCCCGAAGTCGACGACCTGCCCATCGGACATCTTCTGCAGTGGCGAACCATGCAATGGCTGAAGGCCCGCGAAATCCGGCACTACGAAATCGGGATCCAATTCTATGCGTCCCAGCCGCACACGATTGTTTCCAGGAAGGAGTGGAACATCTCTTGTTTCAAGCGCGGATTTGGAGGGTTCACCGTACCTTACTGGCGCGCCGAGAAGTTCTATGATGAAGGCTTCTGCCGGCGAGTGCTCGAGGAACGAGCTGCGCTGTATTCTCGGAGTTTGTCGAGTCCCGGCGATCAGCCTGGCGAGTAGCAATTATCTCTGTCTTGAGCGTGTCAGCGCGGGTTTGGGCTGGTATTCAGAACGTAACAGACCCATCCAGAGCCGGTCTTTATAGGTATCCTGCGAGAACATCTCTTCGCGAAACCTTCCTTCCGTCTTAAAACCCACAGCTTGATAGCAGCGAACCGCCGCCTCATGTTCCGCGAAGACGGCCAAGCCGATACGGTTCAGATTTAGGCGATAAAATCCGTATTCCACCATCAGGCGCGTGACTTCCTCGCCCACGCCTTTGCCCCAGAATGCCTTATCCCCGATCATGATGCCGAACATGGCGCGCCGATGCACCCAATCGATCGGTCCCAACTTTGCGTTCCCGATGTGCCGGTGCGACTTGCGGTCGGCGACGGCAAAAATCACCGCGGTTTTTGACCCCGTAACTCCCTGGTAGAACTTTTCCAGGTCCTGCATGGTGGCCGGAAATGCTCCCGTCTCCAGATACCGCGTGACCTCCGCGTCATTCAGCCAGCTCAGATAGGTTTCGTTCAGGTCGGTACGCTCCAGGGGACGCAGATACACCTTCGAACCGCGCAGAAATGCCGTCTTGTCAGACATCTTGGTCTCCAGCCGTGAAGCTCTCATTTTTCATACGCCTCGCAGACCTTGCTCACCGCCCGGATCACGTCTTCCACGTCGCGGTCGGTCATCCCATGGAACATAGGCAGGCTGATCAGCCGCTCGTAAGCGTCCTCGGCCACCGGATACTCCCCGCCCTTGTACCCGAAGCGATCGCGGTAGTAGGGATGTTTGTGCACCGGGATATAGTGCACATTCACGCCCAGCTTCTCGGCGCGCAACGCGCGAAAGATTTCTCCCCGCCCCGCCGTCAGCGACTCCAGTTGCAGGCGGATCGGATACAGATGCCACGCCGGGTTCACCCCGTTGCGCACCACCGGCGCCATCACTGCCGGCACCTCCCGGAAAGCTCTGGCGTAGCGCGCCGCAATTTCCCGGCGCCGCAGCAGGTTCGCGTCCAGCCTCGCCAGCTGCGAAATCCCCAGCGCACAGGCGAAATCCGTCAGCCGGTAGTTGAAGCCCAGCAGGACCATCTCGTAGAACCACTGCCCGCTCTCTTGCCTCTGCCGCGCCTCGCTGCTGATGCCGTGATTGCGGAAACGCCGCAGCGTCTCCGCCATCTTCGCGTCGCTGGTCGTGACCATGCCGCCTTCGCCGGTGGTCAGGTGCTTTACCGGATGGAAGCTGAACACGGTCAGGTCGGCCAGGCCGCCTACGCGCTTGCCGCGATATTCCGCTCCCAGCGCGTGGCAAGCATCTTCGATCAGCACCAGTCCGCGCTCAGCGGCCAGGGCGCGCAACTTCTCGAGCTCCGCCGGATGTCCCGCGTAATCCACCGCGATCAGGGCGCGGGTGCGGGAGGAAATTTTCCCGGAAACCTGTTCCGGATCGAGATTCAATGTGTCCGCGCACACATCCGCGAACACCGGCGCCGCGCCCTGGTATAGAACGCAGTTCGCGGTCGCGCAGAACGTCAGCGGGGTGGTGATCGCCTCATCGCCGGGCCCCAGTCCGGCCGCAAAGGCCGCCGCGTGCAGCGCCGCTGTGCCGGAACTGAAGCTAACCGCATGCTTCGCTCCCACCTTCGCCGCCAGCCGCTCCTCGAACTCGCCGACCTTCGGCCCGGTCGTCAGCCAGTCCGAGCGCAGCACTTCGACGACGGCGAGGATATCGGCCTCGTCCAGCTTCTGCCGCCCGTAGGGCAGCAGGGTCTCCCGTACCGGCGTGCCGCCGTGCAGGGCGAGTGTTTCCAGCTTGGTGGGTGAGGCGCTCATCTCTACGCCGATCTACGCTGAGGTCGAAACCGTCTCGGCCGCGCTGGCTTCCGGCGCGACCAGTTCTTCCAGTTCACGCCGCGTCAGCCAGCGGTCGTTGGTGTCGCTCGCATAGCGGAATCCTTCCGGCAGCCGCCGGGCATGCGCCCAGTTCTCCGACTTCCACCACGGATGCGACGGCTGGATCACGAACATCTCTTCGGTTTCCAGCGTGTGGCGCGACTCGTCGTCCGACACCAGCACCTCGTGCAGTTTCTCTCCCGGACGAATCCCGATGGTCTCCACCGCGCAGCCGGGCGCGATCGTCTCCGCCAGATCCGCCAGCCGCATGCTGGGAATCTTGGGAACAAAGATCTCGCCCCCGTGCATCAGCTCGATGCAGCCGATGACGAATTTCACGCCCCGCTCCAGCGTCAGCCAGAAGCGGGTCATGCGCGGGTCGGTGAGGGTGATCTTCCCGCGTTTTTTCTGCTCCAGAAAAATCGGGATCACGCTCCCCCGGCTGCCCACCACGTTGCCGTAGCGGGCGCAGCTGAAGCGCGTGTCCTGCGCCCCGGCGTAGGCGTTGGCTTGCACGAACATTTTTTCCGCGCACAGCTTGGTGGCGCCGTAGAGATTAATCGGGTTGACGGCCTTGTCGGTGCTCAGCGCCAAAATCCGCCGCACGCCCAGGTCGATAGCGGCGTCGATCACGTTGCGGCCGCCCATGATATTGGTCTGGATCGCTTCGAATGGGTTGTACTCGCAGGCCGGCACCTGCTTGAGCGCAGCCGCGTGCACTACAACCGTCACCCCCGCCAGCGCCCTCTTCAGCCGCCCGACGTCGCGCACGTCCCCGATGAAATAGCGCAGGCTGGGATGATGGAACCCAGACTCCCGCATCTCCTGCTGCTTCAACTCGTCGCGGCTGAAGATGACCAGCCGGTGCGGATGGTATTCCCGCAGCATGATCTCTACAAACTTTTTGCCAAACGATCCCGTGCCGCCGGTCACCAGCACCGATTCCTGCGCCCAACTCACCATTCGTTTCCTTCTTGTCCGCTCGGCCGTATCCCGGCGCGGATGCCGGGAGGAGCTCCCGGCGCCAGCTTCCCGGGTCCGCGATGCCGCGGCCCGTCCCCATGACCTTATCGTGTCGCGAACCCGGCCGGGCAACCTTTCTTCGCACTTCCGGGCCGGTTGTGTTTCCGCTAGTATAGCGGAGGATTCCTGTGAGCGCGGTCAAGCGGAAGCGAGAAGATAAAGCGGAGATTCTGGTCTGGCGGCCGTCCCCGCGATGTTAGAATCAGACCAATTCCTGCATAACCAGCCGCTTCGTCGGCTCCCGCGGCGCGATTGCGTCTGCCGGGAACGGCGCGCCGTTTTTCTGCAGTTGTGGTGTCGAGGAGTAAGCAATGACATCTGGGCCCCTGGTACCGCGCAACGAACCGCGCAACGGCGGGTTCCGCGAGATTCAATCCGCTGAACCCGCCGAGTTGATGAAGCCCGCGGGCCCCGGGCTTTATACCGTGCTGCCCTCCCAGGAATCGGTGGTGCGCGAATACCTCCGCGTCCTGATCAAGCGCAAGTGGATGGTGGGCACCTGCGTGGTCGGCATCTTCGCCGCCGTCGCCATCGCCAGCCTGCGCCAGACTCCTGTCTACGAGGCCCTCGGCCGCATCGCCGTCAACAAGGCCGACTCCAACCTGGTGAACTTCAAGGATTCCATGCCGGTCATGGATTACTACGATCCCACCGACCTCGATACCGAAGTTCGTGTCCTGCAAAGCGATCTGCTGGCCTTGCAGGTCATCCGGCAATTGAACCTGGACAAGCGCGCCGAGTACGGTGGCCAGGCGGCCCCAAAATTGCCCAACCTGGTCGCCGATCCGCTGCAGAACGATTCCGCCCACGTCTCAGCCCTGTTGGGCGGCGTTAAAGGGAACCTAATCGTTTCGCTGGAGCCCAACACCCGCATCATCGATATCCACTATCGGAGCACCGATCCCCAGCTCGCTGCGAACGCGGTGAATACGCTTGTTGCCACCTACATCGAGCAGAACTTCAAGACCAAGTTCGAATCCACCATGCTGGCCTCCGACTGGCTCTCGAAACAGCTCGTGGACTTGCAAATGAAAGTGGAAACCTCCCAGGAAAAGCTCGTCCAGTACCAAAAGCAGCACGAGATCCTCGGCACCGACGAAAAGCAGAACATCATCACCGCCAAGCTCGACGAATTGAACCGGGAGCTGACCGCGGCCGAATCCGACCGCATGCAGAAAGAGGCCATCTACCGCCAGACTCAGTCGACTGACGCGGAGGCGGTGGCCGCCGCCATCGTATCGGATTCTACCGTGGGCGGGAGTAGCCCGGGGTCCGCACTCATTGACCGGCTGCGCGAGCAACAGGCGAGCCTCAAAATCCAGATTGCCGACCTGAGTACTCAGTTCGGCCCCGCCTACCCGAAAGTTGCCCAGCTCAATAACCAGCTCAAGGAAATCGACCGGCAATTTCAGTCGGAGACCAGGAAGGCGGTCGACCGGCTCCGCGGCCAGTACCTGGCCGCCCAGCAGCGCGAGGACATGTTGAGCAGCGCTTTCGACAAGCAAAAGCAAGAGGCCAACAAGCTCAACGAGAGCGCCATCGAATACAGTCTTCTCAAGCGCGACGTCGACACCAACCGCCAGCTTTATGAAGGGCTGCTGGAGAAGTTGAAGGAAGCGGGGGTCACCGCCGGTCTGCGGTCCAACAACATCAAGATCCTGGACCCGGCCCGCGTTCCCATGTCTCCGGTGGAACCCAACATTCCCCGCAACTTGGCCTTCGCCCTGATCCTGGGCATCACCTCCGGCGTCGGCCTCGCCTTCCTGCTGGAGAACATGGACAACACCGTCCGGACCACCGAGCAGGCGCAGATTATCTCCGCCCTGCCCTCACTGGGGATGATTCCGCTGGGCTCGAAGTCCAGCCACAATGGAACCGGACCGAAGCGGCTCCTGCCTTCCTCCACGGAAGCGGTCGAACTGGTCACCCAGGTGCGTCCCCAGTCCCAGATGGCCGAGTCCTATCGTGCGCTGCGCACTTCGTTGTTGCTTTCCAGCCTGGGCGCGCCGCCCCGCGTCATCATGGTTACCAGCGCCCGGCCGCAGGAGGGCAAGACCACCACCAGCATCAACTCGGCCATCGTGCTGGCGCAAAAGGGCACTCGCGTTCTCCTGGTCGATGCCGACCTGCGCCGCCCCAGCATCCATAAGACCCTGGGCATGGGCCCGCGCAGCGGCCTCAGCAACGTGCTGACCGGCAGCGCCACCCTCGCACAGGTCATCGCGCCCTCGCCCATCCTGCCGAATCTTTTCGTTTTGGCCGCCGGTACTCCGCCGCCGAATCCCGCCGAACTACTCGCTTCCACCAACATGAAAGAAGTTCTGGACGAGTTGCGGGAACAGTACGACCACATCGTGATCGACACTCCGCCCACCCTTTCGGTCACCGATGCCGTGGTCCTGTCGCCCCGGATGGACGCCATCATCCTGGTGATCCGCTCCGGCCAGACCACCAAGCAGGCTTTGCGGCGCGCCCGCGACATCCTGCTGCAGGTCAACGCTCATGTCACCGGCGTCCTGCTCAACGCCGTCGATCTCCGTTCGCCCGACTACTACTATTATTACGAGTACCAGGGCAAGTACAGTCAGTACTATCAGGAAGATTCTCCCGCCGAGTCGGGCGCCGAGGAGCAGCCCAAAGCGGCCTCCGGCAGTGTGTGATCGGCGGCGCCAGAACTGGGTTCGGAGCGTCACGGCCGCGAGGGCAGAGTCTGGTTTAGTTTTAGAGGTTCCCGGCCCGCAACTTCTGGCTCGCGCGCTGAGAGATTGAACGATGCTCATTTCGCTTGAAGGCCGGCGGCGCTGGCTATTTTCGGCCAGCATGATCCTTCTCGCCTGCGCTTATCTGTTCCTGACTGGCCAGGAGTTCGCGGCCAGTGTTTTTGCCGCCCGCCCCGACCGAGCCAGTCTGGAGCGCGCCGTGCGCCTCTCCCCCGGCAATGCGGATTACCGCCATCGCCTCGGCCGCTACTTTGCCTTTGTCGCCTTCGATCCCCAATCCGCGGTCGCGAGCTTACAGTCTGCCGTCGCGCTCAATCCCCACCAGGCCCGCTACTGGTTCGACCTCGCCGCCGCCCGCGGGGTCGCCGGTGACGCTGGCGGCCAGCGCGATGCACTGGAGCGCGCCGTCGAGGCCGAACCCACCGCTCCCGACGTGGCTTGGGAAGCCGCCAATTTTTTCCTGGTCGCGGGCGACACCGACCGCGCCCTGCGCGAATTCCGCGTCGTTATCGAGAACGATCCGTACCTCCCCGCCGCCGCCCTGCAAGCCTGCTGGCGCGCGCGTCCCGACACCGACGCTCTGCTCCGCGACCTGGTTCCACCCCGCCCCGATTCCCTGCTTGCCTTCCTTTCGCTGCTCATGAGCAAGCAGGAAACCGACGGTACCGTCAAGGTGTGGGACCGTCTCCTCCAACTCCGTCAGAAGTTCGACGCCCACTACCTGTTTGACTACGTGCGCTATCTGATTCTTGCCCGCCGTCCCGACGCAGCTCTGGCCGCGTGGGAACAGGCGGCCGGCGTCCTCGACCTCGCCGCCTACTTGCCCAGCCCCGACAACCTCGTGGTCAACGGCGATTTCAGCCTCGACGTGCTGAACGGAGGCTTCGACTGGACCTACCAGAACCAGGCTGGCGTCCGCCTGCTGCTCGATCCCAGCGACTTCCACACCGGCCATCGTTCTCTGTCCATCACCTTCGAAGGGCCGGGCATTTCTGACGCCGGCATCCGCCAGTGGATTCCGGTGCGCCCCGGCTCCGCCTATGAATTCACTGCCTATTACAAGTCCGCCGAATTTCAGGGCGCGGGTGGGCCGCAGATCGTTTTGCGCGACGGCTACACCGGCCAAATGCTAGCTTCCAGCGGCCCATTGAACGACGCCGATTTCTGGAAACCGGTGCATGCAGAATTCACCACCCCGGCCTCCACCAACCTGCTGCTGTTGAATGTCGAGCGCCTGCCCGCCGGCAGCCCGATTCGCGGCAAGCTCTGGCTCG
>Ga0187804_10000173_pt1 | contig 14398 bp, 13 predicted proteins | sample NC_wetland_sal_i_3_FD_132961 | JGI IMG/M metagenome (GOLD analysis project Ga0187804, IMG submission 132961) | Wetland sediment microbial communities from Neuse River Estuary, North Carolina, USA - Control_4 | ecosystem: Environmental > Aquatic > Freshwater > Wetlands > Sediment | place: USA...
CAAGTTTCACGGCGCCGGTGCCCTTGTAGTTGAACAGTTTGGCCGATAGGAGCAGCAGCGCCGGGCGAATCCGCTTGCCCCCGCCGGCCCGCAGGTATTCGCCGATCTCGGTAATCGCAGCCACGTCCGAGACCGTATCGCGGCCGAACTCCTCCTCGATGGCGATCAGGTCGTCGCGCAGCAAGTCGAAGATCTCTTTCCCGTTAATGGCCGTGGTTGTGCTCAACTGATGTCAAAGCTCATTTCACCATGGAGACACGGAGAAGGCTAAGATTGAGTTTGTTTCCTCCGTGTCTCCGTGCCTCCGTGGTGGATTCTTAGTTCGTCCGGTAATTCGTAAACTGCGTGTCAATCCCAAAGTCCTGCTGCTTGAGCAGCGCGATGATCGCCTGAAGTGTGTCGCGATCCTTGCTGCTGACGCGCACCAGGTCGCCCTGGATCGAGGCTTGCACTTTCTTTTTCGAGTTCTTGATCAGCTTTACAATTTCACGAGCCTTCTCGATCGGGATCCCCTGTTGCATCGTGATCTTCTGCTTTGCGATACCCCCGAGCGAAGACTCGACGGCTCCATAGGTCAGGCCTTTCAGGGGTACGCCGCGCTTGACCAGCTTCTGCTGGAAAACGTCGTTCACCGCCTTCAGCTTGAATTCATCGGCGGAGTGGAGCAGGATCGCTTCCTTTCCCTCCAACTCGATCCGCGACTTCGAGTCCTTCAGATCGAAGCGGGTCGTAATCTCTTTCATCGCCTGCTGGATGGCGTTGGAGACTTCCTGCAGGTCAATCTTGCTGACGATATCGAAACTGTTATCCGGCATGGAGTTCGACGGCGATCCTAACGAAATTAGATTGTCATGCTGAGTGCAGCGAACCACCTGTTTTTGCAAGCCCTGTCGTAGAGACGCAGCTTGCTGCGTCTCGCTGCTCTGAGCCTCGATCAAGCATTCGAGCTTGAGAACTTTGCTCGCGGCCTCAGGCTCGAAGCCTCAAGCCACGGCCCACCCCAGCATGCAACCCTTGAGGGTATCAGAAGAAGCAATCTCTGGGCAGGTTAGGCGCGAGGCTCTGGGCTTTTGGTTTTCCTGCCCAGGTGGAAGAACCGGTAGAAGTTCTCTGCCGTCCGCGCCCCAATCTCCTCGACCGCGAGGCCGCGCAAGCTGCCGATCTGGCGCGCGGTCTCGATGACGAAAACCGGCTCGTTGCGTTTGCCGCGATGCGGAATGGGTGCCAGGTAGGGCGAGTCGGTTTCAATCAGCATGCGGTCGAGCGGCACGACCTGCGCGGCGTCGCGAATGTTCTGCGCCTTGGGAAACGTGATGTTCCCCGCGAACGAAATCATGAAGCCCAGGTCGAGACCGCGGCGCGCGTGCTCCACCGTGCCGGTGAAGCAGTGCAGGATTCCTCCCATTCCACTGGAAGTCCAGTGTTCGGCGATGAGCGCCAGGCAGTCGTCCCAGGCATTCTCGCTGTTGTGCGAGGGCCGGCAGTGAATGATAATCGGCAGCTTCGCCGCCCGCGCCAGTTCCATCTGCTGCCGGAAGACCTTCCTCTGAACTTCGCGCGGCGAGTGATCGTAGAAATAGTCCAGCCCAATCTCGCCCCAGGCAATGACCCTGGGATGGCGGGCCCACTGCTCCAGTCGAGCGTAGGCGGCTTCGTTCGCCAGGCTTGCTTCGTGAGGGTGGACGCCCACGCTGGCCCAGATATCCGGATACTCCGCCTTCCCGCTGTACTTTTCCGTCAGGCGGATACCGCAATCGGCTGTCTCGGGGCCTTCACCATTGCCGATCGCAAGAAAAGCATCGATCCCGTCCTGTTTCGCGCGTGCCAGTACCTGTTCGCGATCGGCGTCGTAACGCGCGCCTTCGAGATGAGCGTGGGAGTCGATAAACACAGTCGTTGGTCGCTGGTCGTTAGTCGTTCGCAGAGTGCGCTTTGTGATTTCCGCCCTGTCATCCTGAGCGAAGCGAAGGACCTATGCATTCCGAGGCGCCGACAGAAATACATAGGTCCTTCGCTTCGCTCAGGATGACAGGTATGATATCGGCCCTTACTTCAATCTCGTCCCCACGGGCACGTCTTCCAGAAAGCCTGCCAAAACCGGCTTGCCGCCCTCCGGCGACGCGGCTACGATCATGCCGTTCGATTCCAGCCCGCGCAGCTTTCTCGGCGCGAGATTGGTCACGACCACGACCTTGCGCCCGATCAGCGACTCCGGAGTGTATGCTTCGGCGATCCCGGCCACCAGTTGCCGGACCTCCGTTCCCAGGTCCACTTCCAATCGCAGCAGCTTGTCGGCGCCTTTCACGCGCTCGGCTGTCTTCACCTGGGCGACCCGCAGCTCGACTTTCGCAAAGTCGTCGATGCTGATCTTGCCATCCGGGATGGTGGGGGCTGGCTTCGGTGACGGCGCGGTCGGAGCTGTAGGGCTTGCGGCAGGCTGCCGAGATTCGCCCGGCTCGACGGGCGAATCTCCCGTCCCCACACTGGCCGCCGCGGGAGCCGAATTATCTTTTGCCGGACCGTCCTTCGCCGAACCCTCTTTCTGTTCTTCCATGTTTTGCATCCTCTCAACCGCCGATTTGTCGGCGCGCGGAAACACCGCCTGCACCTCGCCCAGCTTCGTTCCCGGCCGCAGCTGTCCCCATTGCAGTTGCGAGAGATCGAACTTCTTGATGTCCCCCAGGCCCAGCTGGGCCCAGATTTTCGCCGTGGCCTCGGGCATCACAGGATGGGCGGTCGCAGTCACAATGCGCAGCGCCTCCGCGCTGGTGTAGAGCACGGTCGCCAGTCGTGCTCGGCTGTCCTCATCGTGTTTTGCGCCTAGCGTCCACGGTTCGTTCTCGACGATGTATTTGTCCACGGCCGCCACCAATCCCCAGGCGGCTTCGAGGGCCCTGGAAAACTGGTACTGGTCGAACAGAGTGTGGCAGTCGGCGATGGCTTTTCTGGCCGTCTCTGCGATGGCGTTATCCGCCGGAGTGCGCGCCGCTGGCGGAGACGGCACTTCACCTCGGCAATAGCGCGTAATCATGGTGAGGGTGCGGCTGGCCAGGTTGCCGAGGCCGTTGGCCAGATCGGCGTTGTAGCGCTGCACCAGCGCATCGAAGCTGAACGATCCGTCCTGCCCGAACACGACCTCGCGGAGCAGGTAATAGCGCAGCGCGTCGGTGCCGAGCACGTCCACGATGGTCTCCGCGCGCACGATATTGCCGCGCGACTTCGACATTTTGTTTTCTTCGAACAGCAGCCAGCCGTGCGCCGTGATGCTTTTGGGCAAGGGCAGTCCCGCGGCCATCAGGAACGCCGGCCAATAGACGCAGTGGAAGCGGACGATCTCCTTGCCGATCATGTGCACGTCGGCGGGCCAGTATCTGTCGAACTTGCTCGTGTCTTCGGACCCGTAGCCGAGCGCCGTGATGTAGTTGGCCAGCGCATCCAGCCAGACGTAGGTCACGTGCTTGGGATCGTCCGGCACCGGAATGCCCCAGGAGAACGTCGAGCGGCTGATCGAGAGATCGCGCAGCCCGCTTCGCGCGAAGGAGAGCACTTCGTTGCGACGCGTCTCCGGGCGGATAAAATCCGGCTGCTCGGTGTATAGGCGAATCAACTTGTCTTCGAACGCCGAGAGCTTGAAGTAGTAGTTTTCTTCGTGGACGGTCTCGGTTGGGCGCCCGCAGTCCGGGCAGGGAGCGCCCGGTTCCGCATCGACGTAGAGTTCGTCGAAAACGCAATACTGACCGGTGTACGTGCCCTTGTAGATGTATCCGTTGTCGCGGATTTTTCGCCACAGTGCCTGCACACCCTTTTGGTGCCGGCTGGACGTGGTGCGAATGAAATCGTCGTAGGAAAGCCCGAGGCGGTCCCAACTCGCGCGAAACGCGTTCGAGACTTCATCCGCGAACTGCTGTGGCGTCTTGCCCGCCGCCTGCGCCGCACGCTCGATCTTCTGCCCGTGCTCGTCGGTGCCCGTCAGGAACCATGTGTCGTCGCCCAGCATGCGATGCCGGCGGGCAATCGCGTCGCACGCAATCGTGGTGTAGGCGTGCCCGATGTGCGGACGCGCATTGACGTAATAAATCGGGGTCGTAATGTAGAACTTCTTGCTCATGATTTCGGTAGTGCCAACTTCAGATACTAGCTACTGGCTTCTAGCTTCTGGCAACCAAGATTGTCGCAGAGGATTGCCAGAAGCTAGCAGCTAGGAGCCAGGAGCTAGGAGCCAGCCCCATACTTGCGCAACGCCTCCTCCATGACTTTCTTCAGAGGCACGCGATGCTTTTCCGCCAGGGCCCGGCAGTCCTCGTACTCCGGCGCGTAGTTTGAGACCGTGCCATTCATGCTGGCGATCTTGATCCTCACCGGCCCCCAGGCGGTGCTCACGCTTTCCCAGTGCCGCGCGAGCGTCTGCCGCTGCTCTTCGCGGCGGCGCACGCCCAGCGTGGTGGTCTCGGCAAATACCAGCTTCGCCAACCGATCGGCGTCTTCCGGCTTCGCCAGCACCGTGAGCAGCGCTCCCGGACGGCCCTTCTTCATTTGCACCGGGAGGCTGAATACATCCAGAGCCCCGGCCGCCAGCAGTTGCTCCATGGCATAGGCGAGTACTTGGGGATTGAGATCATCCAGGCTTGCCTCAAGCACGGTAATCGTTTCCTGCGACGCGCCCGCCGCCGTGGTGGCAGGTTCCCCGAGCGTCAGCCGCAGCACATTCGGATAACCCGGGAAATCGCGAGTTCCTGCGCCGTATCCGGATTTCTCGATCCTCATTGCGGGAAACGATGCGAACCGCGCCGCCAGCGTCCTGACGATGGCCGCGCCCGTGGGCGTCGCCAGTTCGACCTGCGGACCCGACGAATACACGGGCGCACCTTGGAGCAGCTTGAGCGTCGCCGGCGCGGGCACGGGCAGCGTCCCATGAGCGCACTGGACGGTCCCGCCGCCCACGTTCAGGGCCGAACACACCCACTCGTCAACGCCGAGCGCCTCGGCTCCAACCGCGGCGCAGACAATATCTACCATGGCATCGACGGCGCCGACTTCGTGAAAATGAACTTTCTCGACCGGCACATAGTGAATCTCGGCCTCCACCTTCCCTAGCGCCTCAAAGACGCGGATAGCGGTGGTTTTGGCGGTGCCGCTGATCGCGGCTTTCTCGATGATCTGGCGAATCTCTTTCAGCCCGCGAGGGGGTTCGTGGGCGTGTGGCGCGGGCGCCCCCGCCCGCGACCGCCGCTTGCCCAGCGTGTGCGGCTGCGCGTGAGCCTGCCCATCATCTTTATGGCCGTGGGAATGCTCATGCGAGTGGGCGTCCTGGCCCTGCTGCTCCCAGAACTGCTCGCGCGGCAGGTCCTTCTCGCCGTGGGCGTAGACATCCACCTTGGTCGCTGAAATCCCTCCGCGCACCACGCGCGCAATCTCGAGCCGCGCGCCCACGTCGAGCGCGGCGACCGTTTCCTCCAGCAACTTGGGAGGCACTCCGGCGGCCACCAGCGCACCCAGGAACATGTCGCCGCTGATGCCGGAAAAACAGTCGAGGTAGGCGATACGCATGAGTAAAACCAACGACGATTTTTCATCATAGGTTCCCCCGCCACCTCCGTCAAACCCGCCACGGCTCGCGAGTTTGTTAGAATCACTCTTTTCTTCAATCATTTAGAGGGAATCTTGTACCGACACCTGGAACGCCGGTTGAACGAATCTGTCCGCGAGTTTCTGCGCCGCGCCTATCAGCTCGAAATCGCGAATATCGTCATCGAGCAGCCGCCGAAAATCGAGTTTGGAGAATACGCGCTTCCGATTGCCTTCGAACTCGCCCGCAAGCTGCGTAAGGCGCCGCGCAAGATTGCCGAGGAGATCGTCGCGGGCATCGGTCCCGTGCCCGGAATTGAGAAGTTCGAAGTCGCCGGGGCTGGCTATATCAATGTTCGTGTCAACCGCGCGGAGGTGGCCGCGGCACTCGTTGCCGACCAGATCCCGCCCGCCGGCGTCCTGCCCGGCAAGGTGCTGGTCGAGCACTCCAGCATCAACCCCAACAAGGCCGCACACATTGGGCACCTGCGCAACGCCATCCTCGGCGATACGTTCGTCCGGTTGCTGCGTTTCGCGGGCCGGGAAGTGGACATCCAGAACTACATCGACAACACCGGCGTTCAGGTCGCCGACGTCGTGGTTGGCTTTCTGCATTTAGAGAAGAAGGCGCGCGCGGAAATCGAAGCGCTCGCCGCCGCGCCGCGTTTTGACTACTGCTGCTGGGATCTCTACGCCCGCGTCTCGCAGTGGTACGAACAGGACAAGCAGAACCTGCAGGCCCGTGCGGTCACCCTCCACGCGATCGAGGAAGGGAACAACGAGACCGCGGCCATCGCCGACCTCATCTCGACCGCCGTCCTCCGACGCCATCTCGAGACTATGGACCGGCTCGACGTCGAATACGACTTCCTGCCGCGCGAAAGCGAAATTCTGCACCTGCATTTTTGGGACGCCGCCTTCTCCAAGTTGAAGGAAGCCGGCGTGCTTACCTACGAGGCGGAAGGAAAGAACAAAGGCTGCTGGACCATGCGGCGGGCGGGGACATCGGCGAAACCCCTGACCACAGAGGGCCCTTCGGTTTCGCTCAGGGCAGGCTCCGGGGACGCTGAGGAAGACAAGATCACAGAGGAAGACCAGAAGGTCATCGTCCGTTCCAACGGCACCGTCGGCTACGTCGGCAAAGACATCGCCTACCACATGTGGAAGTTTGGCCTGCTCGGCCGCGACTTCGGATACCGCAGGTTCTACCGCTATCCCAACGGTCACGACTGCTGGGTCTCGACTGCTGACGGCGAGAAAGATCATCCCCACTTCGGCGATGTCGCCGAAATCTACAACGTCATCGACGCCCGCCAGGCGGAGGCTCAGAACACGGTTATCGAAGCTCTCCGCGGGCTCGGCCACAATGAAGCCGCCGACCGCTACACGCATTTTTCCTATGAGATGGTTGCGCTTACGCCGCGCTGCGCCGCCGAACTCGGCTACGAACTGAGCGACGAAGATAAGTCCCGCCCCTGGATCGAAGTTTCCGGCCGCAAAGGTTTCGGCGTCAAAGCGGACGACCTGCTGGACACGCTCATCGCCTCCGCCCGCCACGAGGTTGATACGCGCCATCCCGAGTTCGCCGAAGCCGAACGGGCCACGATCGCCGCCCAGATCGCCATCGGCGCGCTGCGCTACTTCATGCTCAAGTACACCAAGCCTTCTGTGATTGCCTTCGATTTTGAAGATGCGCTCAGCTTCGAGGGCGAAACCGGACCCTACGCGCAGTACGCGGTGGTCCGCGCGACCAACATCTTCCGTAAAGGCGGATTCGATCCGGATGCGTTCTGCAAAGACGCGGCTTGCCAGGTCTCTCCGTCTTCGATCCCGCGAGTTTCCGTAGAGTCGCAGCTTGCTGCGTCTCCCTCTTCCGCCACCGGAGACGCCGCGACCCGCGTCTCTACAGATGATTTCTGCAAATACCTCACCGGTGAATCCGGCGACGGGATCTGGGAATTGTGGCTGGCAGCGGCCAAGACCTCCTCCATGGTCAGCCAGTGCATTGCCACGGCCGAACCCGCCTATCTTGCCAAGCATGCCTTCCAAATGGCGCAACTCTTCAACACCTTCTACCACCGCCATCCCATCCTCACTGAAGCCGACGAAGACCGAAAGAGATTTCTGCTGGCGACGGCCGCCGTCGTGCGGCGGGAATTGATCCGCGTTCTCGCCGCTATGGGCATCACCGTCCCGCCCGTCATGTAAGCCTGACAACTCGCGGCCCCTCTCCCGCATCTCTCTCAGTAGCCACCTTGTGGGAGTGAATGAAGATGAAAAAGCAGATTGCTGTGGGGATGCTGGCGTGTCTGTTTCTTCTCGGCACGGCCGCCGCCGCGAAGGACGCTCCGAAGATACCTCGCATATTGGCCAACGCCCGCTACGTCTATGTGACCGCTTATGACGGGGATGAATTCAATCCTGAACTCTTGCCTGAGGATCGCGTGGCCATCAACACCGTACAGGAAGCAATCCAGCAGTGGGGCAAGCTCACGCTGGTGTACCGGCCGGAGGAAGCCGACGTGATTCTGGTGGTCGAGTCGCGTCCATCGGAAGACGTGCTGGCGGTGTATGACGCCGGCATGCCCCAGACTTACTTGTGGCGGGTGATGGGCCGCAGCGGCTTGCAGAAAGGCGAAACGCCGCTCTTCTCTGAGTTTGAGAAAGCCTGGAAGCAGATGACCAACTAAACGAACGCTCTGGGCGGAGTCTCCTTGGGTTCCGCCCATTTTTCCTTCCTGGCCCATGAGCCGCGGGCGTCCCCGGACTTTGGCACTGGGAAGCGATTCTTGGAGAGAAACAACCCTTGGGATTCCGATGCGACCGTCTGCCACCGTATAAAAATTCCTCGCTTCGCTCCCGCATTTGCCCGATTCTTTCTTTGCGTATTCTCCTCGCATGTTTACAACTCCATGCTGTACAATGACTTACGAGGCCAAATCAACAGTCGCAATTGGCACCTCCCGTGCTAAATCCTGTACGGGGTTTGTGGAGAGATCCTCAAGGATCCAAAGCAGTTGAAAGTCCCAGAGAAGGAGCCCTAATACTATGAAGCGAATTCTGTTGACCCTGATGCTGGTCGCCACGCTCGCCGCCTCACTAGGCTGCTCGAGCAAGAACTACGTGCGCCAGCAGACCACGCCGCTGATCAACAAGACCAATGAACTCGACGACCTGACCGCGAAGAACTCGCGCGACATCAAGGATGTGGACCAGCGCGCCCAGGCCGGAATCCAGGCCGTACAAGCCCGCGCTGCTGAGGTGGACCAGAAGGCTCTGGCCGCGGGATCGCAGGCCGACCAGGCCCAGCTGATGGCCAACAGCGCCACCCAGCGCGTCGATGTCCTCACCAACGCCGTCGTCAATCTCGACAACTATCGCCCGGTGGCTGAGACTTCGGTACTCTTCGGGTTCGATAAGGACAACCTGACGAAGTCCGCCAAGGAATCCCTCGACCAACTTGCCACCAACGTTGCCAGCACCAAGGGTTACATCATCGCTGTCGAAGGCGGAACCGACTCGGTGGGAAGCTCCGAGTACAACTACGACCTCAGCCAGCGCCGCGCCAACTCCGTGATTCAGTACCTGGCGTCGGAAAAGAACATCCCGGCCCACAAGATCTTTCTGATCGGGTTGGGCAAAGATAAGCCGGTCGAGTCGAACAAGACCTCGGAAGGCCGCTCCAAGAATCGCCGCGTGGCCGTTCGCCTGATGACCAACACTTCCGGCGAGACGCCGGCGCAGGCGCCGAAAGCCAATCCGGCTCCGTCTGCGAGCGCGCAACCGCCATCGATGTAGAGTTTTCTCCTCCTCCCCGGAGGACTTCACCAATCAGGCCGTCCCAGTTGTGGGCGGCCTGATTTTTTTGCGTGCGGATTAGTAATCACGTGCTGAACGCTACGGAAGCCAGCGCGGCTGGCCGTGCGCATCGCGAGTTTCGGCTCGGACTTGCCCTGATGAAAAGGGTGCGTGGAGACGCAGCTTGCTGCGTCTCCCGATGCTAGAGTAGATTCAATCCATGCGCAGATGTGCTCTTCTTGCCTCGCTGTTGGTGTCTGCGCCGCTGCTTTGCCTGGCTCAGCAGAACTCGGAGGATAAGACCTCCGACCGCAGCCGCGAGGCCCAGGAAAGTTCCAGCCGCGATACTCGCATTGACATCAGTCCGCCCAAGGACGACGCCAAGAACCACCCCAACAGCAAGTCCGCCGTGGCCGGTCTCGAGGATGCCGACAAGCCCGACTCATCCGACGTCCAGGAGTTCCGTCCCTGGAACCCGATGAAGGCGCTGAAAGACGTCGAGGTCGGCGACTTCTACTTCAAGCGCAAAAACTATCGCGCCGCTCTCGACCGCTACAAGGAAGCGCTCTACTACAAGGACAACGATGCCGTGGCCACCTTCCGTCTGGCGCAATGTCGGGAGAAACTTGGGGACAAAGAAGAAGCGCGAAAGTATTACGAACAGTACCTGAAGATCCTGCCCGAAGGTCCCTACGCCAGAGAGGCGCACACGTCACTGGAGAAGTTGGGAAAACCAGCTGCCGCGAATCCCTAGCCAGCCCTCTGGGCACGAACCACTAACCACTAACCACTAACCACTGCCTTTCTACCTCTCCACACGCATAAAATCCCCCGTAGACGCATTCACCGCCACCCGCAGCTTGGCGCTGGCGGCTTCGCTGCCGTAGATCACGTGCCAGACCAGCTGGTTCTCCTGGCGGTTCCAATCGAGCACGTATAGAACGGGCGTGTCGGGCTCCTTCTCCAGCAACTGGTCTCCGCCGTGTTTCTGGGCCGCTTCGAAGGCCTTGTCCGTATCTACCTTGAGAAACTGGACGTTGAAAATCTGGGTGCTGACATTTGTCGGGCTGTAGGTGTCCTCGACTGCGGCAGTGACCTCGCCGTCCGACCACGTGTAGGCCCTGATCTCGTGCCGGAGCGGCGAGGCGAAGCCAGTGCGCCACACTCCCGCCTTGCCATCCCGGCCTTTCGAATTGGCCGTGGTCTGCGATTCCGCACGATACGGTTGCGCGTCCTGCGCCCAGCCGCGGGCCGCGATGTAGCACTTGTAAAATGCTCCGCTGCCGGTGATTGTCGCCGGAGGTTTCGGTTGTGGCTTCTCCGCCGGGGCCGGCTTGCTGGGTTCGGAAGTGCACCCCCACATCACTCCAAGAGCGAGAATCGCGGCGACTCGTTTCCTCATCGAAATGTCCTGTGGTAGTTTTGGCTGGGTAATCGCGAACTCATTGTACTGAACCCTGACCATGGATTCCTATCTCGAACGACTGCAAAAGGAACTCGAAAATGCAATGGCCGGCGCGACCCCGGCCGATCTGGCCAAGGGCCCGGCGGGGAAGTGGAGCCCGGCGCAGATTCTCGAGCATCTCTTTCTCACCTACAAAGGCACCAACCAAGGCATCGCCAGATGTCTGGAGAAGGGCACGCCGCTCGTCACCCGCGCGACGCTCACACATCGCGTCGGTACTGTGCTGGTCGTCAATTTCGGCTATTTACCCAGCGGGCGCAAAGCCCCCGAGCGTACCGTTCCACGAGGCATGTCAGCCGACGAAGTGGTGAATGCCATCTTTCCTGAGATTCGCCTCATGGACTCTGGATTTGCCGAGTTGGAGACCAAGTTCGGCACGAAGACCAAAGTTCTGGATCACCTCATCCTGGGCCCTCTAACCGCCGCACAGTGGCGCAAGTTCCACCTGGTGCACGGCCGGCACCACGCCCGGCAGATTCGCCAGCGGATGGGAAGGGCGTGAGACCGGGGCCTGAAACTGCCGCAGAAAACAGAAGGGCGCGGCTCTCGCCGCGCCCCAGACGCCAAGAGACGAGCTACTTGCGTGCCTGTTCTTCCATGTCGCTCAAATCCTGTTTGGCCGAGTCCAGCGCCTGCTGCTTGTCGGCGATATCTTTCTTGTACTGCGCGTCGTCTTTGTCCCACTGCTCTGAGTTCCGCAGGCGGTTGCCGGCGTCGGCGTACATCGCGGCCGCACGCAGGCGGTATTCACGCTCGGTGAGGTCCAGGTCCTTAGTCAAGGTTTCAATTTTCGCTTTCTGATCCTGGATCTTCTTGTCCCAGTCAACGCTGCCTGCCTTATTCTCCGCCGCAGGAGCTTTCGCCTCGCTGGCGGGGGCCTTGGCGTCTGCGGGCGTCGAACTTGCGTTCGACTCTTCCTGCCCGGGCTGGCCCGGCTTGCCCTGGTCGGACGCCTGGTTTCCGCCCTCGCTGGCGGGAGCCTTGGCTTCTTCGGGCGTGGAACTTGCGTTCGAAGCTTCCTGCCCCGGCTGGCCCGGCTTGCCCTGGTTGGACGCCTGGTTCCCGCTTTCGCTCGTGCCACTGGCGGTCTCCGGCCCCACGACGCTGAGATGACCTTGCGCGGGAAGATTGTCATTATCGAAGTGGCGGCTGGTCGTAGTCTGCTGCGCCTTCGCTTTGCGGGCCGCCCGCGCGACATCGCCCAGAGACTGGGCGGCCGCTCCGCTCACCGCCAGCAGGAGCGCTGCTCCCGCGGCAATCCATGCCATGCGTTTCATAGTTTCACCTTCCTCCGGCTCGCGATCACTCCCGCGGCCTGCGTTACTTCTCGAAAGCACCCGCCGCCGCCGCCCGGGCGCCGGTCAGGAAACTGCCGATCGTCCGGTCCAGCTGCGCGGCTTCATTCGCGATATCGTTGGCCAACTGGCGCGCCAGTTCCGGATCCCGGCTGCGCGCCAGTTGCTGCCCGAATCCCGCGATCGTGGTCAGGGAATTCCGCAGCCCGAGCGCCATCTCCGCCGAAACTTCTTGTCGCATCCTCTGCTCCTGCCGGACGCGCGCAATCTCGGTCCTGTCGGTCAGCACGAAGGCCGTCCCAATCATGCTGGCATCCTCCGCCATGACCGGCGAAACCGTCAGCTCCAGGACGCGCGGTTCTCCGTCCGGAGTTCGATAATCGAGCAACAGTCCCCGGATCACCGCCTTTCCGCTCAGAGCGGGAACCAGGGCCGCCTCGACGGTCAGATCATCGGGTCTGGGCGTGTCCCCTTCCAGCCGGAGGCTCGCCGAGCGCAACAGATCGGCTACTCCCATCCCCACCGGCGAGGCAAATCCCAGAAGTTGGCGGGCCGCTGGGTTCGCCTGCCGCACCAGGCCAGCGGTGTTGAAGAACAACACTCCGCAAGAGAGGTTGGTAAGCACCGCCGCGCTCAGCGTGTCGGAGGTCTTTGTCTTTCTCCGCTCCTCGAGCTGTTTCGCCGTCAGTTCGTGCTTCTGCTGCTTCAATTGCTGGATCACGGCGTGGTAGGCGTGGATCGGCAGCCCTTCCGCCGCCAGCGGGGATTGGGACAGCGACTCCGCTTCCTCCCCCAGGTCTTTGCGCATCCGGTGGATCACGAAGGCTCCGATCGCGAACCCGGCCAGGGCCACCAGGAGCACCAGCGCCATCCGCAGCACCACGGGATTCATCAGCAGCTTCACATCCGCCCCCAGTACCAGTGCAGCAGCCGGTTGCCGAAGAAAAACGCCAGCAGCGCCATGCTTCCCAGGAAAACTCCAAACGGCATTTCGTAAAAACGCAGCGCCATCCGCGCCGATTGCCAGGCCCTCCGCCGCGCTTTCGCCGATCGATCCCCGCGCGCCGCGGTCCGCCGCCGGCGCTTGAGCCAGACTGCCAGCACCGTGCTCACCCCAAACAGCGATCCCGCCAGCGACGCGGCAAAAATGGTCAGCACCGTCAGTTTGGTTCCGAGGAAGGCTCCAATCATGGCCATCAGCTTGACGTCGCCGAATCCCATCCCTTCCACGCCTCGCGCCCGCAGATAAATGGCCGCCGCGCCGTACAGAAACGACGCTCCCACGGCCAATCCCAGCGAGGAATCCAACAGCGACCAGAGCCGCCATGAAACCTCGCCACTCACCGGAAGCGAAACCAGTCCGGGCATGAGTTGCGCGGCCAGGTCATTCACCGGAACCAGCAGACTGAAGGCAACACCCAAAGCCAGTCCCGGCAGAGTCAGGGCGTCGGGAAGAAGTTTGGTTTCGGCGTCGGTGAAGATCAGTCCGAGAAGCAGAAATCCCAGTACCATGCACTTGAGCATGGCCAGGGTCAGCCCGAAGTGGACATAGCAGCTCAGAAACAGCAGCCCGGTGAGCATCTCAACCGCCAGGTAGCGCGGTGAAATAGGCTCCTTACACTGGCGGCAGCGTCCCCGCAGAATCAGCCAACTCAGCACCGGAAGATTGTCATACGGCGCAATCGGCTTCCCGCAGTGCGGACAGGCCGAACGGGGCGCAACCACCGACTTGCCCAGCGGCAGGCGGTAGATGCAGACATTCAGGAAGCTGCCGAACACCAGCCCCAGGGCGAAGATCACGACAGTGATAAGCAAGTCCACGGATGCTAAATGCCCAATTTTTCTGGGTTTGCCCGATTATATTCCGGTTGGGTGGGAGGCTTCTAAGGTACGAAGGTCATTGGCCCTTTGGCCCCCTCGGCAAGTCCTTGTCAGGAAACAAGGTCAGGAAACAGGGAGCGCCGCGTCGGTTGCGGGGACCGCTTCGTGGGCCGCCGGCAGGAAGACCGAAAACACGGTCCCTCTCCGCCCCCCATCCACCCGGCTGCGCACCCGGATCGCGCCCCCGTGCTTTTCCACGATACCGCGGCAGACCCACAATCCGATTCCGGTACCCGCTTCTTGCTTGGTGGTAAAGAACGGCTCGAAAATCCGGCCCAGCGTCTCCCGGGGGATGCCGCTGCCGTTGTCGGCAACCGTGATGCGGACTCCTTCCGCGCCGTCCGGCCAGCGGTGGGCAGCCGCCACCCGAACCTGCAGCGAACCCCCACTTTCC
>Ga0187804_10000175_pt1 | contig 14388 bp, 9 predicted proteins | sample NC_wetland_sal_i_3_FD_132961 | JGI IMG/M metagenome (GOLD analysis project Ga0187804, IMG submission 132961) | Wetland sediment microbial communities from Neuse River Estuary, North Carolina, USA - Control_4 | ecosystem: Environmental > Aquatic > Freshwater > Wetlands > Sediment | place: USA...
ACGTTTGCGATTGCCACTGCGGTAGTGGTCATCGTGACATTGGCCGCGAGCTACATTCCCGCGCGGCGCGCCAGCCGCGTGGACCCCATGGTCGCGCTGCGCTACGAATAATGCGGCGCGCATCACGCGCCAGACACGGACGCACCTGGCCGAGAATCTCGCCCCACTCACCTGTGGTACTCTTTTCCGACGAGGAGTGAATTCATGCGGAAAAAACACTTGGATGCACGGCCAGCGCGCGCGGCCGTGTGGAGATTCGCGATGCTGGCTGGATTGGCGGGGCTGCTGCTCGCGCCGGCGGGAATTCGCCCGGCGAAAGCTCTGGCGCAGGATGGCGGCCCGTCAATGCCGCCACCTCCGGCTACGCGGGTCGAGCCCGTGACCGACGATTACTCCGGCACAAAGATCGTGGACAATTACCGCTGGCTTGAGGACCAGAACTCCCCGGAAACGCGCGCATGGATTGACAAGCAGAATTCATATACCGACAGCATGCTGGACCATTTGCCGGACTTGGACAAGCTCAAGACGCGTCTCGCCACGTTGCTCAAGGTGGATACGGTCGGCATGCCATTCGCTCGCGGCGGGCGTTACTTCTTCTCGAAGCGCGCCGCGGCAGAGGATCAGGCAGTCCTATATTTTCGCGAGGGCCGGCAAGGCGCCGACCAAGTGCTTCTGGACGCCAACACGCTGACGCCGGACCACAGTTCGTCGGCCTACTTCGCGGGCGTTTCGAATGATGGAAAACTGGTCGTCTACGCCGTGCGCAAGGGCGGCGAGGACGAGACGTCGCTCCATTTGCTTGACGTGGACACGCGCAAGGAGCTGACCGACGAGATGCCGCGCGCGCGGTATTCGAGCATCTCGCTGACTCCCGACAACGCCGGATTCTATTACGCCAAAGTGAACGACCAGGGCGACCGCATCTACTACCACAAAATCGGCAGCGATCCCTCCTCGGATCCTCTTGTTTTCGGCGACAAGTATGACGTGAATCCGCTGATGGGCTGCGCGGTTTCCGAAGACGGCGAGTATCTCCTGATCCAGGTGGATTTCGGCGCGGCGGCCACGCGCAGCGAGGTGTGGACGCAGGACCTGGCGACGAAAGGTCCGATTGAGCCGATCATCAAGGGTATTGACGCGCGGTTTGACCCGGACATCGCGCGCGATCACCTGTATGTGGTCACGAACTGGAAGGCGCCGAACGGACGAGTTCTCTCGATCGATTTGAAAAACTCCGCGCAGGTGAATTGGAAGGAGATTATTCCGGAGAATCCCAATGCCGCGCTCCAGAACATCAGCCTGGTGGGCGGAGAGATCGCCGCGTCATACACGCACAACGCCAGCTCGGAAGTTAAGTTGTTCGACGCGAACGGAAAATTTGTCCGCGATCTCGTGCTGCCCGCAATCGGTTCGACCGGCGGGCTCAGCGGACGCTGGTCCTCGCCCGAGGCGTTCTATAGTTTCAACACGTTCACGATTCCCACGACGATCTACCGCTACGACGTAGCCAAGGGCGCCCAGGAAGTGTGGCACCGGTCGCAGATTCCGTTCGAGAGCGACAAGTACGAGGTGCACCAGGTGTGGTACGCCTCAAAAGACGGCACGAAGGTGCCGATGTTCGTCGTCCACGCGAAAGGGACGAAGCTCGACGGCTCGCATCCGGCGCTGCTGACCGGCTACGGCGGATTCAACTTGCCTGAACTGCCGTCATTCAGCACGCGGGGCGCTGCGTGGGTCGAAGCCGGAGGCGTCTACGCGCTGGCCAACCTGCGCGGCGGCAGCGAATTCGGCGAGAAGTGGCACGCTGCGGGAATGCTCGCAAACAAACAGCACGTCTTCGACGATTTCATCGCCGCGGGCGAGTACCTGGTGAAAAGCGGCTACACATCGAAGGCGCGCCTCGCCATCATCGGCGGAAGCAATGGCGGGTTGCTGGTGGGCGCGGCGCTGACGCAGCGGCCGGATCTGTTCCGCGCGGTAATCTGCGACTACCCGCTGCTCGACATGCTGCGATACCAGAAATTTCTGGTCGCGCGCTGGTGGGTGCCGGAATACGGCTCCGCTGACAGTGCCGACCAATTCAAATACATTTACGCATACTCTCCCTACCAGCACGTAAAAAGAGGCCAGAAGTATCCGGCGGTCCTGCTGCAAACCGGCGACGCCGATACGCGCGTCGCGCCGCTGCACGCGCGCAAGATGACGGCGCTGCTGCAGGCTGACGCTGCGCCCGGCCGCCCGATCCTGCTGCACTACGACACGCACGCAGGACATTCCGGAGGCGAGCCCATTGCCAAGCAGGTGGACGACATGGCGCGCGAGCTCGCGTTCCTCGACTGGCAGCTCAACGAGCCGATTCGCTAAACTTGCCGAGCTTCAGTTCTCCACCAGTGCGTCCGAATTGATGTTGTAATACAGGAGTAGGGCTTTGCCTCCGCTAATTCGCCAGGGGAAGCTCTCGGTCCCCGCTCCTTTTTCGAAATTGGTGTGATATGTGAGGGAGGCAACCGTTCCTTCTTCCGTCGTCCAGTTGACTTGAAAATCAGTCATGGAAGAGTCCTTCACGTTGCCGAGATTTTGGTGCACGGCGCTCATGAATTTGCTGAATCGGCCGGAGGGGGAAGCCTTTTGAAGATCGGGGTCGGCGCCAGAATAGATGTCTGCGAATTTCGTGGCGTCGAGTTTGGAATGAAAATTCGAAACCGCGCCTGAAGCGAGCGAGACGTCTTTGCTCATCCCGCAGGAAACCAGACTCAAGGACAGCGCCAGCGCGGAAACGGCCAAGACCAGTCCGCGGGCGTAAGCCGATCGCAACTATCATTGCCTGCGACACGCTCAGCGCGTTTGTCTGCGCGGAACCGGAAGCTTGGAAATGTCTTCCGAAAATGCCATGATGCCGCGAACGATTCCCTAGAACGCGCTGCAAACAGCGTCTCGCTGGATGGCGGACGCGCGAAACCCAAACAACGGAGTGAATGGCTATGAATCGCATGAGATTGTGGATGTGGCTGGCGATTGCTCTGTTCGGGACCGCTGCTATTGTGACGGCGCAAACGCCTGCAAAGCACCCCATCACATTTGACGATTTGATTGCGATGCATCGCATCGCCGAACCGCAGATTTCGCCCGACGGCCGCTGGGTTGCCTACACCATGGGCACGCCCGACATGGAAGCCAATCGCACAGTTCGCAACATCTGGATTGTGGGAGCCGCTGCGGGGAGCGAGCCGCGGCAATTGACGGAAAGCGGGCGCGACTCGCGGCCGCAGTGGTCGCCGGACGGCAAGCGCATTGCATTTCTATCGAGCCGCGACGGCACGCAGCAGGTTTACATCATCGCCATCGAAGGCGGCGAAGCGTCGAAGCTCACCTCGCTTTCCACTGGCGCGGACAACGAAAAATGGTCGCCGGACGGCGGAATGATCGCGTTCACCTCAAGTACCTATCCCGACTGCGCCGACGACGCCTGCAATCGCGATCGCGATGCCGCGGCGGACAAAAGCAAAGTGAAGGCGCGCATCTACGATCACTTGCTCTACCGTCACTGGACGCACTGGAGCGATGGAAAGCGTAGTCACTTGTTCATCATCGCAGCCGCCGGCGGCGCGCCGCGCGATCTGACCGCGGGAGCGGATTACGACGTGCCACCCGATGAGCGCGGCGACGCCAGCGATTTCGCGTTTTCGCCGGACAGCAAGGAGCTTTGCTTCACCGCCGTCACGGATCGCCCCGAGGCGATCAGCACGAACGGGGATCTGTTTCTCGTGCCCGCAGCGGGCGGCGAGCCGCGGCGCATCACGATGAATCCGGGCTTCGACGGCCATCCCGCATATTCGCCCGACGGCCGCTTCATCGCGTATCACGCGCAGATGAAGGCGGAATATGAAAGCGACCGCTGGCGGCTGATGCTCTATGACCGCGCAAGCGGCCACTCGTCCAATCTGACCGAAGCGTTTGACCGCAGCGTGGATGAAATCCTCTGGTCGGCGGACAGCAAGCGAGTTTTCTTCACGGCGGAAAGCGAAGCCGAGAATCCGATCTATGAAATTGCTGTAGGCCGAGCGAGCGCTCCGCGCGAGCTCGTAAAAAGCACCTACAACGGCGAACTCTCACTTTCCGCCGACGGCGGCACGCTGGCGTTCACGCGCTCGAACCTTCTGATGCCCGGCGAAGTTTTCATATCGCATTCCGACGGAAGCGGCGCTCAGCAAATCACGCATCATAATGCGGCGCTGCTCGCGCAGCTCGACATGAACCCGCCCGAACCGTTCTGGTTTTCGGGCGCAGGGGGCACGCGCGTCGAAGGCATGTTGATCCGGCCGCCGCATTTTGACGCCTCGCGGAAATATCCAGTCCTCTTCCTCATTCACGGCGGCCCGCAGGGCGCGTGGGAAGATTCCTGGGGGTACCGATGGAATCAGCAGGTGTTTGCCGCGCCAGGCTATGTCGCGGTGTTCATCAATCCGCGCGGCTCGACCGGCTACGGCCAGCAGTTCACGGATGAAATTACCGACGACTGGGGCGGGCGCGTTTACGAGGATTTGATGAAGGGGCTCGACGCGGCGCTGGCGAAGTATCCATTCCTCGATTCCAATCGCTTGGCCGCGGCCGGCGGTTCTTACGGCGGCTACATGGTGGACTGGATCGCGACGCACACGGGCCGTTTCAAAGCGCTCATCAGCCACGCCGGACCTTACGACAAAACGAGCATGTACGGCGCGACCGAAGAACTCTGGTTCGAGGAGCACGATATGGCCGGAACTCCCTGGACGAATCCGGAGAGCTACCGGAAATGGTCCCCGGCAACCTACGCGGCCGAGCTCGGCAAATTCAAGACGCCGACGCTGGTGATTGGCGGGGAGATGGATTTCCGCGTGCCGTACACGCAGGACTTGGAATTTTTCACGGCCCTGCAGCGCCAGGGCGTGCCGTCCAAGCTGGTGATTTTCCCCGATGAAGGTCACTGGGTGCTGAAGCCGCAGAACAGCCGGCTATGGTACGCGACGTTTCTCGACTGGCTGGCGAAATACTTGAAGTAGCGCCCCGCGATCGCATCGCTTGGGCTCGGCTTCGTTATCAGTGCGGGCTCGCTCCCCTTCGATACGCAGTCAGGATATCGTTCGGTGAAAGCACGCCGAGCAGCTTTTTCGCGTCGGCGCGATGCACGACGGGCAGGAACGGCGCGTCCCGGAGCAACCTCAGGGCCAAGTCCACCGGTTGATCCGGATGCAGCCGCGCGAGGCGCGAGGCGGACAGCAGCTCGCGCAGCAGCAGGGAGCTCTTGCCCAGGCTTTTCACCTCCTGTAAGCGCGACTTGCGGACGTAGGCCCAGCGTCCCGTGTCATAGCTGACCAGAAACGTTTCATCTTTCGACGCTTCGGCTTGCGCCAGCGCCGAAGCGACCGTTTGTGATGCTTGCAAGACCGGGCCCGTCGGCGGCCTCATGGCTTCCTCCACCGTGAGCGTCGTGTATTCGCGCGCTTCTTCCATCGAGGGAAGCTCCAGACCGTCCTGCCGCGTGAGCACATCGAAAATCGGGACAGGCTGGAAGCGGCGCCCGATCAGGTAGGCGATGGTGTTGGCGATCATCACGGGCAAAATGATCGAATAATTGCCGCTGACCTCGAGCACCATGAAGACCGAAGTCATCGGCACGCGAAGGAACCCGGCGAACAACGCGCCCATGCCGACCAGCGAGTACGCCCCGATAGGTCCAGCGATTCCGGGAGCAATGTGGCGTTCGAGTTCGCCAATGCCGCCGCCAAGCATCGCTCCGATGAACAATGTCGGCGCAAACATGCCGCCAGGCGTACCGGACCCGGCCGAACAGCTCGTGGCGACAATTTTGAGCACGGCGAGAACAAAAAGGAGCTGCCAGATGAATTCGCCGTGCATGGCCTGGTCAATGTAATCGTAGCCCGCGCCCATGACCTGCGGGAATTTCAGGCCCATCACGCCGATGATGAGGCCGGCTGCGGCGGGTTGAAAGTAAAGCGTCCACTTCGGCAGCGCCTTCAGTCTGGCGCGGAGAAAAGCCAGCAACCGGCCGAAGAAGATGGACGCGAATCCTCCCACAATTCCCAACGCGGCATACCCGAGCAACTCCGCCGGATGAGCCAGGGTATACGGCGGCACGCGAAACATTGGCTCGGCACCGAGGAACAGCCGCGTGACCACGACGCTCGACACCGCGGCCAGAACGATTGCGCCCAGGATGCCCGCGCTCCACGTGCCAATGACTTCCTCGATGACAAAGATCACTGCGGAAATCGGCGCATTGAATGCCGCCGCGAGCCCTGCCGCCGCGCCCACGGGCGCGATCAACCGGAGTTTATCTCGCGATAACCGCAAGCGGCGGCCCAAGGTGGAGGCCATTCCCGCTCCCATTTGCAGCGACGGATCTTCGGGCCCCAGCGAGTGGCCGCTTCCGATTGCCAGGGCGCAGAAGACAAATTTTTCGATGACCGTGCCGAACGGGATGTAGCCGTCGTAAATGTAAACGGCCGATTTGGTCTGCGTGACGCCGCTGCCGCGCACGCGCGGAAAATATCGCGTGGCAAAAAAGGCGACGAAAAGGCCGCCCACCGTGGGAGCCACCAGCACGCGCCAGGCTGCCGGATGAAGGCCGGAACCGAGAAGCCAGAGCCGCGTGAAGTCGATCGAAACGCGGAAACAGACCACGACGAGACCGGCAAAGGCGCCCAGCAAAACCGCAAGGAGCAAGAAGAGACTTTCTTCGCGCGATGTGATGCCTTCGCGGAATCGGCGGAAGGCGTTTCTCAGTGAGCTCAGGATTCCGGATTGATTTCCTTGGACGGCCACGCCGGTCGCAGCGTCTGCTGCCTCGCCAGGAGGAACGCTCACAGTTGAGCGCCTCCGCGACGGCGAGCGAGCAGAAGAAGGGCACGATCTGCGGCGTCGGAGGATTCGCCGCAGCCCTTCGCCGCGCCCTCTTCAAGATCGGCGGTGAGGTCCATCAGAGGGGCGATTTCGTCCGTATGCCGCTCGAGATAGAGCGGTGAGCTTTGCAGTTGCGTTTTCCTTACGCGGGAGTAAAGGTTTTGAAGGTCAGTCTGTGGCGACTTCGCCGTCAAGTCTTCGCCTTTTTCTTGCGCGCAAGACTTGAGCCGCGCGACAGCCAATCCGAAAGCGCGGGAGGCGCGCCGCCCACGCTCGCCGGCTCCGAGACGAGGATCAAACGGATCCAATTCGAGGACGGCGCGTGCAATGTCCAGGAATTGTCTTGCCTGCGCGTCTGGATTCTTGGCCCGGACTGCCTGGTCCAGATAGCGGACCGCATTGGGATAATCACCGAGCTGGAACGCCGACTCTCCCGCCCCAGCCAGTGCGTCCCGCTGACTTCGATCAACTTGAAGCGCCGCGCGGAATTCTCCCAACGCCCGCTGAAATAAGCCGTCTTTGTACAAGAGGTTTCCGACTTGGACGTGGAGTGCCGGGTTGGCCGGCAAGCCGGCGGCGATCGTCATCAACAAGGCATCGGCTTGCGCATCCTGGCCCTGGCTGGCCAGGAACCGATAGAGTTCGAATTGCGTGTCCCTGCGCCGCTGCTGCTGATCCGTGGTGCCATCCCAAACGCCGTAGATGGCGTTGTTGTAGTAACGCACAGCATTTTCCGCGTCGCCGCGCTTCGCCGCGAGCCGAGCCAGCTCCAGGTTTACGATCCCGTTGCTCGGCGCCCGGTCCCAGAGCCCCTCAAGATGCCCGCGAGCTTCCTCCAATCGCCCGTCGGCCACGAAAGCTTCCGCCAGCCGGCGCTCGAAGAGGTTGTTATCACGCGAGTAAACCAGCGAGTTGCTGAAGTCGTCGATCGCCACGGCGAAACGCGCCTTCGCCAGGTCCTCGTTGCCGCGCCGATACCAATACTGCGCCAGCGACTTTTCCTTGTCGTTGGCCAGTTTGATCAGCGCGCCCGTGACGAGAAAGAGTGAGACTAGAACCACAAAAACCACTGCCAGATCACTTTCCCGGGAATGAATTGCAGCGGATGGCGATGTCCAACCGCAGGTACACTGAGTTTGTTCGCTGGAAATGGACCTCCCGCAGCGCGGGCAAATGCTTGTCTCTGGCATGCCCGAAGGCCCCTCCGCTCTTACCGCTCACTTGCCCAAGCTCACAGCTAAAAACAGTCGCAACCTCTCGCGCGGCTGTGGAGATTTCGAAAATGCCCGGCGCGACGCGCGCGCCAATCTCGCCTACATTATGCACCGTCGCTGCCTCTCTCACGCGAAAGTTTATGCGGCGAAAGGACCGCGTCAGCGCTTCGCAGCACGGCGCTCGGGGTCGTCCGCGCGCTGATGGGAACGCAACTCAAGCAAAGTTTTCAGCAGCCAGTTCATTTCTGCTTGAGTTCGAAGATAGAAGTCCGCGGCGGAGGTGCGAGTCCGTCCGACTCGGATCGTGAGGTACGGGCAGCGGTGGGCACTGGCAAAAACGTGCTCGTCCGATTCATCATCGCCCGCGTACAGGACGGAGTCACAGTGGAGCCTTTGCCGAACGCGTTCGACTGCGGAACCCTTGTCGGGCGCACCTCTGGGTAATATGTTGACCACTTGTTTGCCGCCCAGCAGACGAACACCGCGCAACATCCCAGCCGCCTCCGTGATGGCGCGAGCCACTTTTTTCTTCATTCGCGATTTTCGAAAATGGACGGATACGGAATACCCCTTGTCCTCCAAGATAAGGCCGGAAATGCCCCCCAATCTCTGCCTCAGAATTGGAATCCATCTTCTTACCGCACGGGCTGCCGCCCGCGAGGAGTTCCAAGGCTCGATGCCATGGTTGCCGATGATTTCGCGAAACGCAATTCCGCGAAGGCGGCGGCGCGCATCCGCGCGGCTGCGGCCGGAAACCAGGACGCAGGGATACCGCAATGCCAGCTCGCGCAGAAGTTTTCGTGTTCGCGGGCCAATAGGGGCGCGATCAGGCTCGGAACTGATCGGCGCGAGCGTGCCGTCGTAATCAAATGCAACGAGCGCGTTGGCGGCGGCAAATTCCCGGAGGGCCCGCATACCCTGCTCTGAAGAGATATGGCGCATCAGATGGAATTCGTCCCCAACCAGTGTTCCGCGAGCCGGCCGGTCAAACGCTCGCGGCGCCGGACGCGCGCGGCGTCCTCCAGCATTCGCCCCGCCCATCGGTACACGTTGAATTCGGCAAGAAAAGCGCGCATCGAGCGGATGCGCTCGCGCTGTTCGTCGGCAGACATTGTCAGCGCCGTCGCCAGGGCGGCGCTCGCCTCGTCGGTATCGTACGGATTGACGATCAACGCTTCAGTCAGCTCGCGCGCGGCGCCGGTAAACTCGCTGAGGACGAGCACGCCGCGTTCGTCCTCCCGCGCAGCGACGAACTCCTTGGCCACCAGATTCATGCCGTCGTGCAGGCTGGAGACGTAGCACAAGTCTGCCGCGCGGTAATACCGGAATACGACCGGCGGCTCATGATGCGACCGATGGAGAATGATGGGCCGGTAGGAGCCCTGGCTGAATCTTTGGTTGATGCGCGCCGCAAGTTTCTCCACACTTTCGTTTAACTGGCGATAGCGCTCGATCAATGTGCGGCTAGGGGCCGCGAGCTGGATAAATGTAAACCTGCCATGAAATTCCGGATGCTGCTCGAGCAGGCGCTCCACCGCGAGGAAGCGCTCCTCCACTCCCTTTGTGTAATCTAGCCGGTCCACGCCCACGCCCAGCAACGCGTCGTCCTTCAGGCCGTGCTCTGCAAAGATTGCAGCGCGGCACTCTGGTGCAGGCGGAGCCGTCTCCAGCCAGTGCACGGGCCACTCGAGCGAGATGGGATAGGGGCGCACCAACGTCGTGCGGGAACCGTGCACGACCGCGTTCTGTTCGCGGTCAATGCGGCACTCGAGGAACCGGTCTACGCATTCCATAAAATTGTTGCAATGGAACTGGGTTTGGAAGCCGACGATACTGTTGCCCAGCATTCCTTCCAGGATCTCCTTGTGCCACGGGCAAATTCCAAAGTGTTCGATGTTGGGCCACGGTATGTGCCAGAACATCAGCACGGTGGCTTGCGGGAGGCGCTCGCGTATCAGACGCGGCACCAGCGCGAAATGGTAATCCTGGACGAGAATGATCGGGTCGTCCATGTCCACTTCTTCGCACGCGGCAACAGCGAACTTCTGGTTGACGGCTTGATAGTGACGCCAGTCCTCCGTGCGAAACACGGGCCTGGCATGGGCGATGTGGCACAGCGGCCAAAGCCCTTCGTTGGCGAATCCGTAGTAGTAGCCTTTCTCCTCTTCTTCCGTAAGCCAGATTCGCCGCAGGTCGTAGGAGGCTTTTCCCGGCGGAACGCGAATGTGCGCGTTGCCGTCGGTGACGTCGCGGTCGCCCGAGCCGCTTCCGTGCGCGACCCACACGCCCGAGCACGCGTGCATCACCGGTTCGAGCGCCGTCACGAGCCCGCTGGCGGGGTGCCGGACCTGGATGCTTCCGTCGGGCTGGCGTTCATGAATGTAAGGCTCACGATTCGCCACGATGACGACTTTTTCGCCTTGCAGATGCCGAGTGAGGGTCAGCTTGAGCCGCTGCGGCGTCCATGCGCCACCCTGAAGCTCAGTCTCGCGGTCCACCATGATGCGGTCCACAAGATCGCGGACGTCGCGTAGGATAGGCTGAAATTCGGGCCGCTTGGGGCGCTCACCGCGCGCCAGGCGGCGGATTTCCGCGCGCCAGCCCCGCCAGGAAAAACGCGCCACGAAGATCGTCACGGCGGCCGCCGCAAGCGCGAGAAACCCGAACGCCAGCAGCACGAACCGTTGCGTTTGCGCCTCGCGGCGCTCCGCCCAACTGAGATCATGGATCAAAACGATGAAGCCAACCGGCTGGCCGGCGTCTTCCACCGGAACCGCGCTGACCAGCACGAATCCTCCCGGCAGAGTCGTGGATTGATGCCAGGACGTCCACGTCGCAGCCGGCCCGGCTGCGGAAGGGCGAATGTGCGGTCCAATCTCCTTGCAGGAAAACTTTTTGGGGAAATCGGGCGTGGAGGTGATTTCGGTCAAATCCGTAGTGCAGGCCTCGGCGGCCATAACGCGCTCGTCGCGCGTGATCTCCGTGAGCGTTCGTTCCAGTTCGCGCCGGTCGCCCTCCCGCCAATGACTGGCCAGAGCCTCCTGGGCGCCGCTTACGACGGCCTCCGCGCGGAGGCGCGTGTCATTCTCGAACCACCTTTGCGTCGTGCGCTGCACGAGAATCGAAGTCGCCAAGGTGAGAATCCCGAGGCTGATGACAAGCCCGACGAGGAACTTTACCGTCTGGCGCATAATAAAAATATCTAAACACACTGTCGTTTATGCGCCAACGCAAATCTGCTAACTTCTAAGCATGCTCCTCGAGCATTTGGGCGTGATCGGCAACTGCCAGTTCTCTGCGCTGGTGGAGCGCACCGGCGAGATTGTCTGGTGTTGCCTGCCACGATTCGATTCCGAACCGATTTTTTCGACCTTGCTCGATGCGGCCGGCGGCGGCAAATTTCTCACCGGCGCGGAAGGCGGAGAATGCGGGACGCAGTCCTACTTCGATAACACCAATATATTGAAAACGAAATTTGAAACTCCTTCCGGGTCCTTTCAAATTGTGGACTTCGCGCCGCGTTTCGTTCTATACGACCGGACATTTCGCCCGGCGCAGATTTTTCGTATCGTCGAGCCGCTGGAAGGATCGCCACGGATCCGAGTGTCGTGCGAGCCGAGGCTCGGCTGGTCGAAAGGTGTGCCGACGCAACTCAAAGGTTCGAATCACATTCGGTTCGAAGGATTTCAGAGCCAGCTTCGCCTTACGACCGATATACCGGTCTCGTACCTCAACGGCCAGCCTTTCACACTGACCGGGAGACGCCATCTTGTGCTGACCTGGGGAGCTCCGGTGGAGGAACCTCTTCACCCTCTATCCGAACGATTCTTGACGGAAACACAGCGCTACTGGCAACAATGGGTGAAGCAATGCGACATCCCGCCGTTGTATCAGGACGCTGTGATCCGCTCGGCCCTGGCGCTGAAGCTGCACTGTTTCGAAGATACGGGCGCAATCGTCGCCGCGATGACCACTTCGATCCCGGAATCGGCTGGAAGCGGGCGCACCTGGGATTATCGCTACTGCTGGCTGCGAGACGCCTACTATTGCCTCGGGGCGTTCCGTTTGCTCGGGCAATTTGAAGAGCGCGAGAGTTTCATACATTACCTGCTGAATGTTGCGGGCGGCGCGCAGGACCTGAATCTCGCGCCGCTGTATCGCGTGGATGGCTCAAGGGGACCGGAAGAGCAGATTCTTGAGTCGTGGCCCGGATACGAAGGAAACGGACCTGTTCGAATCGGCAATAGCGCGTCGCTTTACACGCAAAATGACGTCTTCGGCGAAATGGTCCTCTCGCTCGTGCCCATTTTTCTCGACGATCGCTTCAGCCAGGACCGGACCAAAGCCACGCTGAAACTGTTGGAAGGCCTCGCGCGAAAAGGCGTCTCGGTGGCCGGACAGCCGGACGCGGGAATCTGGGAATACCGCACGGCATGGAAACCTCAGACTTTTTCGAGCCTGATGTGCTGGGCGGCGGCGGATCGAATGGGCCGCGTGGCTGCTCAACATGCGCCGTCGCTGGAGCAAGAATTTCGCGCTGCCGCTCAGAAGATTCGTGAGGATATTAATGCGAATTCCTGGTCTGCCAAGTCAGGGGCCTTCGCTGCGTCCTTCGGCAGCAGCGACCTTGACGCTTCCCTGCTGCAAATGGCCCACCTGCGGTTCCTCCCGCTGAATGATGCGCGCCTTCGGAGCACGATTGACGCGATCCGTGAAGGACTTTCGAAGGACGGCTGGGTCTTTCGATACCGCTTGGATGATGGGTTTGGGCTTCCTGCCGCGGCATTCATCATCTGCACTTTTTGGCTCGTCGAGGCCTTGGCCGATACGGGCCGCCAGGCGGAGGCCAAGACCCTCATGGACCACGTGGATTCGGCGCTCACCGACCTCGGTCTGCTGTCCGAAGATTACGACTCGACAAAGAAGCGGCTGTGGGGCAATTTCACCCAAGCATATTCACACGTCGGCTTGATTCGCGCTGCGTTCGCGGCGTCGCCCGGCTGGAACGATGTGCTGTGAAGTGCGGAAGCCTCAGCGATCACATGTCCCGTTGTTTGATTTCCATCCATCGTTGAACTAGGGTATAAAACGCCGCTGCGAAGTTTGCATTGAAATCGAGCCGCGAGGATCAAATCGCTCATGGGTGTGGAGAAAACGGGACGCTGGCGCGCAGGAGTGGACATCGGCGGCACGTTCACGGACCTCATCCTCGTGGACGCGATGACCGGCGATTTCTCCGTGGGCAAGACTCTCACCACGCCGCAAGACCCTTCCCAGGCGATTGAAACCGCACTCGTCGAGACCGCGCAGCGCGCGGGAGTATCCGCAAACGATCTCGATGAAATTACACACGGCACAACGCTGATCACCAATGCGATCATCGAGCGAAAGGGCGACCTCACGGCCTTGCTCGCCACGCGCGGATTTCGCGACGCCGTCGAGATCGGACGCGAGAGTCGCTACGATCTCTACGACTTGATGATCGAGCTGCCGCGCCCGCTCGTGCCGCGCTATTTGCGCTTCGATGTGCCGCAGAGAACCCTGGCTGACGGCACGACGCTCGAAGAGCTCGACACCGCCTACGTCGAGCGTTTGACGCGAGAGCTGGCCGCCAATGGCGTCGAAGCCTTGGCCATTTGCTTTCTCAACAGTTTTGCAAACCCCGCCGCCGAGCGCGCTGCGCGCGAGGCAGTCCTGCGCGCCGCCCCGCGAATGCGCGTTTCGATTTCGTCTGACGTTGCGCCGGAAATCCGCGAGTACGAGCGCTCGAGCGCGACCATTGCAAACGTTTATGTGCAGGCACGCGTGGACCGCTACCTGCGCGAGCTGCAAACGCGACTCACCCGACTCGGATTTCGCGGCCGCTTTTTCCTCATGCTTTCGAGCGGCGGACTCGCCACCCTCGATACGGCCATCCGTTTCCCGATTCGCCTGCTCGAATCCGGCCCTGCCGCCGGCGCCATAGCCGCAGCCAATTACGGCAAGACCGGCGGGTGGCCCGACCTCCTGTCGTTCGACATGGGCGGCACGACGGCTAAATTCTGCGTGATTGACGACGGCAGACCGGCCATCGCGCAGGAATTCGAATTCGACCGTGTCTACCGCTTCAAAAAGGGCTCGGGGCTTCCGGCAAAAATCCCCGTCATCGAAATGGTCGAAATCGGCGCCGGCGGTGGCTCTATCGCGCGCGTGGACGACCTCGGGCTGCTCAAGGTCGGCCCGGACTCGGCAGGAGCCGAGCCAGGCCCAGCGTGTTACGCGCGCGGCGGAG
>Ga0187804_10000176_pt1 | contig 14321 bp, 14 predicted proteins | sample NC_wetland_sal_i_3_FD_132961 | JGI IMG/M metagenome (GOLD analysis project Ga0187804, IMG submission 132961) | Wetland sediment microbial communities from Neuse River Estuary, North Carolina, USA - Control_4 | ecosystem: Environmental > Aquatic > Freshwater > Wetlands > Sediment | place: USA...
ACTTGGCTGGGGGCAAGCGCTGTTCGCGCAGGGCCAGCACAATTTTCCGAGGGGGGGATGGGGCCGGTCGCCGGTGGTCACGGCTTGGGGGGGGGGGGGGGCGGGGTGGAGGGCGAGATCAACGGCAGCACAAAGCTGTTCCTCTTCCACCGGTTTGCGCAGAAAGCCCACCGCCCCGAGACTACGCACCATCGATTCGGTGGCGGGATTCTCTGCGCCGCTGACCACGATCACAGGAATGTGCTGCGTCTTGGTGGACATCCTCAGCCGCTTCAGCACCTCGATACCGGTGCCTCCGGGCATGTTGATATCGAGCAGAATCAACTGCGGATCGGAACGCAACGCAGCCATCCATGCCTGGAGCGCGTCCACTGCAAAGAGTGCCTCAAAGCCCTTCGGAGTTAAGAACGAGGCCAGCAATTCTCTTTGGAAGCGGGAGTCGTCGGCGATCAGAATTTTGGGCATGACAAACGGGGCCGGACGAGACCCAGTCCCTTTGGAGTATCTATCGGCACCAACGGGGATAACCGTCAGGGTGGTGCGGGCACCCCGATCCACGAAGACCGGAACCAATCATAAATGACCGAGGGGCGAAAGCAAGCATCCCGCAGGAAGAGCCGCCGGATGATGGGGCGTTTCTACTCTCCTCCGATGCGAAACCTCACGCCCGCACGAAAGTTCGCCGTGAGCGCCGGATATCCCGCCACTTCGTTGTAGTGATCGTTGAGCGCGTTTTGGATATTCGCGTATGCGGTGATTCGCGGGTTGATCGCATACCACCCGCCCAGATCGAGGCGAGCGTAGCCGGCCGCGTGGTTGATGCCAAAATTCTCAAAATCAGAATCCGGGCGGCGCCCCACAAAGCTTCCCCCCAGATTTGCACCCCAGCGCGTTCCCAGATAGCTGAGGAGTGTTGTACCCGAATGCTTGGGACGGCGGAGCAAGGGATTGCCGGCAGCAAACACAGGATCGCAAAAATTCGCCGGAGTGCAGAGAGGAGCTTGTAGAATCTGCGTCGAGGTATAGGTGTAAGCCGTGTTCAGCGATAATCTCTTCCAGATCCTTCCTTGCAGCTGAACTTCGGCGCCATGGGCGAGAGATTGCTGCACATTGAAAAACTGGAACAGGCTGCCCGGCGGGTTGCCTTTGTACGGCTCCTGATTGGGAGCAGCCTCAATCTGGTCGTGGAAGAGATTATTGAAGTAAGTTGCGTCCAGTATCCATCGGCCTGCTAACAAACTCTGTTGGAAGCCGGCCTCGAAGGCCCGAGTGCGTTCCGGCAACAGGCCCGGGTTCGGCACGTAGTAGGGCAGACCGGCAAAAGTCTGATAAAGAGCAGGCTCCATGAACCCCGTGGCATAAGAGAAACGCAAGCGCGTACCGGGAAAAACTTTTCCGCCACGTAACGCCAACAGAGTCAGTGCAACCCGAGGCACACCTGTATTGCCGAATAGGCTATTGTGGACGAAACGTCCACCTGCGATTATCGAAAGCCTGCCCAGGGTGAGCTGTTGCTGCAGGTATGCATCTTGGGTCAGACGCTGACCGGGAGATTCTGGGGGAAACAGGAGGTCTCCAATAGCGCCGTTTTCATTTTCGATGCGATAACCGAAAGTGCTGTGGGCCCAGGTTCGCTCGGAGTAATCGCCCTGGTATTCAAATCCCACTCGGTTGATGTGATCGTATTCGTGAGACGGATAGTCGAACGTGGCCCATAGGCCCGGAGCGTATTGGTAGACTCGTGATGCATCGCCATACACGTTCAATTCGGTATAGCGATAGAGGTAGTCGAAGCCGCTGAAGCGGTGCTGCCATCCCGAAGGCGCTGCCACGGTGAGTTCCACGCTGCCGAGCAGGCTGTTGAGCTGCGACCATTCGCCGGGGTCGGGCTGCAATGGTTGCATCACACCATTCACATCCACCAGCGGGTCGTAGCCATTGAAGCTCCATTCCCCTGGAACCCCCGTGTGGCTGTTGGAGTGGCGCATGTGCGCGCGTAAAGAGATCTTGTCGCTCAGAGCGACTCCGACGTTGGCGCCCTCTAGCGAATCCGAGTAAGCATCGTTTACGCCCTGCCCGTTGCTGTTGAACTGGTCGCCAAAAAAGTTATAGTCGAAGCGTCCGTGGGCGCCAGCCAGAGACGCGTAGCCGTTGGCCGTTCCGAAATTTCCTCCATCAGCGCCGAATCGCAGTTCAGGCACCGGAGTGCTTCCCGTCCGCGTCCACGCCTGCACGACGCTGGTCATGGCATCGGAGCCGTACAAAGTGCTCTGCGCGCCCCGCACAAATTCCAGGCGATCGGCTTGCGCCAGGGGCAGGGTGCCAAAGTCAAACGTCTCGCCCGGGTTATCGACGGCAACCCCATCGACAATCACTTTATTGTAAGTAGACTCGCCGCCGCGAACAAAGAGGGAGGAGATCCCGCCGCGTTGTCCGGCTGTATTCACGACCGCGCCCGGCAGGAAACGCAGGGTGTCGTCCGCGGCAATCGGCTGCATCACTTCCAACTGTTGGCTGCTCAGACTGTTAACGTCGGCGCCTGCGGCCTGGCTCGGAACTGGAGTGCGGGTCGCGGTCACCACCACGGTTTCCGCCGCCGCCGCCACGCGGAGCTTGATCGTGACGACTTCGGATATTGGGGGAAGGTCCACCGTCACCATTTCTGCCGCGAAGCCTGGAGCCAGCACCTGGACGCGATAAGAGCCTGATGCTGCCTCGCGAAAAGTCACGAGCCCTTCGGCGGATGTGCTTTGCACGGCCACAAAAGCGGCCTTGCCCACCTGGAGCAATCTCACCTGTGCGCCCGCGACGGCGGCATTTTTAGGATCGACAACTTTGATTTTGATTTCGGCGGAAGCGATGGCTAAGAGAAAAAATAAAGTAGCAACTACAGCAAAAAACCGCATGCACGTCTCCTTTGTCACGCGAAAGGGTTGGTGTGGACGGTTCACGCCGGTCTCCTGGCTTTGCGAGTCAGGATGTGAGCTTGCGCTCGATCCATCCGGTTACTACAGCCGGCCTTCCCGGGTTTTCCCCAGTGACCGGTTGCGATTTCCTCGCTTACAGTTGCGCGGCAGCGCGGGATTTGCACCCGCTTCCCATAGCGCCAGCGTGTCGCCGGCCTACGATCATGCGCGAACCTAATTTTGAGAAAGAGCAAAAACAGCAGCCCAGCAAATCTACCGGGCACCCCGATACAAAGTCAAACGCTTGTGGAGCGAGGGGCGTCTCTCCATTTGCTAGCCCTTGATGACAGGAAACTCCGCCGATCCGACTCGCGCAACGTGCTCCTCGGCGAACCGGGTGACGCGTTCGAGAGCACTCTGCAACTGCCGGTGAAACTCAGCCATCTGCCCATCGTCGGCTTCGGCGGGAACTTGCATTTTGGCGCTCAGGCGCACCAGCGCCTTCGAAAATGGTTTTGGGATCATCAGCGCATCCCAGGTATTCAGCACCCAGGCATCGCTGAGCGCCACGTAGAGCGCCGCCATCGGCAACGCGCTGGCACGCGACAGCAGCACTGGGCCGGGCTTGGCCACGTGTTTCGGGCCGCGTGGGCCGTCAATCGTAAACACCACCGGAATGCCCCGTTCCAACTGGCTTCTCAAGCCGAGCAGAGCTTGCGCGCCGCCGCGGCTGCTCGATCCACGCACCGGGACGAAGCCAAGCTTGGCAAGGGTCCGAGCGATGTATTCCCCGTCGAAGCTGCGGCTTACCATCACGGCGATGCCGGTCTTTCTCCATAACCATGCGCTGGCGAACACGGCCCGGTGCCAGAAAGAGTAGATCACCGGTTTCTCGTAAGTCGCGTCCGGCGGCGAGGGCGGCTCTTCCCACGAAATCGAACAGCGGAGAGTCGGACCGATCAGCGAAATAGCCAGGTAGCTCGCCCAACTGATGAGCCACAAAAGAATTCTTTGTCGCAGCGAGAATCGGCGTGCTTCTAAAACGCAGGGCTGCTCAGGCGAGGCCGCGGTGGAAGAAGAACTCACGCCGCTATTGTAGCCGGGAGAAAAGGGTTTAACTGAAAGCTGAGAACTGACACCTAAGAGCGGGTTGCTTACGCTTCCAGATATGCCACGATCCACTCCTTCAGCCGATGCCGCCGTTCGTCGGTCGAGTCAAAGCGGATCCCGAAGCTCTTGTTGGGTTTCTTCCACGTGACCTGCCCACGCACCCAGACGCGCGGCAGCGTCAGCAAAGAAAACGACACTTCCACCAGACTTTCCAGTTCGGGCACGTGATTGCCCTTGAGCGACATTCCCCCCGAACTGATCTCCTGGCTGGTGGCGGTTATGCGGCCACCGTCGGCCGTCACGATCCCAACCTCGGTCATGACCGGGATCCGCACGTAACGGCGAAATTCGTGCAGCACCAGCATGCGAGTCGAGCGCACCAGCTTCATCGCCGCCGACCGCTCCAACGGTTCGTGAAACACCGCGTTGAGGCACAACTTCGAATAACGCATGGCATCCTGCGCGCTCCCGCCCAGCCCATAAATGATGATCCGGGCGTTGGAAGCCGATCCTCGCGCCAGTTCGATGATGCGGCCGGCTGTTTCTCCCAGGGGCAAAACGCAGGCCTCGAACTTTTCGCGTTGCAGTCGATCCGCGTGTTCAAGCGTAATCGAAACCGTTTCGATTCTAGATTGACGGAAACACTCCGTGATTAGCTGCGCAGACGCCTCGGGCAGGTCAAACAGTGCGACGCGCGCAGCATACTTTCGATGGGCGGGAATGGGGGCGAGAACGGTACCAGTCGAAGTAGGCATGAGCGCCAGGGATGAACTCCTCTGAAACCCCATTCTGACGGGCTTTTCCACGGTTGCATAGGTTTCGAAGGGCCTAGCCCCTGTCCTAAGGTGCCATTACGGAAGTTGTACTTGGACCCGTTACCCTTACTCCCTTCGTTTTTTCTTCCGCCCGTAGAGATGGGGCTTTCCGCGTCTCCGGAGAGGCGGCAAGCCGCGTCTCTACGGGAAATCAGGCGCCCTTTTAGGGCTGGGCGCCGACATCCGACTTTTTCCGCAGCCTGTTCAAGCCGCGAGGGGCATCCCTTTGGCCCGCTTCGGTTGCGTTCAGGTAAGATGGTGCCTACGTCCGCAGCCGCAATCAGAACATGATCACGCTAAACGACATCCAGTCGGCCTTGCGCCGCATTCGCAACTCCATCTACCTTTCGCCCTGCGCGCGTTCGGAGACTTTTTCCGAGTCCACCGCCAATCACGTCTATTTGAAGCTCGACAACCTGCAGCGAACCGGCTCTTTCAAAGAGCGCGGCGCGCTGAACAAGCTGCTCTCGCTCAGCCGCGAAGAACGCGCCCAGGGCGTGATCGCGGCCTCGGCCGGAAATCACGCCCAGGGCGTGGCCTACCACGCCGGCAAGCTCGGCATCCGCGCCCAGATTTGCATGCCTTTGACCACGCCTCTCATCAAGGTCTCGGCGACGCGCGGTTATGGTGCCGATGTGGTTCTGCACGGCGCCAACTACGACGAAGCTTACGAAGAGTCCCTGCGCCGCGGTCAGGCTGAGCACCTCACCTTCGTGCATGCCTTCGATGACGACGCGGTCATCGCCGGACAGGGCACCATCGGCCTGGAACTCCTAGAGCAGCATCCCGGCCTCGAAGCCGTTGTTGTCCCGATCGGCGGTGGAGGCTTGATTGGCGGCATCGCCTGCGCCCTGAAAGAGTCGAATCCTAAGATCCAAGTTTTCGGAGTTCAGCCCTCGCGCCTGCCGTCGATGAAAGTTGCCGTTGCGGAAGGCAAGCCCGTGACGCTCATGGCGGCCTTCACCATCGCCGATGGCATCGCTGTCCGGCGCGCCGGCGACCGCACCCTGCCGCTGGTTCAGAAGTACGTGGACGACATTGTTACCGTCGAAGAAGAAGAAATCGCCAACGCCATCCTGCTGCTGCTGGAGCGCGAAAAAACTCTGGCTGAGGGTGCCGGCGCAGCAGCCATCGCGGCCCTGATCAACCGCAAGCTGACGCTGGTCGGAAAGAAAGTCGCCGTGCTGGTTTGCGGCGGAAACATCGACGTTACGCTGCTCTCCCGCATCATCGAGCGCGGCCTCGTCAAAGATGGACGTCTGGTGCGCCTGCGCGTCCATTTGCCCGACTATCCCGGCGCGCTCAATCGCCTCACGTCAATTCTGGCGCAGCATCGCGCCAATATCGTCGAGACCGACTACGACCGCGCCTACCACGGCGTGGGGCTGGGCGAGACCGCCATTGAAATCACGATGGAAACTCGCGGCCCCGACCACATCGCCGAAATCATCTCGGCCTTGGGCGCAGCAGGCTACACGCAGGAACGCGTGCTGTAGGTAAAGAGCCTTTTCACCGCCGAGACGCCGAGGTCACAGAGAAAACAAAAAACGTTGTTTGGGTTTCTCGGCGTCTCGGCGGTGATATTCACTCAAACTGTCTCCGGAATCTCGCCAACTGATCCTTCAGTTCCGAGACTTCCCGCCGCAATTCAGCCACTTCTTCTTCCAACCGGGCGATGCGCTCCGCGTCTGCCGGATTGCGCTCAACCGCCGCGCCCGCCTGCACCGGCGCTTCCGCTTCCACCACATCCCCGGCAAGCAGGTGCGCATATCGAGATTCTTTTGTTCCCGGCTGTCGGGGCAGCACCCTCGCCAGTGGCGGCTCGCGCTGCATCAACTTCTGCAACGCCGATTGCACGTCCTCCAGCGCTGCGAAGCGGTGCATGCGCTCGGCGCGTCCGCGCAGTTCGCCCGGTGTCTGCGGACCGCGCAGCAGCAGCACGCAGAGCACTGCAATCTCCGGACGCATGAAGTTAAATACCTCCTGCAACCGCTGTTCGTATTTGGTCACGCGGCTGTCGGCGCCGCGCGCGGGTCCAGCCAGGCGCTGCTCCTGCAGACCGTCCAGCGCGTCGCGCACCGCGCTTTCGTCCAACTGCATCACCGGATCGCGATTCGACTTCTGGTTGCAGGCATTCACCAGCGCGTTCAGCGACAGAGGATAGTACTCCGGCGTGGTGATGTCCTTTTCGATCAGCGACCCCAGCACGCGGACTTCGGTTTCCGTCAGCCTAATTTCCATGGATTCCATTCATTGTATAGAGTGCCTGTGTGGAGCGGACACTCCTGTCCGGTGCGTTTGACTTTGCCCTTTGTTGACGCCGAGCGGGTCGTGAACAGGAGCGTCCCCGCCCTCACGGTATACTCAATAGTTTGTCGGACGCATCCAAGTTGGAGTACTGGCAACTGCATTTCAAGGAGGAATCGTGAGGAAATACCTGGGAGTTTTGGCTGGGGTGGTTGCGCTGGGTGTGATGACGTGGGCGCAGGGTCCAACTCCAGCCCCAGCAGACTCAGCTCAAGCTCCAGTCCCCTCGCCAGCCCCGATTCCAACTCCACCTGCCATCCCCGCACGGGCGCCCCAGTTCCCGCGCTACGAATTCTTTGCCGGCGGTTCGTACGCCGAGGCCGGTCTTTTCAACGCTGGACACTGGGCGGGGCTGCCCGGCTGGGACGCTTCTCTCGGCCTGAACGCGACCAGTTGGCTGGGGATCGTCGTGGAGGGCGGGCAATACTTCGGAACCTCCAAGATTCCGGTAGCGGTGCCGGCGCCCTTTCCAACCTGTCCGCCCTTCTGCCCGACGACGTCGCCTACGTTCAACGCGACGACGCGAGAGTACAACATTCTTTTCGGCGCGCAGTTTTCCCGCCGCAAGTATGAACGCTGGACGCCGTTTGGCGAGATCATGTACGGACATCAGGGCACAAGGGGCGAGGCGAGCGCGCAGGGGGCGGACTTCACGGAAGTCGGCACTGGCCGGGCGCTGTTGGCCGGCGGCGGCGCCGACTACAAGATCAATCAGCGTTTCGCATTGCGGCTCAAGGCCGATTACTTGCAGACCGGCACCGCGTTTCCTTTGCTTGGCAAGAAGAAGCAGGACAACTTCCGGTTCTCGATGGGCATTGTCATCCGCAGTGTGCACAAAAAGAAGCGCACGCTCGAGGACGAAACGCAGGCCGAACCGTAAGACTCCGGAGAGTTGTTAATCGTTCGCGGATAACGGGTTTACCAACGACCAACGAGCCCGCCGTGAGCAGGGTACGGGCTTCGTCGTCGCTGCCGGTGATGACGCTGTCCGCGAGCTTTGGCCCGCCATTTACGGGCGGCGCAGCAAATCGCTCAACGGTTTGGCTTTGGCCCGCACTTCGTCGGCGAAGTCGCCGCCTTTTTCGACCACTTCCTCGAAACGGTCTTTCGCTTCGTCCGTCCAGTCGGAGGCGGTTTCCAAGGCGTCGTCGTAGGAGCGCCGCAGGTCTTTCCGCATCTGTCGCCCAGTCTTCGGAGCGAGCAACAGACCGAGGGCCGCGCCGACGCCAAGCCCGATCAGCAGAAAAGTAATTGCTGTCCCGGCCGTGCCCTCCGAACTCTCGTATTTTCCAATGCGCATATGGACCTCCCGATCATCCCTATTCTAGACCTGAATACTGAATTCGTAATTTGTGATTTGTCATTGGTAATTGAAATTCTGGCGACTTTCCGGGGCCTAAATTACCAATGACAAATTACCAAATTACAAATTGCCCACAATCCTCTCCGCCTGTGTAAAATAAAAGGTTAATCCCAAGTGCGGCGGAAGCCCCGGCGACCTCCACCCCGGCAGGCCAAAAGCGGGCCCACTGGGGACCCCGGACCTGCCCCGCTGCCCAGAATTCCTAGAGAGTGAAGGAGATGTAAACAGCAATGTCGATTCCAGCGACCCAGCTCCGTCCCGGCATGATCATCAAGCACAACAATGACTTGCATTCCGTGTTCAGCGTCGAGCACCGCACCCCGGGCAACCTGCGCGCCTTCATCCAGGCGAAGCTGCGCAACCTGCGCACCGGCGCTATGTTCGAGCACCGTTTCCGTTCCCCCGACCCCATCGAGAGAGTCAACGTGGATGAGGTCAACATGGAGTTCCTATACGCCGACGGCGACAGCTACTACTTCATGGACACCGAAAACTACGAGCAGACCCACCTGACCCGCGACACGCTGGGCGACGCGGTGGATTACCTGACGTCGAACCTCCAGATCAAGGTGGAGTTTTTCGATGGCAAGGCCGTGGGTATCGAGTTGCCGCAGACCGTGGTGTTGACCGTGACGGAAGTCGAGCCCGGCCTGAAGAGCGCGACGGCATCGAGCGTGACCAAGCCGGCGAAAACCGAAACCGGCCTCATCGTGCAGGTGCCACCCTTCATCAACGAAGGCGAGAAGATCAAGGTGGACACGGCTGAGGGGACGTATCTGTCGCGGGCGCAGTAAGGTCAGAGGTTAGAGGGCAGATTGCAGAGGTGAAAACCCAAAACGAAGGTTCTTACCTCTGCAATCTGACCTCTGACCTCTGCAATCAACGATGACTACCGCCAAAGACCAATCTACTACCCAAGCTCGTCGCTTCCTGGTTCGCGGACGTGTCCAAGGCGTCGGCTTCCGTTGGTTTGTCGAGCGCGAGGCTGACATCTTGCAAATTGCAGGATGGGTCCGCAACAATCACGATGGTAGCGTCGAAGTGCTGGCCATGGGAACGCGCGAGCAGTTGTCTGGGTTGCGGTCGCGATTGCAGGAAGGGCCGCGAGCGGCGCGGGTGGATGAAGTAGAAGAATCCGAGGCCGAGCCGGTCGCGGGGCTCCATTCCTTTCAAGTTCGAGGAGATTGACTTAAGATGTCGACCGTGCCAGTAGATTGCGATGGGTTGAAGAAGCTGATCCGGGAGGTGCCCGACTTCCCCAAGAAGGGCATTCTATTCTACGACATCACCACTCTGCTCAAGGACAAAGTCGGCTTCGCGCGGCTGATTGACGCGCTCTCGGAAAACTATATCGGCAAGGAGATTGACCTGGTGCTGGGCATGGAGGCTCGCGGATTTATCTTCGGCCCGGCGCTCGCCTACCGGCTGAATGCTGGATTCGTTCCTGTCCGCAAGCCGGGAAAGCTGCCCGCCGAAACGGTCAAGGTCAGCTACGAACTCGAATACGGCAGCAACGCGCTGGAGGTCCACAAAGATGCCATCGAGAAAGGTCAGCGCGTTCTGATCGTAGACGACCTGCTGGCCACCGGCGGGACGGCGGTCGCAACTGCGGAACTGGCCAGCGGCCTGGGCGCGCGGATTGCGGGACTGGGGTTTGTGGTCGAACTTGACTTCCTGAGAGGTCGCGAGAAACTGAAGAAGTACGACGTCTTCTCGCTGCTGCACTACGACCGGTAAAGGTTATGAGCGGTAATTTCGCAGCTCCGGCACCTGCGGCCTTCCGGGCTCTGCCGGCACCGTGCTGCGCAAGTGCTTACCGCTTCGCTTCTCGGCTTACTTCACCAGGTGTTCAACGGCCCGGAATAGACCTCTCCAAATCGCCAAGCTGACAGCCAGCGACGCGGCGTAGGAGAAGATCGCAATCCAGTTCCAATGAACACACTTTTCGCTTTCACGGATCCACATGGGGGAGGGCTCCTTGTTGCAATGCGGTAGCAATTATCTATCCATTTGTTCTTTTCCACAAGTAATTGAAAACATTCCCCGGCATGGCGGCCTGCCTGCTAGAGTGAGGTCAAATCGCCATGAACCCGAGAAATTTGCGCGGTCGCTGCCGAACCCAGTGCCGAAATCTTGACAGTTGGCAGCCGCTCCGCCGTCCGGCCCGGCCAACACCTGGGGATGACCAACGACAGTGGTAATCTAGGCCATTCGACGGATGATGCATGCGCACAATCTTGAGTTCGATCCCAAGTTCGATGCAAAGCTCGACCAGACTTTTCTTTCTGCTGGCGGCCACACTGGTTGGCGCGTTCGGGGCGGTCGTTGATTCCAGTCCGCTCCCGCCTTCCATCACTACCGCGCCACTCTCGGTCGACCAGGTCGTGAACAATCTCGTCCGCAAAGATGATGCGCGGGCACAAGCTCTGCGCCACTACGAATCCACCCGCGTTTACCGTCTTTCCTATCGCGGATTCCCGGGCGCTCGCGACGCCGAAATGACCGTGGAGGCCACTTATGACAGTCCTTCCACCAAGAGCTTCAAAGTCATCTCTCAAACGGGATCGAAGCTGATCATCGACCGCGTGTTCAAGAGGCTGTTGGACAGCGAAAGAGAAGCTGCCGAGCCGGAGATGCACGCCCGCACGCTGCTGAACCGCGACAACTACGACATGGTGCTGATCGGCTTCGAGTCCTCGGCGCAGGGCAGCCAATACGTGCTCGCCGTCTATCCGAAAGCGAAAAGCAAGTACGTCTATCGCGGCAAAGTGTGGGTTGACGGAACCGATTTCGCCGTGACCCGGATTGACGCCGAGCCGGCCCAGAATCCTTCCTTCTGGACGAAGAAAAGCGAAATTCACCACGAGTACACAAAGGTGCAAAATTTCTGGCTTCCCCGGCGCAACCAGTCGGTAAGCTACATTCGGCTCGGCGGGCGCGCCACGCTGACGATTGAATACAACAACTACCGCGTTACCGATTCGCGGGAATCGGGGAACTCCGCGAAAGCGACATCTTCCAGCGCCGGAGCCCGCTACTGAAACGCCGGTGGAGGGACGGGCGCCCTCGCCCGTCCAAGCCGAGCGCAGCTTGGCCCGCCGCCAGCGCCATGATCGTAAGGAGTCGCCGGTAGTACAATCCCGCCATGGGTGGCCTGATCCAGCCGAACGTGAATCCCACGACGGAGCAGCAAGAGTCCAGCCTGCGTCCGATACTTATCGGGATCTTCATCGTAGGGATTGTGGTCGGCATTCTCGCGCTGATTTTCCGCGCCGAGCAGAAGAAGCCCGCCGCACCTCCAGCCTATGCCGCAAACCTGAAATTCTCCGATCTGAAGACAAGCGCCGCGCAGAATTTTGTTGGCGCCACGGTGAGCTATCTCGATGGCAACATCACCAACACCGGCGATAAGACCGTCATCCACGCCGTGGCGCAGATCACGTTCAAGGACGACATGGGACAAACGGCGCAGCGCGAAGAACTTCCCATCCGCGTTCTACGCACCGGCGGACCCTACGACGAAGCCGTGGATCTCAACCTGTCACCGCTCGCGCCGGGCCAGAGCAAGCCTTTCCGCCTGACCTTCGAGAACATCTCCGCCCAGTGGAATCATGCGTACCCGGATCTGCAGATCACGCAGGTCACGGTAAAGTAAGAATGTAGGGCGGACACTCCTGTCCGCCGCTTTTGATCTTGGTGTTGGTTTGATCTTCCCCGCGGCGAAAAATCAACGTCAAAATCAACGTCAAAGGCAGCGGACAGGAGTGTCCGCTCTACACGGTTAGCCGTCACTGTGATTTCTGTTGTGCGATCCACTTGTCCGTGCGGGCTTCGAGAAGATCGAGGGGGAGGGTTCCGCCGTCGAGCATCTCGTCGTGAAATTTGCGGATGTCAAATTTAGGGCCCAATTCTTTCCGGGCGCGTTCGCGGAGTTCGCGAATCTTGAGCTGACCGAGCTTGTAACTGAGGGCTTGCGCCGGCCAAGCGATGTAGCGGTCGGTTTCGGACTGGATGGTGGGCTCGTCGACAGCGCCGGACTTGCGGAAGAAGTCCACGACTTGATCGCGGGTCCATCCTTTGGAGTGGATCCCGGTGTCGACGACCAGACGTACGGCGCGGAAGAGCTCGGAAGAGAGGCGGCCGTAGTCCGAGACGGGATCCTGGTAGAAGCCAACCTCTTTGCCGAGTTGCTCTGCATAGAGGGCCCAGCCTTCGATGTACGCATTGAAGCCGAGACCATGGAGGCGGAACTTGGGCAATCCGGTGAGCTGCTGCTGCACGGATAGCTGCATGTGATGTCCGGGGATGCCTTCGTGGTAGGCGATCGCCTCGTCGTCGATGAGCGAGCGTTGCGCGAAGTCTGAAGTGGCGACGACGACGCGTCCGGGGCGCTTGCCGTCCGGCGTGCCGGTGACGTAGTGGGTTGCAGCGGCGGACTGGAATGCGGGTATCGCTTCGACGGTTACCGGCGACTTCGGAAGGAGGGTGAAGAGCTCCGGAAGTTTGGGCTCCATCTGGGCGATGTAGCGGCGGAAATCGTCGAGGATCTGCTCCGCGGAAGCCGGAATGTATTTGGGATTGGTGTTGACTGAGGCCCGGAAGGAAGCAAGGTCGGCGAAGCCCTCCTTCTTGGCGATCACCGTCATCTCGGCCTGGATGCGATCGATCTCGCGGAGACCGAGTTGGTGAATCTCGTCCGGCGTCATGCGGGTGGTGGTCCGGGCGTAGATGTTGTTTTGGTAGCGTTTCTGGCCGTCCGGCAGTGAGGTGACGGAGAGCGTGGTACGGCCCTGGGGGGCGTATTCGGTGCGGAGGAAGGCGGCGAAGGTCTTGTAGGCGGGGATGACGCCGGTATTGATCGCGTCAGCGATCTGCTGGGTCAAGCGCTTCTGATCTTCGGGGGAGATGCTCGCAGGATATTTCTTGGTTGGAGTGAGAAAAGGGTCGGCGTCGATGATGCCCTCGCACTGGACGGGTAGCTTCTCCAGCAGGAAGCGGACGGGCATGAGTTTGTCCTTCATGCCGGCGCGCAGGGCTTCGGTGATCTGGCTGAGGGCGCGCGGGATCTGGTGAAGACGGGCGATGTAATCCTCGTAGTGCTTGACCGAATCGAGAGGGACGGAGAGCGGCAGATCGGCGAGGCTGGTATGGATCCCATTTTGCTGGTTGATTGGCATCTCATATTCTTTAAGGTTGAAGTCGGCGATGCGCTGCTGGAGGACACGAATTAGGAGGTCGTGAGAGAGCTGGTCCTGATCGGAGAAGCCAGCACTCGGGATGGCTTCAAGCCGGGCAAGGAAATCCTGGTTGGTCTTGTGGCGCTGGGCGATGGCTTGGAGTGAGTATTCGGCGAGCTTGTCGTTATAACGGTAGTCGCCGAAGGAGGTGGCGCGCTCGGGAAAGTTGCGGAGATCGGACTCATACTGCTCTTCGAAGAGGGCGTTCTGGGCGGCGAGGCGGTCGGCAACCGGTTTGACGTTTTGGGCGAAGATGGATCCGGCAACGGCGGCTAAGAAAAACAGGCTGTGGCGAAGTCGCATAGATTTTAAGAGGGTACCAGAAGGAAACGTGGTTGTGCGGAGAAGGTGCGAAAAACGTGCGAAGAAATAGACCATCCGAAATGCCATCCGGAACAGCATGCGCTCGGCCCACAGCCGCTTCTTTCGCCTCCGTTACAATGGCCTCGTGGCCGACGTCAAACCATTCCGTCTCACGGAGTCCGTTAAAGCCGCGGGTTGAGCGTCCAAGCTGAGTCCGGCGGCGCTGGACACGGTGCTTGGGAAATTAGCCCGGCAACAGGACCCAAATGTGCTCATCGGC
>Ga0187804_10000177_pt1 | contig 14314 bp, 14 predicted proteins | sample NC_wetland_sal_i_3_FD_132961 | JGI IMG/M metagenome (GOLD analysis project Ga0187804, IMG submission 132961) | Wetland sediment microbial communities from Neuse River Estuary, North Carolina, USA - Control_4 | ecosystem: Environmental > Aquatic > Freshwater > Wetlands > Sediment | place: USA...
CATCCCCCGCGCGACGCTCGTGCCCCACGTGCACCCCGAGAACGAGCCCGAGTTCCCGATCTACTCGCTCGGCGCGCGCCTGCCCCGCACCGCCGCCGGGCGCGCGCTGTGGCGGCGCGCCCAGGGGCCCGCTCGCCGCGGCGTCGAGCGCGGCCGGGTCGAGCTCAATCGCGTCCGCGCCCGCCTCAGCCTGCCTGCACTCTCCTACGGCCACGGCGGCACCAGCCGCGAACTCGCGCTCGTCGCGACGTTCCCGCAGCTCGAGTATCCCCGCGCGTGGCCCCCCTGGACGCATGTCGTCGTACCGCTCATGTGGGAGCCGCCCGCGCGCGACGTCGAGCTGCCCAGCACGGCGCCCGGCCACGGCGCCCGCGAGGATCCGCTCGTCCTGATCGCCCCCTCGACAGCCCAGGATCCCGACCACCGGCTGCTGCAGGCGGCGCTTCGCGGCCTCGCGCGCGCGCCCGTCAGGGTGCTCGCCACCTGGAACCGCCGCCTGCCCTCCGCGCCGCTGCCCGTGCCCGCCAACGCGAAGCTCGTCGAGTGGGTCTCCTACTCGCGCACGATGCCCCTGTGCGATGTCGTCGTCTGTCACGCCGGCCACGGCACCCTCGCCCGCGCCCTGGCCTGCGGCTGCGCGGTCGTCGCGTGCCCGTCCGCGGGCGACATGAACGAGAACGCCGCCCGGCTGGACTGGGCCGGCGCGGGCGTGCGCGTGCCGCGCCGCTTCGTCTCTCCCCGCCCGCTGCGCCTGGCGGTGGAACGCGCGCTGGGCGAGCCTTCGATTCGCGCGCGCGCGCGCTCTCTCGCGGCGTGGGCGGCCGCTCACGACCCCGCCGACATGGCCGCCCAGCTGGTGGAGCGCCTGGCGGCGCCAGAGCCGCTCGGTCGGCTTCGAGCTCAGCAGGGACCGCGCGCGGGTCTCGCCGTCTCCCCCGGCTCGCCCGCGGAAATCACACTGCGCCAGGCGAGATACCCTTGAGCGAGGATGCTCGGACGCTCGATCGCAGCCAGCGCGGCGCTGGTGCTTGGCCTCACGCCCACCGGCGCGATCGCGACGCCTCAGGACGTCGCGTCCACGCATGCGTACATAGTGGCGAACTATGCGTTCGTCAAGGCGAGCGATGCGAAGGTCGGGCCCGCCCAGGCGGACATCCTGCGCCTGAACCGGAGGCTCGGCTACGAATGTCCTCACGCCGGCGCCGGCTCCCCGGAGAACTCGGAATCGCAGAAGCCCAGCTACGAGGTCGCCGGCGCCCTGTGGTCGGTCAGCTACGGGGCCGACGCCGGCCCGATCCGCGCGTTCGTGCGCGCGGTCAGGCCGTTGCGGTGGAGCGACCGTGCGATCACACGCATCATGCAGAGATACACGAGCAGCTTGACCGAACTTGCGGCCCTGCCGCTGCCGCACCTCTGCGCCGACGTGCGCGCGTGGAGCGCGAGCGGCTTCACGACGATTCCCACGAGCACGATCACCTTCGATCAGCATGTCGAATCGATCGAAGGGCACAGCATCCCGACGCGACTCCTGGCTCCCTATGAGCTTCCGGGGGACAGGAGCATCCTCAAGCGCACGACGCAGCTGGAAACCAAGCTCGAACAGATCGAAACGGTCGTCGGCTTCAACGACTGGGACCTGGTGCTCGAAACGCTCGGGCTCAACCAGTAGCCGCTGATCGGCCTGCGCCGGGGCGCCGCGGGTGCGTCGGCCGTGCGGATCGATACTCCGGGGGTGGTGTCGGATACTCCGGGGGTCCGCACTGACGCCGGGGACAACGCTGGCGCAGGACTACCGGCTGAGCGCGTGAATTGGAGGGCGCATTACCTGTGTTCGACTCCCCGTTCGATGAAGTCCTTCCAGGCGAAAACCTCAATATCTCCGGTCCAATCTTCCGGCCAGCCTCGGACGACCCACTCGGGAGCGAAATCCTCGAACGGCGCCTCCGACCCGGCGACTTGAGCCAGTCGATCGCTGGCGCCGAACACCGTCCAGTGTCCAGTAGCGCTCACGCAGAGCAGCAATCCCCAATCTTGAGCGGCTATGGCTGTACCAGCGAGCGCGCTACGAGCCTCAGCCTCTGCAAGCTGCGCGGGCCGACGAATGCTCAGCGGGATCGAAGGGACCACGCCGCAGAGACTACTCGCTGGCCGCGTAGTCGGCGTCAGGCCGCCAGGAGTAGCCGGGCATCAATCGCGGGCAGCGGCGGCGCCGGGGTGATGCTCCCCGCCCACGTCCGCGAGTCCAGTGCGATGCGTGGTTCGAGCACCAGCGGCTCGTCGGGGTCGCCGATCAGCAGGCGATCCCCGATGCGGGGCTCGTCCACCTGGCGTAGAGCGAACATGCGTTCGATTGAATCACGCCTTGCGCTCGGCCGCAATCCTCTCGTCGGCCGGGCGGTACTCGACACCGACAAGCAGCTCGCTCGCGGGCACCCCGAGCCCGTGGGCGATCTTCGCCACGATCTTCACGCCAGGGTCGCGGCCCTGAGTCTCGATCCGCGCGATGTCGGTCATGTGCAGATCGGACAGCTCGGCCAGGCGCTCCTGAGTCAATCCACGCGCTTTGCGAAGGCGGCGCACGTTGGCGGCGAAGACATCGAGGGGCTCCATCCCCGGAGCCTGCTACGGCCTGCCCACCAAGGTCTATGGCTGATTCGCCATATATAATGGGGCGATCAGACGGATCGTGCCCACGCTTACGTGCTCACTTGCCTTTCTGATCGTGGGCACGGCGACAGCCGTGCGAACGCCCACGGGTGGGGAACGGCGAGCGCTCCTGCAAGCTGCCTACGGCTACACATCGCGGCTTCCGTCCAAAGACGAATGCTCGCTCCGCCACCTGCGCGTCTCGACGGTCGATCCCAGGTGGGCAGCGGCCGATCTGTCCTGCAAGCTACTGGACCCAGCCACGATGGTCTTCCATCGAGCATCGACATGGCGTGTGGCCGAAGTCGATGGCGACTACTACGTCGGCTGCGGCTTGGTCCCATGGAAGGTCGTGCGCGACCTCGGTCTCCTCACAACCTGGCCCAATGACGGCGGCGCCCACCCAGGTCAGATGGAAGCGAACTGCAAGCGCGAACGCGCAAAGACGCGCAAGGCGAAGGAGAGAGAACGCAAGTTCCACGAACAGGAAGAAGCTGGCGCCCGCAAAGAAGCCAAGGAAATCGCCGAGAAATCCCAGGTATGGCGCGAAGAGTGCATCGCGGCAAAGGGCAAGCTCATAGAAGTGCCCACCGTGCCCGGATTCGTGCCGGAATCTCGGGAAGAAGAAGAGGCTGAACAACGGGCTCCGGGCGAATCATCCGCCGTCTTGTGCGTCACGAAGCCGCTCTATAGCTCCGAGCCGAACAACATCGAACGCGAACCACAGTGGTGATAGCTCGAACCACCATCGTGGGTGTCGTCACCCTGGTGGCCGGTGCTGGCGTCGGCGCGGCCGTTGGCGCCTCCGCTCTCAGCACGAGCCGCACCACGACCATCGTCGAGACCTATACAACGCCAGCGCGGACGATCACGCAGAAGGTTGCCGTGGTGCATGTGCACACCGTTACGCAGGCACCGGTCGTGCGGACCGAGACGATCACGGTGCAGCCAGGTGACGAACACCAGGAAGCGGAAGTGCACAACGGCATAACCACCAGCGCGCCCGACCCTCAGGAAGAACAGGAACGCCTGGAACGCGAACGTTGCAGCAGCGCCGAAGCCAAAATCCTGAAATCAAGGCTGCTGAGTCGGTCCGGTCCTGGCTCAGCTTCGCCCTCCAAGATCGGCAGGTGACGCCGGGTCGGCCGCGTCTATACCGCCCGGCGTCGCCCACCTGCGAGCGCGCGCAACACGCTCGTCGCCGGAGCACCGCGCCAACCAACAGACCCACGCGTGCTGCAACGGCTCCTGGCCGGCGGACTGGCAAGAGTCCCGACCAAGCCCTGAAGTTCGACGGCAGGAGAAGGAGGGTGGACTCCTGCCGCCACGGTGGCGCAACCAGCCCCTCACCTGCGAGCCACGCCGAATCGACTGCTCGCTGTTGGCCCTGGCGGCGAACCGCCAAGCTCTGAAAGTTCGCGGCGCGCGAGGGGGTCGCGCCGCTGTCCTGGCCGTGACAAGAGCGAGAAGCACGGCCAAGCTCCCCCACGCGCACGCACACGCGCGTTGGACGGCGCAGAGTCCCCAAATGGGTACACACGGCGGCGGTCGCTGTACGGCTTCCGTCACATCGTTGTGCGCTCAACATCGCCGAATCCGTACGCACCGCTTTGGGACAAGTCGGGCGGTCTCCCGAGGCTGTCTTAGGGTTCATATATTGAGTCGAAGCGAGGTCGGACAGACCGAGAGACTCGGCGGTGGGCTCAGCGGAGTCCGAGTCGGGGGGATCGGCTACCGTCTCTGGACGTACCACGGCACGCGCTTCGTCCTGCAAGCGCTTGATCTTCTATCTGGTGGATGCTCTCACGCCACCGGCTCCAATCCCAATCGTGCGGCTTCTCGCTCTCGCAGTTGCTCTTGTTCGGCCTTGAAGCGCTTGCTCTCCGCAACGACTTCCTGTCGCTCGACCTCACGGTCTTTGCTTGTGTCACCAGCCAAGTGCTCGACCAGCTCCTTCGTCGTTGGATCAACGCTAACGATCACACGGCGCCTGTTGCTGGCGAACGCCGACTCGACGTTCTGGATGTTCAGTCGAAACATGTCGGTGACGCTCATCGCTTCGAGCGTCTGTAGCGCCACGATCAGTTGCATCACAGCGCGACCTTTCGTGATGACAAAGCGCGTAAGACCAGCCTGCACGAGATTGCGGTTGCGTTGCGGCACACCTGGCGCTTGTGGATTCGTGAGTGCGACCTGGCCGCTGTCACGGCGTTCCACGGCGTTACAGTCGAGCCCAGCGCTGCGCGCGATTTGCAGCAGTTCGCCGTCGAGGTAGCTGACAGACTCGATGCGCTCGCCCACAAGATCGAGGACGTTGGTGATCGGAACTCCTGTCTTACCACTTGCTCCGAGAGATCGCAGTCGCTCGGCGTCGAGTCGCAGCGAGCCGTGTGGTGAGTAGGGTTGGAGCTTGCCGCTGGCTGGTGTGGTCGGACAGTCGATCCAACGTCGCAGGCTGTCGAGCGTGCCGAAGTCCAGCAACACGACGCTCAGCTGCTCCAGCAGGTCGAGCGCTTCGCCACGCTTGTCTTCCTGGCGTTTGCTGACCTCATGCGACAGGTCGGTCCTGCGCTCAGCGACGAAGTTCAAGGTGTCGTGCTCGTTGGCTTCGAGCGCGTGCTTGATCGCTACCAGCGTCTCTTTGGCCTCGTCAATCGCCTGCTGCGCAGCCTTCGTGTGCGCACGATCAGGCCGCTGCTTTCCTGCGCGCATCGCCGCCGCGATGGCGTCGCGGTCTCGCTGCTTGGCATCAGCAAGGGACGACTCGGCGGCCTCCAACTCTCGCCACGCTTCGGAGTGGCGCTCAGCCAGCGCCGCCCGCTCCTGCGCAAGCTCGTCGAGTTCTCCGTCAATGCCCTGCGGGAGCGCAGCTAGCTCATTCATCGTGCCGCCAGTTCGCGCAGCAGTCGGTTCATGTCACCCGGAGCGCCACCCGTGCCGCCGCGCGGACCCTGGTCAAGCGACTGGAACTTGCCGTCGTCGCCACGTGGCTGCTCAGGCTTACCTCGCAGGTAGGCGTTCATCTTCGCGTTGCCAGCGCGGCGGCGTGCTTCGTCGTGTGCTGTGTCACTCATCACCAATCTCCATTTTTCAGTAAAACATGGCAGTCAAGTCAGGCGCTTGTTCTGGTTTGCTGGCGCCGTGCTTCCCACTTCAACGACGGCCGCGCCTTGATACCGCGTGACTCCGCACACGGCAAACAGAGAAGCTCTCGCGGCTCGTGTCGATACACGAGTTCGCTCCCGGTTTCCAGCTTCCCACCACAGCCTGCGCATGGAGTCTTACGCTTGGCGAACGTCAGGTAATACCTCGCTGCGATGGTGGCGCTGTGCTGTTTCTTGGTCAGGCGGATTGCTGCTCTGCGTCGCTTGGTCTTGTGGCTCGACACTCTGTCTCTCCTGTTTCGGGTGTTCACTGCCTCTGCCCTTTCGTTTGGAGAGGGACAGGTGCAGCGTGCTTATTTGCCTATGGTCTGACAAAGGGGCGGGCTGACCCCTGACTCGATCCCCGCCCGTCGTTTGCTGGGAATTACGTCCAGAGCGACGGGTGCAGCTTCCAATCGCGGACTCTCGCCGAGTCCGTGCCTTTCGGTCTGCTTAGGAGCCCATCTCTACCAATCGAATACCTTGCCAGTTCCAGAGGTTGTTACCGGAAATCAAAGCACGCGAGCAGTCGCTTGGGAAGAAATAGACAGCCACCGTCAAGTGCCTTGCGGCGAGCCACCGGGTCAGGTAAAATGTCGGTGTCCTTCTTGCCAGAGGTTGGACGCCTGCCCGAGCCCGCACGCCCCGTTCACCAATCCGGGGTGTTGTCGGGCTCGGAGCTTGCTTGGATCGACTGACCCGGTGCAGACCTCCAGCGAGTTCGACTCGTGGCGACCGAAGCCAGCGGAGACACCACGGACGGATTGCCGACACAACGACACAACCCCCGCGCGTGTCGAAGTGTCGGCAAACTCGGAGACAAGGGGGACTGCCGTCCGGCGGGAAGTGTGGTATAAAGGCTCGGTCGCAGGTTCGGGTCCCCGAGCAGTCCGCTGGATTGCGGCCTCGGGCGCCGGACCAGACCGGGAAACAGACCCCGGACGTCGAGCGGACCTCTCAAGCACGTTCGCTGGCGGCAGCCGGACAGCCTCCCGAAATACTAATTTGCTCCTGCCCGTCCTTCTCGGGTGCGGCAGCGAGCCCGTATTTCGGAGGATGACATGTCCCAGACGGACACCAAGAAGACGGAGCAGCCCGCCGCGAAGACGCCTGCGCCCAAGCCGGCGCCCACAGCCCCAGCCGGGCCGGTGCAGGAGACCGAGCCGGAGCCTGTAGACGGCGAAGTTCTGGCGAACCGGCTTGCTGCCTTCGTCGAGCAGTTCGTAAGGCTGAGCCGTGCACAGGTCGTGGCGGCCGTGCTGTGGGTGCTGCACACGCACACCTTCGATGCGGCCGACAGCACGCCGTACCTGCTCGTCTGCTCGGCACAGAAGCAATCCGGCAAGAGCCGTATGCAGGAGGTACTGGCGCTGCTCGTGCGCGAGCAGATGCGGACGAGCGGAACGAGCGAGGCAGCACTGTTCCGTTCGATCGAGGCACGGCGGCCGACGCTGCTGCTCGATGAGATAGACGCGATCTTCGCCGGCCGCTCGGACTCGACCGAACTGCTGCGAGCGCTGCTCGACGCTGGCAACCGCCGTGGCGGCTCGATCACCCGAGCGGTGCCGTGTGGCGACGGCGACTGGGAGGCCAAGCAGTTCTCCGTGTTCTGCCCGAAGTGCCTTGCCGGGATCGACATGGGCAGGTTCCCTGACACGCTGCTCGACCGTAGCGTGGTCGTTCGGCTTGGTCGCAAGCTGCCTGGCGAGGACGTTGCACCCTTCCGTTTCCGAGACGCTGAGGCGCAAGCCGAGCCTCTGCGTGAGGACGCCGAATCGTGGGCTGGGCAGAACCTGGATGCTCTGGCTGCGGCGCGACCGGCACCCGTGGAGGGGCTTTCCGACCGAGCGAACGACGCCTGGGAGCCGCTGCTCGCGGTAGCCGAACAGATCGGCGGCGAGTGGCCGGACGAGGCTCGCTCTGTCGCACGGGAGCTACACCTTGCCGAGCAGGCACAGGAGGACACGCCGCAGGTGGTGCTGTTGCGTGCGATCCGCACCGTCACCTACGGCGAAGGTGACCAGTGGTTCTCTCGTGACCTGGTGACGAAACTGAATCACGAGGTGGACGGCGAAGATGCGCCGTGGCGGGACCGAGCAGACGGCATGACCGCACACCAGCTCGCCCGGCTGCTGCGTCCGTTCGGGATAGAGCCTCGCACGATCCGCGAGGTCCGAAAGACCGGCAAAGGCTACAAGCGCGAGTGGTTCCTCGACGCCTGGAAGCGCTATGTGGACGACGACAGAGGGGCGCCTGTGTGACGGTGTGACGAGCTTTCCATCCCATTACGACTCGCGTGCCCGCGCACGAAAGTTCCGGCGTGGACAGCGATGGTCTGAGAGCCGCACCCGGCGAGTTGCGGATTCTGCCCGCCAGCGACCCCGCACACGACCAACGAGCGGCAGCACAGTTGGCGGCGCTGCGTCGCCTGCTACTGGACAAAGGTGATACGCCTGATTTGCCGAGTTCTAATAATTGACACGATTCGTCAAGGGTGGTTTACTTCGGGATGAAGCTGACAACCGTCAGCAGACCGCGAACACGAAGGAGCCACCAATGACCGCCACCGCCACACCCGACAAGACCAACGGCAAGCCCAAGCTGACAGACGCCGAGCGAACGCGACTGACCGCCGCAGTAGCAGCGGCCCGAGCCGAAGGCGATCAGGTCGAAGCTGCGAAGGTGCACAAGGCCGCGCCCAAAGCCAAAGCACCCGCTACACCCAAAGATGTCAAGGAGCACGGCCCGCAAGGACCGGAGTACACGCACCGAGTCGTCTGCTGTCACGTCGTCGGTCCCAAAGGCAAGCGGTGCGGCACCGTGCGCTGGTGCAAACCTCAGGACGCCTTTCAGGTCAAGCGCTGCGACGAGCACACAGCGTTCTACAAGCGCGAACGCGCGAAAGCTCGCCGCGAGGCGAAGGCCAAGGCGAAGGGCTGAAGCGATGGCGACGCGCTTCGCTGCCTACGCGCGAGTCTCGACCCGCGACAAGCAGGACCCCTCCCTGTCGTTCCCGTCGCAGTTCGAGGCAGCCCGCAAGCGCGTCACCGAGCTTGGCGGGTCGGTCGTCTGCGAGTTCACGGACGAAGAGACGGGTGCTCGCGACGACCGGCTCGGCTGGTCGGAGTTGGTCAACGAGGCACGCGACCGCAAGAACCGGCGCTTCGACGGCGTTGCGCTCTACTCGACTTCGCGCCTGTCGCGTGATCGTGTGTCGGCGGGGCTCTTTGAACGCGAGCTTCGCAAGCTCGGTGTCTCCGTCGTCTACGCCCGCGCAGCCGCCGACTCGTCCACACCCGAGGGCGAACTGATGATCGGCGTCTTGCAGGTGATCGACCAGTTCGAGCGCTCGCGCCTGAAAGACGAAAGCCGCCGTGGCATGCGCCAGAACGCGCTCGCCGGCTATCGCAACGGCGGCAGGGCGCCCTTCGGCTACCAACGCAAGACCGAGCCGCACACGAACGCCGCACGTGCAGCGGCGGGCGAGGTCAAGGCCAAGCTCGTCGTCCACCCGGACGAGGCGCCGATTGTGGCCGAAATCTTCCATCTGTGGGCCGTGAGCGAACTCGGCGTGGGTGCGATCGCCGATCTGCTCAACGAGCGGCTGGTGCCCTGTCCGAGTGCGACCAACCCACGCCTGAACGCGACGAGGAAGTGGGCCAAGAGCACGATCCACAACATCTTGCGCAATCCTGCCTACGTGGGCAAGAACGCCTGGGACAAGCGCAACAACTCCACACGGCGCGAACAGGGCGGCACCGCTCCCCTGCGCCCCGAAGCCGAGTGGACGGTCCTTGAGGGCGCGCATGAGCCGATCGTCAGCAAGGAGTTGTTCGCCGCCGCGCAGGAGCGCCTGCAACGCAAAGCAGACAGCGCCCGAGCGAAGGGCGGATCGCATGGCGGGCGCGAGCCGACCGGACGCCCGCGCGGAGACCGACCCGCCTACCTGCTGAGCGGACTATGCCGCTGCGCCACCGGGCACCCGTCGCTGAGCGCCTTCGGCATCACGGTCAAGGGGCACGTCTACTACCGCTGTCGCTACTCGGGCAGCTATGGCAAGGTCGCCGCCAAGGCGATCCCCGGCCACGGCGTGACCTGCAACGTCCGCGAGGACACGCTGCTGCCCTACATCGAACGCTTCTTCTCGGAGCGCCTGTTCGGGCCGATGCGTCTCGATCTGCTCCGCGAGCAACTGGACAGCCAGGAGCAGACCAGCCGCACCGAGGCGCAGCGAACGGTCGCGCGCCTGCAAGCGCAGATCGCCAAGGCCGACCGCGCTATCGCCGTCCAGGTGCGGGCTCTGGAGGAAGGAATCGAGCCCGATGCGGTCCAAGCCCGGATCGACGAACTGAAGGCCGAGAAGGCGGCGGCGCAGGCGTCCCTGCCGAAGCTCTCGATTGCGCCCGAGCGCCAGGACCCGGCGGCGGTGCTGGACAAGCTCCCCGACCTAACCGAGCGCCTGCGCGACGCCGACGACTCGACCAAACGAGCGCTGTTCGACGCCTTCGACCTTCGGGTGGTCTACAACAAGGCGAACGACCGGCTCTCGATCAGCGCCACGCTGACCGAGGCCGTCGCCGCCATGTTCAGGACCGGCCTACAGCCGTTGTCCTCAACGTCACTCCGGGGGTGGGACTCGAACCCACAACCCTTCGGTTAACAGCCGAATGCTCTGCCGATTGAGCTACCCCGGACCGGAGAGGCAACTCTACCGATCCCTCATCCGGTCACCTCCAAGGCCCGTTCGTAGGCGCGGTCGAAGTCGCGCTTCAGCTCCGCGCGCCGGACCGCCAGCTCGCTGATCTCACCCGCCGCGGGAGCGCCCGAAGCGGACTCTGAGGGCTGCTGCTCGCCCTCGCGCGGCTCCCCAGCCCTCTGCGGCTCCGGCGCGCGTGCCGCTTGGATCCGGCGATCGATCAGGGCCAGCTCGAGCTGCAGGCGCTGCACCGGGAGCATCGTCGGGTTCGCCGGCTCGGAGCCCGCCTGGACGATCAGCTCGGCAAGCAGCGCCTTCAGCTGCGGATCGGCGTCCAGGTCCTGCGCCTCCTCGCCGCTGTCGCGCAACGGCTCGCGCAGGCGCCCGCGCAGGCGCCGCGCGGCCCGGCGCAGCAGCTCGCTCGTGAAGTGCGCCTCCACGTCGAGCTCTGAGAGCGCGAGCTCGCCCTGCTCGGGAGATGCGATGCACAGCGCCAGGAACGCCCGCTCGGTGTCCTCGCGCCGCGAGAGCCCAGCGCCGGCGCCTGCGGGCTGCCCGGCGCCGGCGCCGGGCAGCCCGATCGTGCGGGGATCGGCCCGGGACTGACGCCGATCTCGCAGTGCCGTGTTCGGCGCGAGCCGCGCCTCGATGACCCTCTCCGAAAGACCGAGCCGCCCCGCGACGAGTCGTGTGAGCTCCATTTGGATCGGACCTGGCTCCAGCAGCGCGAACACTGGCTGCAACTGATCGATCATGCGGTCGCGCCCCTCGTCGCTCGAGTCATCTCCGGCGGCGAGCACACGCTCAACCTGGAAGCGCTCGAACGCCAGTGACCCTTCGATTGCCTGCTCGATCGCAGCAGAACCCTCCCGCTGCACGAGCTCGGCTGGATCGATCCCCGCCGGCAGCGGCACGACTCGCAGTCTCAGTTTTCGCCGCTTGGCGAGCTCAGCCGCCCGCAGCATCGCCTCCTGGCCGGCGCTGTCTGCGTCGAGCGCGAGCAGCACCGTGGGCGCCATCCGCGCGAGCTCCCCCACCTGCTCGGTCGTGAGCGCAGTCCCCATCAGGCCGACCGCGTTGCGGATGCCCGCCTGGTGCAGGGCGATCACGTCGGTGTAGCCCTCGCACAGGATCGTCACGCCCGCCCGCGCCGCATGCGCGCGGGCGAGGTCGGAGCCGTAGAGGTGAAGTCCCTTGTGGTAGATCGTGTTGTCGGTGCTGTTCAGGTACTTCGGCCCGCGCCGGTCCTCCCCCTCATCTCCCAGCGCGCGCGCGCCGAACCCGAGCACCCGTCCGCGCGTGTCCTTGAGCGGGAACGTGATCCGCGCGCGGAACCGGTCGTACGGGCGGCCGTTCTGCTGGGAGCGCTGGGCCAGGCCGGTCGCGTACAGCTCGGCCTCGGAGAACCCGCTGCGCAGCGACGCCAGCAGCACCCGATCCCAGGCGCTCGGGGCGAAGCCGACCTGGAACTCGCGCAGCGCCCGCTCGCCGAGGCCCCGGCCCCGCAGGTATTCGCGTGCGCGCCCGGCCTCGGCGCTCTCCCACAGGCAGCGCTCGTAGTAGGCGCTCGTGCGCGCCAACAGCTCGAGCAGCCGTTCGCGCCCGCGCCGGCCCTCGGCCTCGCGCGCGTCCTCCTGCTCGCGCTCGAGCTCGACGCCGCAGCGGTCCGCGAGCAGCTCGAGAGCGCCCTTGAAGTCAACGCCCTCGGTCTCCTGCACGAACGTGAACACGTCGCCCGCGGCCTGGCAGCCGAAGCAGTAGTAGACCTTCTGGACAGGGTCGATCCCGAACGAGGGCGTGCGCTCCTCGTGGAACGGACACAGGCCCTCGTATCTGCTCTGGCCGGCGCGGCGCAGGTCGGTGCGCGCGGACACGAGCTCGACGAAGTCGACCGCTTCGCGCACGCGATCTCTGGATTCTCCGGTGTACCGGGCCATCGCCTGCACGCTAGCTCTTCTCAGCGCGCGAACGCGCGCGGAACCTGAAGCTCGGTGTACTCCCTGATGCAGTAGCGGTCGGTCATGCCCGCCAGGTAGTCGGTGACCCGCCGGGCCAGATCGTCTCGCTGCGACGCCGCAGCGACGCTCTCCGGCAGCAGCTCGGGGTGAGCCACGTAGTGCTCGAACAGGGTCCTGAGGACGCCCGCGATGCGCGCATGCTCGGCGCGGACCCCGGGACCGAGGTAGACGTGCTCGAACATGAACTCCCGCAGGGACTGCATCGCGGCGCCGGCGTCGCGTCCCTGGACGATGTCGCCCGTGCGTGCAGAGTGCTCCACGAGATCGTGCACCAGCGCGTCGATCCGCGCCGAGCCGCTCTGCCCGAGCACGGCGATCGGCTCCAAGGGCAGCTCCTGCTCGCGCAGCAGGCCGGCGCGGAGCGCGTCGTCGATGTCGTGGTTGATGTACGCGACCCGGTCGATCAGGCGCACGATCCGGCCCTCGAGCGTGCTCGGCAGCTCGGCGCGTCCGGAGTGGCGGGCGATGCCGTCCCGCACCTGCTCTGTCAGGTTGAGGCCTGCGCCGTCTCGCTCGAGCTGCTCGACGACCCGCAGCGAGTGCTCGTAGTGACGAAAGCCCCCGCCGAAGGTCTCGCGCAGGCAGGCGTCGAGAACCTCCTCGCCGATGTGCCCGAACGGGGGATGGCCCAGGTCGTGGCCGAGGCCGATCGCCTCCGTGAGGTCCTCGTTCAGGCGCAATGCCCGCGCGACCGTCCGCGAGATCGTCGTCACCTCGAGCGTGTGGGTCAGACGCGTGCGGTAGTGATCGCCCTCGGGCGCGACGAACACCTGCGTCTTGTGCTTGAGCCTGCGAAACGCCTTGCAGTGCACGATGCGGTCGCGGTCGCGCTGAAAGGGGGTCCGCAGCGCGCAATCGGGCTCCGCGAGCGCGCGCCGGGCAGGGTAGGAGCGCGTCGCCGGCGGCGAGAGCGACCTCGCCTCCTGCTCGCACAGGCGTTGCGCGAAACCGGCTGCGACCACGTCCTGCTCGCGCGCGATGCTCACCCGCCCGATTGTGCCACTCCCAGCCGCGAAGGCTGCTCAGCGCTCGCGTTTCCAATCTCCGCGCATGGTCGCGAGATGCGCCCAGTGCTGCCAGCCCTTCATCTCGCCCGGGTCCTCGTCGTATATCGGCGCCCCGCCGCCCGGCTCCGGCAGGCCCTGCGCCGCGGCCGAGTCGATGCGCAGATCCACCCCGTGTTCGTGCAGGCTCTCGACGTCGGCGGCCTGCACGAACCGCTGGCCTCTCCCGGGCACGACGATCACCAGGCCATGGAAGACGTCCTCCTCGGGCGCCACCACGACGTGATTGACCGTGCCCACCTGCGCGCCATCGGACGCCAGCACGGGAACGCCCTTCTCGAGCACCTCATAGGCGATGGGAAGGCCCTCGTCCACAGGATCGCACGATACAGCCAGCGAGAGCCGTGCAGTCACGACCGTGGCGCTCACGCCGAGTACGACTCGGCGCCGGCGCCCACGGCGGGCATCAGGCGGACGTGGGCGTGGTGCTCGAGCGTTTCCGAGATCGCCCGCTCGACCTGGCCGAGCGCGTGCTCGGGCGCGTCTGGAGCCTCGGCCAGCGGCAGTCCGAGCGCGCCGGTCATGAAGCTGTAGGCGTCGGAGTCGAGCGGGAACGAGGCCGCCTCACAGGCGCCGCACACCACGCCCCCGGACGCCCCGGAGAAGCCGACGAGATGCTCGCGCTCCCCGCAGCACGCACACCCGGCGAGCTGGGGGGCGAGACCCGCGGCGAGCATCAGCTTCAACCTGAACGCGAGCGCGCCCGCGCGGGTGCCCGCGGCCGGGCGTTCGTCCAGCAGGGCCAGG
>Ga0187804_10000178_pt1 | contig 14305 bp, 15 predicted proteins | sample NC_wetland_sal_i_3_FD_132961 | JGI IMG/M metagenome (GOLD analysis project Ga0187804, IMG submission 132961) | Wetland sediment microbial communities from Neuse River Estuary, North Carolina, USA - Control_4 | ecosystem: Environmental > Aquatic > Freshwater > Wetlands > Sediment | place: USA...
CATTGTGGGCGTCGCCGTGGGAGCTGTCGTCGCGGGTGGCACGGGTTACTACTATCCGCCCTACATTTACCACCCGGCCTACGGATATCCAGCTTATTACCACTACCCGGCTACCTACGGCTCGACGTCCTACTACCACTCTTCCACCGGGGCGTATGGCGTTTCGCAGACTGCCTATGGTCCTTATGGATCAGCGTCCCGAAGCGCTTCGTATAATCCCTACACCGGCACTTCGACCCATACCGCGTCGGTCTCCACTCCCTACGGAAGCGCGCACGCGGGCACAGCTTACAATCCATATACGGGTGCTTCCGCTGCCTCCCATCAGGGTTCCAATGGGTACAGCTCCTGGGGCAGTTCCGCGGTTTCGAAAAACGGCCAGAGCGCCTATTCACAGCACTATACGACCGCTCAAGGAACCACAGGGTCCGTGCAAACTTCTTCAGGCGGAAAAGCCGTCGGCGCCAGTGGCGCCTATGGAAACACCGCAAGTGCCGGTAAGGCCGCAAACGGCAACATGTACGCCAGCGCGGACGGCAACGTGTACAAGAACACCGGAAGCGGTTGGCAAAAGTATGGCAGCAATGGAAGCTGGAATACTGTGAACTCTTCTAGCGCTCAGCAGCATAACGAGAGCCAGAGTTACCAGCAACACCCTACCTCTACCTCGTCAGCTTCCTCCTCCCAAGAACACCCTTCCTCCTCTTACGAGCAGCATCCACAGAACAGCAGTGAGGTGCAAGGGATGCAACAGGAGGCGCAAAATAGACAAAGGGGCGAACAATCCAGCCAGCGGTACCAGCAGCAGAGGTCCTCCGGTGGTTGGGGCGGTCGCGGGGGCGGAGGCAGGCGCTAACAAAGTCTCTCAACCTGCCGCCGGAGCTAATTTCCGAGCTGCAAGCATTTCGGCAATGGGCGAACGGGCAGATGAAGTAGTCGAATATCGTGATGCCCCGCACAGCCGTCGGCTACTGAATTCCAATCGGGAAAAGGGAGGAGAACGATGCCACGACGACTACAGAACAGGATGGCAAGAGTCGGAATCGGACTCATTTTGGCGCTCCTTGCGTGCAGTGCAATCCCGGCGCAGGATGTAACAACCAATGCCATGCCAGGAACGGACTTCACGAAATACCATACCTACAAATGGGTGGCGGTCCAGGGTGCGTCCTACCCCAACCAGATATTGGACGCGCAGATCAAGTCTTCTATCGACTCTCAATTGGCCGGAAAGGGATTGACGAAGACGGACGGTGACAAGGCCGACCTCTACGTCGCCTATCAGGCCTCCATCGATCAGGAGAGACAGTGGAACGCTTACGGAACGGGGGGCGGCCTGCGCTGGGGCGGCGGAATGGCCAGCGCCACGAGTTCCACAATCAGCATAGGAACCCTCGTCCTGGATATATATGACCCGGCGACTAAGCAGCTCGTTTGGACCGGAAGAGCGACCAAGACGATTGATCCCAAAGCTAACCAGGAAAAGAGACAAAAGAATCTGGACAAGGCGATGGCGAAATTGCTGAAGAATTTCCCGTCCTAGTGGTCGCCCCGGTGAGGCGCAGCACTTCAGTCAGATTGCGGACCACAGCGCGATCTTTTGTTTTGCGAGGGGGCGGCCGCGGTGGCGGAGGATGGGGTGGCCGTCGGCCATAGATTGTCATCTGCATCGCCGCAGTGAAGAGATTTCATCTCAGACCAAGGAGACTTCGATGAATGGTGTGACAAGTCAGGTTGTTTCAATCAGCAAACGCTTGATGGTGTTGGGTGCGCTGGCTTTTGTCGCTAGCGGACCTGCGGTTGCGCAGAACGCGGAAGTATTGCAAAAGCTTGCGGCGGTGAAGCAAGCCGCTGCTGAAAATAAACAGAGATTGCGTCAGTATCAATGGACGGAAACAACGCAGCTCGCGCTAAAGGGAGATCCCAAACCTGCATCTCAAAAATTGTGCCAGTACGGTCCTGATGGGCAGGTTCAGAAGACTCCGATCGGCCCTCCGCCAGAACAACCCAGCGGTGGCAGAGTGAAACAAAGAATTATTGAGAAGAAAAAAGGAGAGATGCAGGAGTACATGGAAGAGGTGAAGGGCGTCCTCGGGATGTACGTGCCGCCGGAGCCACAAAGAATGGAACAAGCCTATCAGGCTGGCAATTTCTCACTGAATCCAGCCGGAAATTTCGTGAATTTGATCTTCAGGAATTACGCCCAGCCCGGCGATCAATTGACCATCACTTTCGATTCGGCTGCAAGAAAGATCGTCTCCCTGAACGTGAACACTTACATGGGTGACGCGAAAGACGCGGTGACCTTGCAGGTTCAGATGGCCAGCCTGCCAGACGGGACCAATTATGCGCAGCAGACGGTTCTTAACGCCAGCGCCAAGCAGCTTGTGGTGACCACAACCAATGCCAATTACCAGAAACTCGGTGGATACTGACCCACAGAATCAAGACGAGTATCTTTTCAAATGATCCTTCGGCCAGCCGTGTGTGCCCCCGGGTATTACTCGGGCCAAAACTACCATTCGGTGGTCTCTGTCTGACTTCCATGTCACAATCTGGGAACTCGATTAGGAGAGGAACGTGCTTTCCGCGTATTTGAATTCCGACGTGCGAAATTCCGGGAGCGGAGCTATGCGAGCAAGAAAAGCAATTGTTTGGCTGCTGGCAGCATTGTCCCTTGTCGTCTCTGGGATCGCGCTGGCGCAGGACGCGAACCAAAACCGCACACTCATCATCAACGGCCAATCCACACAGGTGCCCGTGACCCAAGTTAACGGACGGTCCTACGTTGACCTGGAGGCGCTGGCGAATGCGGTAAATGGCTCTCTCAGCTTTGCTGGAAGCCAGATCGCGTTGAGCGTCCCTCTCGGCCCCGCAACCACGGCGCCTGCACCTGCTACCGCAAAGCCGGCGTCCGCCCTCGTTCCAGCTTCGAATCCGGGATTTTCAAAAGAATTCTTGAATGCGGGGATAGAGCAAGCGGCAACCCTTCGCGAATGGCACACAGCTCTTGCGAGCGCCATTCAAAATGGATACCCGGTGACGGCCGGCTTGCTCGCGCCGTATCGCGCTCAATCGGCTACCAACCTGCGTTTGGCCTCGGCCGCGGTCTCAACCGATTCGGATCGCGGTGCCTATCAGTTCTTGAGCAACGAATATCAGAGGATGATGAAATTAACCGACAAATATGTGGCCATGCGCGCCAACATGACTTTCATTTCGCCGGACGCTCTTCAAAATGACGATTTGAACCAACGCTTCGTGGCCTGCGGGCACTCGCTGGGGTCCATGGCGGCCGCTGGCCAATTTGTGGACGACGGTTCGTGCAATTGAAACTCAGAATACCCAGAGCTGTCACAGCATCAAAACGTCGGACCAAATTCGCTCTCAAGAATCGAGTTTGTTGCTCCCGGACAACCGATCGGAATACCCACTTTGTCCCCGCATCTAGATCGAGCCTTGAGAATACTCTGAACCAATTCTCAGACCTCCGGAAGTACCTAAGCTTCTGCAATGTGTGTGTGCCATTTTCCGGCCCTCGAAATGAAAACAGGACTGGAAGTCAAAAACTGCCAGTCGGGAGGCGATTGTGAACACTGGCTTCCTCTACGGGACGAACGAGTTCATCGTCTACTCTGTCTTTTTCATCTTAATGCTTATAGCGACTGAGGGTGGATTCCGCCTCGGCCAAAAGTCTGAAGCAAGCACCGCAGACAAGACCAAGTCGCAAGTATCCACTGTCGAAACCGCGATCCTTGCCGTTCTCGGCCTGCTGCTTGGATTCACAATGTCGATGGCTGTATCTCGCTTTGAGGCTCGGAAGCAGCTTGTGCTGGATGAAGCCAATGCCATCGGCACTTCCTTCCTTCGCACGCAACTCCTCCCCGCGCCGGATGGCCCCGAAATCGCCAATCTTCTACACCAGTACACCGAAGTCCGGTTGCAATATGGGACCGCGGGTAATGATTTCACTCGGCTCGCCAGTTTGCGCGAACAAGCAGCTAACTTGCAGAATCAGTTCTGGACGCGAGCCGTCACTTACGCGCAGAAAGACCCGAACCCCGTGAGTGCTGGTTTACTATTACAATCCTTGAACCAAGCCATCGATCTGGAATCGGCTCGCCAGACGGCATTCCAGAATCATTTGCCGGTCAGCGTGATTTACGCGAATGGCATCGTCGGCTTACTGGCAGCTATCCTGGTGGGGTACTCATTTGGTTTGAATGGTGGACGGCAGCTCTTCTCGACGTGCATGCTGGCTCTGGCCATCACCCTGGTACTCGCCGTAATCATCGATCTCGACCGGCCGCGCTCGGGGTTCATCCGCATAAGCCAGCAGCCCATGATTGAACTACAGCATCGGCCTTGAAGTGCTGAATGTAATCAGAAGCAGGAAGTAACCTCACTTTGGTCAAGTGCATTAGGCTGTCACTATTGACAATTCCAAGCCGGGGGCGCCAGTGGCACAATCCTGACGCCGACTTCGGCACTCACAAATGCGATTACAGTGTGCCGCGCGGGAGACATGCCATGAAGAAGGTAACAGCGATTCTGAGTCTTCTGACTGCCCTCTTTGGCCCTGCCATCCGAATCTATGCAGCCGCGCAAGGAGGCAGCCAAGAAGTCAAACAGAAGGTTTCGAAAACAGCCGAGAAAGCAGCGGCCCAGGCAAAAGTGCACTACCAAGGGTCGCCGCAATTCGCGTCGATCGAAGGGGCGTCGATCTCTTACTCCACGAACGCTCCTGAGGCTGTCCTCAAAATCGGCGATACTTTCTACTTCCTTTTCGCATACTTCAATCCCATCATTCGAGGCACGCAAAGTGTGTGGCTCGCTTCTGCAAGTCCTCAGGGACCGTGGGTGCCAGCCCACTCCGTACCGGTGAAGCTCACTTCGATCGTATGCGCCCAGATCAACACCAGCTCGTCTAAGGCATACCAGCTCTGCACGCTGCCGCGGCCGGCATAAGCCACCCTATGCGGTGTGGGGCCTTCCCAGCTATCGGCAAGTCCCAACCACAGACGAAGTCGAGACGAGGAACCCTGAAGGAGTTTCGTTAGACATAGTCGCAAGGTCTTAGGACGAACGCATTCCATTGTTATTTTTGACAATTACATCCCGGGGTGTCTGGGAGCAACATCAGCAAACAGGTGAGTTTGTGTCGCGGCGGTCATTAAATTTTGGGACGCATCATTATTTCTCCTGCATTCGGTCAGGGGGCGGTATGGAAAGACGCAGCTCGATGATTCAACAGTTCATTGTGATTGTACTCGCAGTTTCAATAAATCTGAGTTTGGCCAATGGAGCAGCGGGTTTCGCACAGGCAGGAAACCCCGCCGCACCGACGCCCGATCAGCTCGATAAGCTCCTTGCCCCAGTCGCGCTGTACCCAGATGCCTTACTCATGCAAGTTTTAGCGGCCTCCGTCAATTCCCAGGAGGTCCTGGACGGAGGCAACTGGTTGCTGCAGAACAAGACCCTGCAAGGAGACCAGCTCGACAGCGCGGCGAAGAGCGCTGGTTTTGGCCCTGCCATGATGGCCTTGTTTCATTTCCCCCAAGTCGTTGACATGATGTGCTCTGAGATCGAGTGGACCAAACAGCTAGGAGAAGCATTCACTGCGAACCAGAGTGCAGTCCTTGATGCGGTTCAAAGGCTTCGGCTTCAGGCGAAACAGGCCGGGAATCTGCAAACAACTCCGCAGCAAACGGTGGTGGTTCAGCAAGCTGGACCCCAACAAGTGATCGTGATTCAGCCTACCAATCCCCAGATCATTTATGTGCCCCAATACAATCCGGTGCAAGTGTACACCCCGCCCCCACCTAACACCGCTGCGGTTGCAATCGTTGCCTTCGGGGTCGGTATGGCGGTCGGAGCCATGTTCACCAGCAACAATTACTATTACCCGCACTGGGGATACGGCGGGGGCGTGTATTACCGCGGTGGACCGTGGGTGGTCCATCATTACGTCTACCGGCCAGTTTATGGCCCAAACTATCACCGCGCGACCCTATATGTTAGGCCGGCGAATTACCCCTACGCTTACAATCGGCCATACCCGGGTAACACCCACTATAATTCGAACAACTACTACAACAATTACCGCGGCAACACAAATGCTCAAAATAAGAGCAACAACACGATCAATCGCAACGTCAGCGGGAACACCGTCAACATCAATACCGGCAACCAGGTCAACAAACAAGGCAACACAAGCCGGAACACCGCTGTAAATAGTGGTAACACGCAGTCGAATCCAAGTTGGAAGGGGCAATCAACCTACAACGGCGGCAACAAGACTGCCGGCAATTCGTCCAACACGTCGAGGAATCCCTCTATCACGTACAATAAACCAAATCCTACAAGTAAGACGAACACTCCAGCCGTGAAGCCCGACCGGGGTTATTCCTCACCGCCCTCGTCGTCAGCTTCCACGCGACCAACCTCACCGCAAGCGCGGCCAGCAACCAATCCCTCCCCGGCTACGGCTCCAGCAGCGCGACCGGCGGGTGCATTTGAAGGATCCGGGAACAGTGGTCGGGCAGAGCGGGCATCAAGCCAGCGTGGCGCTGCGAGCACGCAGGGAAGCAGAGGAAGAAAATGACGGCGCAACAGGCGATCCAGATTCAAATAATGAAATTGCCACTCTTCTTCTTTCTCGCTTTTGCATGGCTCCTGACGTCGATTCCCCTGGCTGCGCAGGTAGTCAACGGACAGAAGACTTTCTCCTCGCCTTCGGAAGCCGTGCATGCTCTGTTAGAGGCGGCGCGCTCGGGTGATCCTGATCAGCTCGTCCCTCTCCTTGGTCCGCAAGCGAGGGACCTTATAGCCTCGGGCGACTATGGGGCAGCCAAGGAACTTCTCGCGGGCTTCGTCAAGGCCTACGGAGAGAAGCATTCACTCTCGATTGAGGCGCAAGGCTTCGAATACCTGCAGGTTGGAAAGGGAGATTGGCCGTTCCCGTTCCCGATCGTCCGCGATGGCAAGGAGTGGTATTTCGACGTCGGTCGGGGCAATGAAGAAATCCTCGATCGCCGAGTTGGACGGAACGAGCTCGGTGCAATCGCTGTGTGTGAGGGATATGTGCAAGGCCAGGTCGAGTATGCCTCGAAAGGGCATGACGGCAATCCCAAGAGCATTTATGCTCAGCGATTTCACAGCGATCCAGACAAGCAGAACGGCCTTTACTGGGCCGCCTCTAAAAGTGGACCGGAAAGCCCGATGGGCCCGTTGGTCGCGAACGCCGCAGTAGAGGGAGATTCGAAGCAGTCAGCAAATGGCCCCGCTCCCTATTACGGTTACTTTTACAGGATTCTCACTGCGCAGGGGCCAGACGCGCCGGGGGGTGCGAAAAGCTACGTCGTGGATGGAAAAATGACGGAAGGTTTTGCTCTCATTGCATACCCGGCGCAATATCATTCAACCGCCGTCATGACCTTCATCGTCAATCAAGACGGTGTAGTGTATCAACAGGACCTGGGTGAGCAAACGAGTGACCTCGCATCCCAAATCACTGCCTACAATCCTGATAGCTCGTGGGAGCCGGCTCAGAAGTAATCGGCATAGAAAAGTCCCACAAATTGTTCAGTGAGGGACCATGTTCTTGCATGAGGATCGGCAAACAAGAGGCGAATCAAGATGAACTCGAGAAAGATTGTTTGCTTCGTATTTGTTTTGTTGGCATGCAGCGTGCTTCCGGGTAAAGTCTCCTCCCAAGCCGCCAACGACGACCCGAGCGTCACCGCCCAGTTGACTTCAACCAAGCCGATTCTGGCCAAAATCAAGAAGGACGCAGCGGTAATGGAGTCTTTTGGCCGTTCGAGCGGACCGAGTTGGCAAACGCATGCGAAAACTCTCGATGGAATAAAGACCGACGTGAATAAGCTGCAGGAGAGCATGCGGGGATTGCAGGCACACCGCTCCGTGGCCAGCCCTCGGCAACAGGAGGCCATTGATCGCATCACCGGGCTCGCCAATGACCTCGCTACGAATATGAACGCCACCTTAGAGCAGTTGAATAGGAGTAAGAACCGCCCGATTACTTCCCCCTACCCGGAGTATCTGAAGGCGAATTCAAGAATCGCGAACGACCTGGCGGATGAGATCGACGACACAATCGATTTCGCACAAGCGAAGTCGGAGTATGAAAGTTTGGGTAAGAAACTCAACTGATCAAAACGCTGAAGCGGTAGCCGCGACGTGTCGCAAGAAGGGATTGCACACTGTTCGGAGAGTTGGAGTTGTATAGAACACGGCCGAGTTGATGGATGTTTTCTATGTTTCATCATCACTTCCTGCACTTTCGAATCTCTGAACGGGTTGATATAGGCGCGGCGAAACGAATGACTTCAAACAGGAAGGCTTAAACTGTCAGGACCAATATTTGCATGTGGAGGCAGATATGCACAATCGACGCGGTGCGAGAGCAATGCTAACAAACAGTAGGCGTGACACTCGTCAACCACGGAATTTCCGGGTCACTCATGCAATTCCACTTTCGCAATTGGTCTTTCTAAGCCTACTGACTCTTTGCGTGCTCATTATTGTCTTCGCTGTGCGCGCGCAGGGCTCGGCAAAGGAGCAAGCGGCAGATTCCAGGGAGGTATCGGGGTTCTTGGGTGACTATTCCGCGCTCGTTCCTGATGCGAAGAATGGCGACTTACTCCTTTATGAGAAGGACGCGGCCGTCTTGAAGAAATACAATAAGTTCATTTTTGACCCTGTTACAATCTTTCTGTTGCCTAAGGCTGAAAGCCGTGGTATCGACCCCGACGATCTGGAACGATTGGCTCAGTATTTTCAGAAGGCCGTCACTGATGAACTCACGAAGTCCGGACGATACCAAATCGTGACCACTCCGGGGCCAGATGTACTTGAGCTGAATGTAGCGATCACCAATGTGGAACCCACAGGCGGCAAGAAGAATGCAGCCGTGAAGGGAGCTGCGACCGCTGCGACCGTAGGGGTGGCGCCCGGGGCCAGCCTGGCAGTACCTAGGCTCAGTGTTGGCAGGGTTTCGATTGAAGGGGAAATGCTCGATTCGACCTCCGGCGAGCGGATGGTGGCGTTTGTGACCAGTAAGAGTGGCCGGAGGTGGTTCAGCGGTCTTAACTCATTCAAGAAATGGGGAGACATTGAGGCCGCATTTCGCTCCTGGGCGAAGAACTTTCGCGAGCGTTTAGACGCAGCGCACGGAACGTAGCGGTTCTCGGTAGCACTGGCCGAAGTCAACAGCTGCGACGGGGAGTTTGTTGCGTGGCCATTCTACTTTTAGAGATAGAGATTTGCTGAGCTCGGTACGGCGATTTCGGCACTGCGAGGGCCAAGCAAAAATCATCCGAACTACAACCTGGTTCCCGTCTCAAATGTTCGTCTATCAGACTTATCAGGCACTTGAACGCCAGCAGGCGTCTGCAAGCTTCAAACTCGGCGTATACTCATCGTCAAACCAGAGTCTAAGAAAGTGCTCGTAGTCCATCTCTGTGGTCCCAAAACAAAATGGCTGTCGGCAGGCCCGGTTTCTGGAAACATGCTGACTCGAAAGCGTAGTCACTGATTTTCTGAGGAGGATGAAATGTTCGGACTACGATCCATTAGTTCTACAGTACTTCTCTGCCTTGCGCTGCCGATTGGCGCCGCACAGGTGGCCGAACCACCAAAGCCACAACTCGATCTGCCGGTGCAGTATGCTGCGGTCGCAATCGGCCAAAGTGGCCCTGCGGCCGGGAAGAGCTTTGGCCTGAGCATATACATCGACGTAGTGAGCAGCGATGGGGAAGTCGAGGAGCTTGCAGGAACCCTGAAACACAAAGGCCAGGACGGCCTAGTGAAGGCGCTCGACAACCTGAAGGACAAGGGCCGCGTCGCTCCCACAGGCTCAGTTGGCACCGGCATGCGCGTGATCCGCATCCGCCCCACCAAAGATGGCGGGCAACACATCGTGCTGCTGACAAACCGCCCGATCACTATTCGTGAGTTGTGGAACGGTACTCGCTCCCGTGATTATCCGTTCGGCATCGTCATCCTCAACGTCGACAAGGATGGCAAAGGGACGGGGTTGTTCGACCCGCTCTGCAAAATGAAGTTCAACAAGAAGAATGAGCTTGAAGTTGAGCGCTACGGCCAGAGGCCGTTCCGCCTGGCCAACGTCTATCGGCAAAAATAAGCGCGCGCAGCCAGATCGTCTAGCCCAACTCCCCCTCCCGGAGAGAGAATCTGACCCGTAATAATTGCTTCCAGGATGCGCCGGGGGGCCCTAGCCTCTTCATCTGAGAGGCGCCATTGAAATTCTTCGCGTGCCATATGGTACGGCGTCGTTTCAAGCGACAGGCACTCGTCCGTCAATCCAGCTTCTTAGTCGTTACGGGCGGATAAGTTTCACGGAAAAAGAGCCGAACTCCCTGGGTCCTTGCGTGCCAACAATTCTTTGATTTGTGTCAGATGCCGCTCCAGCCGGTTTTCCGTTTCTGTGTTCTTTTTTGCCATGAGAATCAGTTTTAGAGAAACGAGAAAAACGCCCGCCTCAAGAAGTAGTTCGTGGGTGAACCCCCTGAGGAATAACGCTAGAACGAACAATCCACAGCTCAGCACGATGACGATGGTGGCCCATGGATCGGAAGTCTTGAACGTCTCCATGTTGAATCACCTCATTTTGCGGATCTTTTCCTGTGTAATTCTGCAGCAGACTTAGAACTGCGCGTCCATTTCTACCTTGAACAGGGTGATCTGGTGGCAAATCGTTGCGGGGCGCCCGCCTACCATTCTCGGCAGTCGAATAACTACTGCTGCATTCACCCATCCGATTCTTTCTACAGCGCGCGGGATTTATCAAAACCACAGCAATCCTAGATAGCGACCGGTTCCATTTTCTGTATCCAACAAAAACTTGTTCTCTCATCGATGTTCAACGGTAAATCAGCGGATGAGGTTCTCCGGTTAGTGCACATGCAGGGACTGAGCGAGGCTTATGAGATTTTGCGGGCGCACGCGAATGATGCCTCTGCGGGGGCTGTCAATATCCGCGATGAATGCGAACGCGATAGACAGAACGAGAGGTAGAACCATAAACCGGATGACTCCCCCTCGAACACGATGCCTGGCATAACCCAACAGCAGGTTGGAGCAAATGGCGATCGCTCCCATCAGCCCCCATGCCCCAATAGGGATTCGATTCCACCAGGCGGCCTGCGTGTATCCCTGCGAGTTCAACACATCGTTCATGCCCGAAAGGGCTAGGGCGAGCACGGGTGTCGGCTGCGCCGCAGCCGCAGCCTGGACTGTGGACCATAGCTCGGTCTGCAGCCGGGCCGCTTCGGAATTGATCTGCCGAAGCCGATTTTCGTCGCGAGCTGTATAGAACAAGACACGCTGATCCAGATATTCTTCCAGCAGTCCACGCACTTTTGCCGCCTCGGCGGCAGGCAGGACGTCTGCCCGGACATACTCCGTGCCAATCGCGTTTGCCTCGGCCTCCTCATAAATCTTGCGCTGATCGTAGCGGCCGGCGGCCATCGCGAAGCTGAACCCGATGATGAGGGCGAGCAAAGTCAGTGTAGCGGCCACGACAAGATCGAGATCCTTCCGCACACCTTCGTCCAGGTCTGGCTGCCTTTTGCGAAAGGCGGCCCCGACCCGGCCCGAGAGCCACAAGACGAAGAAGGACAAAACGAAAACTATGAAGGGTGAATTGATAATATTGCTCACACGCCGTACCCTCGACTCCTGGGCCGGTCACCTACTCCCTATTGCAATGGACAAACTGAGCTGGAACGTGCGGTGCGGTCCTAAAACCTGAGCTTGTGTCGGTCTATTAATAGAAAATGGACTCGTTCAAACACCGAATTTTGTAATGATGCAGCTGAACAAGCTGCACGGCTTGTAAGCGTTACATACGCGCAAAGATTTTTGTTGGGATCGGGTATTATCAGCTCCTATCCTGGACTGGTCCCTGGAACTCTTCCGTGGATGTGGCGGCCTACCAGACGCAACCCGGTCACCACTGGACGCTCAGTCAGATCCCCGGACACACTTCCCGGCCAACCGGCTGGCGATCCACCTTAAAGCATAGCCCGGAAGCATGGAAACCACGGATGCTCTTGAACAGGCCTGATGGCTTCAATAAATGGCACGAAAAACTTGGTGTAAGTATATAAACCCACGCATCCAAAACTAAGAACGAAACGAAAGAGATCTGGCGCACCCTACAGAACGGTCTTAGTCCTCATTGGAGATGTCGGCGGCTACCTTCCACGATCCATCGGCCTGCTTCTTCCACACAGTCACGTACTTTCCTTTCACGTCGATGGTCTTGCCTTTCTTATCTTTCGATGCGAAATCGTACGTGCCATATTCATAGGCCAAGTCGCCCGAGCGCGCCACTTCCACTCCCGTCAACGCGTAGCTCAGGCTCGCGCCGGGCTCCGCCTCCAGCTGTTCCCATCCTGCGCGGATTTCGGCCTTGCCTTTAGCGAGCGGGCCTTTGTCATGAAACTGCATGCCATCATCGGCATAAAACGAGACCGCCTTGTCCACGTCCTTAGTCTGCGCCGCTTTGCTCCACTCGATCACGGCGGCGCGGATCGCGGCTTCGTCCGCTGCGCGCGTATCCGGCGGCTGCGCCGCAGTTTTCGTATCGGAGTTCGAACAGGCCGCGACAAAAGTCATGACGAAAAGTGTGGTGATCAAAAGCAAAGATGACCTGGAACGTGGCATCTATCCTCCTCTGAATGTTGATTTGCAAAGCCCTTGTGGCGCCGGATTGAACAGGGATTTGCGATTTGGCCCTAGGCTCGCAAATCCTAATGCTTCTTCGCCCTCGACACAAGACATTTATGAACAGGGGGCTCCAGGGAGGTCGCAGGGTTCCGGATATTTTTTCTCGTCTGACGATCCCCACTTGCTGCCTCGTAACCACCTATGACCGCAGATGGTTCCAGTTCAGCAAATTCGAAGGGAGCAGGTAGAGTCTTAAAGCGATATCTGTGTGCCTTCAAGCTCTCCAGTATCTCAGGCAACACAAACTCGGTTATGAATGTGACATTCGTGTGGGGTGAGACCTTCAGAAGCCTAACCCCGGTTGTGTCTCCATCCATCCTGGGCATGACAAATCCTATGAGCGCAACATCGGGTTGAAACGAAGCCGCCCGCCGAATCGCGTCTTCCCCATTGCGCTCGACCGCGATTTCACAATTTCTCTGATCCGAAAGAGTCAAAAGGTAGCGACACGGATGAGGGTCGTCCTCTGCAATTAAGATTTTGCGCGTGTGATGCATCGAACCTCCATATCGCTCGGGAAGGGGCATCTTCGGTGGCGGCAAGGCGCCGTTACCTTCCGCGAACATTAAAGTCCGCCCTATCAGCCAGCGAGAAAGAACAACAACATTTCAGGCTGCAAGCCGGAGGCTGGGGGCAAGCACGAGTGAAATCGTGACTTGCGGTCGGTGTGGAACTTAGCGCCGGCGCGCTTGGGAATCCTCTGGAGCCGGCGCAGGAGATGCTAATCCGGCTTGCCGTTTCGGTTCGCGAAGAGCAAGTCGTCGTGGCCTGCTTTCTTGCGCTTCCGGCGATCGTTGATGGTGTCCGCGAGACGCTGGCTGACTTCGACCGTGCGGGTCTTGTGATGCTTGCCGTATACGGTCAGCGTCGTCCCTGTCAGGTCGCGGTAGCGGCACCTGTGTCCCTCGTGGTCACGTGCCATCGTCCCAATGAAGAAGTCGAGCAGAAAAATGCCTTCAGCATTGGGATGGACGTAGAGCGCACCAAGTTCATCGTGCGTGCGGGCGACGACTTTCTTCTCGTGGTATTTCGGCTCCTCATGCTTCTTGAGGAGCTTCGTGACGCCGAACTCCTTCAGAAAGATCCGCACATCCTCAACCTTGTTAGCGAGCGTGCGCTCGGGGTTGCCGTGCTTGCGCGTCGGCACGGGCTGCTTCCTGAGCCAGCCCATGTAGTCGAGCAATGGCTGCTTGTTTTCCCGGCATTCGTCCACGTAGGTGACACCACAGTGCTGAATGAACGGGTCAACCGCAGCGCGGTACTTGCGAACGGTTTTGGAGTCCAATCCCCGCTTCTCGCAGTTCGAGAAATACTTCTCGGCAGCCGCTGACAACGTGAGCCGATCAAAGGTCGGTTGCATAGTCGGGCTCGGCGCCGAAGCCGTTCCGCGCAGACGCTGAAACTCCTCGGCGTCGAGCCGGGCATTCCGCCGGCGTTGTGCTTCCAAGGCGTCGGCGCCCGCGTCCAGCCAGTTGCCGTTGTGATTCATTTTGTAGCTGCCCTCGGCGTGCAGTTCCTCAATTGGTTTTCC
>Ga0187804_10000179_pt1 | contig 14261 bp, 14 predicted proteins | sample NC_wetland_sal_i_3_FD_132961 | JGI IMG/M metagenome (GOLD analysis project Ga0187804, IMG submission 132961) | Wetland sediment microbial communities from Neuse River Estuary, North Carolina, USA - Control_4 | ecosystem: Environmental > Aquatic > Freshwater > Wetlands > Sediment | place: USA...
AGTAGAACGCAGAAAGAAGGGCCGCCTGAGGCTGCCGCGCGTTATTCGTGTGCGACCTTCCGACCCGGGAAAGTCCGCTTTCGATGAGATTCTGCCGACGCTAAACGCTGCGGTTGACAGCGTATACTTTGCGTCCAAAAACCAGAAGTACAGTGAAGGGATGCGTGTGTTTATCACCCACCCGTACTCGGAAGAATACGGGTCAATTAACCGTGAATTTTTGGGCAAGGTGGTGCGCATCGATGAGCTGGACCACGGGCGGCGCGGAATTGCCGTGCAGATCCTGATGCCCATCTATCTTGGCGGCAAAGAGACGCTGAAGTGATAAGTTAGAGACGAAGCGGGCCTGCCGAAGGCCTGTGATGGCAAAGCCCTCGCTAAATGGCAGTAATGGGTCTGAGGAATTGTTCGGAGCAATGCCCAGAAGCACAATCAATTTCGACATGGTGCGGAAGATCGGGCTCACGCTGCCCGGCGTGGAGGAGAGCACGGCGTACGGGCAACCGGCTCTCAAGGTCCACGGAAAACTGCTGGCGTGTCTGCCCGCGAATCCTTCGGCTGAGCCGGGTTCGCTGGCCGTGCGAGTGGATTTCGATGACCGCGCCGGGCTGCTCGCGGAGGAGCCCGATGTTTACTACCTGACGGACCACTACGTCGGCTACACCGCGGTGCTGGTGCGGTTGTCTCGCGTCAATGCCGATGTGTTGCGGGACCTGCTTGGCATGGCCCACAAATTTGTGACCCGCGGCGGCGCGCGCCAGCCGAAAGCGCCGAAGGGTCGAAAGTCCGGGCCAAGAAAATAAATAAAAATTAGAGACCGAAGGCGAAACGGCGCACTGGCTTAGCGTGAGATGGCAGAGGGCTGGAGGCCGGGAACAGTCCTTCAGCTACTTCCAATTGCCGAAGAGAACGAAAGGCGCCCAGAAATGCGGATTTGCATATGGGGGCAGTCGACCTTGCGGCTGACCCGGTGCAGAACCCGCGGCTGACACTGTGCCGGGCAAGAGTGCAAGCTGGGCTTGGCGCAGAGCTTCCGCCTTCGGCGTAGCCGGCGCGCCGGTCCAGAATTCATAGAACCTTTTCATCAGCAGCCCGGTACTTTCATCGTCGACCTCCCACAGGCTGGCCAGCACCGCCTTCGCGCCCTTTTCTGAACGATATCTGCCAAGCCGTCCACTTCCTGGCCATTCGAGGAGCCACTCGTGGCGGTGTCACAGGCAGAAAGAGTGAGCAATTCGGTCTTGCGGAACTGGATGGCCTGGTCGATCCGAATTTGGCGCAAACTGAGGCGGTCGCTTCCGTCACTGCCTGCGATCCCGCCAAGCAGCAGGAAGGAGTTCTCCTCGTCCCCGGCTCGAAAGGCAAAATGACTGGCGATGTGCACGACGGGGAAACGCAGCTCGAGGGATCTGACCATGCCGTCCTCAGTGAAGGCATCGTCCAAAAGAAGCCTTCCCGGCAACAAGCCCCCCCGGAAGAGCCTTCCGTCCGCACGATGCCACGAAGCTCAGCGCGGCAACCGCGGGCAACTCCGGTAGGTCCCCATGAGGCTTGGAAACCCCATGGCGAGCACCTGCCAAGAAGCCTTGGGCTGGTCCCCGGCCAGGGCCGCGATGCTTTTTTGCGTGAAGACTTCATTCCTGTACTTTTCAACCATGAATTGTTTCCCGTCATGCAGAGCGGCGATGGGGATGTATCGCAGGACATCATCGAGGGACCACATCAAGGTCGTTGCGTTGTACGCATCCAAATCCTTTTGGATCGGAGCGATAAGGATTTTGTAGAGGTCCTGAGCCATCGGCAGGGGGTCTGCGTCCGCGGAGCGAAGCTGTTTCCAGAATGCGAAGACCTTTGCGCGCAGCGCCTGATCCGAAATCGCAAACTGCCGCGCGATTCTGACGTTTGGGGTGACCACAAGCAACGAGACTCGCTCGGGAGCGACGACGCTATAGACCGCCACCGTTCCTGGGCCGAGTGAAGCTAAAGTCGTCTCCATGGACGAGGAATTCCCTTCCAGATTGCGCTTCTCCAAATCGGCGGTGCGCGATTGCCCGAATTCGATGTAAACATCGTGGAAGAATTCCTGAAGGGCGTCGTTGGCATCGTTGATGCGGCTGCGAAGCTCTTCATATCGCTCTTCCTGCGCCGGCGTCCGGGTTTGGCTCGAGGCTTAATTTGTCGAACTCCTGCGCCATCGCAGCGAGGGCGCCAGTGACTTCCAAGTACCGCTTCTGCGCGCCCGCTTCGGTCTTGGTGAGCGGCAAGGACGCAGAGGCAGAGGGATTCCCTGCTCTCGTAGAACGTGTGAATTTCAGGTACTCTTCCTCTTTCAACATTGCCAAGATTTGCTGGGCTTCAAACAGCCTGCCCTGGGAAACCAAGAGATCCGCCAGTTCGCGGTAAACGCCTTCGTTGGACTTGAGGAAGCTGTGCTGCTCTTCTTTTTCGAACCCGGTGATGTTGCGCCGGACCTGCTGGATGGAGTTGATGGCCTGTTTGCCGAAAGAGACGTCGAGAGAAGCGTTGCTGTGTTTCTCCCAGTACATCATCAAGTTGGTCTCCACCTCGACTTCCAGGAGAGGGTTCCGCAGGGTGCGCGCCAACGCCAGAGCGCGGGTGATATTCTCGAGGGCCCCTTTCTTATCGCCAAGCAGCGTATTGAGGTAACCAATGTTGCTGAGAGTGGTAGCTTCGCCTTGACGATCACCCACTTCCCGTTCGCGCGTCAACGCCTGTTTGAAAATTTCCATTGCTTTCTGTTTATCTCCTGCCGTAAAGACAAGCAGACCAATGTTATTGAGAGTCACGGCTTCCGCGGCGCGGTCGCCTGCTATTCTTCTTAACTTGAGAGACTGGCTGTAAAAATCGAGCGCCTTCTGTGTCTCCTGCAAATTGGAGTAGGCCAAGGCCATGTTATTGATCGTCACGTACTCCACAAGGCCGTTGCCGATCGCGCGCGACAACTCCAGGGTCTGCTGATAGTACTCAAGCGCGCGAGGGTATTCGCCTAAAGAGCCATAAAGGTTGCCCCTCGAAAGAAGCGTTGCAGCTTCCCCATCACGGTCGCCCATCGCCCGCTTTACCGGAAGGACTTGCTTGTAGGTGTTCAGCGCTTTCTGCTTTTCGCCCAATCTGTCGTAGATGACCGCGATGTTACCGAGAGTTGTGGCCTCCTCATTGCGCGCTCCGAGCGCCTGCTCGAAGGGCAGAACTTTTTGAAAGGAGTCCAAGGCGCTTTGGTATTCGCCTAACCCCGCGTAGGCGATACCAAGATTGTTGAGGGTGGTCGCTTCGCCGACCTGATCTCCGTTGGCGTGGCAAAGCGGCAGGGCTTTATTGTATAGGTGGAGAGCTTTGTGTTTTTCCCCCAAGCGGTCGTAGAGAAATGCGGCGCTATAAAGGGCCAAGGCCTGCTCGTAGGGATCGTCAACTTCCCGCCAGAGGGCCAGCGCTTTCTCGTACAGCGCGATCGCCTCGCGCGCGTCGGCAGCATTGCTGTGCGTGCCGAGTTTGCCGGCGAGCTGCTTGGCTTTGAACAAGGTGCGCTCAGCGGCGATTCGTGTCTGGTCTTCCGGCTTCGGCGCCCGCCGGTCGGTTACGGCTACGGCGTAGCTTCCAAGCGGCTGGTTGGCATCCCGCGACTCGACGCGCATCTGATACGTCCCTGAAGAATCGGCAATCATTGATGCCGGCTGGCGACCCCAGCGATAGTTCAGGCTATCGGCTTCGACGATCGTCTTGTTCTCGGGGCCAACAAGCACCAAAACAAGGTCAATGCCCCGTTCTTCGAGCAGCACGCGGAGGAACTGGCCACTGTCCAGATGGATGTGGTAAACGTGGCTTTCTCCACCTTTTAGCTTTTGTTCGACAGGCTTGCCCGGTTCGAGGAGGCGGGAATTCTTTTCATCTGCGGCTGCAGAATTGCCCGATTGACTCTTCGCTTGCCCCACTGCGGACAGAGATAACAACAGGGCTATGCAGCACCAAACGCTCGACGACGACCAGCGCAAGAGATTCACGGCAGCATTGTACGCTTCCCCTCCCCATCTTCAACATGGGTCCGGGCACAGAAACAAGGATGGCCGGTTGGCGGACTTCTCGGGAGTGGAGCGTCGAACTAATCAGCGATAGTGAAATGCAGAGTTCTTTGTGTTACAACAACTCCGTTTCATTCCATAACTTTGGCGGGACGAGAGTTATTCGATGCCCTCTACCTATTCGCAATATGACGCCGTGCTGGTGGGTGGCGGGCATAACGGGCTAACGGCAGCCGCGTACCTGGCGCGAGCAGGATTGAAGACTCTCGTATTGGAGCGGCGCGAGATTGTGGGCGGCTGTTGCGTGACGGAGGAAATTGCCCCTGGCTGTCGCGCCTCTACAACCTCCTACATCGCCAGCATGTTGCGCCCGGAAGTGATCCGTGAATTGTACTTGCGCGAATTTGGCCTGCGCATGGTGGCGTGCGATCCGGCGCTGCAGGTCCCATTCCCTGACGGGCAAGTCGTTTCCTGGTGGTCGGACCGCGACTGTGCAGTCCAGGAATTCCGCAAAATTTCACCGAAGGATGCAGACCGGTTTGTTCATGTTGATGACCAGCTAAAGAAACTAGCGCGCTATCTGCAGCCATTTTTTATGGAGCCGCCGCCGGACGTGGATACAGGTTCCCTCCGAGGATGGAGCGACCTGCTGCGAACGGGCTGGCGCTTTCGCCATATAAGCAACTCGGAAGCAGGACAATTGGTCGCGTTTCTCACCGGCAGCCTGGGCGAATTCCTCGATAAGAATTACGAATCCGACAAAATGAAAACTATGTTTCTCGCCAACAATGTATATGGCAAACATGGAGGGCCTTATCAACCGGGCACGGCGATAGGGCTGCTGTTTCATTTTTTAAGCGGCGGAGAGCACGAGTTACAGGGTTTCTATGGGCACGTGATGGGCGGCATGGGCGCGATTACGCAAGCGATTGCCGCGTCAGGACGCAAACTGGGAGTGGAAATTCGAACGGGTGCGTCCGTGGCGCGGATCGATGTTGTTGACGGATCGGCCCGCGGGGTAACACTTGAGGATGGCACGGAAATCCGCGCCAAACTCGTTCTTTCCAATGCCGATCCTAAACGCACCTTTTTGCAATTGACAGATAAAAAGGAACTCCCTGCGGAGTTTGCCCAAGCGATAGCGGGAATCAAAATGGCAGGACCCTGTGCCAAGGTAAACCTGGTGCTGGGCGAAGAACCGCGGTTCACCGGAACTCCGCAAACGGCGTCGCCTCAGGAGCGCTCCTTATTCACACTTGTGCCTTCACTCGAATTTGCTGAACGCTGTTACGACATCGCGAAATTTGGAGGGATACCGGAGGAGTTGTGGGTCGATTGCGTGATCGCGTCGAATGTTGACGACTCCCTGGCGCCTGCGGGTAAACACATCATGACGTGCTTCGTGCAGTACGTTCCGTATAAATTGCGGGAAGGGACTTGGGATGAGAAGCGCGAATTGCTGGGTGACCGCGTGGTCAAGAAAATCGCCGAATATGCTCCGAACGTTCCCGGAGCGATCCTGGCGCGGCAGGTTCTGACTCCGCTGGATCTGGAGCGTGTCTACGGCCTGACGGAAGGGAACATCTTTCACGGCGATCTGAATCTCGAGCAGTTGTTCTTCATGAGGCCGGTGCCCGGTTGGTCGCAATACCGCACACCGGTTCAGGGACTGTATTTTTGCGGAGCGGGAGCTCATCCTGGCGGAGGCGTGACCGGGGCACCGGGGCGAAACGCGGCCATGCAGGCACTGCGCGACCGGCGGCGCGGAAGGATAGGAGACTGAATTTTGCAGGGAGCCGCAATGCTGCCAAAAACAGCGGACATCGTCATCCTCGGCGCCGGCGTGATGGGAGCATCCATCGCCTTCCACCTGGTGAAACGAGCTGCCGGAAGCATTCTCGTATTGGACAAAGACTACGCTGGAAATGGCGGCAGTGGCCGGTCCTCGGCGTTGGTGCGCATGCACTACAGCTTTCCGGCGGAGGTGCAACTCGCGCTTGTCAGCCTGGATATTTTCCAGCGCTGGTCAGAGGTTGTTGGAGAACGGGGACACTTCCGAAAGACGGGATTCGTTCGCCTGGTGCACCCGAGAGAGTCGGACTTGCTGAGAAAGAACGTGGAGATGCAGCGGAGACTGGGAGTGCAAGTAGAGCTGATTGACCGGCAGCAGCTCCACGAATTGGAGCCTGACTGGAATGTGGACGAGGTGGAAGTGGCCGCCTACGAGCCTGACTCCGGCTATGGGGACGGTTCGAATACCGCGAATGATTTCCTTGCCGCTGCGCGCGCCCGCGGCGCCGGTTACATGCCGAAGACGCTGGCGACAGCGTTGCGTATCGAAGCGGGGAAAGTGCGTGGGGTTATCACGGATCGCGGCGAAGTGGCGTCTCCGGTTGTGGTAGTGGCAACCGGACCGTGGACGAAGCCTCTGTTAGCCAATCTCGATTTTCAGGTGCCCATCGAAACCGAGTATCACGAAGTGGCTATTCTGGAGAAGGCACCGGACATGCGCGCAGGTGGTTGCGCGTGCATAGATTCCGTCTCGGCTACGTACTTTCGTCCGTACTCAAGCGATAAATTTCTGGTGGGCGACTTCTACGGAAAATGCGGCGCCGATCCTGACAACTTTCCCCAGCGGCCAGATGAGGTTTCACTGGAGGCGTTGGTGGAGAGGGCGACACGGCGCATCCCGAAACTGCAGGATGCGGGGATCATGAAGGGCATCACCGGGATTTACGATATGACGCCTGACTGCCGCCCGATGTTGGGCGAAATTCCGGGGATCTCTGGATTACACTTGTGCACGGGATTCTCCGGAATGGGCTTTAAAATTTCACCAGCGGTGGGCTTAGTGATGAGCGAATTGATACTGGATGGGGAGGCTCGTACGGTAGACATTCGCGCCTTCCGTCCTGGGCGATTCGCCGAGGGGAAGCCGATTCAAGCTGAATATGAATACGAGGATGATTGAGAGAACAGAAACGTAGGCGGCGAATTTAATGTCGAGCGACCCTGCAAACAAGATAGCCCTGCAGAAATCCCTGTCGAGGGCGTACTACCACTCGGGGGAGATTTTTGCCCGCGAAAAGGACCATATCTTCTCTCGGGAATGGTTTTGCGCGGCGCGGGAAGAGCAAGTGGCTGGTCCCGGAGACTACCTGGTCTTGGAGATCGCTGGAGAATCCATTTTGGTGGTCCGAGACAAGAACGGTGAGGTGAAGGCCCACTACAACGTGTGCCGACATCGCGGCGCTCGCCTGCAGCCTGCTCCGGGAGGGGAGGCGAATGAAGACATCAAGCTAAGCGGGGGTGTACTGGGAGCGAACGGGATCCGCTGTGCCTACCATCACTGGACTTACGGGCTCGACGGACGCTTGCTGAACGCACCGCACACCAAGGAAGAAGACGGATTCTGCAAAGCCGATTTTTCGCTCTACCCAGTTGGGGTGGAGGTCTGGGGTGGATTTATCTTTCTGAATCTTTCGCCATCCGATGCGTTGCAGGAGGGCCGCACGCTGAAGTCTCAATTCGGCCAGGCGATGGAGCGGGTGAAGCGCTATCCGTTAAGTGAATTGCGAATCGCCGAACGGCTGAATTATGAGGTGCAGACAAATTGGAAAGTTGTGCTGGAGAACTACAACGAGTGTTACCACTGCGGACCAGTCCATCCGGAATTGTGCGAGGTGGTTCCTGCGTTTCGACAGAGGGGTGGCGCGGGCCTTGAATGGGAGCGTGGAGTAGCGCACAAAGAAGGAGCGTCGACGTTCACCTGGACAGGAAAAACGAATCGCGCTGCTTTCCCGGGATTGAACGATGACGAGAAGGTGCGGCACAAGGGCGAATTGATCTATCCCAACCTGATGTTGAGTCTGGCCTGCGAGCACGTCGCCGCATTCACCTTGTGGCCCACTGCGACCAGCCACACCACGATTCTCTGCGATTTCCTTTTTCATCCAGAGGAAATGAAGAAGGCAGAATTTGATCCGCGTGACGCGGTCGATTTCTGGGACCTTGTGAACCGACAGGACTGGGAAATCTGCAAGCGGGTGCAGGAGGGTAGCGGCTCACGGATGCACGAATTCGGATATTATGCACCGATGGAAGACCTCCGCCTGGACATTCGCAGGTATGTGCTGGATCGCTTGAAGTAGGATCTTGAAACCTCAGCAAGAAGAGGATTTTAGCAGGTTGTGAATCGCCGCCGCTGTCCCAGATGGAAGAGCAGCAACCCAAGAAGAACAAGCCCCGCCACGGACCCAAGAATCTTGACGAAAAAGAGAGCCCTGTTTGCTTCTTCCGGTGGCGGTATGAAGGACAGGACCGTCGCCAGAACAGTTGTCGCAAAACCCACACACCCCAGCAAAACTGCCACAGGGCGGCCGCCGGGGACATGAATCGCGCCTGGAGGAGCCTCTTCCCGCTGAAGGCGGATCATGGAAGCAAACAGGAACATAAAAGGCACCATGGTGATTGCAACGGCGATGGCTGCGAGAACCTGATAGGCTCCGCCGACTGACGTGCCTGTCTGCCCCAGAAACACGAAGAGAATTCCAAACGCGCCCTGCCCGGTGACCGATATCCACGGCGTCTTGAAGCGCGGATGAAGCCGGCCAAATGCCGGAGGCAGGTAGCCATCTATGCCCGCGACAAAGGGCAGACGGGCGGCGGCGGCAAGATAGGCGCCCACGGCGCCGATGTTGCTGATGACGATGAAAAGTGCGGCAAAGCCGGTGATGCCGGCCAGGTGCAATCGCGAAGCGGTGCGGGAAATCGCTTGCGCGAGACCGTCCAGGTTAGACGATTCGGAACTCGGCAACGCAAGCATTACGGAAAACGTGCCAAGCATGTAGCACAGCACAATGGTTGACCCCGCCAGCAGCAGCGCTTGCGGTATGTTGCGGCGCGGGTTCTGGATTTCATCCGCCATTAAGGAAGCGGATTCGCACCCGATGAAGGAGAAAATGACGATCGACCAGAAGAATGTCTCCTGAATCGAAACTCGAGGAACCCAAGCCGTGAGAGTAAAGGGTGTGGCCGAGCCGAACTTCCGCCACGCCACAAACCCCAGACCAACTATGATCAGAGCGGGAATCCACATAGCGACTGCGCCCAAGTTGTGCGCCCACTTGGCCAGATCCAAGCCAAGGATATTCAGAACAGTGAGGCCTATCAGGATGAAAACGGAAAATGAAATGAAGTAGGAGGGCTTGTGAGAGAGGTTTTGCAGTGGAGGATAAAGAAAAAGCACGTTACTGGCGGCGAAATACAACACGCCCGGAAAATAAGGAAGATTGCTCACCCAGTACATCCAAGCGGAGAGGAAGCCCGCGCGCTCGCCAAACGCTTTTTTCGTCCACACGTAAAAACCGCCCTCTGCGGGGTAGCGCGAAGAGAGCTCGATAACGCTCAGTGCGAGAGGGACATACAGGAGAGCAAAGCCCAGGAACCAGATGATCAATGACGAAGGCCCATGGCCCGCCGCGGTGGCAATCCACCGAAGGCTAATACCCGTGACCACATAAAAGAGCACTAGATCGCGGAAGCCCACGCTTCGGGCGGGAGCGGTGCGCACTTCCGGCGATGAAGAAGAAGCAGTAAACAAGAACTGGCAGCCTCCGGCGCGGAATTGGTGGAAAGACAGTAACGGGATTTGACGTAGCAGGTCAATGTTGTCGTGGCTAGCGCGCTCCCTTAATCAAGCAAGGATGTGGCAGGAAGCGGCGAGCCTGTACATTTTTGATGGCGGTGAGTCCTTACTGCGCGGGTCTTCACCGTCAGCTTCTCGAGAGTAGCCGCCACCACTTTTCCTGTTGACAACGGCCGGCCTCGTTAGAGAGGGGCGACTTACCTGGCACTATTGTTAAGCAGCCAGCGGCTTTCTTGCAGGTAAATGGTGGTACAATCGGCTAGGAATGCGCATGAACCTGCGGCGTTTGAAACATGTGACGGCTATCGCGCTGTCTTTCTGGCTCGGCTTCCTAGCGTGTGCCTTGGGCTGCGTGCAGCCAGTTTCTGAATCCGCACCATCCACGTGGGCGCGAATCTCCGGGCTCGAAGGAGCCGTAAACGAAGAAGGTCACCACCGGATGGCTGATGGTGAGCCATGTTGCCATCCCAATGATAAAACTTCAGAGAAAAACAGACACAGCGCTACCAATTCCTCCTGCTGTGGCTTGGAAGCTACGCTGATTCAAAAGCAAGACCCCGTTACTCCTTTACGCAATTACTTCTCCGATTTTGTTTTGCCTCTGTTGGTTCTTCACGCCTCGGCTCCGCTTTCTGCGAACACTGAAACAAGTGCGCCCACTCAAGGGCACGCAGGAAGGGAGATTCTGCTGCAGGCGCACATTCTTCGCATCTAGAAACAAGAACCTCCTTCTCAGGTCTTTCGTGCGGATGGGTTCATCCGTCAAACAACAACCATTTCCATAAGCAAAGGAGAAATATCATGAGAAAGCTAAAAGCAGCACTGTTGATGGCGGTCATCGCACTCGGTCTAGCAGGAGCAGCAAGTGCTGCAAAGGCAGATTGCTGTCCATCTGATGTGTGCTGTGCTTCGTGTTCCGGGTGCAAGAAGTAAGCTGAAGGTGTCAAGAAGAGAGGCGCGGGCTTGTTGCTCGCGCCTCTTCCTCCATTCCAGACTGCCTCGTGATCATCACGATAATCGGGCAAGTGGATTTTAGCACGAACTTCTCCGGTGAACCGGCTTCCAGGAGTTGGCCCAGACCGTAGCCGGGACGAGAGCGGGCCTGACGACGTCAAGCGTTGAAACCGTTTATCAACAGGAATACTGCGTTTCCGACGCAAATCTTTTTTGAAATGGGTTGCGGTATGCTTTTCCATGCTGGCGATGCTCGGCAGGATTGCGGAAAGCCTTCACAATGTTCGTAAGGGAACGTGTTCTTTTGAAGAATGCCTTTCAGATCGCGGCACTTTTATTGCTGGTCGCGTTCATCGACGCCCCAATGGCCATGGCGTCGCAAGGATCGCAACCCACTCGTGGAGACGGAACCTTTACGCCAACGATGGCGCCGGTAGCAGCGACGGATAAAACCGGGCGGCCGATAACGGTTGAGGTGACTCATCCGGAACCAAGTTTTTCAGACGTGATGGTTGCCGGGAAGCCCACGGGCGACAGCTACGTCATAAACTTCCCTACCGGTGCTGCGGGCGGGGCGTGCATTTATACCGGAACAGGCCGGTACCTGATTGAAAGCACGGGAACGCTCACGTTTCAGATGTTGGCAGACTGCGGAAAATTAAGACGAGCCTATGGCTACATGATCTGCAGGCTTAGTGAGGACCTGCGTTGCAGCGAAGGTCCCTGGTGGTATTTTAAGGATCGCACCTTCGCGGTGACGAACCAGGGTGTCGTTATCAATGGTTCTACGGTGCATCCATGGAAGGACGCGTCCGAAGCGCCTCACCAGTTGCAAGCCATGGCCGCTAAAATCAAATCGATGAACGATCGATTCCGCAATAATCCTCACGTCGTGCATTCGCGGCGTATATCCTGCCGGCATTATCATCCTTCAACGAAATCGTACGAAATCCACGAACTCGCAACCACGTGCTTAGTGAAAAGGTTGTGCAATGACATTCCAAACGTTGACTCTTTGCGCGATGGCGACGCAATCGATTGGAACTCACCCGCCGGGAAATATGTAAAGCAACAAAATAAGATTTCGGATGTTTCCGAGTGGGTGTGCTGGCTTAGAACGCAATAGCGCCGTGGCCGCAAATCCCAGTCCGGCTTAGGGCGTTTCTTTGCACCGCTCATGCTAAGTCCGAGTAAACCCGAAAACAGGACAAGTTCGTGCCGGCAGGCAAGTTACCGGCTAGCTGACCAACCAGGAGTTAGCGGCATGACTGAGTAACCCATTCGACCAGAGCACCATGAGAGAGACCGTCCACAAAAACAAGTTGCAAGCATCTTGGAAGCTGGAGAAGATGAGGCCCACTCATGGCAAACTCTCGGTTATCGCCGCAGAAGCGCATCCCGGGAACTCTTTGGGTGGTCCTTGTCCTGCTGGCGATTTCCGTGTTTATCAACTATGTGGATCGCGGGAATCTCTCCATCGCCGCTCCCCTACTGAAAGATGAGCTTGGGATTTCAGCATCGAAACTGGGCGGTCTTCTCTCCGCGTTTTTCTGGACGTACGCGTGCATGCAACTTTTCTCCGGGTGGCTGGTGGATCGTTTGGACGTGAATTGGGTGATGGCGGGCGGATTTTTTCTGTGGTCTGCGGCGACAGCCGCGACAGGGGTGGTTCATACATTCACTTTGCTGTTGGCATTGCGTTTGCTTCTCGGCATGGGCGAATCTGTCGCATTTCCCGCGTACTCCAAGATCATCGTGCTGAACTTCTCCGAAGAACACCGAGGGCTCGCCAATTCGATGATCTCCGCGGGACTGGTGTTGGGACCTGGATTTGGGATGTTGTTCGGCGGGCTGCTGATGGCGCGATTCGGGTGGCGTCCATTCTTCATCGCATTAGGACTTGCGAGCATGCTTTGGATTGTGCCGTGGTTGAGATGGATGCCAAAGAAGCATTGCGCCCCTGACACAGATATGACGGGCGCACCGAGTCTTCTCGAATTTGTGCGATTGCGGTCGGCTTGGGGAACGTGCGTGGGGCTATTTTGCGTGAATTATGTGAACTATTTTCTAATTACCTGGCTTCCGTACTACCTGGTGCGAGAGCGGAATTTCTCAATGGACAAGATGGCGAAGATAGGAGGGATCGCGTACCTGCTGGGAGCGAGTTTCGCCACGCTCTCCGGGTGGGTCTCCGACCGCTGGATTGCGTCGGGGACTACACCGTCGCTTGTTCGCAAAACGTTTACTGGAGGGGGGTTGGCGTTGTCAGGAATTCTCATCGGTCTCACGGTCGTGAGTGGTCCGCGCTATTGCATCGCCGCGCTGGTATTGGGAGTCATTTTTTTTGGCGCTTGTTCCTCCAATCTCTACGCCATTACACAAACGCTGGCGGGAGCAAGAGCGGCAGGGCGCTGGACAGGTTTCCAAAATTTCGTGGGGAATCTCGCAGGCGTCGTAGCCCCGGCGCTCACAGGATTTGTTCTCGAGCGAACCGGGCATTTTTACTTGGCGTTCGTCATCATGACGGGGGTTGCGGTGGCGGGAATGGGATCGTGGGTCTTTCTAGTAGGACCCATCGAGCCGGTGATCTGGGACAGGAATCTCCGCGCTGCAGGGATCTCTCCTCAAGCTCCCGATTCACTCGCTCAAACGTGACGCAGTGGAGGGACAACCCGCATTTCAGACAAACGGGAACTATTCGCCAGATAGTTGGTAAGGCGACTTCCCAGGAATTGAGCCCGGCTGCTGTTCCGTTTCATTCGCTTCACGAGGGGCGAGTTTATCCCGGCAGCGTACAACGGCTGTCGCGCAGCTGGCCCGCGGCGCGGCTTGTCAACAAGGTGGTTGGCCGTTAGATTAGAGCGAACGCTTGCAAAAATGCGGCATGTGAGAGGACTGGATCATGCGTAAGCCCTTTATTCTTGTGCTGATTGCTTCTTCGCTCGCGTTTGCGGGGCAGGAAACCCGTCGCGAAGCCGTTCACCCTTCCAATCCGGTTCAGGACACGAGACCTAATAGCGATCAAGTGCCGGATGTGACGGTACTCGCCGCGCAAGTGCAACGCATCGTCGTACTGCGTTTCAAGTACAACACGGACCTCCTTGCGGGCTTGGTGAAGACGGTCAAGGAACAGAAAATACGGAACGCTGTGATTCTGTCCGCGATTGGATCCGTACGGAATTACCAAGTACATCAGGTTGGGAACCGCGAGTTTCCCCCCAAGAATGTTTTCGTCAAGAATCCTACTGCACCTGCCGATATCATCGGCATGAGCGGTTTTGTGATCGGCGGCAGGGTGCACGCGCACATCACGCTGGCCAATCCGGATAAGGCCTTCGGCGGCCACTTGGAGCCGGACACGACGGTCTACACATTTGCTGTCGTCACGCTAGGCGTGCTGGATGACGGTCTCGACCTCAGCCAGATAGACGACTGGAACTATCGCTAAGACCGCGCCACTTGCGGGTGAGTTACGCAACCACGGGTCCCAGTAAGAACTTTTCCGGTTAGCCGTGCCGGCTCAGACGGTCGACGCAACACTTGTCCTGTAAGGCTAACCAGGAGTTGCCGCGAACCCTGCTCCCTCCCGGTTGTGGCAGTGCTATCGGCACCTGTACGTGCGG
>Ga0187804_10000180_pt1 | contig 14208 bp, 8 predicted proteins | sample NC_wetland_sal_i_3_FD_132961 | JGI IMG/M metagenome (GOLD analysis project Ga0187804, IMG submission 132961) | Wetland sediment microbial communities from Neuse River Estuary, North Carolina, USA - Control_4 | ecosystem: Environmental > Aquatic > Freshwater > Wetlands > Sediment | place: USA...
TCTCCTACCTGATGCGCTGCACCGTCACACGCGAGCCCTACACCGTGTTCGGCTACGCCGGCAAGCAGGTGCGCGACAACATCCACTCCGCCGACCTCGTCAACGCGTTCGAGGCCTTCCACCGCGCCCCGCGCGCCGGCGGCGCCGTTTACAACATCGGCGGCGCGCGCCCCCGCAGCTGCTCGATGCTCGAGGCCATCGAGCTGTGCCAGCAGATCTCAGGGCGCGAGCTTCAGTGGACCCTGAGCGAGCGCCACAGGCTCGGCGACCACCGCTGGTGGATCAGCGACCTGCGTCCGTTCATGCGCGACTATCCGCGCTGGGCGCTCACGCGCAGCCTGGAAGACATGCTGCGCGAGCTCCACGATCACAACGCCGAGCGCTGGCTCGCGCGCGGGTGAGCGCTGCGAGGACGCTCGCCAGCGCCGCGCCGCGGACTCAGCCAGGCCATTGAAAGCAGCGCAGCTCGCGCTCCTCGCGACCCTCCGCCGCTACCGCCGCGACCGCCCGCGGGCCCGCGTCGAGCGCCGCCGTCCACAACGCCACCTCCGGGTCGGCCACCGCCGCGGCCGCCCGCGGGCCTGCGTCGAGCGTCGCCGTCCACAGTCCGGTCGCCGAACCGTCTTGCATCGGGGGGAGCGTGGACGCGAGGCCCGTTCCCACGCACTTCGCGGTCGCCTCGCGCAGGGTCCACGCACGCAGGAACTCGCACTCGCGCGCATCCGGCTCGAGCTCGCGCAGCCATCGCGCCTGCGCAGGGCCGAGCACGCGCGCCACGATCGCGAGCTCGTGCACCCGCCTCGCGCGGGGTGCGCACTCGACGTCGACCCCGACCTCGCGCCCCGCGGTCACCGCGACCAGCGCGAGCTCGCCCGAGTGCGAGAGGTTGAAGCGCAGCTGCCGCGCCCGCCCCGCGCGACCCCGCAGCGCGGGCTTGCCCTGCGGCCCCAGCTCGAAGCGCAGTCCGCGCGGGTCCCGGTCCAGGTAGCGCCCGAGCAGCGCCCGCAACATCCCCCGCGAGCGCGCCCACAGCGTCGCCCGCAGCAGGCGCTCAGCGCGCGCCCTCTCCTGCGCGCACAGCAGCTCCGCGAGCCCGTCCGCCGCCGCCAGGTCAGCGCGCCAGACATCGACCACGCCCGCGCTCGCCCGCGGGCTCGCCGGGGCCCGATCCCAGCGCGTGCCTGCCGTCGCGTTCATCGCGATCCATTATCGGACTTGGCAGACTTAGGCCGATGAGGTCCTGGCTGAAGCGCCTGGGCGAGCGCACCTACGGCTACACGGTCACGCCGCGCCAGTACGCGTACGTCGCGTACGCCGCGCTCGTCGCGCTCACGCTGATCGTGCTGACCGGCGCCGCGGTGCGGCTGACCGGCTCGGGCCTGGGCTGCCCCACCTGGCCGAAGTGCTACGGGAACGTCTATCCGCCGCTGAACACCCACGCGCTGATCGAGTTCTCCAACAGGCTGCTCACCGCGCCCGTCTCGATCGCCGCGGGCGCCGCCTGGCTGCTGGCGCTGCGCCGGCGGCCGTACCGTCGCGACCTCGTGTGGCTGGGCGCGCTGCTCCCGCTCGGCGTCATCGGCCAGGCGATCCTCGGCGGCTTCACCGTGCGCGGCGATCTCGACTACGGCTGGGTGATGGGCCATTTCGCGCTGTCGATGCTCATCATCGCTGCCGCAGCCGCGCTCGCGTGGCGCGCCGGCCGATCCGCCGGCCGATCTCCGATCGGTGCTCGAGCGCCCGACGGGCCCGAGCCGGCTGCGCCAGCGCCTCGCGCGCCGGCAGACAGGACGCTCGTGTGGTCGGCGCGCGCGCTGGTCGCGCTCGGCGCGCTGACGATCTTCGCCGGAACCGCCGCGACCGCCGCGGGCCCGCACGCCGGCGGCTCGCCCGGCCAGAAGATCAACCGCCTGAGCTTCGACGGGCGCGCGACGATGGACTTCGTGATCCATCGCCACGCCGAGATCGCGTTCGCGTTCGCGCTCGCCGCGCTCGCCGTCCGGTGGCTCGCGCGCAGCCGCGCCGCCGACCCGACCGTCAGGCGCTCGCTGACCGCATTGTGCCTGCTGCTAGCGCTGCAGGGCGCCGTCGGGCTGGACCAGTACGAGACGCACCTGCCGACCGAGCTCGTGTGGGTGCACGTCGGCATCGCCTGCGCCGCCTGGATCGCGACCCTGTGGGCGGCCTACGCCGCCGGCAGTCCCGCCCCGCGCGCGGAGCCCGCGCAGGAGCGCCATGTCGCCCCGCGCGCCCGCGTCTCGGCCTGATCCGCCCGAGAAACGGCGCCTGACGGCGGCAGTTTGCGGAAATTAGGGCTTCTATCGAGGCGAAAGCTCGCAATTACGCCCCTCGCCGTCCTGCGAAGCGGTTAGCCTGCGAGCAGCAAAGACACCCGAGAAGGGAGCGCAATGACCAAGAACGAGCTAGCCGAGAACGTCGCTGGGAAGACCGGGATGCCCGCCAGCCACGCCCGCGAGGCGGTCGACGCCGTGTTCGATGCGGTTTCCGACCAGCTGGCCTCCGGGGGTGAGGTCGCGCTTGCCGGCTTTGGCAAGTTCAGCGTCAGCCACCGGGCCGCCCGTCTGGGGCGCAATCCGGCCACCGGCCAGACGATCAGCATCGCCGCGAGCAGAGCGGCGAAGTTCTCAGCAGCGAGCGCACTGAAGAAGCGCCTGAACCCATAGGAGGAGTATGGACAGCGACCGGCGCCAGGCGCGTCGCGATCCCCGCCGCAGGGAACTGGCGCGCCGCCGCCGCCGGGTGTTCGCCGGGCTGAGCCTGCTGCTCGCGGCCGCGACGGTGGCGGCGGTGGCGCTGCTCGCCGGCGGTGGAAGCTCCACGCCCTCCACGTCCTCCGTGCCCTCCGTGTCCGGGTCCGCGCGATCGCGCAGCGCGGCGCGCGGGTCTTCCTCCGCGCAGGGCTCCTCATCCTCCACCGGGGCGCCGACCGGCAAGCCCGGCACCGAGTCCGCGCCGATCCTGATGTACCACGTGATCAACCCGCCGCCGCCGGGCGCGCCGTTCCCCGGGCTGTACGTGTCCGCGAGCGAATTCGCCGCCCAGATGCAGGCGCTCGCGAACGCCGGCTATCACCCGGTCACGCTCGATCAGCTGCAGGCCTACTGGCAGCACGGCACGCCGCTGCCGGCGGGCAAACCGGTCGTGCTGACCTTCGACAACGGCTACCAGTCGCAGTACACCAACGCGCTGCCCGTGCTTCGCCGGCTGGGCTGGGTCGCCGACGAGAACATCCAGCTCACCGGCCTGCCGCCCTCGCAGGGCGGGCTCTCCGAAGCCCAGGTCCACGGCCTGCTCGCGGCCGGATGGGAGCTCGACACGCAGGGCTTCAGCCACGCGGACCTGATCACCCTGGACGCGACCCAGCTCGCCTACCAGGTAGCCGGCGCGCGCAAGGTCGTCCAGCAGCGCTACGGCGTGCCCGTCAACTGGTTCTGCTACCCCTCCGGCCACTACGACGCGACCGTGATCGCCGAGGTCAAAGCGGCCGGCTACGCCGGCTCGACCACGGTCGTGCCCGGCTGGGCCAGCCCGGGCAGCGACCCCTACCGCCTGCCCCGCCTGCGCGTGCTCGGCGGCACCGGCCCGGAAGCGCTGCTCAGCGAGCTAGCGTCGATCCGCAGCGATCCGCCGCCGCCGCCGTCCTACAGCGGCTGAAGGCACGCGCCGGAATCGACCTGCGCCTGCAGGGGCGTGAGGATATGCGGGAGGGACGTGGGGAAGGGTGCGTAAAGCGCCGTATCTACACGGCCGTTTGGGAGGGCCGTGTCCCCCCTAGACGGTGGACACCGCCCTCGGCGACGAGCTCGACGGTCGCCTGGATGAGCCTCGCGCGCAGGGCATGCGCCTCGGAAAGGACCCCAGGCCTGTAGCCGATCTGCGTCCCGCCGTCCATGATTCCCACGTCCCTTCCCTCCAAAAGTTCCCTCTCCTCCACACCTGCCGGTCTCCCCGAGACCCGCTGCAGCTTTGTGGGAAGAGATTGGAACACATCGGCACGCGTTTGTCAAGGCGCCGTCAGTCCAGCGCCTGCGTAGGGTCAAGAGGGCCTGTTGACGGGCCTTGCGCGCCTGCCGGCGCCTGCGGCGGCGCCGCGATGAGGCCAGTCATCCCGGTATAGGGGGGACGGAGGTCTCTTCTCGCGCGGGCGTGCCCGAGCGAGACCTCCATCGGGTTTTCGACAGCGTTGAGGGCTGTTTCCTGGCGGCGTTCGACGAGGGTGTCGCGCGGCTGTCCGCGATCGTCGCGGAGGCGGTTGCGGCGGTCGGGCGCGACGGGGGTTGGCTGCAGAGGGTTCGTGCGGGCCTGGTCGCGCTGCTGGGGTTTCTCGATGACGAGCCTGGGTGGGGTCGCTTGCTGATCGTCGAGGCGCCGACGATGGCGGGGGCGGGCGTGCCGGAGCGCAGGCGGCGGCTGTTCGGGGTGCTGAGCGAGCTGTTGAGCGAGGGCTGCGAGCAGGAGATCCCGGGAGCGGAGCCGGCACCGTCGTTGCGGCTGAAGGGTGAGCTTGTCGTCGGCGGCGTGTTCTCGGTCGTCCACGCGCGGATGATCGAGGGGGATGGCAGGGCGAGCGAGGGGGATGGCGGGCCGCTGGTTGAGCTGGCGCCGTCGCTGATGTCTTTTGTCGTGGTGTCGTATCTCGGCCACGCCGCCGCGAGCTCAGAGCTCGACGGGTCGTCCGGGAGCGGTCGGCCGATCTGTGATCGTGAAGGATCCTCGCGAGGATCTGAGGCTCCATCACGAGGTTCTGAGCCTCCGGTTCGCACGACGTATCGCACGACGCGAGTGTTGCGTGCGATCGCTTCGATGCCGCGTTCGAGCAATCGTGAGATCGCGCAGGCGGCGGGTTTGGCGGATGAGGGGCAGACCTCGAAGCTGCTCAGCCGGCTCGAGCGTCGCGGGGTGATCGAGAACGCCGGCCTCGGCGCGGCCTACGGCGAACCGAACGCGTGGCTTCTGACGCCTTATGGGCGGCGGGTGGTGGAGGCGATCGGTGAGGGTTTCGCGCCGGGCGCCCCGCTGGCGCGAGCGAGCCGCAGGGTCAGGGGGGCGGCATGAGCTTTGGGCTGGCTCATCTGCGCGCCGGTCGGGCGCAGCAGGGTGATGGGGCCGGCCGTGGCGGTGGGTGGCGCGTCGCGAGCGCCCTCGCCGATTTCGAGCGTCCGTCGATGCGTGGGCCGTTGGCGCCCGTGTCGATGACGAGCGCGTTTCCGTGCGGGGCAGTCGGCCCGGCCGGGCGCGCTGTTGCAAACGAGCGGCATCGGGTCTCTCTAGGAGGAGGGCCGCGTGTCGTTTGATCATAAATCGAGAGGAATAAGGAGCAGTGGACAAGTGAGACATGTACGGATGCTAGGGCTCTGCCTGGTCGCGGCGTTTGCGGTCGCGGCGATTGCGTCAACGAGTGCGTCGGCGCTGCCGGAATGGGGCAAGTGCGAAGCGAAAGCTGGTGGTAATTATACCGATGCCAACTGTACGGTAAAAGCTAAACCAAAAGGCACGGGTTCGTTCGAATGGAAGAAAGGCGCTGAACTCAAACCCGTCCACTTTGAAGGCGGCAATGTCGGCAGCGGTGGCGTTCTTTACACAAAACCGAGGGTATGCGACGGCTTCGTGGGTATTCACGGCTTTGAAAGCGTGCGCGTTCCTCGGAAAGTGTGTGAAGAAAAGGGCTACGAAAACGACAAGGTAGAAACGTTCAATACCGCGATCGAATGCGAAAGTGAGCACAACACCGGAGAAGCCACGGGCAAGAATGAAGTGAAGAACGTCACGGTCAAGTTCCTCGGGTGTAAGCTCTTCGGTTCCATCCCTTGCTCTAACGGGTCTAACGAAGGGGAAATTGCGGTCAACCAGCTCAAGGGCACGCTGGGTTACATCAATAAAGCAGAAAAGAAGGTAGGTGTTCTACTCGAACCGGTGGTAAAAAAAGGTGAGTTCGCCAAATTCAGCTGCGCTGGCGCGCTCGCGAACGTCGTGGGTGTCGGCAACAAGACGGAAGGTGCTGAATACACGTCGTCTGGCTGTACCGGGATTTGCCCTGGTACCACTCCGGAAGAAGAAAAGCATGGCGGATACGACGGCATCATCTCGCCAATCACGCCGGTCAACCAGATGACGAGCGAATATACGCAGGTGTATACGGTCAAACAGGGGTTGGGATCGGAAGCACCCGACGAAAATATTCCGAACAAATTCGAAGGCAAGCACATTGAGTTGCTCGAAAACTATTACTATGCAATCGAATCGCCTTGGGAAGGCGACGCGTGGTCGAGCGCGGGCGAGGAAATCACGAACGTGAACCACCCCGTAGAACCAGGTGAGATCAAGGCGTAAGTAAGCCGTTGAGCGCATTGTGGTTGCGCGTGGGGTTCGTGGTGATCCCACGCGCGCCCGATGCGTAGGCTGAGATGTGAGGTTTCGAGAGGGGTGCGATGAGGGAGTCGATGAGAAAGTCTGCGGCGGCCGATAGAAGTCCGCTCGTCCGGCTTGCGCGATCCGGTCGTGAGCTGGCTGCGTGCTGTTTGGTGGCGGTGGTCGTGGTGTGCGTGCTCGGTGGCGGTGCAGCGCTGGCGGCCACGGGTCATGATTTCCTTTCGAGCGTTTCGGAAGCGCCTCCGGGCACGCCGCTGACCATGCCAAGCGCGATGGCCGTCGATGGACTGACCGGCGAGGTGTTCGTTGGAGACAGCCAAGTCGGGTACGTCGATGTGTACAGCGCGACGGGTGGTTATGAGACGCGTTTCGGGGAAGGCATGATCGACGCGAGTGGTCTTGCCGTGGATGAAGCCAATGGGTATGTATATGTTGCCGACGCGTTCATGGACGCACTGATGGTGTTCAAGCCGGACGGCTCGGGCGGCTACGTGTTGGTGTCGCAGTGGTTCGGGGAGGGCCTGACCAGCGGGGAATTCGGTGCGGTCAGAGGGGTTGCCGTTGATAACTCGCAAGGGCCCTCCGCCGGAAGGGTGTATGTGGTGGACAGTCGTGACCCAAAGTTGCTGGAGGGAGTGGTGGATGTCTTCGAGCCGAGACCCAGGGGTCCAGAAGAAGGCCGTGAAGGGTCGCTCGTGCGCGTGCTCGGGGCGGGGAAGCTGGAAGATCCCAACGGTGTTGCAGTGAGTCCCTCTACGGGGAGGGTGTTGGTGGCGGACAGCGTGAAGGGCGTGGTGGACGCGTTCAGCGCGGAAGGGGTGTTCGAAGAAAAGCTGACGGGCAAGGGCTCACCGTATGGCGCGTTCGCGAAGGAAGCGACGGTTGGCGATGTCTCGAGCGTAGGGGTTGATGGGGTGACGGGGGATGTGTATGTGGCTGAAGCTGAACGCCATGCGGTCTCTGAGTACAGCGCGGCGGGCGAATGGGAGGGGTGGATCACGACGACGCCGGCTGGGGGGCTGGGTGAACCGCGGGGCGTGGCGCTGAACGGCGCCGGGGAAGTGTTCGTGGCGGACGCGGGGCTGGGTGTGGTCGATCGTTTCGATGCGAGTGCGGTGGTGCCGAGCGTGGAAACGGGGAAGGTCGCGAAATCCGGTCTGACGCGGACCGCGGCGCTGTTGTCCGGAACGGTGGACGGCGAGGGCAAAGCTGCCACGTACCGGTTCCAGTACGGCGAAACACCAGCGTTGGGGTCTGAAACGGCGGCCGGGAGCTCGGGTGCGGGCGTGCAGGAAGTCTCGGCAACGGCCGAACCGCTGCTCGCCGGGAGGGATTATTACTACCGGATCGTCGCGGAAGACGAAGACGGTGTGAATTATGGTCTCCTCCGCGAGTTTAAGACCTCGCCGGCGGTGACGGGTCTCACAACCGGTCTGGTCGAGAGCGTGGAGCCCGAAGGCGCGACGCTCACGGGGTCTCTCAAGCGCGAGGGTCTTGAAACGCACTATTACTTCCAGTACGGGACCAGCGAAGCGTACTCTCAGCAGACTCCGCTGGTCGAAGTGCCCGCGGGAGCGCAGGAAAAGGAAGAAAAGCAGGAACGCACGGTTCAAGCGAACGTCAAGGGGCTGGATCCGAACACCCTCTACCACTATCGTGTGGTCGCCAAAAACGAATACGGCGCGACCTACGGTCGGGACCGGACGTTCACGACCTCGGGACCGCCGAGGATCGCCTATGAACCTGTCAGCGCGATCAGTCAAACGGAAGCGACGATACACGCGGGTGTCTATCCAGATCAGATCGACACACATTATCATTTCGAATACGGCGAAACCACGGCGTATGGTGCGGAAGCGCCCGCTGGCGGGCAGGACATCGGGTCCGGCGCCAGCCCGGTGGCGGTCTCTGCGACGCTTCCGGGCTTGAAGGTGGGCGCGACCTACCACTTCAGGGTGGTCGCGCAAAACGCGGCCGGCGTCAGCTATGGTGAAGATCAGACATTCACGACCGTCCCATCGGCGCCGGTGGACGGGACCTTTGCGACCGCGGTCACGGCAAGCCAGGCGACGCTGCACGCAGAGATCAACCCTCTCGGTCATGACACGCACTACTACTTCCAGTACGGGACACAGGACTGTCAGGCCAATCCGGCCGCGTGCAAGAGCCTGCCGGACCCGCCTGGGGTGGACATCGGCGAAGGAGCAATCGACGTCGCGGGTGAAGTAGAGATCAGCGGTCTAACGCCGGGCACCACCTACCACTACCGGGTGCTGGACTCGAACGAGCTCGGGATGACCGTAGGGCCCGAACATACCTTCAGCACCCAGGAGGAACGCGTCTTTGCCCTGGCCGACAGCCGCGCCTGGGAGATGGTCTCCCCACCCAACAAGCAGGGCGCGGCCGTCGAAGCACTCACCCGCGAAGGCGGGATCATCCTGAGCGCTGAAGACGGCGACAGTCTCACATACGTCGTCAAGGGAGCGCTCGACGAGAATGCTGAAGGCAACCGGAGCCCAGAATGGCAGCAGGTCATCGCTCGGCGCGAACCGGGCGGTTGGCACTCGGAAGATATCGCCACGCCGAGCAGTAAAGCCAAGGGTGTTGTTCCGGGAGCGACGCCTGAATACCAGTACTTCGCGCCAAATTTGTCGACGGCCCTCGTCCAGCCGCCCGGGGGCTCGAGCACGCAGGCGGAACCCCCGTTGGCGGAAGGAGTGAAGCAAGCCACGATGTACTTGCGTGATAACGCGACGGGCACGTATCTGCCGCTCGTGACCGAAGCGAACGTAGCACCGGGAGTGACGTTCGGCAATCAGCTCAACTTCGTCACTGCTACGCCAGATCTCAGTCATGTGATATTCAACTCCGGAGTCGCATTGAACGGGCCGTCCTCAGCGGCGGGGCTGTACGAGTGGGCTCACGGAGCTCTGTCGCTGGTGGGTGTGCGCCGGAACGGCAGGCCGGCAGGGGGATTGGTGGAACTCGGCTATTCCCATACCACGGCGGGCGCTGTCTCCAATGACGGCTCGCGGATCGTTTGGACCACCGTCGAAGAAGAACCAAAGCTCGGGCACTTGTATCTCCGGGATACCCGCCGCGACGAAACGGTTCAGGTGGACGCAGCGGAGGGCACCGCGGAACCGGCGGTTGGAATGGCGCGGTTTCAGGGCGCCAGCGGCGATGGCTCGCGCATCTTCTTCACAGACAGGCAACGGCTGACCATGGACGCCACGGCCGAACCGGCCACAAACGAACAGGAACCGTATGGGGAACCGGACCTGTACGTCTGTGAAGTCGCGGTGGTGGACGGCCGGATCGCCTGTCATGTGAAGGATTTGACCATCGATTACACCAAGGGCGCACATGCGGACGTGCAAGGCGCAGTCCTCGGTATGAACCAAGAAGGGACGAGCGTGTACGTCGTCGCGCGCGGGGTGCTAGCCGCCAACGAAAGCGGGAACCATGAACACGCAATCGACCGAGGGGACAACCTCTACGAACTGCACTTCGATGGTACGCAGTGGTCTACGACATTCATCGCAACGCTTTCGCGCGAAGACAGTCCGGAGTGGGAAGCCAATCAGCTGGCGAACACGGCGTATTTGACCGCGCGGGTGTCACCGAATGGTCGGTATCTGGCGTTCATGTCCTCCGCGCCACTGACGGGGTATGACAACATCGATGCAAATCCCGAAGCGAAAAGCGCGCGTGATGAGGAGGTCTTCCTGTATGACTCGCAGGCCGCAAGCCTCAGGTGCGTTTCGTGCAACCCATCGGGTGCGAGACCTGAAGGAGTTCTGGACACCGAAGGAGTTGGGGAAGGCTTGGGGCTGCTCGTTGATCGCCGCAAGGTGTGGTTCGGCCACTGGCTCGCCGGCAACGTCCCGGGCTGGACGGCGGAGAATCTCACGAGCGCGTTGATTCAGTCGCGATATCTCTCTGACGACGGACGGTTGTTCTTCAACAGCCCGGACGATCTTGTATCCGCGGCCATCAACCACAAGGAGGATGTGTATGAGTACGAGCCCTCCGGTGTTGGTGGCTGTGTAAGCCCGACCGGCGGCTGCGTGTCGCTGATCTCTGGCGGCGGCTCCGATCGCGAATCGGCGTTCATCGAAGCCACGCCCGATGGCAGCGACGTGTTCTTCGTCACGGCTGCGCAGCTGTTGCCCCAGGACACTGACACCGCGTTCGACATCTATGACGCGCGAGAATGCACTGCGGATTCGCCATGCTTGACACGACCAGGAGAAGGAGAAGCGCCGTGCACGGAAACGGGAACTTGTCGGCCGGCGGGACCGGCGAGGCAGATTCCAGGCGGCCCCGCTGGCACAGCGAGCTTCTCGGGACCTGGGAACGTCCTCTCACGGTCCCCAGCGGCCAAGCACGGCGTGGAAGCGAAGCGGGCGGTCAAGCCGGTGCTACAGGCTCAGCTGACACGCGCACTGAGGAGCTGCCGTAAGCGCTATGCGCATTCGACGAAGCGACGAGTAGCATGCGAACGCGAGGCCAGGAAGCGTTACCGCGAGAAACGGGCGGCCGCAAATAGGGCGAAGCCGAAGGTCAAGGCACATGGCGAGGGAGGGCGCCGGCGATGAGGACGCTGGGATCGATCATCCAGCGTGTGGTTCTGACTGCGGTCGTGAGCGCGTCGGTGTGCGCTTTCGCGTCCGCGACGCCGACGCTGGCGGCGGCGCCGTGGTGGCATATCAGCTCCGAAACGGTACCGGCCGACCTTCCGCCCGGAGGGAGCGGTCAGTTGCTCGTCGTGTTCAGCAATCTCGGCGATGAGCCGATCACTGGCGCTTCAGAACCGGTGGTGATATCCGATCACCTGCCCTCCGGGCTGGTAGCGACCGGGATCACCGGTCCGACAAAGAACAACACTCTGGTGGAATGCTCCGTTTCCGCTCTTCAATGCTCGTTCAGGGGAGTGCTCAACCCGTACGAACAGATCACGATTGTTATCAGCGTCGAAGTCAAGGCGTCACCGGGTGTGTTGTCTGATGGCGCGAGCGTGCAGGGCGGTGGCGGGGCGAGCGCGACGAGGATCCTGCAGGTCCCGGTCAGCGATAAGGTAGCGAGCTTCGGTGTCTCAAACTATGAACTGGAGCCCTTCAACGCGGATGGCACGCCGGCGAGACAGGCGGGTTCGCATCCGTTCCAGTTGACCACGACGCTGGCGCTGAACCAGAACGGGGAACACCAGCCAGTGGCGTTGCCCAAGGACCTGAGCTTCAGGCTGCCAGCAGGCTTCATCGGCAATCCGACCGCCGTGACACAGTGCACGATGACCGACTTTTTCGCGCTGGTGGAAGAGACCGACCTGTGCCCGGTGAGCTCGGTGGTGGGGGTCGCGACGGTCACGGGCAACGAACCGAAACAGCTGCATGTGTTCACGCAAACTGTGCCAGTGTTCAATCTGGTGCCGTCGCGGGGCGAGCCCGCACGGTTCGGGTTCGAGGTGCTCGGCACGGTGCCGGTGGTAATCGACACTTCTGTGAACACCGGTAAGAACTACGAAGTCGTGGCCAGCGTCAACGATGCGACCGAGACCGCTGGCATTTTGAGCAGCCAGGTGACCCTGTGGGGCGTGCCCGGAGCTCCTGAACACAACAACGCCCGGGGTTGGGAATGCGTGGCCGGAGGATTCTTTTCCAAGCAGGCCAAAAAGTCATGCCCTGCGACGAGTGCAGAGCCCGAAGCGCCGTTCCTCACGCTTCCCACCTCGTGTGAGACGGATCCAGAAGCAGAACCGGTCATCTCGTCCACCGAAACAGATTCGTGGTCGCAACCCGGTAATCGCCTCGGCGCGGAATACATGTGGATGAGCGAAAGCGGCCAGTTGCTCGGGTTCGAAGGGTGTGGGGAACTCGCGTTCGACCCACGGCTGGACGTGAGTCCTGAAGAACGTAAGGCCAGTACCCCGTCGGGGCTTGAAGTGAGGGTGAAGGTCCCTCAGCAGAGTACGCTTGAAGCGAGGGGGCAGGCGGAGGCGGACGTGCGGGATACGACGGTGACGCTGCCCCGGGGTGTTGAGCTCAGCCCCTCGGCGGCTAATGGTCTTGAAGCGTGCTCTGAGGCGCAGGTCGGGTTAACGGGCTTTGACGCGAGCGCTCAGACAGATGAATTCACGAACGGTGCGGCTTTGTGTCCTAAGGGTTCGAAGCTCGGCACGGTGAGGATAAAGACGCCGCTCTTGAGCCACGAACTTGAAGGAGCGGTGTACTTGGCCTCTCCAGCGCCCAACGGGGAAGGAGGGAGGAACCCGTTCGACTCGCTGGTGGCTCTGTATTTGGTCGCTGAAGACCCGATCTCGGGTGTGCTCGTGAAGCTCGCGGGCGAAGGCAGCCTGAACGAAGAAACGCTGCGGGTCTCAACGACGTTTCGCAACACGCCGCAGGTCCCATTCGAAGAACTGACGCTCGATCTGTTCGGCGGTCCGCGAGCATCTGTCACGACGCCGTCGCTGTGCGGCAGCTACGCGACGAACGCCACCTTCACGCCGTGGTCGGGCACGGCTCCCGTAAGCCTGCTGTCCCCGGCAGAAGACTTCCAGGTCTCCTCGGGTGTCGGGGGCTCGGGTTGTCCTCCGGGGATCCCCTTCGTGCCGGGGTTCACCGCATACAGCCAGGACACCCAGGCGGGAGCGTTCACGGGCTTCAGCCTGGAACTGACCCGTCCCGACGGGGATCAGGCGCTCAGCACGGTCTCGATGCATCTGCCGCCGGGTATCGCGGCATTGCTCTCCGCGGTCGAACTGTGCTCGCAAGCGCAGGCTGCTGCCAGCGCGTGTCCGCCCTCGAGCGAAGTGGGGCGGGCGACCGCGATCGCGGGACTTGGATCGGAACCGTACGTGCAGGAAGGCGGGCGCGTCTTCATCACCGGCCCGTATGGCGGCGCCCCGTTCGGGCTCGAGATCGTGACGCCGGCCAACGCGGGCCCCTTCGACCTCGGCTACGTGACGGTCCGCTCAAAGCTGTATATCGATCCCAACAACGCTTCCGTGACCATCGTCTCGGATCCACTGCCGACACAGATCAGGGGCATCCCGCTGCAGCTGAAACGGGTGCTCGTAAACGTGGATCGCCCCGACTTCGAGTTTAACCCCACTAGCTGTAACCCGATGAGGATCGAAGGGACGATCACGGGTGCCGAAGGCGCGACGGCCGGGGTGTCCTCGCCGTTCCAGGTCGCCGACTGCGCGAGCCTTCCGTTCGCTCCCAAGCTAACGGCGAGCACCCAGGGGCACGCCAGCAAAGCCGATGGCGCGAGCTTCGACGTGACCGTCCGCTCGGGCGGGCTGGGGCAGGCGAACATCGCGAAAGTGCTGTTGCAGCTGCCCAAGGCGTTGCCCGCGCGATTGACGACACTGCAGAAAGCGTGCACCGAAGGCGCGTTCGCGGCGAACCCGGCGTCCTGTCCTGAAGGGTCTGTGATCGGCACCGCGACGATCCACACCCCGGTCCTCTCGAGCCCCCTCTCGGGTCCTGCGTACCTGGTCTCTCATGGTGGCGCGGCGTTCCCGGACGTCGAGTTCGTATTGCAGGGCGAAGGGATCACCTTGGTTTTGGATGGCAAGACGCAGATCAAGGACCAGATCACCTATTCGAAGTTCGAATCCGCTCCTGATGCGCCGTTCACGGTTTTTGAAACGGTGCTCCCGGCGGGTCCGCACTCGGCGTTGACGACGAACCTGCCGGAAAAGGCGAAATTCGACCTGTGCGGGACGAGCCTGGCGATGCCTACGGAAATCGTCGCGCAGAACGGTGCGCTGATCAACCAGACCACGAAGATCGCGATACAGGGCTGTCA
>Ga0187804_10000183_pt1 | contig 14095 bp, 16 predicted proteins | sample NC_wetland_sal_i_3_FD_132961 | JGI IMG/M metagenome (GOLD analysis project Ga0187804, IMG submission 132961) | Wetland sediment microbial communities from Neuse River Estuary, North Carolina, USA - Control_4 | ecosystem: Environmental > Aquatic > Freshwater > Wetlands > Sediment | place: USA...
GCACCGGTGTGCTCGACCTGGACCGGATGTGGCAGATCAACGTGGCCGGGACGGCGCGAGTGATGGAGGCCATCACCGAAGCCAATCGCGATGACGCCATCGTAGGAAAGTTTATTTTCCCCAGCAGCGTTTCCGCGTACGGTCCAGACTTGCCGGAGCCGGTAAGCGAGGACTTTCCCCTGGGCGCACACACTTTGCCCTATGCGATCCACAAAATGGAGGCTGATAAGGTCGTTCAGCAACGCGCGCCTGCGCTGCGAAACTGCAGTGTCTACATGCTGCGTCCGCACATTTTTTCTGGAGCCAGCGTTGAGAACTATATGCTCGGAGCTTTTCGCGGCACGCCCAATGGCCGCGCTAAGCGCGCTTCCAGAATGCGGGACCAGGGCAAACGGCTTCCTTGCATGTTGCCGTACGGAGAGAAATATCTTCAAAACCGCCTACAGTTTGTTCATGTGGACGATATGGCCCGCTTGTTGGCGCACATAGTTAGCGGGACGGAGCCCGAATCCCAGCGCCTCACCGTCCTGAACGTGGCCGGCCGCGGCGAGCCTTTAACCTTTGCCCGCTGTATCGAGATGGCTCACGCCAAACTCAAACGCGTTCCGGGAAAGTGGTCCATGCGCCTGGTTCTAGAGCTACTGTGGAAGCTTGGTATTTCGGCCATCCCCCCTGAAGCCATGCCTTACATGACCGGCGAGTACCTGATGAAGACTGACCGCCTGCGCAAGTTCCTGGGTGAGGACTGTGAAAACGTGATCCGTTACACCATCGCCGATGCCTTTGCTGACTCCTTCGTTGCCGACGCTCCCGCCTCAACCCCACCGTCTGCGGTTGCGCAAAAGGCCTAATGGCCGTGTTTTTCTTTTGCATCTACCGGCTCCATCAGCTGTCCCCATTCCTTCGCGAGCATGGACATCACGCTGACTCCGCAGGCAACTGCTAATTCGAAAGCGCTCTGAGCCGTTAGTTGGTTGCCATGGAATAAATTCCCTGGTTCCTGGTTTACCTTATAGAGGTGGCGGAAGAGCGTTTGACAGCGGCGACGTTCGAGGATCTGGCCATGCCCCTGTTTGACCAGTTGTTCAACTTCGCGCACTGGCTCGCCCAAGACCGGACGGAAGCAGAAGATTTGGTACAGGAAACCTACGTTAAAGCACTGAAGGGATTTTCGTCATTCCAGCCAGGCACGAACTTTCGTGCGTGGATGTACCGAATTCTGCGAAATACATTCCTCACATCGCGCACCGGCCTGAAGGCAAGCGCGACCATACCCCTCGATTCGGAAGATGGCCCGGAATTACCCGCCGGTCCGGAGACGCCCGAAACTATCCTCATTGAGTATTCCCAGAGCCAAATCCTTCAGACCGCGATCGAATCTTTGCCCATACACTTTCGCGAGGTATTGTTGCTGTGCGAAGTGGAGGAAATGTCATATCAAGAAATTGCGGAGACGCTTTCGATTCCGATGGGAACCGTGATGTCACGCCTCTCGCGCGCGCGGAGAGCGCTGCGTGAAAGCCTGCAGCAGAAGCTGGCGAGGACCTAAAATGGCTGACGAGTGGACGGCAAAACTCGAGACTTACCTCGACGGGGAACTATCCGCGGGTGAGATGCGGGACTTGGACGCGCACCTGCGCAGTTGTCCGTCCTGTGCCGCGGGTGTTATCAGCCGCATCCAAATCAAGCGAGCGGTGCATTCGGCCGGCAAGCGGTACAGCCCGAGCGCTGAATTTCGCCAGCGCATAAGAAAAAGTATCGCGACCAAGCCCGGCGTCTCCCCCATACGCATGTGGCTGGCGGCAACCGCCGCGGTCGCACTACTGCTTATCGCGGGGCTCGTCACCTTTACCGTCAGACAGCAACAACTGCAGCGGCGGCAGACCTTCAGCGAACTTGCTGATCTACACGTAGCCACGCTTGCCAGCGCCAATCCGGTGGACGTGATTTCTACGGATCGTCATACCGTAAAGCCCTGGTTTCAGGGAAAGATCCCCTTCACCTTCATTCTGCCTGAACTGCAAAATTCGGAATTTACCTTGATTGGCGGCCGTGTAACGTATCTCGGCCAGGCGCCGGGTGCGGAACTGATCTACCAGGTTCGCAAGCATCAGATTTCGGTTTTCATTTTCCAAAATCGCAACGCCGGGCACGACTTAGGATCGGGCTCATCGTCGCTGCAACAATTATCGTTCAACATCGAAAGCTGGAATCAGGACAGTTTGCGCTACTTCGTGATCGGCGATGCCAGCAGCAACGATATCCGCAATCTCGCGGACTTGTTAAAGAAAGCTCGGTAGAAACGGAGCTCGCTGCGCGTGCAGCAAACTCTGCGGCTTGGATTATTTCCTGCCTCGATACAATCCGGCAATCCCGAACGTATAGGGCGTCCAGGAAACTTCCCGAAACCCAGCGCGGCGCATCCGCCCCAGCATCTCTTCCGGAGAAGGAAAGCGCTCCACCGACGCAGGCAGGTAGGCATACGGACCACGAACGCCCGAAATGAGGGTCCCAATCGCCGGAAGCACGCGTCTAAAGTAAATCCGATATAACTTCCCCATCAGACCGCGGGGCTCACCAAAATCGAGGATTCCGCATTCGCCGTCAGGCCGCAGCAACCGCATCATTTCCCGCAGTCCAGCATCGTAGTCCGCCAGATTACGGAACCCAAACGCCGCTGTGATCAAATTGAATTGCTGGTCCGGAAAGGGCAGGCACAGTGCATCCGCCTCCACCCAACACGGTGACCTTCCCGCAGACTTGTGGTTCGCGCGCTTCAGCATTGCGTGTGAGAAATCTACGCCCAGGATTTTCACCGGAGATTTTCCCGCCTGCCGACGCAAAGCAAAAGCCATGTCGCCGGTGCCGCAACACAGGTCCAGCACGCAGGCGTCTGCCCGGGTCAGAATGGAAGCAAACCTTCGCGCTGTCTTCCACCACCACAATCGGTCCACGTTGAAGGAAAGCACATGATTCAGCAGATCGTATCGCGGCGCAATCGAGGTAAACATTTCCCGGACCGCGCGCGCGGCCGACACTGGATCGCTCGCTCCTTCAGGAGCAGCCCCGATCACCGCCGTTTTGGTTGGATTGCTCACAGTGGATGGCACTGTTCTTCACTCTTCTACATAGGACACCTAGAGCTTTAATTGGCTCACCCGGTTTTCCACGAGAGCTTTGTTGCGCAAGACGAGTCGTTCAGTTCGGGTTCTCCGCCTTCTTGACCGCTAATTCCGCGCCTTGGAACCCGATCTTGCTGTGGGTTCCATCACAAAACGGTTTATTGACTGAGCCTCCGCAACGGCAAAGGGAAAAAGCGGGTTTCCCGGTTAGGTCATATTTGTTGCCGTTGATGTCGACCAATTCGATCGAGCCTTCGGGAGCTTCCACGCGATAGGGGCCGTTGGGTCTGACGGTGATTTTTACTGTAGCCACGAGTCCTCCATTGAAGATATGTACGAAGATAACAGCTTCTAGCTGCTGGCTTCTAGCTCTCAGGGAAAAGACTGCAGATTCCTCGGGGATAAAGCCCCCTCGGAATGACAGCGCTGGAGGGGATTACCGGCAAGCTGAACCGAAAGCACGGCTAGCGGCCAGCACTTAGCAGCTAGAAGCTAGCAGCTGAAAGCGTTACTCACGCCACTGCCAACCTCGCTCCGATCAAGCTATGGTAGAGCCTGACATATTCATCGGTCATGCGCTTGGCAGTGAAACATTCGCGCGCGCGCTGATAGGCACGGGTGGCGTAGCCGCGGCACAAGTCCCGGTGTTCATGCATTCGCCGAATCACATCCGCCAGACTCGACGCGTCGTTAGCTTCAAAGTAGATTGCGGCGTCGCCCCAAATCTCACGGAAGCATGGAATGTCATTGGCGACGATGGCGCAGCGCGAGAACGCGGCTTCCAGCGGCGCCATTCCAAAGGCCTCGTACCTCGACGTAGCCGCGTAGATCGAGGCGCGGCTGTAGAGCGTCCGCAGCTGTGCTTCCGTCTGCGGTCCTTTCAGCGCCACGGAGACTCGGTCGATCGCGAGCTTTACATCAGTGCGAATCGGAATCTCGGGATCGGCAATCGCTGCCTCGGAGCCCACGATGCAGACCGGAAGCGGGTGAGTGTGCTGCGTCAACAGGCTCACTTGCTTGCCCGCATCGCACAAGCGCCCGACTGAGAGCACGGAATCATCCTTACTCACATATGGATTAAAAGAGGCAGGATTCCGGCCGTTGTAGATCACCGCATCCCGTCTGGGACGCGTGTAGCAAGTCCGAATCGCGTCAAGCATCCATACAGAAGGCGCGACTACCGCGCTGGCATGCCACAAGCCGCGTGCTACCGCCTCCCGATACCAGCGCATCCAACGACCCTCTTTGGGCTCGTGCCCATGCACCTCTTTCCACCAACTGATCAAATCGCCATGAGTCACGACCACGCGGGGAGTTTCGACCGGAAGGTTTCCATAACACAATTGGTTCAGGTGCAGCAGATCGGGCTTGAGTTCCCTGACCAGAGCGGCGAGATATGCGGAAGAGTCTCTCAGATCCTGTTCGGCCTCCTGCATCCAGTCCAGTCGAAATGCAGTCGGACGGTAGTCCAGGCCTTGCAGGTCATCCATCCAGGAAGTTTGCTGGGGCAGGGGAATGTCACCTAGGCTAACCAGCGTGACTTGCATTCCGCGACTGACCAATCCTGTGACCAACTCTTGCGTGTAAGCCCACACGCCGCTCAACGTATCCGTGGTCACAAGAACGTGCACTAGTTGCCCCTGTCAATGTAGGCGCGGGGGTCCGCGCCCGTGCAATCGCCGGATGAAACTGACACTGCGAGAGTTCCCTAAATGCCAACTTCGCGAGCCGCACTATTCTAGTGCGAACCACCCGCCTTTTAAAGCTTTTACTTTGTCATCATAAATGACGGACCGCAAAGGATTGCATACTTTTCCGCAAGCGGCTGACCCGCAAGGCTCAAGTTACAATGATTCCATGCTGCGACTGATGTGCATCACCGCCCACCCCGATGACGAGGCCGGGGGCTTTGGCGGTTCCTTGCGCCTCTACAACGATCGTAGCATCGAGACCTGCGTAGTATGCCTTACTCCCGGCCAGGCGGCCAGCCATCGCGGCGGCGCCGCAAATGACCCGGAATTAGCAGCTGCGCGGCGGAAAGAGTTTGCCGCCGCCTGTGAAATTCTGAAGGTTTCCCGCGGAATGGTGCTGGATTATCCCGACGGCCAACTCCACCGCCAGGATCTTTACAGGGTCGTATGCGATTTGACCCTCCACATACGCCGCTTTCGTCCAAACGTCGTGCTCACTTTCGGCCCGGACGGTTCCGTGACCGGCCATACCGATCATTCGATGGCTTCAGTTTTTGCCTCGCTGGCAGTCCACTGGGCGGGCCGGAACAATCGGTACCCCGACCAACTCACGGGCGAGATCGTCCCGCACCAAACCCAGAAGCTCTACTACAGCACCGCAAACTTCACCATGCCCGATCGCCAACCGATCAGCCTGCCGCCAGCAACCGCGATCATCGAAATTGGGGAATATCTGGAGACCAAAATCGCAGCCTTCAAAGCTCACACCAGCCAAGCGCCACTGTGGCCACTCTTCGAATCCCACGTGCGCGGGCGCGGACGGCAGGAAATGTTTCATCTCGCAGCCAGGATCACTCCCGGCCTAATTGAACAAGAAACAGATCTATTCGCGGGAATCGAAGACCACGCGTAGCGCCGACATCTTGCCGGCTGTCGCGAGGGCATCCTGCCCTGGCAGGCGGTGGCAAAGATGTTTTCACCGCAGGCAAGTCCAATCATTCTCAAGCGCGGCTTATTGCCCAGATCGTGATTGGCGCAGCGATTCTTGCAATGCGCGCAAAGAGTCCGGCAACGAGCTGTGCGCAACGGGAGCTGGCGCTAAAGTAAGGATCAGCATAACCAGAGCGAACAGAGCGAGCCACCGCCGGACGCCAGTCACTCCCGGCCACTCCGCTACCATGGGATGCCGCATCCCGCTGATCCTCAGGAGAATTGCCCAAAGCAGCCACCCCGCCCAGAAATAAAAGGCCATCGGAATGAGCGCGAGGATGGTCAACCGCGAAACTATCTTGTGCGCCCGCGGAGCGAGCGAGAACACGATGTGTCCGCCATCGAGTTGACCGCCAGGCAACAGATTGAGCGCGGTCGCGAACATCCCCACCCAAGCCGCGATCGCTATCGGATGAAGATTTACAGGTTGCCACGCCAGGGACCCATGAACTGGGGCTAGCGGAAGCGCAAACCAAGCGAGCCGAAAAACCAGCGGGTAGCCGAGTTGGATGTCTGAAACCGCCCCTGATGGCAACAGTTTCGAAAACGGTAATGCAAGAAACAACACGATCGTTGCTACTACGAATCCTGCGATCGGCCCGGCGATACCTATATCAAAAAGCGCCGTGCGTGACCGGATAGGGGATCGAATGACGATAACGGCGCCCATGCTACCGAAGAGTGTGGGGAACGGAATAAAGAAAGGGAGTGTCGCACGCACACCGTAATAGCGACAGCACAAATAATGCCCCATTTCGTGGGCCAGGAAAAAGAGGATGAGTGTGAAGGAAAAAGGAATCCCCAAAAGTATATGCGATGACTGTAGCGCCCACGTTAAGGGAAAAAGTGCGGCGAGTCCATCGTCGTTGCTATAAAAGGCAGGCAGGTTGTGCTGGAAGTTAAATTCCATTCGCGCCCCCACCACGAGCGTGGTGAAGATCGTCGCCAAGAGCAGGAGGATGTGCAGCCAGTAACGTTGCTTCAACGGCTGCACTACAAACACTTCGACAGGACGATAATAGTCGGTGGTCGAAGAGGAAGAAACTGGGGGAAGAAATTCAGGCATCAAGATTCCGAGCTGTCAGGGTTAGATCAAGTGCGGGCAGCAACCCCCGTATCTCCATCGTACCCGAGAAATCAAGCTCAGTCGATGGACTGTAACTCCTTGCCCGGCTTGAAGCGAACCGCTTTGCCTGGCGGAATGGAAACTTCGGCGCCAGTGCGCGGGTTGCGCCCGATGCCGGTCTTGCGCGGCCGGACATTGAACACGCCAAACCCGCGCAGTTCAATGCGATCGCCCTTGGCGAGAGAGCGCTTCATGCTCCCGAAGACGGTTTCCACGGCGAGTTCGGCTTTGGTTTTAGTGATTCCGGTCTTGTTGACCACTTCATTGATGATATCGAGCTTGATCACAGGCGGCTCCCCTGGCGACGGATCGGAACAGTTTGTATCAAGTGGTTGATGCTAAGGGAGATATGAGAGATTGTCAACGGGAGTTATCTCCTCAGTCAAGATAGTCGACGTGGAGCCCTCAGCTGCGCTGTTGGGAGTAACGGAGCATGCCCGCCCCAAGTTGAATCGAACCACTTCGGGGTTTGTGCCACATCGCACGGGGAGAGGGGGTTTTCCGAGTGGAAGGCGCCTTTGCTGTTTGGAACCGGTACCCCCTCCCCCTCTTCGTTTGCAAAATCTTGAAAACATGGGGTTTATTTTATCACTATCTGCTAGATCTTTGAGTCTAAAGGAGTTACAGGCAAAATCTAGATAACATTGGAGTTATGCTGTACCCGCGTGGGGAGCCCCCGTTCCATGTTGGAACTGCCGAGACGTGCCGATAGATTGTCAAAGAGCCGTATTATCCAACAGTTAATGTTATTCACTAAATATTATCAGCGCAGCGAAGAGGGGAGTCAAGGAGAAAGCGGGCGCCCGGAAGGGACACGCCGGGATTCCAATGTTTTCCGTTGTCACGAAATCAAATCGTGCAGCGAGCTATAAGCTGAATTCTGACGCTGATCGCAGTATCCAGGAAGTCGAAGTCTCAAAATTACTTCCTTGCGTTCTCGCCTTCCTTGTACATGTACTTGATCGATGGCTTGTAGATCATCAGGTTGGGCGAACCATTGCAGTTTATTTTGAGGCAGCTTTTGTCATACCACTCGATGATGCCGTGGATTTGTTCGCCATCGCGGAGCACGATAACCATCGGAGTTCTAGCCTGCATCTGTTTCTGATAATAAAAATTCTCCGCATTGGTCTGCTCAGGTGGCGGGGCTTTACGGCCGCCGCCGTTACGGTCACCGCGCTCATTCCGGTCATTGCGGTCACCGGAGCGTTCAGGGCGATCACGCCGTTCCCCCAACGGTGCGGACGAATGATTGTGGTCGTTGCGGGTTAGCGAAGGGCGAATCAGCTTTCGGTTGGCAAAACTTTCCGGTTCGATAGTCCGTTCGTCCGGCATGGAATCAACGGCGTCTTTCATAGCCATATACCACCTATCTGACACGCTTTTTTACGCGGGCCACAACCCGGCGCGACTGATTGTGGATTCTAAGGCGTGAACTTTCCATTACCGTAGCACAAGAGCCGGAGAGATGACAATCCTCAACTTGGGGGGCGGCCTCCTGAGAAGAGCAAATCAGGTGACATATTCAATCACGATTTGGTGTATATTGCTGCCGCCTGATCTATGTGCGCCAGGAATGGGGTGCTGGAGGTACCCGAGAGAAGGCGGTAAGGTGCTTTTCCACTATTCCGCAAACTTTTTCAGCCGCAGTGGTTGTTCCGTGGTGAAATAAGCCCTTTCTTATTGAACTGCCGCGCCACTCGTGGTTAGCTTGATCGGCCACATTCTTGCCGCTTTAAGGAAGAAGAGCCTATGAAGATATCCCTTGAATGTTGGGTAGCGCGTGTGACCGCAGTGCTGGTCGGACTCTTTCTCGCAAGTGGTTTTGCGCTTGGGGCAAGCGCTCCGCGTTACATCATTACCAATGACGACGTGCCACCAGCCCTCGCTACCAGTCTCAGCTTCTTCACAGTAGGGACCAACGGTCAACTGAGCATGAAAGCAAAAGTGTTAATCGGACGAGGCGGTATCGCAGGCGGGTACTTCGCCGCGAACCGCGTGAGCGTGCTTAACAGTGGGAAGAATGGAGAGTGCGTGTACGCCTCTGTGTCGCAGAGCGGCGAGATCAATGGAATCAGCGTCAAAACCCTCCAAATCGGTGGCCATGCGGTCGGCTCTACGAAAGATACGGGCGCCTCCAATGGGGTTGGCTTGGCGATGAACGCCCAGTACCTGTATGCCAGCTTTACCGACTCGAGCAATATTGGGACATTTCAGGTGACGGCGGGCTGCAGCCTCACTTTCGTTGGCGACATCACTGTTAATGGGCTGCAAGGCGGCGTGATCGACGGAATGGTGATCCATGGAAACATAATGGTCGTCACCTATGGCGATGGCTCCATCGAATCCTTCAATATTTCAGCCGGCGTGCCGGTTTCCAATGGCGATAAACAGAATTCAACCGGTTCGCGCAGGGGCAACACTTATCCCAGTGGCGTCGACATTACGCAGGATGGGCACTACGCCATCTTTGGAGATACTTCCCCGTTTACCGTGGTAGAAGTCTCGGATATTTCCTCGGGGAAGTTGACGCCGACAGTTGTCTATCAACTGGGAAGGGCGATCAATTCCAGTAACATTCTCTTGAGCCCGGATGAGACGATCCTCTACGTAAGCAACAACCAATCGGGCACGGTCACAGCTGCTTTTTTTGACAAGAGCACCGGCAAGCTTTCAAAAGGCTGCACCTCACGCCCACTCAAGGGATTTGTCTCTAATTGGTCCTATCTGGCGTCTATGGCGCTGGAGCAAACCGTGGGCACTGGAGGGATGGTGTATGTTGCCGAGTACGGTAATCCGTCCTCCATCGGGATGGTTGACGTGAAATCGGGTAGTGGGAAGTGTACCCTAACCGAATCCTCCCACTCGCCCTTCGCTGACCCCAACAGTCCGGGGTTGTTGTCGATTGGAGCTTTTCCGCCGCGGCCGTTTTAACATCAGGTAACGTTCTCGACTTTTTGAGAGGTTGAGAGGATATAAGGAGTTGAACATGCGCTCTCTGTTCAGATATTCGCTTGCTGTCGTCGTTTGCGGGTTTTCTTTCTTAAGGGTGGAGGCGCAGTGTCCCCCGCGCCCCGATCCGGGTACCGTGGTTCAGGATGCCTTGAGTCTTAACAGCGCGAATGGCGTTCTCAATGCCGAGTTCACGATGAAGCACTCGGTCGATACCGGCGGGTTTAATCATTATTGCTACATCTACGAGAATGGCAAAGCAGAAGTGGAGGCGCCGACGTTGCGCCTGCACCAGGGCGATCATCTGCTCCTGGACGTCAAAGACCGCATCGAGAGCGATGATGACTCGTCAGAAATGGGCGGGATGGATATGTCCGGCTTGCCCACGTGCGGCGACACCGGAACGCCAACCCTGGAGTCGACCAACGTCCACTTCCATGGTCTGAATGTTTCGCCAGACTGTCATTCTGATGATGTGCTCACGACTTTAATTCAACCCAACACTAAAGGCTTTCACTTCGACATACACATTCCAGAGGACGAACCGCCGGGGTTGTATTGGTACCATCCGCATGTGCACGGGTTTACCGAGTTCCAGGTGAATGGCGGCGCTGCCGGGGCTCTGATTGTCGAGGGCATGGAGAAAGTTCGTCCGGAAGTTGCCGGACTTACTCAGCGCGTGTTCGTCATTCGGCAGCAGTACCTGGTTCCGTGGGTGCCCGGACCTTACCAACTGACGCTTAACTACGAGGTTGCGGCCTCCCCTACCTTCCCGTCGCCCATCATCAAAATGAAGCCGAAAGAAAAGCAGTTCTGGCGGGTGGCAAATGCTACGATCCAGGATTTCATGCCGTTGCAGTTGTGGTTCAACGGCCAGCCGCAGGAGATGGAACTCATCGCTCTCGATGGCTATCCTCTTGCCAAGCCTAGATTCGAAAAGACCATTTTGGTGCCGCCGGCGGGCCGCGCCGAGTTTATCGTGCAGGGTCCCGCTGAAAACAACGAGGCGGTTTTCATGTCACTTGGTTATTCAACCGGTCCCACGGGCAATCCCGATCTCGAGCAGCAACTGGCCAGCATCCAAGTCAGCAGCGATGAAGATGAAACGCAAGACACGGTAAAGACCCCTGCACCTGCGTCTCGCATGTCGATGCGAAGCATTAAATTCTCCGATTTGGGCCAACAGAAGCCGACCGCTCTACGGAAACTTTACTTCTCCGAGGAATTTGGCGGCACCAACGGCCCCATCCAGTTCTACATCACGGTCGACGGACAAAAGCAGGAGGTTTTCAAAGCCAACGAGAAACCCGTGATCACGACTCACATTGGAGCTGTGGAAGATTGGATCGTCGAAAATCGTGCCCTCGAAACCCATGACTTCCACATACACCAAATCCATTTCAAAGTGTTGGAGGTAGACGGAAAGCCGGTCAAGGATCAAGACCTGCGCGACTCCATCGAAATTCCCTTCTGGGAAGGCCCGGGCCATCCCTACCATAGTTTTAAGGGGCGGTTCGATTTTCGGGATCCGACAAAGGTAATTGCGGGCACTTTTGTGTTTCACTGTCATATCCTGCTGCACGAGGATCTGGGCATGATGCACAAAATTCTGGTTCTTCCATAGTGAAGTTGATGGAGGACGGGCGTCTCGCCCGTCCGCGTTTCCGACCAAGGAGGTTTAAAGCAGATGCGAAGGAGTAGTGTGCTCGTAGCGAGCGCGATTTTATTTGTCGCTGGATACCTGGTTGGAAACCGGGGCCCGGCTGTCGCCCATGCCGATTCTCCAACCCACGGCAGCGTGCCCAAGTCATATGGCCGTCTGGTTACGGCGATCGCCGACCAGATAGGAACCGGCCTGGTTTTTGAAGACAGCGGGGGCGTCATCCGCTTCGTCAGCATCACCGGCATGAAAGAGGGAGAGCTAGCCCGCTACGACCAGACCCCGACTCGCGGGGGCATTCCCAAGGCGTACGGCCGCCTGGTAACTGCGGTCGTGAACTCCGAGGGCACCGGCCTGATTTTCGAGGACAGCGAGGGCGTAATTCGCTTCGTCACTATTGCCGGCAAGAAAGAAGGAGAATTAACCCGCAATTGATGTACGGCAGTGAAAGTCTGCTCAGGAATCGAGGCTTCAAAAAGCTGCCCTTTCACTCGTTCTGATTCGTCGATGCCGGCCGCGGCTTGTGCTCGCAGTTGGACGTGTTAATGCAGGCGTCACGCAGCCGCAGGCGCTCCACCGGTTTCCCTTCGATAATGTGAGATGCGATAATTTCATCCACATCGGCCAGGGTCACCCCTCCATACCAAACCGCTTCCGGATAGATCACCAGATTCGGACCATGCTCACACTGATCCAAACATCCCGACTGATTCGCCCGCACTCTTCCTTTTAATCCGCGTTCCGCCAGCTTGTGCTTGAATGATTTCTGCAACTCCGCCTTCGCCGTCGGATCGCAGCATCCACGCGGATGCCCCGGTGGACGCTGGTTCCCGCAGATAAAAATATGCTTCTCGAATGTGGGCATGAGAACAATGTACAGGATACAAGGCCCAGGCGCAGGCCATGCAAGCGTGGCCGGACGCCCGCGTCGGGACAGCCGAGCAAGGTTCGGCAGGCTGGAATCGCATCTCCGAAGAAAAGGAAGGGAAAAACGGGAAACCGCTCAGTCTTTCAAAGGGACTATCGTCTGGTCACCGCGGCAAAAAGTTGCCACATGCTGCAGTCCGCCGTTTGGCTGCTTCAACAGCATGACCGGACCATAGCAGAACACCGCATGACCACTTTCCGCCATGTACCATCTACCGCCTTCGCGCCCGTGATGTGCCGCGCGATGATCAAGGGACCCCTGCAGAGGCGACGCGAATTTGGACCCGGGCAGAGACAGTGCCAAGAGCAATGTTGCCAGAATTTTCATCCTACCTTTGCCGAGCCCTGGCAACTCAGATCGTTTTTACGATCCTGCGTCCGTCCACAACATCCGCAATTCCTAATGGCGGCCTCTGCGGAACCGCTTTCCGAAGTTTGCCGGCATTGTGGTTGCGCTGAGCGGTGCCTTCCGGTGCGTCCTGGGTGATCGGAGCCTGGGTCATGGGAGCTTGGGTCGAAGGATTCTGCGCCAACGGACCTTTAGCCTGAGAGCGAGATCCGGCCTTAGCCTGGGCCTGGGCTTCAGCATATTGCTTTTGAATCAACTTACCTTTAAGACTGCTCAATTCCGTGCTGTCACCGAGCAGAGACGTGATCAGCCAACGCTGCGAAGCAATCGTCCGATCCTGTTCAATCGCGAGCAGGGACATCAAGCCGTAGGAAACCAGGAACAGCACGATCAGAACCGGGAGCAGGGAATGCTTGCGCTTGGGCTTAGGTCCGGGCAAGGTCTGCGGAATTGTAACCACGGCGTCTTGCGTCCAGCTTATCAATGGAGCCCCCGTTTTATGCCGATGACAGCAGGCATTAAGAGGAATGCAGCTTAAACGCCATTAGCGTAAGCTTTGTCAAATTGCTAAGAACTAGCCACTTACCCTGAATTCCCTGGTCCATAGCCGATCCCGCAGGTGCAACCGGATGCACATTATAGGCAATGAAAATGGGTGGGGGACCATTTAAATTTTGATTCGTTTCCCCGCCCGTTTCTGATTGGATGCGTTCTCAGGGTTTAGCGCATATCCCTACGGTATGTACGGTATCGAACACGGGGACTTCGTATGAGACTATTTGGATATTTTCAAGGGGTTGGCTTGGGTCATGGATCGGCGATTAGAAGACCGGATCAGAGAACTTTGCGCCAAGGTTGTAACCAACCCAGACGCCATGGAGTGGAATACGATTCTCCAGCAACTTAGGTCAGCCCTTCATGAGCACACCCGGCGGATGAGGAAGCTAATTGCCGAGGTCCCCATTCGACCTGAGCGGCGGTCCGCTGATTAGGTTGAGGCCGGGTCGACGAGCGGGGGGACGTGCTATCGAACAGTTACCGATTCCTCTGGCCAGGATAGTGTGTGTCTGTCGTGGCCTACGACGTAACCTTGGAAAGACGAATCCGCGAGTTGTGTGCTCAAGCGATTGCAGCACGGCATACGGACGAGTTCCAGCCGATTCTGGCGGAACTCCGGGAAGCATTGCGTACGCACACCGAGCAACTCAAAAGCATGGTTGAGGAATATCCGTTTTCGACGGTAGATGCCGATAAGATAGTTCCGCTGACCGACAGCGC
>Ga0187804_10000184_pt1 | contig 14094 bp, 11 predicted proteins | sample NC_wetland_sal_i_3_FD_132961 | JGI IMG/M metagenome (GOLD analysis project Ga0187804, IMG submission 132961) | Wetland sediment microbial communities from Neuse River Estuary, North Carolina, USA - Control_4 | ecosystem: Environmental > Aquatic > Freshwater > Wetlands > Sediment | place: USA...
GCTCCGGGGCGCCTGGCGTGACGTCGAGGCGGGTCAGCGGCGCTTGGCCGGAGGCTTGTGGGTGCTCGCGCCATGAGAGCGATGGCGCCTGTGCGCAGCTGCTCGAGAGCGCTTGGCGTGAGCCTTGCGCCTGGAGTGCCTGCGCTTGGCTTGGCTGGCGTGCGCAGTCGGGATCTGCGCTTGGACGCTGAAGGCGTGCCATTGCCAGTGGCGGGAGGGAGGCGAGGTGGGAGGAGAGCCCGGCGGGGAGACCGGGGGCGCAGAGCCGCCGCCGGATTCCTTTCCCCCGGCCGGGCCACCACCCGAGGGCGCTTCCTGGCCCTTCACACCGAGCACGAGTTGGGGAACGACGCCAGCGCACACCGATCCGGGCGCCACGCCGTACCCGCTTTCCGTAGCGACGATTTCGCTCGGAGCAGCGGTTACGTTGTTCGCCGCTTTGAAGCCTTCTTCGGTCGCGATATTGGGACTCTCGTGCGCTCCGGAGACACAGTTCTCCTGAGCGATGTTACCCGTGCCGATCGGGTTGCCTTCCGGATACCAGGATTCTATATCATGGCGGACGAGCGAATCTGCAACGAGGTTGTGTTCGACGATGTTGTTGTCAGATGCGACACCTTCAGCTCCCGAGAAGATGATGCCCTCTCCGTTTTCGACGATGGCGTTGTCCTCGATGACTGCTCCTTCGGAGTACGGATACAGCTGGATGCCGCGATCGGCGTTGTGGGCGATGACGTTGCCGATTATCCGCGTGTTTATCGCATCCGCCACATATATCCCGTGCTCGTGGTTGTTGGCAGGCATGACTCCACAGTCGTGGATGTCGTTGGCGAGGATCGCAACCGATTCGGCCATGCCATAGTCGGGGTTTCCCAGGTCAAAGCATATTGCGGTGTGTTCGTTCGTAACATCGTCTGCTTCGAACGTTGTGTGACTTGCATCTACGGTGGGACTCGGGAGCACCCCTTCATTCGGCTGGTGGCTGCCGTCGAGCTTGAGATCGGCGATCGTGACGTAGTCGGATCCGTGCGGGACGTAGAGCCGCCCGGTCACCTGCGCCCGTTCGCCGGGATAGCTGCGCAGCACGAGCGGTGCTTCGGATGTGCCGCCGTGGTTGACGCGCAGGCCTCCTTCGTAGTTGCCCGCGCGCAGGCAACCGACCTGGCCGGGCGAGAGCGCGTTGGCGAGCGCCTGCACCGTGCGAAGGGGCGCGGCGACCGTGCCGGGCGCCGAATCGGAGCCTTGAGGCGAGGCCACCTTGTCACAGGTCGTTGATGCTGATTCGGCGCGGGCAGGAGCGCCGCACATGCAGGTGGCGAGCACAGCCAGAGCGAGGGCGACTGCCAGCGGCCGCCGGCGAAGGCAAGCATGTGATCCCGTGGATGAGTCGAAGACCGGTTGGGAAGGGAAGACCGCTGGGGAAGGTGCGTCGTGTGATGCTCTGCTTGCGCGATTCAACACAAGGGCTGGAGCCTCCGCCATGAATGGGTAGCCAGGTTCGATCGCATCGACACCCACCCCTCTCCGATGAACGCTTGCCACGCCCGCTCGGACGAACGTCCACTCGCTCGGACGAACGTCCACTGCCATCGAGCCATGCCCGCCTCTTCCGTGGACGCGTGGGGGCGCTGGCGTGCCGGCCGCTGGCTTGCGGGGCCCGTGCCGGCCGCTGGCTTGCGGGGCCCGTGCCGGACCGCTGGCTTGCGGGGCCCGTGCCGGACCGCTGGCTTGCCGGGCCCATGCCGGGCCGCTGGCGTGCCGGAGCGCTGGCGTGCCGGGCCGCTGGCGTGCCGGAGCGCTGGCGTGCCGGCCGCTGGCGTGCAAACGGCCGGTCGCATGAGCGGCAACGCCTCGTCAACCGCTACCGTTCTGGCGATGTGGCCCTTCCAAGCGTTGTGCCCGAGCTGAGCGCATGCAGGGCGATAGCGAGACGCTCCGCGACTCCGGTTGGCTCGCGCCCCAAGGGCCGCGCGAAGGGCTGCGTCACTACGTTGAGGTCGTCCGCGAACGTCTGCGGCTGATCATCGCCTGCGTGGTGCTGGCCACGCTCGCAGCAGGCCTCTACGCGAAGCTCGCGCCGCGCTCCTGGCAGGCTGAATCCAGGCTGCTCGTCACGCCGGTGAACGCGGAAACCAGCCTGATCGGTCTCGGCCTCATCACCAACTCGGCCAACCCCACAAGCGATGTCTCGACGGCCGCGAGCTTTGTGACGACCCCCGAAGTGGCAGCGCTCGCGGCCGCCCATCTGGGCCACACGACGGCAGGGGCGGTGCTTGCGGACGTCAGCGCAGCGCCGGTGGCGGCGAGTGACGTGATAGCGATCACGGCCACGGCCTCGAGCGCCGCCAGAGCCCAGGCGATCGCGAACACCGTTGCGCTTGCGACCGTCCAGTATCGGACGCTGACGCTTCACCGTCAGCTCGAAAAAATCATCCCGACGCTGCAGGCACGGGTGGAAGCTCTGCCTCCGGCCCAGCGCACGGGCCAGGGATCGCTCGGGGAAAGGCTCGCCACGCTGCAGACGCTGCTGGCTGGGCCCGACCCCACGATCAGCGTCCAGGCGCTGGCTCAGCGTCCCACGTCACCCTCGTCGCCGAAGACCAAGCTGAGCATCGCGGCGGGCATAATCGTCGGGCTCATCATCGGCCTCGGCGCGGCCTTCGCGATGGAGGGGTTGGACCCGAGAGTGCGTCGCGAGGAGCGCCTGCGCGGGATCCTTCGCCTACCGGTGCTTGCACGCATCCCGCGCGAGCGGCACTCCTCCTTGCGCGGCCTTCCGCTGCGCCCCGACGATCTCTCGCCGACCGCTCACGAGAGCTATCGAATGCTGCGTGTCGCGCTGGGCGTCCGTGGCTCATCGCCCGTCTCGCGATCGATCATGATCACCGGCCCGACGAGCTCCGAGGGCAAGTCCACCGTGGCCCTCAACCTCGCGGCCACGCTCGCGTCGGCTGGGACGCGGGTGATCCTGATCGAGGCCGACCTGCGGCGCCCCTCGCTCGCCGCCGCGCTGGACATCCGGGCGCCGCGGAGCATCACCGACGTGGTGACCGAAGAGATCGGGCTGGCGGATGCGCTCGTCAGCGTCGACGAGCTGGGACCGAACCTGAGGATCCTGCTCGCCGAGCCGCCCGGCCGGTACCAGCCGGACGGGGTGCTCGCGTCCACCGAGGAGCTCGTGGAGAGTGCCGAGGCGCTGGGCGACTATGTGATCTTCGACGCGCCGCCGGTCGCCGAGGTCAGCGACATTCTCCCGCTGAGCCGGCAGGTTGACGACGTGCTGATCGTCGCACGCCTCGGGCACAGTCGCGCCGATCAGCTCGTGAACATGGGCGAGATCCTGGTGCGTCAGGGGGTTCACCCGGTCGGCATGGTGATCGTCGGTGATGACCTCAAGCAGGGACGCGGGTACTACGTCCAACCTCGCTCCAAACGCCGTGTGCTTCGAGGTCGTCGTGAGCGCGTGTCCGCGGGCGGCGCGAGCGGTCTCTAGCTCCGGATGATCGCTCGCGTTCGCGGAGTCGAACTGCTCGCGCCCCTCGCGCTCGCGGCGGCGCTGGTCATCGGGGTGCTCGCCGCCATCGACCCGATCGTCGCGGTGGGAGCCGTCGCGGGGGTGGTCTTCGCGTTCGTGGTGTTCGCCGATCTCGCGGTGGGCTTCGCGCTGCTGGGCTTTCTCAGCTTCCTCGAGGTGCTCCCGACGTCGGGAGGCCTCAGTCTGGCCAAGGGCGCCGGTCTCCTGCTGGCGGGGGCCTGGGTCGTGCGCTTGTGCACCAATCAGCGCGAACGGGACTTCTTCGGCGACTATCCGGCACTGACCTGGGCACTGGTGGCCTTCCTGGCGTGGGCGGCGCTCACGCTCCTGTGGGCCGCGCAGACCGGCCCCGGAGTCGAAGCGCTTTCGCGGTACCTGCCGAACGTGCTGCTCCTGCCGATCGCCTACACGGCGGTGCGCACGCGCCGAGATCTCGTGATCGTGCTTGGCGCAATCGTGTTCGGGGCGGTCGTGGCGGCTGCCTTCGGGATACTCAAGCCGCCGAATCCCGAAGTGGTGAGCGAAGGCGCCGAACGAGTCACGGGGACCATCGGCGATCCGAACGAACTCGCTGCGGCCCTGCTCGTCGGACTGGCGCTCGGAGCTGGATTCGTGCTGTCGCGGGGACGCTCCCTGGCTCTGCGACTCGGCGGCCTGGCGGCGATACCGATCTGCGCGGCCGGGATCTTTCTGAGCCTCTCGCGCGGCGGGCTGGTGGCGCTCGTCGCCGTACTTGCGGCCGGGACGGTTCTCGCGGGTCGCTGGCGCGCGGCCATGACGGGTCTGCTGGTGCTGGTGGCTGCTTCAGGGGTCCTGTACTTCACACAGATCGCCTCGCTCCCCGCCCGCGAACGTGTGACCACCACCGCTGGCGGATCGGGGCGCTCCGACCTGTGGACGATCGGGTTGCGGATGGTGCACGCCCATCCCATCGGCGGCGTGGGCGCGGGCAATTTCCCGGTCGTCTCGGCCAACTACGTCCTGCAGCCCGGACTGATCCAGCGATCCGAACTGATCTTCTCCGCCGCCCCGAAGATCACCCACAACACCTACCTGCAGGTGCTTGCCGAGATGGGAGTGGTCGGTTTCGTCCTGTTCATGGGCATCGTCCTGACCTGTCTGCTTTGCGCCCTGCGCGCGGCGCGTCTGTGGTCCAGGCGCGGTGAGGTCGGAATGGAGGCGCTCGCGCGTGGTGTGCTGCTGGCGCTCGTCGGCCTGCTCGTGGCCGACTTCTTCATCTCCGAGACCTACGGCAAGCTGCTCTGGATGATGCTTGCGCTCGGTCCCGCGATACTGGCGCTGGCCCGGCGCGAGGCTCCAGAGCGACCCCAGCCGGCGGGTCTCACCTGATGTCCTTGCGGCGAGTGCGAGCGCTGCGGCGGTCGCGCAGATGCTTGAGCGCCGCCACGAGTTCCCGCGCTGCGCTCGGAGCCAGGACGCTCAACATGCCGAGGTAGGCCGTCACGCCGAGCAGCGCCATGCCCGCCGCCACCAGCAGGCCGGTGACCGTGCCCAGCTGATTGGCGTGGACGACAAGGAACTCGAGACATACGAGGCCCCCGGCCATCACCACAGCCGCGATCGCGGGAGGCCAGATCTCAGCCACCAGCGTGCGCACGGGTATTCCGATCACACTGCTCATCCCTCGCACGGCATACGCGGCGACGCCGATCGCGCTGAGCGACATGCCGATACAGACTCCAACCAAGCCGAAAGGTACGAGCGCCGCCACGAAGATGACCGTGAGCGCCAGCGACAGGCCATGCATCCGCGGCAACATGTCCGGTCGCCCATAGGCCTTCCAGGCCTCGCTGGCAACCGAGTCCAGCGCCAGCGCCGCGCAGTAGGCGCCGAGCGCCATCGCTCCGTAGCCAGCCTGCTGCCACCGCGCCCCAAAGACCAGCACGACCGCGGGCATGCCCAGCGGCACGAGCATCAGTCCGGCTGGGAAGGCGATCGCGCACACCCACCGAAGCGCCCTCAGGAGCGCTGCGCGAAAGCGGGTGTCGTGCGCGGAAAGGCGGGCGAACGCGGGCAGCAGCACATAGCCGCCGACATTGACGGTCGCCCCGAGCGGCTGCGCAGCCACGCGAAACGCATACGTGAACTGGCCGAGCGCTGCCGTGCCGACGACACGGCCGATCGCGGCGACTGGGATTTCGCCGACGACGCGGCGGATGAACTCGGCGCCCACCACCGGGCGCCCGAAGCGCGCGAGCTTGCGCCACGTGCCGATCGTCGCCAGTCGTGGCCGCGGTCGCCAGCCGGAGAGCGCCCAGCCTGCGACGACGTTGACGGTGGCCTGGGCATAGGTGCCGATCGCGAGCGCCCACACCCCCATCCCGGCAGCGGCCGCGATGATCGTTCCGGCGGCGAAGGCCACCGCGCCGAGGGGATCGACGATCACACGCCGGAAAAATGAGAAACGTCGCTGCAGCAGCGCGTCGGGCACGACCGTGGCAAGGCGCAGCAGCATCCATCCCGACATGACCGCGGCCACGAGCGCAGCCTCGTGGCTGTGGAAGAAGAGACCGATCACCGGCGCCGCCGCGAGTGCGAGCGCGGTGAGCGCCGTTCCGCCCGCGAGCGTCGCGAGAAAGGCCGAGTTGAACGCCTGCTCCAGGTTCTCGCGGCTCTGTATGAGGGCCGCCAACATCCCGGACTCGCCGATCAGCGTTCCAACTCCCACGACGATCGTCCCGGCGGCGAACACGCCGAAGTCCGCGGGGGAGACAAGCCTGGCCAGCACGAGGTAGGTCGCGAATGTGATGAGCTGGGTGAGCACGAAGCCGGAACCGGCCAGGCTCACGCCTTTGACGACGACGCCCGTGAGGCTGTCGGGCGGCTGCTCCGCAGCCGGGCCCTCCACCGGCGAGCTCACGCCCGTCCGTCTCCGAGATGGGGGAAGGCCTCGGCGACCTCCGGCGGGGGCGTCGCCAGAAGCCTGCGCCGCGAGCGAGCCCCGCGAGTGGCGGCCGCCAGGATGCGGCGGGCTCGCAGCCGGGCGCTGGCCAGCGTCCAGCCGCCCTGAAGCGCCGCCAGCTGACGCTCCACCGCGTCGAAGCGCTCACGCGCGATCAGCTTCACGTTCTCCGGAGCCGGGTGGCGATCGATGACCGCGCTGTAAGCGCTGAGCAGACCTTCGAGCAGTCCCCGCTCATCCTGCGAGAGCGAGTCGGGGTGCACCCGGTAGATCGCCAGAGGATCCTCGATCCGCACACCCGGGTAGCCCCACGCCGCGATCCGCAGCCACAGCTCGTAGTCCTCGGCCTGGGCGAGGGCCTGGTCGTAGCCGCCGACGCGCTCGAGCACCTCCCGGCGAATCGTGACCGAGTTGAAGACGAAGTTGCGTCGCACGAGCGCTTCGAGGAACTCGCTCGGCGAGAGAGAGCGCTCGGGAGGCCGCTGACGCGACATCGTCGTGGCTCGCCGGATCCGCCCGCTTGCCTGCTCGAGTGCCCAGGCGTCGGTGTAGGCGAACCCGGCAGCCGGACTGTCCCGCAGCGCTGCCGCCATCCGCTGCAGGTAACAGGGCAGCCACAGATCGTCGCTGTCGAGCATGCACAGGTACTCGCCGCGCGCGAGCGCGATGCCGGCGTTGCGCGCTGCGCCCGGACCGGCGTTCGCCTGACGGTGCAGGCGCACGCGTGAATCGCCGGCGTACGCGGCTACGCGCGAGCACGTCTCGTCGCTGGAGCCGTCGTCGACCACGATCACCTCGAAGTCCTGCCGGGTCTGCGCGAGCACCGAGTCGATCGCCTCGCCGACCGTCTGCGCGGCGTTATAGGCCGCGATGACCACGCTGTACGCAGGTCGCCCTCGCTTGCCTGCGCTGCTGGACGTGTCAGTCCCAGCCGGAGTCACGCCCGCGCCGCCGGGCGAGGATCAAATCGGGCCCCGCGCCGCGCCAGCAGCTCGTCGTAGAGGTCTTCGAGGCGATGCACCAGCACCTCGAGGTCGAACTCGGCGCGCTGGCGCTCGCGTGCATGAATCCCCATGATGCGAGCCCGCTCGGGATCTGCAAGCAGCTCGGCGAGCGCCCTTGCCAGGGCGGGTGGATCGTCCGGAGCGACGAGCAGTCCCTGGACGCCTGACTCGATCAGGTCCGGCACGCCGCCCACCGCCGTCGCCACCACGGGCAGTCCGGCTTGCATGTACTCGATCACCGAGAGCGGACTGCCCTCGGAGCGCGAGCAGCACACCGCGATGTCGAGCGCACGCAGGACGTCGGGAACGTCATTGCGGCGTCCCAGGAGTCGCACGGACCCATCCACGCGAAGCTCGCGTGCAAGCTTCAGCAGCGTCTCGTACTGAGGTCCGCCGCCCGCGATCAGGATCTGCACGTCCGGTCGCTCGCGGATGAGCAGCGCCGCGGCGCGCAGGAGCACGTCGAAGGACTTCACCGGGAACAGCGATCCGACCGAGCCGATCACCGGCGTCATGGGCTCGATGCCGAGCTCGGCGCGCACGTCACGGCCGCTCGTGGGCTCAGCCTCGGCGATGCCGTTGGGGACGAACAGCGTGCGCGCCGGCGGGATGCCCTCGATCTCGACCATGCGCTTTTGATCCTCCCGCGATACCGCGATCAGCAGATCCGCGCACCGGGCGATCAGCTGGCGATCGAGGATCCTGCGTATCGGTCGCCTCTCGTACTCCCAAGAATGCTCGTGGGCGATCACCACCGGCACGCCGGCCGCCCGGCCGAGCAGAGTGCCCCAAACGTTCGAGCCGAACTTGTGTGTGTGCAGCACGTCAATCCGCTCACGCCGCAGCAGGCGCAGGAGCCGGCCCCAGACCCACACGTCCACCTTGCCGCGTCGATCCAGCCCGACCAGTCTGACGCCGGCCGCCCTCACCCGCTCGACGGTCTCGCGAGTTGCGGCCTCGACAGGCCCCGGAGGCGGCCAACGGCTTATGCACAGCGTCGACTCAAGGCGCTCGGGGTCCAGGTTCGTCGCAATCGAGAGAGCGAGATTCTCAGCCCCGCCGTAGCTCCCCGCGGAGTCGATCAAAGTCACCACGCGCGTACGCCGCTGTGATGGCTTCAGCGAAGCGAGCCGGTCCATGCCGGATCATCGTACGGGCCGAGGGTGACAGTCGCTACGCTCCCGTCCGATGGCCCAGAGCGCCGCCGACGCCCGTCCCACCAAGCGACGCGACGCCGGCTTCTTCTCGCGGGCGTCCGATTTCTCGCTTCCGATCGGAAGCCATGTCACACCCGGCGCCGTGCGCGGCTACTACATCGACCTGCGAGCCAAGCCATGGACGTCCGTCTGGCCGCCGCCCGCGTTGGCGGCGCCGGAGCTCACCCTCTATGTCGACATGATTCAGTGGGGGCTCGGCTGCTACGAGCACTATCTCGAGAGCGAGGACCACGCCTGGCTCGCCGCCGCCCTGGGAGTGGGGGACGCGTTGATCGCAGCCCAGCAGGCAAGTGGCCCGCTGACCGGCGGCTGGGTGCACCAGCGGGCGTTCCAGCATACGTTCCCGCTGCGCCCGCCCTGGCTGTCGGCCATGGCCCAGGGAGAGGGGGCGAGTCTCCTGGTCCGCCTGTTCGCGGAGACCGGCGAGGAGCGTTATGCCGAGGCTGCGCGGCGCGCCCTGCTCCCGTTCGATCTGAGCGCTGCCGACGGCGGTGTGCGAGCCATGCTCGACGGTCGGCCCTTCCCCGAGGAGTATCCGACGAACCCGCCCTCGTTCGTCCTGAACGGGGCAATGTTCGCGATCTGGGGACTGTACGACGTCGGCGTCGGCCTGGACGAGCCGGGGACGCTCGTCGAGTTCGAGGAGGCCGTTGATACGCTCGCCGCAAACCTGCACCGCTGGGATCTCGGATACTGGTCTCGCTACGACCTCTTTCAGCACCCGCTGGCGAACGTCGCGAGCTCCTTCTACCACGACCTGCACGTCAACCAGCTGCGAGTCATGCACCTGCTCTCTCCGCGCCCTGCGCTCATCGAGACCGCCGAGCGCTGGGCCGGGTACGCGCTCTCCTCGGTGGATCGCCGGCGCGCCTTTGCCCACAAGCTCCTGTTTCGCCTGGTGGTTCCGCGCAACCGCCAGCTCGCGCGAGCGCTGCCATGGTCGCCATTGCGGGGTACCTGACGTGACAGGCGCGCATGGGCGGGCGTGACAGCGCCGCGTCCTCCCCAAAGGCTGGAGTCTCGAAGCGGGCTGGAGTCTCGAAGCGAACATCGAGGCTGATTGGGCTCTTTGCGCGGACAGCAGTTAGACAGACCTTATGGTCTGGTGCAATAAGAACGATAAGTATCGGTAAGTTGGGCGTGAAGGTCGAGAGCGTGCCCCCGCCGTTCGGCGCTGATCCAGAAGGGAATGGTGTACAGCCCCGCTCACGGCGACACCGCGTTCACGGTCCCTATGTTCGACGACTTCCTGCGACGCTCCGCTTGACCAGGTCGACCACAGGCGAGGACTAGCCTGAAGCTCATGGACGTCCAACTGATAGTACGGCGCGCTTCCTGGGCAGGCGTGCCTTTACAGCCGCGAGCTGCGGCGGAGCCTGTCAAGCGAGCTCCATGCCGCGGAGCGGCGAAGGCGGGTGACGGTCGGTGAGACCTTGAGCCGGAAACGAGCGTGGTCGTCCCTGTGATAGACGCCGATCCGCGGCCACTCCAGCTGGTCTCGGGCTTGCAGGCGGCTCGGAAGCGACGCAGCCGCACGGTATCCGGCACTCCGGGTCGCCGCGATGACGCGCGCGTCGAGGTCTCCGTAGGGATAGGCCAGCGACGTGCAGGGACAGCCAAGATGACGCTCGCACAGCGCCTTCGAACGCGCGAGCTCATCCTCCAGCGCGTCATCGTCCAGCTCGGTGAGGTGGGGATGGGAGCCCGTGTGCGAGCCGATCTCCCAGTCCGCATCGGCGAGCGTCCGCAGCTCGGCCCACGACATCGGCGTCAGCTCCCGCTCGTGCGGCCCGCCGATCCAGCGGTCGATGCCGGGCCAGGACATGGGCTTCTCGGAGTCGATGAAGTCGGTCGGCGCAAACACCGTCGCCGGGATTCCCAGGCGGCCCAGGATAGGCAGGCCGCGCTCGATCACCGATCGATAGGCGTCGTCGAACGTCACGGCCATCACGCGCCCGCGCGGCGGCGAGCTGACCGCCTCGGTGAAGGTCGCGCCCCGGTATCCGCGCGAGCAGAGCAGCGCCATCTGGCGCTCGAAGCGCTCCGGCGTGGTCGAGAGGTCGGCCTCCCACGTCGGGCTCAAGGCGTGATAGCAGAGGACGATCACGTCGTTCATGCGTGCAAGCCCCGGTTCGTCAGCGCGTGACCATGCCTCAAGCATCCAGTCTAATGCCATCACCGACGACGCTCGACAGCGTCGATGTCAGCGTGCTGGTCCCGGTGCTCAACGAGGGGAGCCACATTCGCAGGGCGATTGCCGCCATGCAGGCCCAGGAGCTGGACGGCACGTTCGAGCTGCTGATCGCGGATGGGCGCTCGGACGACGGAACCCGCGAGATCCTGCTCGAGCTCGCGCGGCTCGATCCACGCGTGCGGGTGCTCGACAATCCGCGGCGACACACAGCGAGCGGCCTCAACGTCTGCCTGCGCGCGGCTCGCGGCGAGTTCGTCGCGCGGATGGACGCCCACACGTACTATCCCAGCTGCTATCTCGCCGCTGGCATCGAGCGCCTTCGACGTGGGGACGCCGAGTGGGTGAGTGGACCGCAGGTGCCCAGTCCGACCGGCCCCGTCTCCCGCGCGGTTTCGATCGCGCTGGCTTCCCGGCTCGGTCGGGGTGGTTCGCGTAAGTGGAGCGAGAGCGACGTCGCCGGCGGCGAGGAGCGTGATCTCGACACCGGCGTGTTCGGAGGTGTGTGGCGGCGTGCGACTGTGCTCGACCTCGGAGGATGGGACGAGCGCTGGCCGATAAACCAGGATTCCGGGATGGCCGCCCGCTTTCTGCGGCGCGGGTTGCGGCTCGTGTGCATCCCTGAGATGGCTGCACGCTACGTGCCGCGCAACTCCCTGAGCGGGCTCGCCCGCCAGTACTTCCGCTACGGCTTTTACCGCGCGCGGACGTTCCGCCATCACCCCGCCAGCATGCGCCGCTCCCACCTGACAGCTCCCGCGCTCGCGGGCTCGCTGATCGCGGCGATGACATCGCCTCGGCCGGTGCGCCGGCTGGCGAGAGTCCTCATCGGGCTCTATCTCGCGGCTGTCGGAGCGACCGCCGCAAGCACGACGGTGCGCGGCGGGCAGCGCACCGAGGGTGCGCTGCTGACAGCCGTCCTGCCAACCATGCACTTCGCCTGGGGATTCGGCGCGCTGCTCGGAATGCTGCGGTTCGGCCCGCCGACAGCGGCGGTTGCGCGCCTGCTCGGCGGCTCGCCCCAGACCGGGGGCGCGGGCGACGCCGGACCCGTTTTCGCGCCCTCGCTGCATGGCGAGGTCGTTTGAGCAGTGAGGCTCGCGATCTACACGGACTACGAGTACCGGTTCGACGGAGTCCACAGGTACGGACAGCGCGCCTTCGTCGTGTTCCTGGAGGCGCTGCGTCCACATGTCGACCGGCTTGTGCTCGTGGGACGCCTCGATCCGCGACCGGGACGCTCGCATTATCGGTTGCATGAGGACACCGAGCTGGTGGGCCTGCCCCACTACGAGAGCCTCGCCCGTCCGGGGTCTGTCGCGCGCTCGCTGATCGCTTCGATCCGGCGCTTCTGGCGGCTGCTCGACGAAGTTGACACGGTCTGGGTTCTCGGGCCCTATCCACATTCCGTGGCGTTCGCGTTGATGACCGCACTGCGAGGCCGGCGTCTCGTGCTCGGGGTGCGCCAGGACACGCGTGTTTACATACGCGCGCGACGTCCCGGCCAGCGCGGGATGCACCTCGCTGCCGATCTGCTCGAGGTTTCGTGGAGGCTGCTCGCGCGTCGTCACGCGATCGTGGTCGTGGGTCCTGAGCTCGAGCGCAAGTACCGCCATGCGCGCAGCCTGCTCGCGCTCAACGTATCGCTCGTCTCAGCGCGCGATGTCGTCTCTGTGGAGGTAGCCCGCTCGCGCTCCTATGAGGGCGAGCTGACGGTGCTGACGGTCGGCCGGCTTGACACGGAGAAGAATCCGCTGCTGCTCGCGGACACTCTCGCCCTGCTGCAGGCGCGCGAGCGCCGCTGGCGGCTGGTGGTCTGCGGCGACGGTCCCATGCGCTTCCAGCTTCAGGCGCGCCTGGGCGAGCTCGGCCTGCTCGAGCGCGTGGAGCTGCGCGGCTACATCCCGATCGACGGCGGCCTGCTCGAGCTCTACCGCCGCAGCCACATGTTCCTGCACGCCTCCTGGACAGAGGGATTTCCGCAGGTCTTGATCGAGGCGTTCGCTGCCGGGCTGCCGACAGTCGCAACAGCCGTTGGGGGAGTGTCCGCGGCAGCGCAGGGCGCTGCGCTGCTGATCCCGCCGGGGGATCCCCAGGCTGCGGCCCAGGCGCTGGAACGGCTCGTACGCGACAGCGCGCTGCGTGCGCAGCTCACCGACGCCGCGCTGCGACGTGCGCGCGTGTACACGCTCGAGCAGGAATCCGAGCGCCTGCTGCGGTTCCTCGAAGCGGCGCCGTGACCGGCGAGCGCCGTGGACCCGCCAGCGCCGTGACCCGCCATGTTCAGAGGGAGCCGAGATAAGTCCGCAGCATCTGATCGAAGACAGCGAGCGTGACTCGGTGGTCTCCCCGCATAGAGGCCATCGCGGCGGCGCCGTAGGGCTGGCCTGGGCGCGGCTTGATCGTGACGAACGGCGGCAGCCCATAGCGAAGCGCCGCCCAGTTCGCCCACAGCCGCGCGGTGCGGCCGTTGCCGTTGGCGAACGGATGGATACGCACCCACTCTCCATGAAGGACGGCGCAGAGCGTCAGCACGCCGTGCAACTGGGCGGGCGCGAGCACCGGGGGATCGGCGCCCGGGGGGATATCCGCGTCCAGGCGAGCTGACGCCGTTTGCACGCGCGTCTCGAACTGCTCGAGCGCGGCCGGGACCATCGCGCAAGGTACTCCGCGGTTGTCGTCGACTTCGACCTCGTAGTCGATCAGCTCGGGAAAGCGCGGATCGCTGTCGCGGATCTCGCCAGCGTAGTAGTCAAACGGCCGGGGGATGCCGTCGTAGAGGTCGCGATGCCAGCGCGTTGCCTGGGTGATGGTCGGCGGATCGCGCCGGTCGGACGCGCGAGCGATCTCCCCGAGAACGCGCCGGATATTTGCTTCGATCAGCGGCTCGCAGCCGGCTGGCTCCTCCCAGGCCGTCGGCACAGCTAGGCGAAGACGTCAGCGATGCCGTAGGCGTCGCGTGTGCTGGCCGTCGCAGCCATCCGCGTGGAGATCGGATCATTCTCATAGGCCTCCGCGCGGGCTATGTCATCGATCGCCTGCTCCAGATGCTCGCTCCTGCGATAGCTGCGCAGCAGCTCCAGCGTGCCGGTGAGATCCCGCTCGAGCAGCAGCGCTGCCGCCTGCAGCTCACGCTCGAGCATCTCCTCCGCCAGCTGGTTCTTGGAAACCCCATAGCGCTCGGCCAGCAGGCCGAGGAGCTCGTGATTGCCTGGCTTGTGGAA
>Ga0187804_10000185_pt1 | contig 14041 bp, 11 predicted proteins | sample NC_wetland_sal_i_3_FD_132961 | JGI IMG/M metagenome (GOLD analysis project Ga0187804, IMG submission 132961) | Wetland sediment microbial communities from Neuse River Estuary, North Carolina, USA - Control_4 | ecosystem: Environmental > Aquatic > Freshwater > Wetlands > Sediment | place: USA...
GTGATTCCGTTTGGCCAGACCGACGTCACCATTCGCAAAATGGATTGGCTGCGTGACATCGTTGCGGAATATGCCTCGCCGGCCAATGCGCCACATGCCGGAAATGGCAGCCGGACACTTTCACATTTTGCGGCGAAGTAACCTCGCGGATCCCGCAAGCCGCGTTCTCATTCGATCACCTCGTCGGCAATCGCCAACACGCCCGGGGGAATGGTCAGACTGAGCGCCTTTGCTGTCTTGAGATTGATGACCAGATCAAATTTGGCCGCTTGCAGGACAGGAAGATCATCGGGTTTTTCTCCCTTGAGGACTCGTCCGGTGTAAACGCCAGCTTGGCGGTAGGAATCAACCAAGCTCGTGCCGTAGCTGATTAAGCCGCCCACCTTGGCAAACTCGCGATACTGGTAGATCGCGGGCAAATTCTGCTGCGCGGCCAATCTGACGACTTGTTCGGCACGCCGGCGCAAGAACTCCCCGGTACCCACCAACAGGCCGCGTGCTCCGACCTGGGATATATTCGCAAACGCTTTATCAATTTCATCTTCATTGCTGGCCTTGACGATGTGGATTTGCAGGTCAAGGTCACGCGCCGCCTCGTTCATGTCCGCGACCTGCGCCTCGGCTCTCGGATCTGCCTGATCGACCAGCAAGCCCACCAGCTTGGCTGCGGGTATTAATTCATGGAGCAGGCCTAGCCGCTTTGAGATCAACTCAGAGCTTAATTGAGTTACCCCGGTGACGTTGTCGCCCGGGTGGTTGAGGCTTTTCACCAAGCCAAGTCTGATTGGGTCACCTGCGGTTTCGAACACGATTGGAATCGTGGTCCCGGTGTTTTTGGCAGCCAGCGCCCCGGGGGTCGTGGTCGCCGCGATAACGGTGACCTGCCGGTGGACGAGATCCGCCGCGAGGCTCGGAAGTCGGTCAAAATGGCCATCGGCCCAGCGGTATTCGACGGTGACGTTCTGGCCCTCGGTGTAGCCAGCTTCCTTCAATCCTGCGCGGAATGCGGCCTGAAGGAACGCGCTCGCATCGCCCTTTCCAACGTTAAGGAATCCGACCACCGGCTTGGCCGGCTGTTGCGCGCGCGCCGCCAGCGGACAAAGTGCCGTAGCGCCCACAATTGCGATAAATTCGCGTCGCCGCATGTGCCGCCCCCGGCTCCGAGACGCTTGGACGCTCTCAGCTTAGCATGATGGCAATCATGAAGTGTGTGACATAAAGCACCGCGAGCTTGGCGCCATGAATCTCGCGGCCATGAGCGCTGATACGGCCGCTGTCAGTTGCGCTCTGCCACTCTCTCCAGAACGTCCGGATTGACGACATTGATCGGCCGGCCGGCCGCGAACGCAACAATCTGGTCAAAGATGTCGATGAATTGCGTTTCGTATTCCTCGCGCGTCACATAGCCGATATGCGGCGTCGCGACGACTTTGTCGAACCGCAACAGCGGCAAATCCGGATCGCGCACCGGCTCGTCTTCGAAGACATCGACCGCGGCATAACCAGGCCGGCCAGCGCGAAGCGCTGCCACCAGGGCGCCGGGCTCGATCAGCGGCGCGCGGCTGGTGTTGACCAGCATGGCGTCCGGTTTCATCCGCGCCAGATCCTCGGCCTTGATGATGTGGCGCGTCGCCGGCACCAACCGCACGTGAAGCGTGACGACATCACAAGACTCAAAGAATTCCGCCTTGCTGCGCGCCGCCGCGTGGCCATCCGAACGCGCGCGAACAAGCGAGGCATCGCGTGCGCACACCATGATGTTCATGCCGAACGCCTTGCCATAGCCCGCGACCGTCGCGGCGATACGGCCATAACCAAAAACGCCGAGGGTTTTACCGCGCAAGGTGGTGCCGACGCCGATCTGCCACTTGCCGGCCTTGAGCGCCGCCATCTGTTGCGGCAATTGACGCGCCGCCGCGAGAATGAGCGCCCAGGTCAGCTCGGCGGCGGCGTAACACGGAGTGCCCGCGTGTTGGCTCGACGACACGACAACGCCGCGGCGCGTGCAGGCTTCAATATCGATATGCGGATAGACGCTGCGCTGGCTGATGAGCTTAAGCCTGGGCAGCCGTTCAAGCAGATCGGCCTGGATTTTTGTGCGCTCGCGAATGAGCACCAGGCATTCGGTGTCCTTCAAGCGTGCCGCCAGCGCGGCGGTTTCCTGAACATGATCGGTCCAGATCTCAACCTCGTGTCCTTTTAGTTTCTGGAAAGAAGGCAGAGTACGTAGCGTGTCAAAATAATCATCGAGGATCGAGATCTTCATGAGCCGCCCTTTGCGCCGGCAAGGACCAAAGATTCCGGCACGTTCCACGCCGTATCTCTACACGTTACCGGGGGATTGGTGTAGTCTTGCTCCATGATGAAGCTCAGCCGCAAAACATTCTTGCGTTTAGTTGCCGGCGCGTTGCCGATCCTGAGTTGGAGCGCACTCACTCGGAGCGCGGCCGCGCTCGATTACCCCACCCGTCCGGTTCACATTATTGTCGGCTTTCCTGCCGGCACTTCGTCGGACATCACCGCGCGGCTTCTCGCGCAGCGGCTGTCGGAACAACTCGGGCAGCAATTCGTCGTCGAAAATCGCACGGGTGCCGGCACCAATGTGGCCGCTGACTCGGTCGTGCATGCCTTAGCGGACGGCTATACGCTGCTCTGGGTGACGCAGACAAACACCATCAATGCGTCGCTTTACGACACACTGAACTTCAATTTTATCCGCGACATCCAGCCGGTCGCCGGCGTTCTTCGCGTACCCGCGGTGATGATGGTGAATCCGTCGGTGCCGGCCAGCACGGTTCCGGAATTCATTGCCTATGCCAAGGCCAATCCGGGCAAGATCAACATGTCATCGCCGGGAATCGGCAGCATCAATCACGTCGCCGGCGAACTCTTCAATATGATGGCCGGCGTCAAGCTCACTCATATTCCCTATCGCAGCAGCCAGTTTCCCGATCTCTTAAGCGGCCAAGTGCAAATTACCTTCAACCCGCTGCCGTCCTCGCTTGATTTCATAAGAGCCGGCAAGCTGCGCGGCCTTGCGGTGACCGGCTCGACGCGTTCGGCCGCATTGCCGAACCTGCCGACGCTTGGCGAATTTTTGCCGGGCTATGAGGCAATCGCATGGTTCGGGATCGGGGCGCCCAAGGCCACGCCGTCGGCGGTCGTCGAGAAGCTGAACAAAGAGATCAACGCCGGCCTCGCCGATGCACAGTTCAGGGCCCGTCTTGTCGATCTCGGTGGAGATCCGATGCCGCTTTCGATAGCTGATTTCAGCAATTTCATCGGATCCGAAACCGAGAAGTGGGCCAAAGTGGTCAAGTTTTCCGGCGCGAAAGCGGAGTGATACGCAGCATCATCACCAGCAATACCGGAATCGAAAGCAGACCGAACTGGGCCATCGTGGAAGCGATAGTGCCCAGAGCAATGCCAAGCGCTGCGACCGTGAACACGTAGAAGCACGAGCCGCCCAGAAACAGATTGCCGACCGAGGTTCGCGAGACCGCGCAGCTCTATCTCGATGGCAAGATCGACCAGTGGTATTCGTTGGAAGACCGGCCGGGTGTCGTCTTCATCCTGAATATGACCGACACTCAGGCAGCGCACGCCATGCTGGAGGAGCTGCCACTCGGCAAAGCCCATCTGATGACGTTCCAGCTCACGCCGATCGGTCCGCTCAATCCCCTCCGCCAACTGCTGGTACCGGCTGTTCCGCACTAACTGGGCAGTTGAAAAAGTTAGCCTGATAGAGCGGTCAAGGTCGACTCGTCGCCGCGATGAATGAATTCGGTTCCAGTGATTTGATTGCGTGTCTTCAAGATAGCCCATCCATTTCCATAGGTGGGCGCTCGCGGCCGCTGTGGCTATGGGTTCGCGCCTGGACGCCAGGCGAGCGACCGTGCCGCGGTTTGCTTTTTTGATCGCTGGCATCGTCATGGCGACCTCCGGGTGTCCTCAGGATTGGCCGATCAACGTTAACCGCTCTCCAGCATCTGCCATTCTTTGTTCAATCCATTTGATCAAACTTGTCGGCTTCCAGGCCGCTGCTCTAACTAAGCTCACGAGCGGGACTTCGCTCCCTGGCTGCGCTGCTGCGCGGGCCCAACATCGTGCAGGCTCAAAGCGGTTCCGATGAGAGCAAGATGTGAGAACGCCTGAGGGAAATTGCCAAGCTGCCGCCGCGCCTTCGGATCGTATTCTTCCGCGAGCAAGCCAACATCGTTGCGCAGTGAGAGCAGACGTTCGAACAGGGCGGATGCTTCGGCATTCCGATGCTGCAGCTTGTAGTTTGCAGCGAGCCAAAAGCTGCAAGGGAGGAACACGCCTTCTCCGGGTACCAAGCCATCGATGTCTGCCTCGGTTCGATATCGCAGCACAAGCCCATCGACCATGAGCTCGCGCTCGACGGCCGCGACCGTGCCGCGTACCCGTGGATCATCTGCCGGTAGGAAGCCGACGAGCGGGATGAGCAGAAGGCTGGCGTCGAGCTCGCGGCTGCCGAAGCTTTGCGTGAAGGTTTTGCGCTCGTTATCGAATCCCTGCTCGCAAATCATCGCGTGCATGCGGTCGCGGAGTTTCCGCCAGGATTCCAGCGGTCCCGAAAACTTGAATCCCTCGGCATCGCGCACCGTGCGATCGAGCGCCACCCAGGCCATCACTTTGGAGAAGGTAAAGTGGCGGCGACCGCCTCTCACTTCCCAGATTCCTTCGTCCGGCTGCTCCCAGATTTGCTCAAGATGCTCGATCAACTTCTGTTGCAGCGGCCACCCCGCCCCGACGGGAGCAAGGCCGAGTGTTCGTCCCTGGTGGATGGCGTCAATCAGCTCGCCGTAGACATCGAGCTGAATCTGAGCGGAAGCCGCGTTTCCAATTCGCACCGGCGCAGCACCGCGGTAGCCGGGCAGCCACGGCACCTCCCATTCGATGAGCTGTCGTTCGCCGGATAACCCATACATGATTTGGAGCTGATGCGGGCTTCCCGCCACACTGCGCCGGAGCCACTGCGCCCAGGCCCGAGCCTCATCGCGATAGCCTGCGGATACAAGCGCCATCAACGTAAAGGTCGCATCCCGCAGCCAGCAATAGCGGTAATCCCAATTGCGCTCCCCTCCAAGCTGCTCCGGCAGCGACGTGGTAAGAGCGGCGACAATGCCGCCGGTTTCTGCGTAAGTAAGGGCTTTAAGCGTCAACAAGGAACGTTTGACCGCTTCGCGCCAAGGTCCGACATGGGAGCAACGATTCGACCAATCGCGCCAAAACGATTCTGTTTCCTGCAGGGCAGCGTTCCAGTCGATCTCAGGTGGCGTCGGCAGGTGAGACTGTCCGCGCGTCAGCACGAACGGGACGCACTCCCCTTCGACCACGTCAAACTCCGCGACTGTGGCGAAATTCTTGCCCTCCAACGGCACCGGAGAACGCAGCACCGCCTGGTTAGCGCCCGCGACCGCTGTCACACCAGACCCATCTTCGAGCTGCGTGACCCACGGCACCGTGACCCCGTAGTCGAATCGCAGCGCCAGATGCATTTGCATTGCCACCTTGCCGCTGCGCCCCTTCACCAGGCGAATGACAGATGAGTTACTCTGGCCCATGGGCATGAAATCGATCAGGGCGACACTCCCGTCCGCCGTATCGAAGACCGTCTCCAGAACCAAGGTGTCATCGTGGTAAGCACGACTGGTGCGCGGCCTCGGGTCAGCAGGAGAGATCCGCCAGCGCCCATGTTCGGACGTGCCGAGAAGCGCTGCGAATAACGCGCCGCTATCGAATCGCGGCCAGCACAGCCAGTCTATCGAGCCGTTGCGGCCAACGAGGGCAGCCGTCGTGCAATCGCCGATTAAAGCATAATCCTCGATATCCAATGGAAGATCGGATCTTATGATTGGCGCGCGACCCACTACGGTCAGCGTGCTTGGATGGGTCTGCGGCCCAAACGATGTGACTGGTGGAGGAGCGGGTCGCTCGCTGATCTCTCGGGCCACTACGTCCGACGGATTCTCACGCACCTGGGCAATGAGCTTACCCAGAATCTCCGCAACGATGTCTTCTACGGGCCGGCTCACGTCGATCAAGATTAGATCTTCATCCGGTTCGGGGGTCTCGAGAATTGAGAACTGATAGTCGAGGAGGCCGGGGAACATGGAATGTTGTTCGCTCGAGGCCAACCGCGAAACAATCAGCGCCCTCTCGCCGTGCAAATAAACGATGCGCACGTCCGGCCGACCACGGGTCAGGAAGTCGCGGTGGCTACGCTTGAGCGCTGGGCTGGTGATCACGCCGCCCGTGCCGACCTGCCGGCGATCGTCAATCCATGCCGAAATCTTCTCGAGCCAGCGCCACTGCTCGCGATCATCGAGCGGATGGACAGAGTGCAACTTGCCTATGTCGGGTGGCGGATGGAGCTGGGCACCTTCTTCGAATGGTAGTCCTAGTCGCTGGGCAAGCGCTGTTGCGATCGTCGTCTTCCCGCTCCCAGAGACACCTGCGACAATGAGAATCGCCCGAACGTCGGCGCTGCCTGCTCGGCCTGCCTTTGGCGTGGCTCCTAGTGTTCTGATCGTCATCGCTTTAGCAGGCTTCTCCACCATCGCATGCACCTACCGCTTCTTGAGGAAGGTCGCCAAATCGTAGTTGAGCAGATCGCCGATCTTGGCGAGCTCAATGTCCGCGGGCGGATTCTCGGCCAGAATTTTTGGATCAAATGCATAATGGCCCTGCTTGGGGAACACCGTGGTAACCCGCTCGCCCCAGATCTTCTTCACCGAGGCAAGAATGTGCAGCTTGTCGTCGATGAGCACATAGTGATTGGCAGGGTAGAGGCGCTCTACGTATTCGAGCTCGCATTCCTTGTGGATGTAGATGAGCACACGACTATCCACCGCCCGCCATAGACCGGACCGCTCCACCTTGCGCGGCTGGAACACCGCGTCGCCGTCAGAGAGAATGACCGCCGGCGCCCATTGCTGCACATGTTTGACCGCGTCCAGAGCGCCGGGAAAAAGGCGATCGGCGAACGGATAATCGACCAGCCAGTTCGACATGCGCAGCACGTCCGGGCGGTGCATCTCTTCGACCCGGAAGCGCTCCAATGCGCCGAGATAATCGACGTAGCCCAATTCACTCCGCAATCCTTCTAGGATGTCCCAATACCTGTCACGTGCGGAGGACCCATATGCGTCCGCCAGGTGCTCCTTGAGATGGCTCTGCACCAAATCGTTGTCCAAAAGTGTATTATCGACGTCGAACAGGAATACGACAGCAGTCGTTTTGGACATCGCGGTCTCTGTGTCTTTCAACGCGTCGCAAACTCGCGCCGGAACGCTTCAGCTCTTGCCTTTGCCGAGTAGCTCTTTCGCGACCTCCGTCACACGCTGGGGTTCGAACTGGAATTTGCGCAATAACTCCTTCAGGGGAGCCGACGCGCCGAATGTCTTCATCCCGATGATTCGGCCGGACTTTCTGCCGACATAACGTTCCCAGCCAAACGTTGAGGCCTGCTCCACCGCGACGCGCGCGCTGACTTCGGGCAGTAGCACGGTGTCCTGATAAGCCTCTGACTGGTGCTCAAAAATATCCCAGGAGGGCATCGAGACCACGCGCGAGCGAATGCCCTCGGCAAGCAGGTCTTCGTGAGCCTTGACGCACAGGCTCACCTCGCTGCCCGACGCGATGAAGATCAATTCAGGCTTTCCGTCGCGGGGGTCGGCAAGCACATAAGCACCGCGCGCGAGTCCGGATGCGGGCGCATATTTGCTGCGATCCAAGGTCGGCAGCGGCTGCCGCGACAACGCGAGCAGCGCAGGCTGGTGTCGCAGCTGCATAATATAGCGGTAGGCCTCGACTACCTCGTTGGCGTCGCAAGGCCGCAGCACGACCAGGCCGGGCTCGGCGCGAAACGACGCAAGCTGTTCTACCGGTTGATGGGTCGGGCCATCTTCCCCATCCCCCATCGCATCATGGGTGAATATAAAGACAGTCGGCAGTTCCATCAGAGCTGACAGCCGAATGGCGGGGCGCGCATAATCGCTGAAGATGAAAAACGTGGCGCCGAACGGGCGAAGCTTCGACAATGCGAGCCCGTTCACCGCGGCTGCCATTGCATGCTCGCGGATACCGAAGTGCAGGTTTCTGCCGGCTCGATTATCAGGCTCGAAGTCGCCGGCGCCCGGAAAAGTGAGCAGCGTCTTGTTGGAGGGACCGAGGTCTGCTGATCCTCCCAGCAGCCAGGGAATATTCTGGGCAAGTATGTTGAGGACCTTTCCCGAGGCATCGCGACCGGCGACGCCTTTTGGATCGGCGGGAAAAATCGGTAGCCCCTTGTCCCATTCCTGCGGCAGCTCCCGGTGTTGCATGAGGTCGATCTCGGTCGCGAGCTCAGGATATTTCGCGTGATAAACTGCAAACAGGTCAGTCCATCGGCGGCGAGCCTCCCGCCCGCGCGCGCCAATTCCGGCTGCGAAGTGCTCGCGCACGGCGTCGGGAACCAGAAACTTCGCGTCCTCGGGCCATCCGTAGAAACGCTTTGCCAGGCGGGTTTCCTCCTCGCCTAACGGCTCACCGTGCGCTGCGGAGGTGTCATGCTTATGGGGGGCGCCGTAGCCGATGTGACTATCAAGAATAATGAAGGTTGGGCGAGCCTTGGTCTCGCGAAAAATAGCCAATGCCTGTTCGATCCGGTCGATGTCATTGGCGTCGCCCACGCGCAGAACGTTCCAACCGTAGCCCAAGAACCTAGCCGCGACGTCCTCAGTAAAGGTGATGCGCGTATTGCCTTCGATCGTGATGTGATTGTTGTCGTAGATCCAGCAAAGATTGTCCAAGGCGAGATGGCCCGCCAGCGACGCCGCTTCGGCTCCCACGCCCTCCATCATGCAGCCGTCGCCGCAAACCGCGTAGATGTCGTAGTCAAAGATTTTGAAGTCGGGGCGATTGTACCGGTTAGCGAGCCACGCCTCGGCAATGGCCATGCCGACGCTGTTGGCAATCCCTTGTCCAAGGGGTCCCGTGGTTGCCTCGACCCCCGAAACGAGGTGGTACTCCGGATGACCCGGAGCCTTGCTGCCGAGTTGCCGGAAGTGACGAATATCGTCCAACGAAACTGCGGGCTGCCCGAGCCGTTCGTATTCGGCATTCGCCGCTTGGGTGCCAGTGAGGTGAAGCACCGACCACAGCAGCATCGAAGCATGCCCGTTCGAAAGCACGAACCGATCCCGGTTCGGCCAAATAGGATCTTGCGGGTCGAAGCGCATCACCCGATTCCAAAGCGTATAGATCAGCGGCGCCAGGGCCATCGGCGCGCCGGGATGCCCTGACTTCGCCTGCTGGACCGCATCGATAGAGAGTGTGCGAATGCAATTGATCGACAGTTGATCCAGTTGCGCGCTGGTCGTGGGTCGAGGCGAATCCAGTACCGGGCTGACAACAGCACTCATGTTTGCCTCCAGTTGATCCGAGGCCGCTGCGATCAGCCTGCGGACTTCTCGACATGACCCCCGAATTCGTAGCGCATGGCGGAGAGCAGCTTGTCGGCGAACGTCGCCTCGCCGCGCGAGCTAAAACGTTCGTAGAGCGCGGTCGAAAGGACCGGAACCGGCACAGCCTCGTCGATTGCGGCTTTGATCGTCCAGCGTCCTTCCCCGGAGTCGGAGACCCGGCCCGCAAAGTTATCGAGCGCGGGATCCTGGGTCAGCGCAGTAGCAGTGAGATCAAGCAGCCACGACGCGATGACACTGCCGCGCCGCCACACCTCCGCGATGTCGCGCAGATTGAGATCGTAACGATAGAGCTCTGGGTCGCGCAGCGGCGTCGTTTCGGCATCGGTCGCGTGCTGTTGCTCGCCGGCATTCGCATGGCGCAGGATGTTCATCCCTTCCGCGTAGGCCGCCATGATCCCGTATTCTATGCCGTTATGGACCATCTTGACGAAGTGCCCGGCCCCGTTCCCGCCGCAGTGCAGGTAGCCGAGCTCGGCCGTGCCGCCGATTTTCTCCCGTCCAGGGGTGCGCGGGATATCTCCCGTACCGGGCGCCAGCGTCTTGAAGATCGGATCGAGTTGCCGTACGGCAGCCTCCGGTCCGCCGATCATCATGCAATAACCGCGCTCCAGCCCCCAGACACCGCCACTGGTTCCGACATCGACGTAATGGATTCCTTGCGACGCGAGCGCTAGCGCCCGGCGGATGTCGTCAACGTAGTACGAGTTGCCGCCGTCGATGAGTATGTCGCCACTCTCGAGGTGAGGCGCGAGTTCGGCGATCGTCTTGTCTACGACCCCCGCCGGGACCATCAGCCAGACCGCCCGCGGCTTCTCGAGCTTGCGCACGAGGTCCGCAGTCGAGGACGCCCCGACCGCATTGTCGCGCGCCAAATCCGCGACCGCCTTCGGCGATACGTCGAAAACCACGCATTGGTGGCCGCCCTTGATAAGTCGCCGGACCATATTGGCGCCCATGCGACCGAGGCCGATCATTCCTAGCTGCATGTGTCAGGCCTCCTTTGAGGAGCGATGTCCCGATCGGGTGCGATCTGAGAGTTCAGAAGACAAACGCGTGTTTGATCGCTCAAACAGATCGACGAACTCGCGATAGCGCTTGGCGATCGCGTCGACTGTTTGCTCGCGTGTCGCCCTCTTGCTCCGCCACGCGACCAGCGGATCCCAGTCGCGCGCAACGCCGCCTGCTTGCCAGTCCACTGCGTCCGCGGTATCTCCAAATGTGCAACCATCTATGTACCTCCCTGGCTCAAGCCGGTGGTTTCGAACGCCACCCTGCGCGAGCAGCGTCCCCCTCCCACAGCCGAAACCCGCCGCGAAAAGCATTATCGTTATCTCCGGCGCGACAACGCGGCGGCAGCGCCTTTAGCTTATGAACGTTGCCTCCTCCGAGCACTGTGTCTTCGGGTTCCAACGCCGCGATGAGGCGGGCCACCACGTCGGCGACGTCGCGCCGCCATTTCTTCTTGCCGCGACGGTCAAGTCCCGCTTTGCCGATGTAATCCTCATAGGTGCCCTTCTTGTAGGGCAAGTGACCTAGCTCCATCGGCTCAACCATGCCGTCGACAATCATGGTCGATCCGAGCCCGGTTCCGAGGCCGAGAAAAAGCATTTTGCCGCCTTTGTAGCTTCCCACGGCTTGCATGGCGGCATCGTTGATAACCATCACTGGACAAGAGAAGGCCTCACCAAAATCGAAACCAACCCACCCGCAGCCCAAGTTGTATGGTTCGGCGATCGGTCTGCCGCGCAGCACTGGGCCGGGATAGCCGATCGAGACAGCGTCGTACGCCCAATCCGCCGCGAGCCGCTTCACGCCGGTGATCATCTCTTTAGGGGTTAGTTTCGGTCCGGACGGAAATGATCGGTGTACTTTGTGCCCGCTGGCGAGGATTTTGACCGAGGTTCCTCCGATGTCGACGACCAGCACGTTCTTGACGGAAGACTTCTTGGCACGCGCAGCTCGATCTCGCCGCACTGCCCCGCGCACGTTAGTCAGCGGCGATCTCGCATCCACGGCAGCTAACTTCGCAAGCGCTTGAGAACAGTGGATTTTGACGTGATCACGCCCATCAACTCGTTCCACAATTTGACGAACGTTTCAACACCTAAACCAGCTTCAATGTCATTCGCGGCTGCCGTTGGCGCCGCGAAGACGAATGAATATCCAGTCCGATCGCGCACGGTTCAGCAAAGGCCTGTGATGTTGAGGCCAACGCGACTGCGAGACAAATAGAAAGTCGATAACGACGCATTATTCCACACCCCTCTCTCGTCGCCCAAGGCTAGCTGGGCATGGTCGATCCGAAGACCAAACGCCATCAACGCGTCGCGCTAGGAAATATCTCTGTCGCCGCCAAAAAAGAGCGACTAAGGCGCTGCTAACGCGAAATGAGGCGATCGGTACGAGCCAAGAGCAACAGATCTCGGGCATCGCCAAGAAAGTGCCCGGCGTTCCAGAAGCGCCGAAGGAACAGTGACTGGAACATTGAAGCGATCGCAAACCTTTACTCAGTGGTCGGGCGCATGCAGGCCATGTCTCGATTCTTCCTGCGCTCAAACCTGTAGCCTGCTGAAAACAAAGCTTCCAATCGCGAGAAGAAGCGTGGTGATCGCGAGCAAGATCGTCACGTCTGCCGCAATGCCGAAATGGGGCGTGTCAATCAAGAGCGCGCGCATGCCGTCCACGCCGTAGGATAGCGGATCGACCGTCGCCAGAATCCGCAGCAGCAGGGGAATGTTGGCGAGCGGGAACAACGCGCCGGACAAAAAGAACATCGGCATGACGAGGAAATTCATCACCAGCTGAAAGCCCTGCATATCGCTGACGAATGTAGCGACGGTGAGTCCGAAGGCCGAGAACAACGACGCCATCAGGAACATTATGAGGATCGCCGGCACGATGAGCACCCAGCTGTAGGGGTGAAATCCCAACGCCAGCGTCAGCGCGAACACAATACAGCCCTGCACGGTCGCAACGGTGGCGCCGCCGAGCGTCCGGCCTAGCATGATGGCGACGCGGGACACCGGCGCCACCAGCGTCTCCTTGAGGAAGCCGAACTGGCGATCCCAGATGATCTGCATGCCGTTGAAAATCGAGGTGAAGATGATCGCCATGCCGACGACACCGGGAACTAGAAACTGAATGTAGCTGCCCTGCCCGGCCGCCTGAAACACGCTGCCGAGCCCATAGCCGAGCGCGAGCAGGAACAGGATCGGCTGGCCGAGCGCTCCGACGATGCGCGAGCGCGAGCGGGAGAATTTTTTCAGCTCGCGAAGCCACATGATGTATATGGTGCGCGGCATCGCGTTAGCGTCCGCGCGCCCGGCGCATCATCCGCAGGTGCTCAAGTCCGGAAGCGCCCTCTTCGCGGATATCGCATCCGGTCAATTCGAGGAACGCATCCTCCAGTGACTCCTTGCGCGTCTGCCGCTTGAGGTCCTCTCCCGTGCCCGAGGCAATGATGGCGCCGTGATCAATGATGGCGATGGTATCGGCATTGCGGTCGGCCTCGTCCATGTAATGGGTGGTAAAAAACACCGTGATACCCTCGCGCTCGTTCAGCCGGCCGAGATATTCCCACATGTGGTTGCGGGTCTGCGGATCGAGGCCGAGCGTCGGCTCGTCGAGAAAGATGATCTTGGGATGATGCAGAAGCCCGCGCGCGATCTCCAGGCGCCGCTTCATGCCGCCGGAAAATTCCCGCACATAATTGTTGCGGCGGTCGTCGAGTTCGACGAAGGCGAGCAGCTCGTCGATGCGGGCGCGCCGGGTGCCGCGGGGAACGCCATAGAGCACGCCGTGCAGCTCCATGTTCTCCCACGCGGTCAAGTCCTCATCCAACGAGGGGTCCTGAAAGACGATGCCGAACGCGTGGCGCACTGCGTCCGGCTCGGTTGCCGGGTCGTGGCCGTCGATCAGGATCGTCCCCGAGGTCGGCCGCAGCAGCGTCGTCAGCATTTTGACGGTCGTCGACTTGCCGGCCCCGTTTGGGCCCAGAAATCCGAACGTCGTTCCTTGCGCCACTGAGAACGAAATACCTTTGACCGCCTCGAACCTGCCGAAGCTCTTTTTCAGGTCTTTGACTTCAATGATGTTCGGCATGTTCCGCTGCCTGGACGATTCGCGCCGGTCCGCCCAGCTGTGGTGCCCCGCCGCAATGAAAGCGACGGTGATGAGTGGCGCCGCGGACACTGGGAGTGCGCGCGGCGCTTCAGCTCAGAGCAGCGTCCGTGGGTCGTAAGGCTTTTCGGGGGCAAATTCACCGGCGAGGGCGCGCTCGTGCAATTCCCAAGGCGACGCTCCGGCCTTGCGCGCCGCGTACATTTTCTCGGGATCGACGAACACCCGCCGCGGGCGCCCGGGCGAGGGCTGCGCCGTCCGCATGTGCTCCGTCGCGGTCCATTCATTGCCGTAATTATTGACGTTAAGCTCGACGCTATTCTGATCGGGGTCCGTGTAATAGAAGCCCGTCTGCAGGCCTTCATCGACCGCCATCACCGGCGGAATGCCTAGGCCCTTAAGCCGGGTATAGGTACCGAGAAGATCGTCCA
>Ga0187804_10000186_pt1 | contig 14039 bp, 15 predicted proteins | sample NC_wetland_sal_i_3_FD_132961 | JGI IMG/M metagenome (GOLD analysis project Ga0187804, IMG submission 132961) | Wetland sediment microbial communities from Neuse River Estuary, North Carolina, USA - Control_4 | ecosystem: Environmental > Aquatic > Freshwater > Wetlands > Sediment | place: USA...
GACGGATGTATTCGCGTTTCTCGGCCGTGGTGCGTTTTTCAGAGCCCCCTTTAGGAACTCGATTTCGAGCGCCTGTCGGCCAACCATCCGCTCCAACGCCGCAATCTTGGCTTCGTACTCCTGGAGGAGATCGGCAGCCTGGGCATCTTCGTCCAAGGCGCCGGCTTCATACTTCTGAACCCAGACCCGGATCAGCTGACGCGAGATATCGTGCCGCTTGGAAAGCCCGTACAGGGTCTCTCCGGCCATGAACTCCTGTGCAACTTGTCGTTTGAACGCGATGCTGTGGGAACGTTGTCGGGCCATGGCTTTCATCCTTTGAAAGCCCAGCTCCCACTGTCAATTCACTTGCCCTCTGCCTGTCCGGCTCCAAGGGCGCACTCCAGTTGTGAGTCCGCTTTCGGAGCAGAAGCAGACATCACAAATCGGAGCTGACATGTCCGCTTATGACCCAAAGCAGGCATGAAGGTGCATGGGAAATATCGGCCATCTTCAGTGAATTTGTTGCGGCGCAACGATTGCCGAAAATTAATGGAACTTCGATTTCGGGATCTAGCAACCCGAACCGGACAAAACAGTTGAACAGTTAAAGTGTGAGCGACAACCGCGGGTCTTGCGGGTCGTTTGCACGCCTTTACGGTTTTTATTGGTGAGCACAATGAAAAAGAAAAAAATAGCAGCTCTGACGACGAGTGTTGCGGTCGGCGCACTCTGCCTCGTTACAGTCGCCTCTTCTGCGGATGCCGCTGGCTTTGGAGGCTTTGGAGGTAAGGGAGGCGGTGGCGGTTTCCGACCATCATTCGGTGGCGGGGGAGGTGGTGGCTTTCACCCGTCATTTGGCGGCGGCGGAGGTGGATTTCACCCATCATTTGCCGGCGTCCATCCGGGTGGAGGGATTGGCGGGTTCCATCAGTCGTTTGGTGGCGTCCACGGATTTGCTGCTCATGGTGGCCCGCACGCATTTAACTTTGGTCATGCATCGAGTCTTCATGGCCTTTATGCACACGCTCCGCACACGCATGGGGCAACCAGTCACGGGCTCGCTAGCCATGCGATAGCGGGTCACGGCCTCCACGCAGCGAATCATTACGCAAGTCACAATCTGAACCACGGTCATGCACTCACCAACGCTGCCGGGCGGATTACCAATCACGGCGTCACAAACGCTGGTCGCAACGCACTCGCCCACAATCAACTAAACGGCGCCAATCAAGGTTTGCGCGACCAATTTGCGCACAGCGCGCTAAACCACGACCAACTCACTCACAATCAATTCGCGTCGCAGAATTTTCACGGTCTCAATAATTTCAGTAAGACCGGATTTAACCGCAACGCTTTCGGCAATAATGCCGACTGGAATCATTGGGGCGGCAATTTCTGGGGCGCAGGATGGAATTACTGGGGTTGGGGTTGGGGAGGCTGGGCTGGACCAGTGTTCTGGCCGTTCGTTCTAGGTGATGTGCTCTCATTCATCTTCTGGCCTTATGCCTATTATGATCCGTTTTGGGTGTACGGACCTCCGTTTGTCTTTGCCAGCATCTTCGCGCCCGGTCCCTACTTCGGGCTCGATTATGGCTATGGACCAGATTATTACGACTACGGCTACGGGCCCGGCTATTACGGCTATGCCGGTTTGCCGAACATCTATTACAACTACGCTGGCGGGCAGCGCGTCGTCAGGACCGATCAGCCCGATCGCCAGGCGCTTGTCCAAGTCAATAATGAGGCGCTGCAAAGCTGCGCTGGTCTTGCGCCGGGGGTGACTAATCTGCCGATCGATCGGATTCGCCAGACCGTACATCCAGCGGCTGATCAGGAAGCTGTGCTCGACGATTTGAGCGCGGCGTCATCTCGCGCGAGCGACATCGTTCAGTCGTCCTGTCCAACGACCGTTCCGCTGACGCCAATTGGTCGCCTAGAAGCCGCCGAACAGCGGCTGGATGCAACCATCAAAGCCATTGAAGTAATCCGCCAGCCGCTTGAAAGGTTCTATGACTCGCTAAGCGAGGAACAAAAGCGTCAGTTAAACGCGATGAACAGTTCGAACGAAGGCGCTCAGTCGGGTAACAATCAGGCGGCACTTTGCAGTCAACAGGGAGGCAGTCTGATTAACCTGCCAGTGCAACATATCGAACAGGTAGTCCAACCGACAACGCAACAACAGAGTGCGTTCGACGATCTCAGGACGGCCACACAACGGGCCTCGGACCAGCTGCGATCATCTTGTCCGACCGCGGTGCCGCAATCGCCAGTGGCTCGGCTCGATACAGTCGAAACACGGCTAAAAGCTATGGCGGACGCAATTAGCTCGATTCGCCCACCGCTCGAAAATTTCTACGCCTCGTTGAACGACGAGCAGAAGGCGAGATTCAACATGATGGGCCCCGCACCGAGGGCGGCGTCATCCGAGCCACGGGGTCAGAGCGGCAGCCGCTGAAAACGGGACTGCAAAAGAGCCGGCAACCTGTTGATTAGACTGAAATGGCGCAGTCCCCTAGGGAGCGCCAAAGTATTTTTAGTGCTTTGAGCCAGTCGCTTTTTTCCAGCGAAATATCCCCCGGGCGACTACAGCATGATCTGCTTCGGCGCTTTGGGTAGTAAAGCCGATTTTGCGCCTAATCGTAGCCATGTTTTGCGGTACAAAAACACAAGACGGTCTGATCGGGGGCCTACCATTATTTTTTGACGTCTTGTGCGTGGAGGGGAAGCATCGTGAGAACAATTGGCCTGCTCGCCGTAATTATCGCTAGTTCATTGCTTGGCACCTTCGCTGCGAATAGCGCGCCCAAGGTCGTCCGAGAGTCAGTTTTGCAGAATTCCGGCCAAGTGTGGTCGGTTCCGACTCCCTTCGGCATAATTTATGGCACCATTCCACGCGAAGTGGTGGACTATCCCACGGCGCAGAGCGCCGGAACCATCGTCGTCAGCACCAGCCAACGGCGGCTCTATTACGTGCTCGGCGGCGGCAAGGCCGTTCGCTATGGCATTGCCGTCGGCATGGAGGGCTATGCTTGGTCTGGTGTCAGCATGAATGGCCGGACTGGACGCCCACGCCAGATGAACTGAGGCGGATGCCGTATCTGCCCCATCATATGGGGGGAGGGCCGGATAATCCGCTCGGTGCGCGTGCGCTTTATCTCGGCGACACGCTATACCGCATCCATGGGACCAACGAGCCCTGGAAGCTTGGCGGCGGCGTCTCTTCAGGCTGCATTCGTATGTCGAACGATGACATTGTCGACCTGTATAATCGTGCCAAGATTGGCGCGACGGTCATCGTGCAGCGGTGATGGTGCCCGGTGGTCTTTTGTCCGCGGTCCGGCATGACCTGATACATGACCTGGTCGATAATCGCGCGCGATGAGAATACCGGGCAATTTGGGATCGCGGTTGCCACGCGCTTCTTTGCCGTTGGCGCGCTGGCGCCGCATCTCAAATCGCGTCTCGGCGCGATCGCGACACAAGCGCTGGTCAATGTGTTTTACGGCACCGACGGCCTGCGCCTCCTGGAACAGGGCGCCAGTGCGAAAGAGGTTGTTGCCGCGGTCATCGCCGCGGATGCGGGCCGCGACCACCGCCAGGTCCATGTGATCGACGCGCGGGCCGGCATCGCCGCCCATACCGGAAAGAGCTGCGTGGATTGGTGCGGCCACCTTGCCGGCGACAATTTTTCGGTTGCCGGCAACATGCTGGCGGGCGCGGACGTCATTAAGGACGCGGCGGCCGCCTATACGAAGAACGCCGCGCTGTCCTTTCCGCGCCGCCTGATCGCCGCGATGCGCGCCGGTGAGGCAGCGGGCGGCGACAAACGCGGCAAGCAATCCGCCGCACTCGTCATTTGCGGCGAGGAAGAATGGCCGGATCTCAACCTGCGGGTCGACGATCACTCCGATCCGCTTGCCGAGCTTGAGCGCCTCGAAAGCGTAAGCCGGGAGCGTTTCGTGCATTTCATGCGTATGCTGCCGAGCCGAAGCGACCGGGTCGGCATCACCGATCGCGGCATCATCGAGAGCAAACTCGCACAAGCCCACGAGCGCACCGCGTGAGCATCTCCGATCCGCTTACCTCCGATGCACTTTTGGAAATCGAAAATCTTAAGGTCATTTTTCACGGCGACCGCGGCAGCGCTACTCACGCGGTCGACGGTCTCGATCTGACAATCCAGCGCGGCCAGACCTTGGGCCTGGTCGGCGAATCCGGCTGCGGCAAGACCGTCACCGCGCTCTCGGTGATGAGATTGCTGCCGAAAGCTTCGGCCGAAGTGTCGGGCCGAATTCGGTTTGATGGCGCCGCATTACTCTCTTTGTCGGATCGCGAGATGCGCAATCTGCGCGGCGATCGGCTGGCCATGATCTTCCAGGAGCCGATGACGTCGCTCAATCCGTCTTTTTCGATCGGCGAACAGATTGCCGAGAGCCTGGTCCACCATCGCGGTCTGTCTCGTACCGCAGCGCGGGCACGAACCATCGAATTGCTGCGGCTCGTCAAAATTCCATCGCCCGAGCAGCGCGTCGACGATTATCCGCATCGGCTTTCCGGCGGTATGCGGCAGCGGGCCATGATCGCGCTCGCGCTCGCCTGCGACCCTGAACTCCTCATTGCCGACGAGCCGACGACCGCGCTCGACGTCACTATTCAGGCACAGATCCTCGCGCTGATGCGCGATCTAAAAGCTTCGACCGGCATCGCGATCATTCTCATAACCCACGATCTCGGGGTGGTTGCCGAAATTTGCGACCATGTCGCCGTCATGTATGCGGGCGAGATCGTCGAATACGCGCCTGTTGGTGCGTTGTTTGCGGCCCCACAGCATCCCTACACAATCGGGCTCCTCGGCTCCATTCCCCGCCTCGATGCAAAGGCCGAGGAGCTCGCCGCGATCGAGGGCATGGTGCCGAGCATGGCTGAGCTTCCGACCGGATGTCGCTTTGCGCCGCGTTGTCCGTTTGTGCGCGAGCGCTGCAGGCAGGCCTCGCCGCCGCTCGTGGTCGTCGGTCCCGGCCATCGATCGCGCTGCATCCGCGCGCCGCTAGAGCAGGTCGTGGCATGAATGTGCCCCTGCTTGAAGTCGAGAACCTCGGCCGCCAATTCGTGGCGCGGCGCTCGGCTTTCGGCCGTCCGACCGCTATGATTACGGCCGTGGAGGCGGTGAGTTTTTCGCTCGAGCCCGGCACCACGCTAGCGCTGGTCGGCGAATCCGGATGCGGCAAAACCACGCTCGGACGGCTGGTGCTCCGCCTCATCGACCCGACAGCAGGGCGCATCCGTTTTGACGGCCGTGACGTGACGGCCCTCAAAGAACGACAGCTCAAGCCGCTGCGCCGCAACGCCCAGCTCATTTTCCAGGATCCCTATGCATCGCTCAATCCGCGCATGACCATCGGCCAGATTCTCGCCGAGCCGTTGGCGTTGCACGAGGTGGTGCCGCCGTCACGGCGCGACGAGCGCGTGGGCGAACTGTTGCACCTGGTGGGGCTCGAATCGCGGGCGGCCCGCCGCTATCCGCATGAATTTTCCGGCGGCCAGCGCCAGCGCATCGCCATCGCGCGAGCCCTTGCGGTCGAGCCGAAGCTTATCGTTTGCGACGAGCCGGTATCCGCGCTCGATGTGTCGATCCGCGCCCAGGTGCTTAATCTGCTGCGCGACTTGCAGCACCGGCTTGGCCTTGCCTACATTTTCATTTCCCACGATCTCGCCGTGGTGAAGCATGTTGCCGATCGCATCGCGGTGATGCATCTCGGCCGCATTGTCGAGATCGGGCCAAGCGAAGCACTGTTTGCAAATCCGCGGCATCCCTATACCCGCGCGCTTCTTTCCGCCATTCCACTGCCAGCCCCAGGCCTCAAGCGCGAACGCATCATTCTTCATGGCGAGATGCCGAGCGCTTTGCATCCCCCCTCGGGCTGCGCGTTCCATCCCCGATGCCCGGTGGCGATCGGGCACTGTCGAACGGTGCGGCCGGAACTCGTGGGAAATGTGCACGCGGCCGCCTGTCACCGCTCCGACGAGCTGCCGCCCCCCAATCTCGGTGTGAATCAATGGGAGCGGTCGCAGAGTTTGGAGCGGCTCGTCAACGCGTTCCGACGGACCGGATAGGCAGGGCGGTGCCGGTGTTGATACACTCGAAACAATCGCGCTGGTGGGGAAGAAAGCGGGGGAAATCCGATGAAGGCCTTTCGATTGGCGACTGCGGCGGTGCTTTTCATTGCATCCGCCGGTATTGCTTGTGCGCAGACTGCACTGCGCATCGGGCTTGCGGAGGATCCCGACGTTCTCGACCCAACGCTGGCGCGCACCTATGTCGGCCGCATCGTCTTTGCGTCGTTTTGCGACAAGCTGTTCGACATCGACGAAAAGCTCAATGTCATTCCCCAGCTTGCGCTTGGCTATGAGACTGCGCCGGACGGGCTGTCAGTGACGATCAAGCTGCGCCCGAACGTGAAATTTCACGATGGCGAGCAGTTCAACGCCGACGCGGCGAAATATTCGCTGGACCGGCACATGACCATGGCCGGCTCGTTCCGCAAGCCGGAGCTTGCGGTCGTCGATCATGTCGAAGTCGTCGATCCGCTGACCATTAAAATATTTCTCAAGACGCCATTCGCCCCGCTGATTGCGCAGCTCACCGATCGTTCGGGCATGATGGTGGCGCCGAAAGCCGCGTCCGAGGCCGGTGACAAATTCGGACTGCATCCGGTCTGCGCCGGGCCGTACAAGTTTGTCGAGCGCGTGCCGCAGGATCGCATCGTCGGCGAGAAATTCGCCGATTACTGGAACAAGGACAACGTCCATATCGACCGGATTGTCTATTTACCGATCAGCGACGACACCGTGCGGCTCGCCAATCTCAAGAGCGGCGGCCTCGATCTAATCGAGCGGGCGTCGGCGACCGACATCAAGGATATCCGCTCCGATCCGAAGCTTAAGCTCGCGACCGCACTCGGGCTTGGCTACATGGGCATCGACATTAACGAACGCGCGAAAAATCCGCTCGGTAGCTCGGCCGTGGTGCGGCAGGCGCTCGATGCCGCGATCGACCGCGAGGCGCTTAATCAAGTCGTCTTCAATGGCGAATTCGTTCCCGGCAATCAATGGGTGAATCCGGAGAATTATTATTACCAGCAGAATTTTCCGGTGCCCAAACGCGATGTTGGGAGAGCCAAGGCGTTGCTTAAAGAGGCCGGGGTCGCGACCCCTTTCGACGTCGATTTCATGGTGCCCAAGGGAGCAGAGCCGCAGTCGGTCGCGGAGGTCGTTCAAGCGATGGCCGCCGAGATCGGCATCAACATGAAAATTCGCGTGACCGAATTCGCTACATCACTGAAGCAAGCTGAGGCCGGCGAATACGAGGCCTATTTATTGGACTGGAGCGGCCGCAGCGATCCCGACGGCAATCTGTACAGCTTCTACAAATGCAAGGCGCCGCTCAACTATCCGGGCTCTTGCAATTCGGACATCGATAAGCTGCTCGACGAATCGCGCGTTCCTTCCGATCGCGCGCAGCGCAAAGCCATCTACGAGAAGCTGACGCAACTTATTCTCGACAACAAGCCGATTCTCTATCTCTATCATCGACGCATGTTGATCGCCCACACGGCCCGCCTGGAAGGCTATCGCCAGCTGCCCGATGGTATGGTGCGTGTCGTCGGCTTGACGCTGAAATAACGTCTCGCCGATGTTGACGTTTGTTGGCAGGAGAGTGTTGCAGCTTATCCCGACCTTGTTTTTCGTGTCGGTGATTATTTTCTCGCTACAACATCTTTTGCCGGGTGACCCCGCGCTGGTCATGGCCGGCGAAGAGCGTGATCCCGCGGCGATCGAGCAGATTCGCCAGCACTATCATCTCGATCGCCCGCTGCCGGTCCAGTACGTGTATTGGGTCAAGGGCGCGCTGTCGGGCGATCTCGGCGAGTCGATGCGGCTCAAGGAACCGGTTCTTTCGCTCATCGTCAAAAAACTGCCGGTCACGATCACACTCGCGTCAATAGCCATCGTCATCGCGCTGGTGATTGGCGTCGGCGCCGGGATCGTCTCGGCGGTCAAGAAGGACAGCATCTGGGACTATGCGGCGAACGTCTTCGCGTTGTGGGGTATTTCGACGCCGAATTTTTGGCTCGGCATCATGCTGATCTTTCTGTTCTCGGTGAAGCTCGGCTGGTTGCCGGCGTCCGGTTACGTGCCGCTCACGGAGGACTGGCGGGCGAGCCTTGCCACGATGGTCATGCCGGCTTTCGTGCTCGGCAATGCGATTGCCGCGGTCCTGATGCGGCACACCCGCAGCGCGATGCTGCACGTTCTGGATAGCGACTATATCCGCACCGCGCGCGCCAAAGGACTGCTCGAACACAGCGTCATATTCAAGCACGCTTTGCGCAACGCTTTGACGCCGGTTATCACGCTTGGCGCGCTCGAATTCGGCACCTTGCTGTCGGGCGCCGTGCTCACCGAGCAGATTTTTACCATTCCTGGATTCGGCAAGCTGATCGTCGATGCCGTTTTCAATCGCGATTACGCGGTGGTTCAGGGCGTCGTGCTGGTGACGGCCACGGCCTACATGACACTCAATCTTCTGGCGGACATGGCCTACATCCTGGTCAATCCGCGGCTGCGCGGTTGAGCGATGGCCGAAGCGGCGCTCACCGCGACTGCCGGCGCGACGTCTGCCGAAGGCGTCGAGACGCCGACAGCGCGCGCGATACGGCGGTTCAAGCGCCGCAAGGGGGCGCTCATAGCGCTGTTCGTCATCGCAATCTTTATCGCCGCGGCGGCGCTGGCGCCTCTGATCTCTCCCTATAATCCGGACCTGCAGACCTGGAGCGCGGTGCGCAAGGCGCCATCGGCCTTGCACTGGTTCGGCACCGACGATGTCGGGCGTGATGTGCTGGCGCGGGTGATTTTCGGCGCGCGCGCCTCGCTGCTGGCGGGCGTTATCTCGGTCGCGATCGCGCTTCTCGTCGGGGTGCCGGTCGGGCTTGTCTCGGGTTACCTGGGCGGTTTCATCGACGCGCTGTTCAGCCGGATCACCGACGCGCTGTTGGCCTGTCCGTTTCTTATTCTTGCGATTGCGCTCGCCGCTTTCCTCGGGCCAAGCCTCGGCAACGCGATGATCGCCATCGGCATTACCACGACGCCGATCTTCATCCGGCTGACACGCGGCCAGGTGATGGCGGTGAAGGTCGAGGATTATGTCGAGGCCGCGCGCGCGGTCGGCAATCCGCACTGGCGCATCGCGCTTGTTCACATCCTGCCAAATATCCTGCCGGCCTTGCTGGTGCAGGCGACGCTGTCCATCGCGGCGGCCATCATTGCCGAGGCCGCGTTATCGTTTCTCGGCCTCGGGCAGCAACCGCCGGCGCCGTCATGGGGCAGCATGCTCAATGCCGCGCAGCGGTTTCTCGTCAACGCCCCGTGGATGGCGATCTGGCCGGGGCTCGCCATCTTCCTGACCGTGCTGTCCTTCAATTTGGTCGGCGACGGTCTGCGCGATGCGCTTGATCCGCGGTCGCGGTGATCGGGTGGTTTTTTTCAAGTGTTCACTTCTCGACTTCGCCGCCGGCGTCCGCCCAGTCCTTGAAGCCACCGAGATTGTAGACGCGCTCGTAACCCATATCCTTGAGCAGCTTGCCGCTCAAAGCCGCGCGGCCGCCGGAGCCGCAGTAAACGATCACGTTCTTGTCCTTGGCGAAACTCTTGTCGTGCGAGGGCGAGTCCGGATCGGCGCGAAATTCCAAAAAGCTGCGCGAGACGTTGACGGCGCTGGCGACCTTGCCACTCTTTTCCACTTCCGGCGCCTCGCGCACGTCGACGACGAGCGTATTGCCTTGCGCGATCATCTCCCGCGCCTGCGCCGGAGTGATCCGCGGCACCGCCGCATTGGCGGCGTCCATCATCTGTTTCAGGGTCGTCGCCACGTGTGCTCCTCGGTATCTCGACGTCGGGTCTGAGAGAGAGATATAGGCCCCGGGGGCGGCTTTGCCAGCGACCGCGCAAACTACGGCGGCGTAACACTTCGTCGGGGTTTCAGCGCCAACGTGACGATCACGATCGAGGTTTCGCCGGGATCGGGGGCGATATAGAGGCCGATCTGCCGGCACATTTGCAGCATCGTCCTGTTCTCCTGCCGCACCTGGCCGCGAATCGACTGCAGCCCTTCGGCGCGCGCATATTCGATTATCAGCTCCATGAACAGCCAACCGAGGCCGTGCCCCTTGAGATCGGAGCGCATCAGAATGGCGTATTCGGCCGTGCGATATTCGGAATCGGCATGGACGCGCACCACGCCGAGCATGGAAGAAATAAATTCATTTGAAAATGTAGCCGTTTTCGCTTTTGTGAGCAGTGCACAGTCGATAAAGTTTCACTTGGTAGTCTCGCTTTGCTGTAACTTTGAAAGTGTAGAGCATTTTGCGCCGGTGGCGCGTGATGGGCCAGGCTCACGATTACGCAAAAGTCGCATTCGATCTCATCGACGACCTCGATCGTTTGACCGAGGTCGATAGGGTGATGGATCGCGTTTCGGCGACCTTGTCCGACTTTGGATACACGTCGTTTCTAATAACGGGTGTGCCTGAGCCGCCGCAGCGGCTCGAGCCCTATATTTTGCTCAACGGTTGGCCCAAGGGCTGGACCGAGCACTACACCAGATCAAACTATTACGCAGACGATCCAGTAGCAGCGTGGTGTCGCCGCACAGTGAATCCCTTCGAATGGTCGCAAGCGCCCTTCGATGCGACGCGCTCGCCGCGCGCCGCCGAGGTCATGGCCGTTGCTCGAGAATTTGGCCTCAATAAAGGGTTCCTAGTGCCTATCGTTCGCAACACGGGATTTCAGGCATGCGTCACGATGGCTGGCGAGCGCCCCGACTACGAACCAAGAGCGAAGCGAGCGCTTCACCTCGTCAGCATGTACGCACATGCACGTTGTGCTGCGCTGATGGGTTGCAAGTCTGATGGTCAGCGTCGGCGTGTTCTAAGCGAACGAGAGCGCGATGTACTGGCATGGGCAGCGGAAGGCAAATCCAGCTGGGAAATTGCGACCATCCTCGGCGTCAGCGAGCGCACCGTGAACTGGCATGTTGAGCAGTCGAAGAAAAAATTGGACGCCGTGACGCGAACCCAGGCCGTGATAAAGGCACTTCGGTCGGGCGAGATTTAAATCGTCAACTGGCAGTTCTGACAGTCGCCTAATCCAGCGAAAGTGCTTTTGCTCCAAGGTAAATACCGTGGGGGGCAAAGGCATGATCCATGTGATCACGAGCGCCAATCGGCATCTCTACAAGCCGGAGTTGTTGGCCCATTTTCGATTACGCCATGAGATTTATGTGGTGGAGCGAAGGTGGACGAATTTAGCCCACCCTGACGGATTGGAGCGCGACCAATTCGATAATGAGGACGCCACTTACATCCTGGCGAGCGAGAACAGCCAAATCACAGGAGGTTCGCGCCTGGTGCCCACAACGCGGCCGCATCTGCTCAGTGAAGTATTCCCGTATCTTGCATCCGTTCGCGGTTTGCCAAGGGCGGTCGATATCTACGAGTGGACGCGAATGTTTGTCGTCAAGAGTCGGCGCGACGGTCGGACGATGGGCGGGCAGACCCGGGGGATGGTGATCTGCGGCGTGCTCGAGCACTGCCTCGACAATGGTATCACCAGCCTGACAGCTCTCATTGAGATGTTTTGGTTGCCGCTATTCCACTCCATGGGCTGGAATCTGATCCCGCTCGGGCTTCCCGAACTGATAAACGGCGAGTGGTCGATCGCGGTCAAAATGGCAATTGACGAGAACACCCTGGCGTCGACGCGCGCATTTCATGGCATCGCTGGGCGTGTGTGCGTCGCCACTCAGCGGAGATTAGTTACAGGAATTACTGCATGACCCAGATCTTACAAATAAACATTCGCCCCATGTCCCCCGACAAGGCAAAACTCGTCCGCTACATCCACGACATGAGCCGCGAAATGGCAAAAATGGCCAATAGCGCATCTTTGGATTTGCTCGCTTATTTACTTCATCTTGTCGTCGCGGAAGCGCAGAGTCTGAACAACTCCGAATTGACAGCCGGCCCCGAGAATCCTCTGCAAAACTAGGCGCGCTTTAGCATCATCGCATTTGCCCCAACCGAAAAGGTAGTCTGATTTTTTCACGCGCGTCAGTCCCGTCACGCAGACGATTTTAAGTCGCTTTGATCAGGGCCGCAGCGACAACGTGACGATCACGATCGAGGTTTCGTCGGGATCGGGAGCGATGTGAAAGCCGAGCTGCCGGCACATTTGTAGCATCGTCCTGTTCTCCTGCAGCACCTGGCCGCGAATCGACTGCAGACCTTCGGCGCGCGCATATTCGATCATCAGCTCCATCAACAGCCAGCCGAGGCCGTGCCCCTTCAGATCGGAGCGCACCAGAATGGCGTATTCGGCGGTGCGATATTCGGAATCGGCATGGACGCGCACCACGCCGAGCATCTGCCCGGTCGCCTCTTCGATGGCGATGAACGCCATGGCGCGGGCGTAATCGATCTGCGTAAACCGCGCGATGAAGCCGTGACTGAATTCCTTCACCGGCGCGAAGAAGCGAAGGCGCAAATCGTCGGCCGTCACCGCGGTCAGGAACGCCGGATAGAGCGCCTCGTCCTCGGGCCGGATCGGACGCACGAAAATCTTGCTGCCGTCCGGCAGCGCCAGGTGGCGCTCCCAGGCTTTCGGATAAGGCCGGATGGCAAAGCGCGGATTGCCTGATAACGGCCCAGCCCATCGCGGCTCAAACCGCGCGACCGCAATGCGAGCATCCACCGCGATCACGCCGGTCTCGTCGGCGAGCACCGGATTGAGGTCGATCTCACGAATTTCCGGAAAATCGGCGGCGAGTTGCGACAGCTTGACCAGAACGAGCGCGATTGCCGTCTCATCGGCGGCCGGCACGTTGCGATAGGCCCTGAGGATCCGCGATACGCGGGTGCGCGCGATCAGGCCGCGCGCGAGCGCGAGATCGAGCGGCGGCAGCGCCAGCGCCTTGTCATCAATCGCTTCCACCGCCGTGCCGCCCTGGCCGAACACCATGACCGGGCCGAAAGTCGGATCGTCGGCGATGCCGATGATGAGTTCGCGCGCCTTGGGCCGCACCACCATCGGAAAAACCGTCACGCCGGCAATGCGCGCGTCGGGCTTGGCGGCGCGCGCGCGGCGTAAAATATCGTCCGCCGCTTGGCGCACCGCCGCCTCGGTCGTCAGGTTCAGCCGCACGCCGCCGACTTCGGATTTGTGCACGATATCCGGCGACTGGATTTTCAGGACCACCGCGTCGCCTTTGGCGAGATGCGGTCGTGCCGCCGCTGCGGCCTCGTCCGGATCGCGGGCGAGGTTTGCCGCGGTAATCGCGATGCCGTAGGCGGACAGTACTTTGCCGATCGTGATTGGGTCGAGCCAAGTGTAGCCATCTTGGCCGTGTTCGCGCAGCGCCGCCTCGACGAGCGGCCGCACCGCGCGGTCATCCGGCGCAAAATCCTGCGGCAGGCTCGGCGGCACCGCCATCAGCTGCCGGCGCGATTGACGGTATTGCACCAAATGCATGAAGCCGGCGACGGCATCGGTTTCGGTCGCGTAATCGGGAATGCCGGCGCGATCGAAGACCTCGGAAGCACGCTCGCCGCCGCCGACCCAGACCGCGAATACCGGTTTCGGCGGAACGATTTTCCGGCGGTGCCGCTCGGTCGCGGCGACGACGGCGTGCGCGGCGTCGGCGGCGGAAGCAAGCGCGGTCGGAACGTTCATGATCAGCACGGCATCATTCGCGTCATCCTCGAGCAAATGCTCGAGCGCAACGGCATAGCGCTCCGCGTCCGCGTCGCCGGCGATATCGACCGGGTTGGCGCGCGACCAGATCGGCGGCAGCGCCGCATCGAGCTTCTTCATCGCAGCGGGCGAAATTTCGGCCAGCGTGCCGTCGAGATCGGCAAGCCGATCGACGGCAAGGACGCCGATGCCGCCGCCATTGGTCAGAATCGCGAGGCGATTGCCGGCAACCAAGCTGATATCCGAGCTGA
>Ga0187804_10000187_pt1 | contig 14033 bp, 9 predicted proteins | sample NC_wetland_sal_i_3_FD_132961 | JGI IMG/M metagenome (GOLD analysis project Ga0187804, IMG submission 132961) | Wetland sediment microbial communities from Neuse River Estuary, North Carolina, USA - Control_4 | ecosystem: Environmental > Aquatic > Freshwater > Wetlands > Sediment | place: USA...
CCAACCCTCGGCGGTCACCTGGATTCAATGGCCGCCTATCAGGATTTTCTCACGCTGTGGAAAGATGCGGACCCGGACATTCCTGTCCTCATTGCCGCGAAAGCGGAGTTCGCGAAGCTCAAGTAGCTAGGTGGCCCGGCGTCTAGCGTAAGCCAGGTGCGGCTGCGAATACGGGTTGAGGTTCGCTCTCCTCAGCCGTCAACACCTGGATCGGACTCGCCGCGGGAAGCGTCTTCGCTGGATAAGTTGAGTAGAGGGCCATACCTGTCAAAAACATTCCGCCAAGAAGGTTTCCGAAAGTGACGGGAAGCAAGTTCCAGAAAGCAAATTGGCCGATAGAAATGGGCGCGCCGAGCATCATGCCGGACGGGATCAGAAACATGTTGACCACCGAGTGCTCGAACCCGAGCGCGAAGAACGTCATGATGGGCAGCCACATGGCTGCGATTTTTCCGACCGCGGAGCGCGACACCATAGCCAGCATGGCACCGATGGTCACCATCCAATTGCAGAGAATGGCTTTCACCACCACCGTACCCCAGCCTCTGAGGCCGAGCGCCGCGTAAGCCAGCGTCTTTTTCTGCGCGGCCTGCTTGAGGAGTTCTGCAACTGCGCCGCCATTACCCGTGCGCCAATTGGTGATCGCCAGATAGAAGAGCGCCGCGAACAGCAAGCTGCCTAGGAAGTTCCCGAGATATACCCAGCCCCAGTTGCGAAGGAGCTTCGGAACGCGCACAGTTCCCGCCATGACTCCGGCAGGCAACAAAGCGAAATTTCCCGTGACCAACTCAAATCCGAGCAGCGCCAGCATGACGAAACCTACAGGGAAAAGAATCGCGCCGACGATGGGAGCAAAGCCCTGCGAGGACACGAAGATCGCCAGAGAAGTGGCATAGCCGAGAAAAGCTCCTGCGAGAATTCCCCGAATTAGCATGTCACGAGCAGGGAGTTCCGCTTTTCGTTTTGCCACTTGCACCGCTTCTTGCAACAGCTCCTTGGGGCTCACGTAGTCCGTCATGTTCTTCCTCCTGCGCGCTGCAATTGGTCAGCCCAATCAGTAACTAAACGACCTGGAATCTTTTGTGCGACCGCGTGCGAAAGGTGTTGACCGACGAACGCTTCAAGCCGGACGGAACGCAGACGGCAAAGTCCGCGGGAAGCGCCAGGAGGCAAGCCCCGCGGTGGCGGCCGCGGCGAACAGCGGATCGCTCAGGCCCGCGTGCTCTCTGGCTTCGACGTCGAAGCGATACGAGCGGATTACATCGGCCACAACCTCCGGAAGCGATTCATCGCACGGGACAGTTTCGAGAATCTCCTGACCCGCAGCAGCGTGCGGGCCGGTCCGGCCGCCGGTATAAATGGCAACGGCATCGACGATCTTTCCGTCAATTTTTGTCTTGAAGCCGCGCAGACCGATGTCTGCGGCTTGATGGTTGCCGCAACCTGCCGGGCAGCCCGACCAATGAATTGATAGGGGATTCACAGCGTTCCCCATTTTCTTGTGGAGAGCGTCGGAAAGAGCGATGGCCCGGCTCTTCGTCTCGATAAGCGCGAGATTGCAGTAGTCGGTGCCGACGCACGCCACCAATCCACGAAAGAAGGGAGAGGGACGAGGCGAGAATTGCTTGAGCAAGGGTTCATCGAGAAGTTCAGCCATGCGATCTGCAGGAACATTGGGGATGATGGCTTTCTGTCCGATCGTGAGGCGAATTTCGCCCATGCCAAATTCGTCGGCCAGTCGCGCGAGCTCGTCGAGCTGATCCGGGTTGACTCTGCCCGTCGGAATGCAGAGTCCCACAGCCGAAAGCCCCGGCCGCTTCTGCGGAGTTACGCCAAGATGATCGGCGTGCGCGGAGCCGCGCATGTCCCGGCCTTGGAAGGCGAGTTCGTGGCCCAGGCGCGCGACAAGCTCCGCGCGCAACCGCCGCACGCCCCACTCCTCGATCAAAAACGCAAAGCGGCATTTCGAGCGAGCGTCCCGCGGGCCGTGATCGCGGTAAATTTTGATCAGTTCCACTACCACGGCGGCCGCTTGAAAAATTTCGACAAACACATTTAGCGGCGAGGCTACCGTGAAGCCTCCCGACCCCATCTTGCCGCCGACCAGCACGTTGAACCCAAAGCGGCCAGCCTTCTTCGCGGGAACCAGCGCGATGTCCTGCGACTCGTTGTGCGTGCAGTTGTCCAGGCAGCCCGTGACTGTGATGTTGAATTTGCGCGGCAAATTCGTGAACTCCGGATTGCCTTTGCTGCCCACAATGATTCGATCGAGTTCATGGACGACGGGAGAGGCGTCAAACAGTTCGTTTGGAGTCAGACCGGCCAGCGCGCAGCCGTTGATGTTGCGAACATTGTCGATGCCGGTCTGGAGCGTTCGCAGGTCCACGCCACGCAGCTTCTCCCAGATTTCCGGCACGGTCTCGAGCGTGAACCCGCGCAGCTCGATCTGCTGACGCGTGGTGATATCCAAAACACTGTTGCCCAGCCTGCGCGAAAGCTCAGCGATAGTGCGCAGTTGACCGCTCTTCACGAAACCATTCGGCATGCGGATGCGCATCATGAATTTGCCGGGCGTAGGTCTGCGGAAGAACACGCCGAGCCACTTCAACAATTCTTTTTCGGCGGGTGTGAGCGAGGCGACACCTCTTTCGATGATCTGTGGGAGCTGCTCGAGGATGCGCAGGCCGTCGCCACCCATCGAGGCTTTATAGCCTTCGACAGCGTTTGTGCCGGCGAGGATTGGAACGAGTTCCTGGTGCTCCAGAGTGGCCGAAGGGTATTCGGAGTGGTAGTTCACGAACGTCTCCGAATCTTGTGGGACTTCCTCGATCGAAGCCGACGGGGAGAGGAAACCTGATTAGCCTGTTCACGGCAGAAGGTCCGGAACGCCATCATGGAGATGGAGAAAACGAGCGCAGACAGCAAGCCCAGGAAGCCACTCGGGAGGCGCATGCAAAAATTTTGGCATCATCCGAACGGCAGACGCCAACGCAAAATTTGGCTTACTAATATCGAAAATCCGAGGAGGTTTTGGGCGGTTCTTGGCCGTTCAGTTGCCTACGCGGCCTTTGGACGAGCCTCGCCAGCGATGATTCGAGCCGAGGATGAGGCGGACTCAGGATTCCTGGCCGAAGCGCTTGATGTCTTCCGGGCCTTCCTTTACAGGGAGGACCGCGCGGCCCTGCACCAGCTCGCGAATCTGCTCGACGATATCGGGATTCGCGAGGGTCGTGATGTCGCCGGTGTCCATGTGATTCGAAATCGCAGCCAAGACGCGACGCATGATTTTGCCCGAGCGTGTCTTGGGCATATCCGGCACGATGTGGATATTCTTTGGCCGGGCGATTTTGCCAATCATCGTCTCGATGGTGGACGTCACTTTCTCCATGATGGCTTTCTTCGGTAACACGCCGGGCTTCAACGAAATGTAAACCACCGGAACGCGCCCCTTGACCTCGTCGACGGCAGGTACGACGGCTGCTTCGGCGATTTCCGGCACAGTGAGGCACGCGGATTCCACTTCCTTGGTGCCCAAGCGGTGGCCGGCAACGTTGATGACGTCATCCACGCGACCGAGAATGCGGTAATAACCATCGGCGGGGAGTACCGCGCCGTCCGCCGCGTAGTACGGCCAGTCGCGCCAATCTTTGCTATGTGGATGCTTGTTGTACTTTTTGTAGTACTGAGTGACGAAGCGCTGCGGATCGCCCCAGATGGTTTGCATGATCCCCGGCCAGGGGTTGCGGATGCAGATATTTCCCGCCAGGTGCGAGCCGGCGGTGACTTCGTTTCCATTTTCATCCCAAATCACGGGGTAAATACCAAGCGCAGGCGGACCGGCGCTGCCGGGCTTCATCGGATCGAGCGCCGGCTTGGTGGTGCAGAGGAATCCGCCGGTTTCGGTTTGCCACCAGGTGTCGACAATCACGGCTTCACCTTTACCGACCACTTCGTGATACCACTGCCAGACTTCCGGTTCGATGGGCTCGCCGACCGTGGTCATGTGCTTGAAATGATAGTTGTATTTTTTTGGCTCGTCGGCGCCAGCTTTTCGCAACATGCGAATGGCCGTCGGCGAGGTGTGAAAAATATTGACGTCCAGCCGTTCCGCGATGCGCCAGGGGCGGCCCACGTCGGGGAATTGCGGAACACCTTCATAGAGGACGGTGGTTGCGGCGAGAGCGAGCGGCCCATAAACAATGTAGGAATGGCCGGTGATCCAGCCGATGTCCGCCATGCACCAATACACATCCTCGGGATGAATGTCCTGATAGTACTTGGCGGTGCCCGTCACGTATGCGAGATAGCCGCCGGTGCGGTGTTGGCAACCCTTGGGTTTTCCGGTGGTGCCGCTGGTGTACATGAGGAAGAGCGGAGCTTCCGATTCTTGGGAAACGGGTGGGACGATGCGCCCGCGGTACTCTTTCAGGACGTCGTCGACGAAATAGTCGCGCTCCATCATCATGGGAGTTTCCGAGGTGTAGCGATTGGGATAGCGCTTCCACACCAGGACCTTCTCGATGGGCTGGCCTTCCTTGTTCGCGGTTTGCACGGCGATGTCCGCGCTGGCCTTGTGATCCACCCACTTTCCGTTGCGGTGATAGCCGTCCGCATAGATGAGCACGCGGCTGCCGGAGTCCGCCGCGCGCAGCCCGCAGGCCTCTCCGCTAAATCCGCCAAACACCACGGAATGCACCACGCCAATGCGCGCGCACGCGAGCATGGTGATGGGCAGCTCGGGAATCATGGGCATGTGAATGGTGACGCGGTCGCCGTTTTTCAGACCTGCGAAGTCGGTCAGCATCGCGGCGACTTCATTGACGCGCTTGTACAGCTCCTGGTACGTGATGACGGTTGCCGGCTCGCCCTCGGGTTCGGGAACGAAAATGAGCGCAGCCTTGTTCTTGTATTTGGCCAGATGGCGGTCCACGCAGTTGTAGCAGGCGTTGAGCTTGCCGCCGACGAACCACTTCCAGAACGGAGGCTGCTCGGTATCCAGCGTGGTGTGCCAGTATTGGTCCCAGTCGAGCAATTCGGCGTAAAGGCGAAAACACTCCGGAAAGTTCTTCTCGCTGAATTTTTCTACTAACGCAGGGTCAGCCAGGTGTGCCTGGTTGATGAACTTCGGCGAAGGACGATAGTAGCCCTCTTCTTTCCAGTGGACCGCAATCTGCGCTTCGCTGAGCTTGTGATGGTCCTTGTGTTCCTTGGCATTTGTTTTTTGGCGGACTTTGGCCACGGCCATGGCTTCCCCCTGGAATCGATATCGGTTGTGGAGCGGCAACCACGAACAAACTGATCCGTCCAAGCTGGCTTCAAGGATGGAAGCCGTTTGTTCCGCCCGATAATGCTACTGCACGGACGCCCGAGTCACAATGACCGGCGTGCACCGGCGGCCCTGCTATTTCATCCCGCCGACTTCGTCCCAGATCTTGTGCCCATGCGTCTCTTTCAGAAGCACGCTGCCGACGATGAACGTCATGCCCGCCACGGCCATGGGGTAGTACAGCCCGGCGTAGATGTGCCCGGTGGACGCGCTCACCCAGACTCCAATGAGCGGGAGCAAGCCTCCGAACACCCCATTGCCGATGTGATAGGGCAAGGACAGGGAGGTGTACCTGACCCTTGCAGGGAAAGCCTCGACGAGATACGCGGCGATCGGCCCGTAAACCATGCACACCCAGATCAACTGGATCCAGATCAAGAAACTCAGCTTGCGTGTGTCAGGATTTTTGGCTTCCTTTGCGGGGACGAGTTGTCCCGTGGCTGGGTCCCTGGTCAGTGGAGTCAAGACCGTGGCGCCAGTGGCTTTCGCCTTGGCGGACTTGAACGTTTCCACCTGGGTACCTGCCGCGTCATGCATGGCGTGATAGAGGGGGATGTATGTGATGACCGCAAGGAGGCAGCCGGCCATCATAATCCCTTTCCGTCCGATCTTGTCGGAAAGCCATCCGAAAACAGTGAAAAACGGCATGCCAAACAGGAGGGCCCACACCAATACAAAGTTCGCCGTGCGCGGGTTGACCTTCAAAATGGCTTGCATGTAGAACAGGGCAAAGAACTGGCCGGTGTACCACACCACGCCCTGGCCGGCGGTTGCGCCGAAGAGCGAGACCAAAACACGCTTTAGGTTTTCCCATTTACCGAAGGCATCTTTGAGAGGCTGCAGCGAAGTCGTGCCCGCGCTCTTGATGTGCGTGAAGATTGGCGATTCCTTCATCTTCAGCCGGATGTACAGTGAAATGCTGACGAGGATGATGGAGATGAGAAACGGAACGCGCCAGCCCCAAGCTTTGAAGCTCTCATCGGACATATTCGACTGCGTGACCAGAATCACCAGGATGGATACGAACAATCCGAGCGTTGCGGTGATTTGAATGAAACTCGTATAGTAACCGCGCTTGCCGTCCGGCACGTGTTCCGCGACGTACACGGCTGCGCCGCCGTATTCTCCTCCCAGCGCCAGACCTTGCAACACACGGATGAGAATAAGGATGACGGGGGCGAACCAGCCTGCCGTGGAATACGTCGGCAACAGGCCGATAACCGCTGTGGCGCCGCCCATGATCGTCAGAGTCACGAGGAAGGCATATTTACGGCCAACCAGGTCGCCGATGCGTCCGAAGAACAACGCGCCGAAGGGCCGCACCACAAAACCGACAGCGAATGTGGCCAGGTAGGCGATGTACGCGAAGGTGTCGTTGCCGGGCGGATAGAATTTCAGGGAGAGAACCGCGGCTAAGCTCCCGAAGATATAGAAGTCGTACCATTCAATCATCGTGCCGACGGCGGAGGCCAGAATGACTCTCCAGATACCGTATTCGGCGGTGCCTCCCATGGGAATTGCGTCTGCTCGGCTGGCCACGGTTCCTCCTGTTTCACCCGATTAAGTTACGAGATGACGACCTGGCGTGCCGTTGGTGCAAGGAAGACGACGAGACACACCAGAACCCTGGATCTCTTTTCCCATCCGTTGCATTCCCCTAGGGACCCGCGGTAAGGGTCGCGGGCCGGCTCTGCCGCAGCGGAAGGGTCAAGAATGCCCCGTTCATATACGTCTCGGCCCGTATTGTCAAGAAAGGACTTCGCCTGCACCCGTGGCTCAAATTGTAAGAGCTGTCTCGTTCCCACTGTCCAATGAATCCCCGGAATCTTGGCGGCCAACGATAGATTTTTCTTGTCTTTGGTGGCGGAACTTTTGATATAGTCCCGGCTCAAATGCCACCTCTTGAAAGCAGTACCTCTTTAAACGCCGCCGCGGGGGCGACGGCACTCACGAGCAATCAAATTCGCGGATTTTGGGCCTCCTGGGGCGGCTGGACGCTCGACGGCATGGATTCCTTCATCTATGCGCTCGTGCTGGTGCCATCTCTTCGGGAACTTCTCCCGCATTCCGGGATCGAAGCGACAAAAGCCAATGTCGGGCGATACGGCGGGCTGCTGTTCGCGCTCTTTTTGATCGGCTGGGGGATGGCGTTTTTGTGGGGACCGGTCGGAGACAAGTTTGGGCGCGTGCGCACGTTGATGCTGACGATCGTGTGGTATTCGCTGTTCACGTTCTTAAGTGCCTTGGTCACGAATATCTGGCAATTAGCGGTGTTGCGCTTGCTCGCTGGAATCGGCATCGGCGGCGAGTGGGCGATGGGTGGAACATTTGTCGCGGAAGAGTGGCCGGAGAACCGTCGGCGCGCGGGCGCGGGCTACATGCACACGGGATATTACGTGGGCATTTTTTTGGCCGCCATCGCGAACTACACCATCGGAAGCCACTACGGATGGCGCTGGATGTTTGCGGTTGGAGGATTGCCCGCGCTTTTGCTGGCGTGGGTGCGGCACGGCGTCACCGAGCCGCAACGCTGGCAGCAGAAGGAAAATGTGGTGAGCCACTGGCGAATCTGGCAGCCGTTCGCGGCGTTATTTTCGGCCGCGCTCCGCCGCCGTACCGTCCTGAATGCGCTGTACATGCTGGCTTCGATTTGCGGGTTGTGGGCGGGAACGGTGTACGTTCCCGCGGCGGTGACAACGCTGGCGGAAGCCGCCGGCCGCGTCGGGCCGCTGGCCGCGCAGCTCGCCTCGAGCGCCGTGATGCTCGTTTCCTTCGCCACCATTCTCGGTTGCTTTGCGATGCCCTGGCTTGCGGAAAAGCTCGGGCGGCTTGGCGCGTTGGCGTTTTATTTCACGCTGATGATGATTTTCATTGCGTTGACCTTTGGAAAAGTCTTTTACCTCGGCGCGTCCGCGCTTCCCTGGTTTTTCGTTTGTCTTTTCTTTCTAGGCTTCGGCGGCGCGAATTTCGCGGTGTACACGCTGTGGCTTCCTGAACAATATCCGACGGAATGCCGCGCAAGCGCCTTTGCATTTTCCACTTCGTTTGCGCGCTTCGCAGGCGCGGGCATCACGTTTCTGGTTGGCGCAGGAGTCCGGAGTTTCGGATCGCTGGGGATTCCCGTCGCGCTGACCGCCATCGCGTTTGCTGTCGGTCTGCTGCTCATCCCTTTTGGCAGGGAGACGCGCGGACAGGTGCTGCCAGCCTAATCGGCACCGTACTCGGCACAGTCAACGCAAATAAACAGGCGCCAGCGGAACTTATCCGCTGCGTTTGGCGAACTTCAATCAGCGCCGCAGGGATTCCGTCGATTTGCCACGGAGAGACAGGTCAAGAAGCTGGATGAAGTGCAGGACAGGTGTCTCCTGCCCCCGGCGTGCGAGCGCGGACTGGATTTGCAAGATGCAGCCGGGATTCCCTGTGGCCACGAAGTCGGCCTTCGTAGAAGCAATGTGCTGAGCCTTGCGGTCGCCGAGTTCTGCGGCAGCGACAGGCTGCATCAGATTGTAAATTCCCGCGGAGCCACAACAAATCGCAGGTTCGGGAATTTCTGTGAGTTCGAGTTGCGGGATGCCAGAAAGCAGCGCGCGAGGCTGCGAGCGAACGCCCTGCGCATGCTGCAAATGGCAGGCATCGTGATACGCGACGCGCAGTTTGAGTGCGTGGCGTTCGGCGCGAGGTTCTAGAGCGGCCAAGACCTCGCTGATATCCTTGCACTTGGACGCGAAACTCTTTGCCCGCCCAGCGTATTCCGGGTCGTCCCGCAACAGATGGCCGTACTCCTTCACATGCGAGCCGCAACCAGCGGCGTTCGTGACGATGGTGTCAACGCCGGCACGCTCGAAGGTGTCGATTGTCTTCTTGGCTAGTTCCACGGCGGCCGCCTCTTCTCCGGCGTGGATCAGCAGAGCTCCGCAGCACGGCTGGTTTGCCGGAGCCACCACTTCGCAGCCTTCCGCCGCAAGGACACGAGCGGTCGCTGAGTTGACGTGCGGGAAGAACTCGCGCTGCACGCAGCCCAAGAGCAAACCAGCGCGAAGGCGCCTTGCTCCAATGGCGGGTGTCACTTCCGCCAGCGGCTCGTTCTTCGCAAGCTTTGGCATTAAGGATTCCATCGCGCGCATTTTTTTTGGCAGCAATTTCAGCAAACCGGAGGCCCGCAAGAGCGCTTGCAGTCCCAACCTCTGGTACGCGAGCAGAGGCAGACGCATCGCGCGCAGCCGGTCAGGCCTCGCGAACAGTTCAAAGACAAAATGCCGGTGAATTTTTTCGAGGCCCGAGCGAGGGGCATTCCTTTCGATTTGCGCGCGCGTGGCTTCGATCAGCTTTCCATAATCCACGCCGGAAGGGCACGCAGGCATGCAAGCCATGCAGCCGAGGCAACTGTCCATGTGGCTAACCCACTTGGGATTCATCTCTGCCACGCCTTCGCCGGCCATTTTCATCAAGTAGATGCGGCCACGCGGCGAATCCATCTCCTGGCCCCAGAGGACGTATGTGGGGCAGACAGGCAGGCAAAAGCCGCAATGCACGCACTTGTCGATAATCTCTTTCGCAGGCGGATGGTGCGCGTCAAAGGCTGGGTGCGGGCTCGGGTTTGGCGCTGTTGACATGGCGGATGCGGACGCGATTGCCAGTCGAGAAGGTACTTGAACGGGGCCACCCAAGGCAATCCCGATTCGAGAAATTCCGTGTGGCGGCCGAGTCCAAGGCCCGTGCATCTGGCTACAAGCTAAACTGTGGCGGAAATCCATGAATACAAACGGTTTATCAAGTGCATGATCAGCAAGAGCAAATGGGATGATCCTTTGGGAACACCTGACCGAGAGTGGGACTTAAGTACTAGTCCCTAATGTCTGTGAAATCCTCAAGATGCTACCTGCCTCCGGGAAGGATGTTTATTTTGGAGTTTGTCGGCTGCGACAGACGGCGGCACACCAATTTCGACAAAGGGAGAAAAGGCCAATGAAAGCTTTTTGGGTGAGGGTTGCAGGGGTTGCATTGATCGCCGTCATTGCGTTCGGAACGATTGCTCCGAGCTTGCAGGCAGGACTGACGGTCTCGGGCAAGTTCAAGCTGCCGTTCGACGCACGATGGGGACAAGAGGTACTCCCTGCAGGCGACTACTCGTTTACGGTCGATGGCCTTTCAGCGAACGGAAGGATCTTCGTCCGTCGAGGGACCCAAACTGTGGAGATTTTGCTGCCACAGATGTTTGAGGATAACGACAAACAGACCTTGAACCCTGTATTGCTCGGCATTCGGCACGATGGCAATGTGACGATCCGGGCATTACGCCTGCCCAGGTTGGGCACGTTCTATTTCTGGCTTCCCAAGGAGCTTAATGTGCTGGTGGCCAAGCAGCCGCAGCTGATCGAAACCGTCTCGGTCGAAGTGAGCGGCGACTAGCGAAGGCTAACGGCCTCGACACCGAAGCCTGTCAAAGCACTGCGTGGCCGGACACGGGCAGACACCCACAAAGGGAATCCGCCCGAGAGTCCGGCCCTTGTTTTCTGAATTGTTCGACTTCACGGCCGGCCCCGCGTAGGCTTTTAAACGAAAGGCTCCTGTGAATTCGCCCGAACTTGCCAGCCTCGAGCAAGAACGCGTGCCACTGAGCACCCTTGCGCGCACGACCCAGACCACCATGGCCGCAGCACTCCTGTTCCTAAGCTGTGTATTGCCCGCCGCGCCGAGGCAACAAGCGGCCAGTGGGCCTAGGGGCGAAACCATTCGAGCCACGTCGGTGGCGGTCAATGTATATGCAATCGTTGAGGGACGTCACGCGCAGTTCATTCGAGACCTGAAGAAGGATGACTTTGAAATCAGCGAAGATGCGACTCCGCAGAAAATTGAGTATTTTTCGCAGGAGACGAACGCGGCGTTGAGTTTGGGCGTGGCCATAGACACGAGCATCAGCCAGGGCCGCCTTCTGGCGACGGAAAAGCTGGCGGCGAAACATTTTGTGCGTACCGTTCTGCAGAGCCAGGATCAGGCGTTCGTGATGAATTTCGACGCCGACGTGAATTTGCTTACAGACTTTACGAATGAGGCCGGTGAATTGGGACGGGCCATTGATTCCGCGGAAATCAACGAAACGGGAAGAAGCATCCTGCAGGAAAATGAGGCAAGCCCACCGGGAGGCACGCACCTCTACGATGCAGTCTATCTGGCTTCCAATGAATTGATGAAAACGCGCTTTGGGCGGAAGGTTCTGGTGTTGGTAACCGACGGTGAGGACCAGGGCAGCAGGATCGAGCTGCAAAAATCGATCGAATCGGCGGAGAAGGCTGACGTTATCGTTTATTCGATTGTCGTAAGTGACCCGGAGCTATATTCGTTGCTGGGCGCCACCTACCACGGAGACGGGCATGTGCGCAGACTCGCACGAGAGACAGGCGGCCGCGCCATCCGGGTGAAATCCATCGAACAGATTGGACAGGCATTCGAGAACATCGCCCGCGAACTCCGCTCGCAATATCTCTTGGGGTATTCTCCGTCAAATGTTCGCCATGACGGTTCGTTCCGGCGGATTCACATCAAAGTCCGCGGGCACAATTATATGGTGCGGGCTCGGACTGGTTACTATGACCGCAGCGACGAGCGGACGGAATCAAAGAATCTCAGCCAATAGGGCCGAATTCGCAGCTTCAGCCGAAATCATTGCGCCTGGCGACGGGCCCAGCGCTCCCCCAACTTTACGGCTAGCTCGTTAGTGGGACACACCACGAAGACCGTCTGCACCTCTGATGTTCCGCAGGAATTGAGTGCCTCTCGATGGGGAGCGCGGATACAATACCGCGCGGAGGAACCATGGCAAAGACGAGGCGGGAGTTTCTGACGGAGACATCGATGGGATTGCTGGGCGCGGTGGCGCTGCAAGACTCGCAGCAGCAAAAACCGGGTGAACCGCCGCCGGGGACCCCGCCCGCGTTTGGCACGGCGCCACCTGTGGGACCCATTGTTTCGACGTCCACCTTTGCGGATGCCGAAAAGCTGGTGCAAATCACCATGACGGAGAGCGAGCGCGCGCAGGCCGCGAGCAATTGGCGGAACAGCATGGCAGCGCTTTACGAGCGGCGCACGGGGCCGCACAAGGTGGCGCTGGAGCCGACGCTCGCGCCTTGGTCGCTCTGGGATCCAATGCTGCCGGGACAGAAGCTGCTGCCGGAGCGAAACCGCTTTGTACGCGGCAAGATGGATCCGGGGTCGCTGCCGGGGAACGAGGAAGAGCTGGCATTTTCCCCGGTGACAAAACTTTCTCGGTGGATTGAAACGCGAAAGATCAGCTCGGAAAAGCTGACGCAGCTTTACTTGGCACGGCTGGAAAAATTCAATCCGAAATTGCGGTGCGTGATCACCCTGACCCGCGAACTGGCCCTTGCGCAGGCAAAGAAGGCCGACGCAGAGATTGCGGCGGGGAAATACCGCGGGCCGCTGCACGGGATTCCGTGGGGCGCGAAAGATTTGCTCGATACGGCAGGAATCGCGACGACTTATGGAGCGGAGCCATTCCAGAATCGTGTGCCTAAAGAAGACGCCACAGTTGTGAAGCGTTTGCACGAGGCGGGAGCCGTGTTGGTCGCGAAATTGAGTTTGGGCGCGCTGGCGCTGAATGACATTTGGTTCGGCGGGCAGACCGTGAATCCGTGGCTGCCCGAAGAAGGATCGTCCGGCTCAAGTGCGGGGCCGGGCGCGGCAACCGCCGCGGGATTAGTGGGATTTGCGGTGGGAAGCGAGACAGGCGGAAGCATCGTCGGGCCGAGCATGCGATGCGGGATCACGGGGCTGCGGCCCACGTATGGTCGCGTAGCGCGGACCGGCGCGATGACGCTGTGCTGGTCGCTCGACAAGCTAGGCCCAATGACGCGTTGCGTTGAAGACGCAATGCTCGTGCTGAACGTGATTTCGGGGCCGGATGCCGGCGACCTTTCGAGCGTGGCGAGCAAGCTGGACTTCGACGCAGGCGCGGGCGTGCAGGGGCTGCGAGTGGGCTATTTCCCAAAGTGGATGAAAGAGGATCCGGCGACGGACGTGGACCGCGCGGCGCTTGAGACGGTGAAAAAAGTCGGCATGGTTCCGGTAGAGGTATCCATACCCGACTGGCCATACGATTCGCTGGACGTGATTTTGTTTGCGGAATCGGCGGCCGCGTTCGAAGAAATTACGTTGAACCGCGCGATCGATCAGCTCAAGGTGCAAACACCGGATGCCTGGCCCAATACGTTCCGGCAATCGCGATTTCTTTCCGCGGTGGATTTTGTGCAAGCGGACCGTTTCCGGCGAAAAGTGGCGATGGAAATGGCGCGCGTGTTCAACGGGGTGGATTTGCTGCTGGTGCCGTCGCTGCGTGACGAGATGCTGACGATCACCAACTTTACCGGGCATCCTTCGCTGACGCTGCGCGCCGGCTTCGTCAATGTGTCCGAAGCGCGGAGCGATTGGGCGCCGGACCCGAGCCGGCCGCTGCCGAAGTTCTCGCCCCCTCGGCGCGTGCCGCACGGCGTGACGCTGATTGGGCGGCTATTTGACGAGGGCACATTGGGAAGCGCAGGAATCGCGCTCGAGCGCGCGTTCGGCGTGGTCGAGGAACACCCGCGAGGCTTCTAGATGCCGCCGAGGAAGCGGCCGGGATTCAGCGTGCCTTTGGGGTCGAGACGATTCTTCACGGATTTCATCAGCGGCAGGGAATCGCCGGGCGCGCCCC
>Ga0187804_10000189_pt1 | contig 13993 bp, 18 predicted proteins | sample NC_wetland_sal_i_3_FD_132961 | JGI IMG/M metagenome (GOLD analysis project Ga0187804, IMG submission 132961) | Wetland sediment microbial communities from Neuse River Estuary, North Carolina, USA - Control_4 | ecosystem: Environmental > Aquatic > Freshwater > Wetlands > Sediment | place: USA...
ATCGAAGGAGCGCCACTCAGGATGCTCTTGGATCGCCTGGACATCGTGACCACGTGTGCGCAGCTCCCGCGCAATCGCGGGAGACAGCATCTCGTCCAGCAGCAGCCTCAACCGCCGAGAGCGTCCCTGGCCGCGAGGAATGCGCGGTGGGCGTCGAGCGCCTCGCGGCGATTGCGCTCGATACGCTCGTCCACCTCCTGCGGATAGGTCGCGTAGTACGAGGCGGCAGCTTGCACGAGACCCAGCGAAAGCTCGAGGTACGCAGCCGTCTCAGCGAGGTCGCCGCCGTTGTCGCGCGCGACGGCGATCACCTCCCACACGTCAGGACCGCCGAGGAGCCGCGCACGGCGACCCGAGGGGCCGTCCGCGAAGCGGATCAGCGGGTGCTCATCCATACGCAGGCCCTCCTCGACGTAGCGCTGCGCGAGCGTCCGCGAGGGCATGTTCGAGCGGTCGGCGCGGTCGGCGAGCCGACCGACGGTCTGTTCGGGGAGGCGGATGCTGATTGGTACTGCGGCCATTTGTATTGCATGGTAACACCACACGATACGCAAGCCAATCGATGCTGAGTGAGCCGCGCGGACCACATAGTCTCATGGTATATTGTAATGGTCATGGCAAAGCGACTTGTGATATCAAGCGGAGGTCAGGTGTCCGTCCCCGCGGCGGTGCGCAAGCGATGGCGTACCCGAACCGTCCTTGCCGAAGATCGCGGCGACCACGTTGTGCTGCGCCCGGTTCCAGATGATCCAGTGGCCGCCGCCGTAGGAGCATTCGCGACGCAGATCGGCGCGCTCGGCTCCGAGGAGTCCAAGCGCTTGGATCGCGAAGAGGAACTGGATGTCCAAGAGCACGACCGCCACTGACGCGGCCGAGTCCTCGGCGACCACCCTGATCGACGCTTCGGCGCTGATCGCGCTTCTTGGAGCTGAGCCTGCGGCCGACGAGGTACAGGAGATGCTGAACCGCGGCGCAGCGATGACCACCCTCAATCTCGCTGAGGCCATAGACCGACTCAAGCGGCGCTATGACCTCGAGATTGAGCGGACACGACCGGTGATCGAGGGTCTTCTGGCAAAGAACCTGACGCTGCTCCCGCTCGGACCCGCTCAAGCCTGGCGCGCAGGTGAAATTCGTGCTGCTCACTATCACCGCTCCCGCTGCCCGATCTCGCTCGCCGACTCTGTTCTCGTAGCAAGCGCTCCAGCGGGTGGGCGCATCGCAAGCTCTGACCGGCCCTTGCTGACCGTCGCCGCGAGCGAGGGTATCGCCGCCGCCGCCCTGCCCGACTCGAAGGGGCGCCGAGCAGGCGTGCGATAGGTGCCGCTATGGTGCGCCTTCCACCGCGACCATGAACAGAGGAAGGGGCGAGAGACTCGCGTACGGAGACCTACAGCCCGCCGGAGCCCCAGCCCAACACCGTCGCCGCGAACTCCCCAGGCGTGATGATCGGGATGCCTTGAAAGGAGCCCAGGTCGAGCAGATCCGCGTCACCGGAAACGATGTAGTCGGCGGTGCCCTCGATCGCCGCCTCCAGAACGCGATTGTCGTCGTCGTCGCTGACGACGGTAAGCACGCGGTCGGGTACGACCACAACGCCGCTGGCCGCAACGAGGTCCGCAAGCTGCGCGCCCCCTTGAATGACCTTTGCGAGCTTCGGATACTCCAGCACACGGCGCAGCTCTGCCAGCAGTGGCGCGCTGGTCACGAGCACGAGCCGATCGTCGCTCACAGCATCAAGGATCGCGGCGGGCGCCCCACTCCAGCCGAGACCGGACACTATGACGTTCGTGTCGAGGACGGCCCTCGGCGTCACTCAGTGGCCCGTGCTGCCGTGATCGCCTCGTCCACGACCGACACGTCGAGGCCCGCGTCGGCGACGCTCTGGCGAACCTGAGCCAAACGCGCCCGCAGTTCCTCCTGAGCCGTCCGGCGCCTGGTCTCGGTCAGCCGGTCATACTCGGCTGGACTGACGAGGACGGCCACGGCCTGCCCTCGGCGAGTGAGGATCACGGCCTTGTCGTCGGCCGCGACCTCTTCCGCGAGCTGGCCGAGCTTGCTTCGCGCCTTGTCCACTCCTATCGTTCGCTCCACGCTGCACTCCTATCGGGTTGCCGTACCGTCAACCTTATGGTATACCGCACGCTTCGTCGAGAGGAAGTCCATCAACGGGCACCGTCGAACGAGCTTGGAAGCTGTCCAAACCTGCTAACTTGCGGTATCGCTATGTGGGATTCCATGTTCTCCGCAGGCACATACGGAAGGATGTCGCAGCGCGCCAAGGACAAAGCACTCGGGACGCTATCGCGATCAAGGTCGTAGAGAACCATCTCGGCAGGCGCAAGGTGAGGGCGATCCAACCGCTGGTCCTTCAGGCAGCGCCAGGGACGCAGTCCAGGCGGTGGATCGGCGGCCGAAGCGTCGCAGGCGGGCGCTATCGTGCGCGGATCATTGAGGGCAGCACGAAGGAGGCCTGACCAGTGTCAACCGCAACGATGCACACGAGCGAGGGCGCGATCGCGTTCGAGCTGTTCGACGAGGACGCTCCGAAGACCGTGCAGAACTTTCGCAAGCTCGCCTCGGACGGCTTCTACGACGGGCTCACGTTTCACCGTGTCATCAAGGACTTCATGATCCAGGGAGGCTGCCCGGAGGGCACCGGAACAGGCGGCCCCGGGTACACGTTCGAGGACGAGATCAACTCGCACCTGCTCGTGCGCGGCGCGCTCGCGATGGCCAACGCCGGTCCCGACACGAACGGCTCGCAGTTCTTCATCGTCACCGCCGACGCCTGCCCCTGGCTGGACGGCAAGCACACGGTGTTCGGTCGGGTCAGCGAGGGCATGGACGTCCTCGACAGGCTGCAGGGCATGGAGACCGACAGGGCCGACCGTCCGGCCGAGCCGCTGGGCATCGCCTCGATCGCGCTTTCCGAGTAGCGTCGATCGAACATGAGCTAGCCTTGTTCGTCACAAGCCTCAAGCGAACAGGGGAGACCGAGATGGCGACCGTTGAGCAGCACGTCGAGCAGGAGATACCCCAGGCCCACAACGGCGTCGCGCACGCAGGCGAGGAGATCTCGGTCGAGAACCCCGCGACCGGGCAGATCGTCGGCACGGTGCCCGATCTCGGCGCACCCGCGGTCGCGGAGATGGCGCGCCGCGGGCGCGCTGCGCAGCCCGCATGGGAGGCATACGGCTTCGAGGGGCGCGGACGGATCCTGCTGCGCGCGCAGAAGTGGCTGCTCGACAACTCCGAGCGCGTGATCGAGACGATCGTCTCCGAGACCGGCAAGACGTTCGAGGACGCCGAGTTCGCCGAGATCGCCTACGCCGCTAACGCCTTCGGCTTCTGGGCCAAGCACGCGCCCGAGTACCTCGCAGACGAGCGCGTGAAGTCCGGGCAGATCCTCGTCAAGGGCAAGAAGCTGATCCTGCGCTACCGCCCGCTCGGGCTGATCGGCGTGATCGGCCCGTGGAACTACCCGCTGACGAACTCCTTCGGCGACTGCATCCCCGCGCTCGCAGCCGGCAACAGCGTGATCCTCAAGCCCTCCGAGGTGACGCCCCTGACCTCGCTGCTGCTCGCCGAAGGGCTGCGCGAGTGCGGCCTCCCCGACGACGTGCTGCAGATCGCCACCGGCCGCGGCGAGACCGGAGCGGCGCTGGTGGGAGAGGTGGACATGATCATGTTCACCGGCTCGACCGACACCGGGCGCAAGGTCGCCGAAGCCGCTGCGCGGAGGCTGATCCCCGCCTCACTCGAGCTTGGCGGCAAGGACCCGATGATCGTCCTGTCCGACGCCGACCTCGAGCGAGCCGCGAACTTCGCCGCTTACTACTCGATGCAGAACGCCGGGCAGACATGCATCTCGATCGAGCGCGTCTACGTCGAGGAGCCCGTCTACGACGAGTTCGTCGCGCGCGTGACCGACAAGGTCCGCGCGCTGCGGGTCGGCGCTCCCAGCGGCTTCGGCTCGGTGGAGGTCGGCGCGATCACCTTCCCGCCCCAGCTCGAGAAGATCGAAGCGCACGTTGCCGACGCGATCGACAAGGGCGCGCGCGTGCTCGCCGGCGGTCACGCCGTGAGCTCGGACGGGGGGCGCTTCTACGAACCGACTGTGCTCGTCGACGTCGACCACACGATGCAGATCATGAGCGAGGAGACGTTCGGCCCGACGCTGCCGATCATGAAGGTCGCCGACGCGGAGGAGGCCGTGCGACTCGCCAACGACTCGCCCTACGGCCTCGGCGCATCCGTGTTCACGCGCGACACCGCGAAGGGCGAGCAGATCGCGCGCCGCCTGGAGACGGGCGCCGCCAACGTCAACGACGCGCTTATCAACTACACCGTCCTGGAGATGCCGATGGGCGGCGCCAAGGCCTCGGGCCTGGGCTCGCGCCACGGCCCGGGAGGCATCCGCAAGTACTGCTCCCAGCAGGGAATCGTGGTCACCGCCAGGCTTGCGCTCAAGCGCGAAGTCCACATGTACCCCTACAGGCGCCGCACCTCGCGGATGCTCGCGCGGCTGTTCAAGCTGATGTACGGCCGCGGCAAGCGCGACTAGGAGACGCTCTCGCCTGTGCGCTCTGCGAGCGCGACTCCCAGCAGCCGTTCGAGCTCGGGGATCGTCGTCTGCGCGCTCGTGTGGTGCACGGTCGCCATCCCGAGCTTCTGCGCGGGCGGCAGGTTGAACAGCAGGTCATCCACGTACACGCACGCCTCGACCGGGACGCGCGCGCGTTCGGCCCCCAGCTCGTACATCCGGCGCGAGGGCTTGCGGATCCCCTCCTGACCGGAGATCACGACGCCGTCGAAGATCTCCCCGAACAGCTCGTGCGGATACCGGTGGGTGCCCCAGGAGTTCGACACGAGCGCCGTGGAGATGCCCGCCCCGTGGGCCCTTCGCACGGCTGCGATCATCGCGGTGTCCGGCTCCACGCCGGCGAACAGTCCGTCGATCAGGCCCTCCGCCTCGACGCCCAGCAGCTCGGCGAAGCGCAGCTCGAACGCCGACTCCCGCAGCTCGCCCTTCTCCAGCGCGATCAGCAGCTCGCGGAAGTCAGGGTCCGCTTTGAACCGTCCCGCGAGCATCTGCGGATCGATCTCGGCCTGCGTGCAGTAGGCGTAGAACGAGGCGAACAGGTTGCTCGTCAGCACCCCGCCCCAGTCGATCAGCAGCCCCGTGCGCCGCTCAGCCATCGCCCAGCGCCACTCCCTGCGCCTGCCTGGCCAGCTCGAGCACGCCGTCGCCGAACTGCTTCAGGTACGGGTCGTCGGTCGCGCCCGCGAGCGCGCGCTTGTAGTTGCCCTCCATGAACACCGCGGACTTCCACAGGGCGAGCGTCGTGTACCAGCGCAGGTCGGCCATCGAGCGGCCCGTCCGGCGCTCGTAGAGCTCGATCAGCTCGCCACGCGTGGGAAAGCCCTCGCGGCGCGTGACCCCGCCGAGGTACTCCCGCATCCCGCCCTTCGGATCGCCGCCCTCGGTCCACATCATGCACAGGTACCCGAGGTCCGCAAGCGGATCGCCGATCGTGGCCATCTCCCAGTCGAGCACCGCGCGCAGGCGCACGGGCGGCTCGGCCGCGAAGATCGTGTTGCCGAGGCGGTAGTCGCCGTGCACGATCGTCGCCGGTCCGGACCGCGGCATCTGCTCCGCCAGCCACGCGCCGACGCGCTCGACCGCCGGGATCTCGCGCGTCTTGTTGATCTCCCACAGCCCCCCGAAGCGGCGCAGCTGGCGCTCCAGGTACCCCGTCGGCTTGCCGAACCCCTCGAGGCCCACCTGCTGCCAGTCGACCGCGTGGATCTCAGCGAGCGCCTCGATCAGCTCCTCGCCGATCTTGCGTCGCAGCCCTGGGCTGTCCAGGGCGGGGGGGACGCTGGCGACGATCACCTCGCCCTCGATCCGGCCCATGACGTAGAAGGGGCACCCGATCACGTGCTCGTCCGTGCATACCGCCAGGACCTCGGGCACGCGCGCGGGCGTGCCCCTCAGGGCCTTCAGCAGCCGCGCCTCGCGCAGCACGTCGTGGGCGCTCGGGGGCAGCGGCGGGCGCGGCGGGCGGCGCAGCACGACCTCCGCGCCGGAGCGCTCGATCAGGTACGTGACGTTCGAATGCCCCTCGCCTATCGGCCGCACCTCGATCTCGCCCGCACCGAGGCCGTGGTCGTCCAGGAATGCGCGCAGCGGCTCGATCACCAGCAGCGGCGGCCTGGCGTTCGCGGAGGCGTCCGCGTGGGTGCGGACGATGTCGTCGGGCGCCGTGGACGTGGGCATGCATTGACGCTATCCGACACGGGCCGCGGACGCCGACACCGCCCGCGGCCGCCGACACGGCCCGCGGACGCGCCCTCCCGCCGCGGCCGCCGACACGGCCCGCGAACGCGCCCTCCCGGGGTCCGTTCGCGCCGCCGGGCAGGAGCGCACGCACAGCGCGCGAATTCGCAACCCGACCGCAACCTCTCCAGGCCGAAGGTGCTTAAGCGACCATGCTCAGAAACCGGCTTCCATTCCCGCTTGCGCTGCTCGTGTGCTTCACGCTCGGCGCTCTCGGCGTGCCTGCTCAGGCGCTCGCTTCCCACAACGAGGCCGTCTTCTTCGAGGGCTCGACCGAGCTGCTCAGCCCCGTCAAGCGCCCGCGCGCGCTGGCGCAGCTGAAGGCGCTCGGGGTCACCGCGCTGCGCATAGAGCTCGCCTGGCATGACGTCGCTCCCGCGGCGAACAGCGCGACCCGCCCCAACTTCGACGCGACCAACCCCGCCAACTACAGCTGGGGCGAATACGACGCGCTCATCAACGAAGCGCAACGGCTGCACTGGAAAGTGCTGCTGACCGTGACCTCGCCCGTGCCCCGCTGGGCGACCTCGAACCGCAAAGCGCCCTACATCACCAGCCCCAACGACACCGACTTCGAACGGTTCATGGCCGCGGTCGCCCGCCACTACGGCTCCGAGGTGTCGCTGTTCTCGATCTGGAACGAGCCCAACCACCCGGCCTTCCTGCGCCCGCAGTTCAGCTCCGACGGCCAGCCCGCGTCGCCGCGCGTCTACCGCGGCCTCTACCAGGCCGCTTACACCGGCCTCGTCGCCGGCGGGATCGCGCATCCGCAGGTGCTGATGGGCGAGACCGCGCCGTTCGGCTATGACACCGTCAAGAGCCTGCTGCGCAGCGAACACGCCAAAGCGCTGCTGCACGACGTCGCGCCGCTGGCGTTCCTGCGCGGCATGCTGTGCCTGAACGCCAGGTACCAGAAATCGGGCACGTGCGGCCCGCTGCAGACGGCGGGCTATGCGCATCACGCCTACACCCTCCCCGCGGGCCCGTACTATCGCCCGCCCGAACGCGACGACGTCACGATCGGCGCGCTCTCGCGGCTGACGAACGCGCTGGACAAAGCCGCGCAGGCGCATGCGATCCCCGCGCACGTGCCGGTCTACCTGACGGAGTTCGGCGTCGAGACCGCGCCCAACCAGCTCGCCGTGTCGTTCTCCCAGCAGGCGCAGTTCGACGCGATCGACGAACACATCGCCTGGAGCAACCCGCGCGTGGCTGCGTTCTCGCAGTATCTGCTCAAGGACGATCCTCCCGGAGGGCCCGCCGGGTCGAGCGTCAACGGCGGCTTCATCGGCTTCCAGACCGGCCTCGAAACCATCAAAGGCAAGCACAAGCCGCTCTACTTCAGCTGGCCGCTGCCGCTGATGGTCGCAAAGCACGGACGCGGCTTCTCGCTGTGGGGACTCGTGCGTCCCGCGACCGGCGCGACCAAGCTGACCGTGCTCGTGCAGCGCAAGGGCGCACGAAGCTACCGGACGCTGAAGACCGTCACGACCGACGCTCTCGGCTACTGGAGCTTCAGCTCCTCCACCCAGGGCGTGCACTGGCGCGTGCGCTGGATCAGCCCGAGCGGGACCCGCTACGAAGGCGCGCCCATCGCCGCCTACTGAAGGCTTGGCCGGCGTTCCGGCCCGCCAGGGCGCAGGGCAGGGCGCAGGGCGCAAGGCGCCGGCCAGGATCGATGACCCGGCGCTCCGGCAGCCCCCTACGATCAAAGGGTGCCGGAGCTGCCTGAGGTCGAGATCACCGCACGCCTGCTCGGCTCCGCGCTCCGCGGAGCCAGGATCGAATCGGCGCTCGCGCCTGGGATCAACGCCCTGAAGACGTTCGAGCCGCCGCTGTCCGAGCTCGAGGGCCAGACGATCACCGGCGTGCGCAGGCGCGGAAAGAACCTGATAGTCGACGTCGGCGGACCCGATCGCCCGCTGGCGCTGCTGATCCACCTGATGTCCGCCGGGCGGCTGCAGCTGTATGGCAGGCGCGCCGGCCCGCGCGATCGGACGTCGAGGCTGCTCGTGCGGGTGCGCACGCCGGGAGGCGAGGAGCCGGAGGCGGAGCTGGAGGCGGAGCTGCGACTGCGCGAGTTCGGCTCAAAGCAGGCGGCCTGGGTCAAGCTGCTGCGCGCCGCCGCGCTCGATGGAGATGAGGCGCTCGCGAAGCTCGGTCCCGAGGCGTGGCCGGACCCGGGCGGGTGGGCTCGGCTGAAAGAGCTGCTCAGCGCGCCGCGACCGCTGCACCCGCTGCTGCGCGACCAGCGCGTGATCGCCGGCATCGGGCGCTCGTGGGTGGATGAGATCCTGTGGCACGCGCGGCTCTCCCCTTACAAGCGCGGCGCGGACCTCGACGCGCAGGAGTGCGAGCGGCTGCGCGAGGCGATCGTCGCGACGCTTGGCGGCGCGATCGCCCACTACGAAGAGACGATCGAGCTGCCGATCCCCGACAAGCTGCCGATGCCGCTGCAGGTCCATCGTCGCGAGGGCGAGCCCTGCCCGCGCTGTGCGGAGGTGCTGCGCGCGGTCCACTTCGAGGACTACGTCATCGCCTACTGCCCCGCCTGCCAGACCGGCGGGCGCGTGCTCAAGGATCGCAGGCTCTCGCGGCTGTTGAAGTAGGGAGGAAGATCTCTTGCCCAGGGTCGCAACCCCCCTTTAGCAACCACGCTGCCCGTCCGGCGCTGAGGCTCGCTCGCCTTCAAGGATTTTGTTGGGTCGCGCCCGGCTTCCACGGACCGGCCGCGCCACCTTCGGCGCGGCCGGTCTCAGGTTGACGCGGAACCCTCAGTCTCAGTCGCCGATGAATGCGGCGGGTAGGTTCCTGCCGGGAACTTCGTCCGGCAGGTAGATCTTCGGGTCGCCCGGGTACGCCAGCTTCCAGTCGTGCGCGGAGTACCAGTCGAACCGGTTGAGCAGCACCGGCTTGGCTGAGTCCGGTATGGCGTTCCGCCCGAGGAAGCGCTGCTGCTGCTTCCAACTCATCCAGGCGTTGTAGACCCCCTGCATCGAGGCCGGCACCGCGCCCTGGTCAGGCCCGCCCGTCTTCGCTGCCGCCGTCGCGGCGAAGCCTGGGACGCCTTGATCATTGGAGCCGCGCGGACAGCTTGATCGAAACGGGCAAGCACCAAGCACAAGCGACACAGCTCTCTGAGTGCGTCGCCGGCGGGCTGGGTCTCCCACGGCCGAAGTTGGTTGATCATCTGCACTGCCTCCCGCTCAAGCCGGATGCCGACGGGAGGCGCAGCGGCATAAGCGCCACGTGTTGCGACTGTCTCCTCCAGCGCTCCGGGGCGCATCACTGCACGCACGAGGTAGTCGGCTGCGATGCCAACGAGCGCCGCATCGCTGCCGACCGGGCGCTCGATCAGGCATGGCTGTCGCGGCGTGCTGCAGAGCTGGTCGTTGGCAGCGGCGACCACGGGGCGCGTGCCTGCCAGATTGCGTTCGAACCAGGTATGGACAGGGCTCTTTGAGTCACGGAGGTGCGAGATGAGGCTCACGAGAACGTACCTGTCGAAGATACTTGAGGACGAGGGAGGGCTCTCACTACTGCGTACCTTACGCGGCCAGGACTTCGATCGGGGCATGTCGGGCACGCTTGCCCTTCGGCTGCGGGCGCACGCGCATCTCGATGTAGACGTCGAGCGCGTCGGCGACGTCGGCGACGGTGTCCAACTGTACGTTGCGGCCCTTGCCGTCCAGCAGCCGCGAGATCACGGAGGGCTTGACGCCGACTCGACGCGCCAGCTCGGCCTTGGAGATCTTGCTGCCCGCGCGAACCTCGTCCAGGGCGATCAGCAGCTCGGCGAACGCGACCAGCTTTGCGACCTCGCGCTCGTGAGCGGCGCGGTCCTCGGCGGTCGGGAAGCTCTCGGCGAGCAGTTCGGCGAAGGCGGCGCGTTCCTTGGACTTGTGCATCTTTCAGTCACCTCAGCTTGGGAGAGCAGATCGTAGCATAGAAGCTATGATATATCGGGGCCGGCATCCGGCCATAGGCGGGTCATGTCGGTTGGCTGACTACAATTTCCTCGGAGGCCATTTTATGCAGCCGATTCGCACCGACTTCAAAGGCTATGAGGGCAAGTACGTCGCGATCGACGCGCGCACCGGCAAGATCGTGATCGCCGACGAGGACCCGCGCGTGGTGCTCGAAAAGGCCAAGGGTCGTGACCACGTAGCGGTGCGCGGTCGCGTCCCGTACGCCGACGAGCCGGTCCACGTCGGCCTTGGCTGAGCAGCAGCCGCTTCCCTGGCTCTACCCCTACCGGGAGGACCCCCAGTCCGTGCGACTGGGCGATCCGGTCTTCAGGCCATTCGTGTACGTATCACTCGCCTGCGGCGAACAGAGCACGACGCTGCTTGAAGGACTAGTCGACACCGACGCCGATGCCGTGCTCGCAAGCGACCTGCTGTCCGAACAGCTCGGGATCGACCTGGCGGACAACGAGGGTGAGACGCCGCATGCGGTCGGCGGTCGGACCTTGATGGCCCGCTACAAGACGGTCTCGCTGCGCCTGCACCCGCGCGACGGCTCTCTCCGCGAGTACCGCGAGTGGGAGGCGCAGGTCGGGTTCGTGCAGGGCTGGCACAGCTACAGCCTGGTGCTGCTCGGCAGCGTCGGCTTCTTGGACTGCTTCACGGTCACCGCCAGCCGCTTCGCCCAGGCCGTGGCGGTGGAGGATCGTGACGCCTTCGATGAGCGCTTCGGCGCAGTCCTCAGTCCATGACGTGAGAACGGCGCCTGGAGCGCGCCGTTCGATGATCTATGCGCCCACATCCAGCGCCCAACCCTCGAACTCGGCGCCATCCGCCCGGTTCGCGCTATGCCCAATATCGCCCAGTGGCTGGGCGAGCAACCCCAGGCATCTGGGCGCTGCACCCGAGCGTCGAGCCGCGACTCAGGTCGATCGGTCCTGTTCTGAGTGCCAGCGGCGGAAGATGTCCCCGAACTCCTCGCGCATCTCGGGGGTGAGGTCCTCTTCGCGCAGCCGGCCGGTCGCGGCGATCGTTGCCTGCATCTGATTGAGGTACTCGGTGCAGTTCTCGCAGGCCGCCAGGTGCGCCTCAAAGCGTCTGCGCTGCGAGCGCGGGAGTGAGTCCTCGAGGTAGTCGGTGATGAGCTCTACGATTTCCTGGCAGGCGAGCTCTTTTCGCAGGCCGAGCATTCTCATGTTCCTGCCAGTTCGGTTTCGATCGCCTGGCGCAGCCGGCTTCGGCCTCTGTGCAGCAGGACCCTCTGGTTGGCCTCGCTTATCTCGAGCACCTCGCACACCTCCTGGCCGCTGAGCCCGTCGACGTCGCGGAGCAGCACGACCTCGCGCTGGCGGGGCGGCAGCTGGTCCAGGGCCGTTCTGATCGGCACGGCGAGCGTCTGCGCGGCGAGGCGGTCGTCGCTGTCCTCGACCCAGTGCTGGGGCGGGGACATCCAGGCTCCGGAGGCATCGAAGCGCGAGGCGTCGACGGCCGGGCCGGCGTCGCCGATGGCCACGCTCCTATGCTCGCGCACGCCGGTGCTCCTCGCGCGGTTGACGAGGATCTGCAGAAGCCACGTCCTGAAGGTCGATCGTTCGGCGAAGCCGTCCAGGCCGCACAGAACCGCCAGCCAGGTGTCCTGCGCCACCTCCTCCGCGAGGGCCCCGCTCGAGACGTGGGTCCGGGCCAGTCGCAGGAGCGAGGCCTGATGACGAGAGACGAGCTCCACAAACGCCTGCTCCGACCCCGCCCGCACGCGTGCGAGCAGCTCGCGGTCGGGGTCGACCGGAGGCGTCCTGCCGCGCGGGCGGCGCGACCCGGCCGCTGGCCGGATCAGCCCCACAGCCGGGATGGCGTGGCTGGCGGTGGGAGGGTGTCATCGGCCATGCCGCTCATTGATGCCCTGCAGGCTACGACGCCCCGTTGGGCGCCGCAGCCTGCCCTGGGGTTGCTCATCTAGCTGGCGACGATTCCCTCGCCGCCTTCGGCGCTCGGCACGAGGACCGATGCAAGGCTCGTCAGCGAGCCGTTCGCTTCGACTTCGAACTCGTCCACGGTGCCTTCCTTGCCGCCCTGGACATAGAGGAAGCGGCCGGCCGATGCGGCGTCGACCGTTCCCGGGTGCGTTTCGGTGTTGCCAAGCTTCGTGAGGAGCTGTCCGCCGAGGCTGCTCTGGAAGCCGGTCAGCGTCGCGCTCCCGGCGTTGGAGGTGTAGTAGTAGCCTGCCGCCGCTTCCACCCAGCAGGCGGCCTTCTGTTCAGTCGCGACCGCGTCCAGCTGCGAGACGGTGCCGTTGTCGTTGAGCTGGAAGCTCGCAAGCGAACTCGGGCCGGCCTCCGCGACGAGCAGGTTGCCCCGCCTGTCGAACGTGACGCCGAAGGGAACCGTGCCCGGCTCTGAGTTCACAACCGGTTCGGCTGACAGGCGGCCGAACCGGGAGATCGTAAAGACATCGATCGACTGGCCCGCGGCCTTGGTCGTGACGATCAGCTTCGAGCCGTCCGGTGAGAACGCGACCTGACCGGGAGTGTGGGTGAACTGTTCGTTTTTCCCGGGTGTGACGACCGGGAGGCCCAGAGCACGGTGGGAGTCCGGGGTCGCGAAGAGCCTGCCGCCGAAGACGGCGTAGCCCTGGATCGATCCGCCTTCTTCGGCGTTCAGCACGTACACCGACCCGCGGAAGGCGGTGACGCTGACGGGGAACTTCCCGCCGGAGCTGATCACTTGGCGCAGAGCGAGACGATCGCCGAACACGGCGAACACGGAGACCGTGTTGCTGCCGGCGTTCACGGCGAGCAGCAGGTTGTCCGCCCGGTCATAGGTCAGGGCGCCCTGCGAGGCGGTGTGGTCGACGACCGAGCCTTCGAGCTGGCCGCCGTTGCCGCCGGTGCTGTACACGCCGACCTGGGTGAGCGTGCCTGCATTGGAACGGTCGTAGGCGATGATCTGGTTGCCGCCTTCGAGCCGGTCGTTCTCGACGAATACCGCGTGCCTCGCGCTGAAGCCAGGGAAGCCGAGGCCGGGGTGGTCTGCTCCTGCCGCGAGCGCGGGTGCTGCGCCGACGGCTCCTGCCAGTATGCCGGCCACGGCGAGCGTCGCCACGCCCAGATGAGTAAGTCGATGCACTGGATTCTCCTTAGGGTAGGTTGAACTTGCCCCCTTCAGTCCTCCCAGCTCCAGAACCGTTACAGACCAGTTCCTCCGTGTTCGGGTCGATCGCCTGGGCCTGGCGCTCCTGCGTGCCACCATGCCCGCTATGGCCAGCGCGCAGATAGCGGTGCGCCTGCAGGCGCGGGCTCGCCGTGAGGAGCTGGTCGGCTTCCGCGACGGCGTGCTGCTCGCCCGGGTCTCGGCGCCCCCCGTGGACGGCCGGGCGAATCGCGCCCTGTGCCGTCTGATCGCGCGCCGGGCAGGCGTCGCGCCTTCGTGCGTCGCGGTCGTCCGGGGGTCGCGCTCGCGCGAGAAGCTCGTCCGCGTGGAGGGAATCGATCTCGTGACCCTGCAGCGCGCCCTCGGGCGGTGAGGCTAACGGCTGGAGCGTCGCATCGGCGCGCCCTCGGGCGGTGAGGCTCATATGGATCAGCGCTTGTCAAGGGGCAGGCGTAATTCGTTCCTCAGTGTCGGTGATTGCGTGGGCATGGTGACGTGGGACGGTTCCCGGGGCGCCACGAGCTGAAGGTCCGGCGTG
>Ga0187804_10000193_pt1 | contig 13883 bp, 12 predicted proteins | sample NC_wetland_sal_i_3_FD_132961 | JGI IMG/M metagenome (GOLD analysis project Ga0187804, IMG submission 132961) | Wetland sediment microbial communities from Neuse River Estuary, North Carolina, USA - Control_4 | ecosystem: Environmental > Aquatic > Freshwater > Wetlands > Sediment | place: USA...
CCTCCATCATCGCGTCAGAAACTGCGGAACCCTTCTCCTTGGCCAGCGCTTTCTGCAACGAACCGCGCTGGTCCATAGCGGCGGCAGCGATGACGCCACGATCGTTCGAAACCGCCTTAAGACCCTTGAGCTTCCCGGGAGTAAGTTTCATATGAGCCTCCACATGAGTGCAGTGAGATAAGGAACGTACGACCGCAATTCTAAACCAAAAGAAGGGCTCTCGGCTTTAGGCGCTCGGCGCTAGGCCTCAGGGTTCTGGCTAATCGCCGTTGCCATTCGCGATTCAAGCCGGGTCAGATCGCGGCCTGCGGAAGGTTACTGGCGCAACGCCAGCGTCCCCAACAAGGCCTGCTGCTTTGCAATCAGCGACTGGATCCCCTGCCGCGCCAGCGCCATCATTTTCGCCAGCTGCGCGTCGTCGAAGACCTGGTGCTCCGCCGTGGCCTGCAGTTCGACGATCTTGTTGCCCGCCGTCATGACAAAATTCATGTCCACGTCGGCGCGCGAGTCCTCCTCATAGTTGAGGTCAAGCAGGATCTCGCCATCCACGATGCCGACGCTGATGGCCGCGACGTAGTCCTTGATGGGCACCGCAGTCAGCGTTCCGGCTTCAATCAACCGCTGCAAAGCCAGACCGAGGGCGACAAATGCGCCGGTGATCGAAGCCGTGCGCGTGCCGCCGTCGGCCTGGATCACGTCGCAATCGATCCAGATCGTGCGTTCGCCAAGACGTTTCAAGTCGGAAACGGCGCGCAAGGAACGGCCGATCAGGCGTTGGATCTCTTGGGTCCGCCCGCTGGGGCGCCCCCTCGTGGATTCCCGGGCCGTCCGGGTCAAGGTCGAGCGCGGCAACATTCCATACTCGCTTGAAATCCAGCCTTTGCCCGAGTTGCGCAGAAACCCAGGCACGGATTCTTCCACCGAAGCCGTGCAGATGACGCGGGTGTTGCCCACCTCGATGAGCACGGAGCCTTCGGCGGTTGAAATGAAGTCGGGGACGATGTTCACCGGACGGATCTGGTCCGGAGTGCGATTATCGCTGCGGAAGATCATCGGGAGGGATTCTAAATCATCGCGAGGTTTGGGGAGGTCAGAGGTCAGAGGTCAGATTGCAGAGGTGAGACCCGACTGCCGAAGTCAGAAGTCGGATTGCAGAAGCAAAAACCCTCGACGCGGGCGGTACTGCCGAAACCACCGCGTTTTCACTTCTTCAATCTGACTTCTAACTTCTGACTTAGCTTTACTGTGCCTGCGCAACTGCGCTCACATCGAAGAACTCACTCAGATCCGCATGTCCGGCGAGCGTATCGCGGGTTCGCCCCTCAACGAGAATTCGCACCCGGCTGACGCCCGGGATATTCACCGCCAGCGTCTCGACCAGCGAATTCACGGTGAGCTGCTCGTCTAGAATGCCGGAGCGGTGCTCATCGGCAAACGCCGCGTTCAGGTCGATGACGGCGGCGCCGGGAGCGACCAGATAGATGCTGCGGATATCAGCGGCAGCGGCCAGCGGATGAGGCGAATCGGGTTGCTGGTAGATTCGGAGCAAGGCACGAAGCAGTTCTTCCGCGCGCTGCTGGCGTCCGCCGGGAAGCGGAATCTTGGCCGCCTGCGCGCGCAAGATGCCGGCGGCGTCATCGGCCACGTAGAGGGTAACGTTCTCCGTCGGACCCGACGCAGGTGGCGCGACCGGCCGCGCATCGGCCGCGGCAGCCTGAATTTCTCCGGCGCGCCGCCGCATGTGCCGCAGGTAAATGCCCATGGACAGCACCACCGCCAGCATCACGGCGACTCCGATCACAAGGTGGCGGGGAATCATGGCTGCGTCCCCAGGCGATCGCGCAGCGACGCCACCGCATCCGCGATCGCGGCCGCGGCCTTTTGCTGATACTCGGCGGAGGGCAGGTCGGCGATCCCGCCCGGCCCCGGAGCAAGCTCGACCGCTACCGCCGCCATCGCCACGTTATTCAGCGGACGCAGCGCCGCCGCCGATTGCCGGGCAGGGAACTGCTTTTTCTGCAACTCACTCACGATGGCGGCGGCCACGCTCCGGCTGAGCGCGAGCGTCGGCGCCTGCACCGCGTTCCACGCATGAAAAATTCCCTTGGACTCCCCCTCTACCGGGAGCAGCGCCGTGTATGCCCGCGCGCCCGTGCCCTGGGAACTGGCATGGAGGCTCAAGTAGATTTCGGCATGCGAGGCATTGGCCGCTCCCGCCCGCTGGTCGAGCGTCAAACTCGTGTCACCATCGCGCAGCAGGAGAACCGAGAAACCTCGCATCTCCAGTTCATGCCGCAGCAGGCGCGCGAATCCCAGCGTTACGTCCTTTTCCGCCAACTTGTCGGACAGGGCAGCGCCCCGTTCCTCCCCGCCATGGTCGGGGTCCACCACGGCAACTAGGCGGCGGCCATTGCTCACGACGGGAGGAGCAGGAACCGCCGCGCCAGACTGCACACCTGACATTGCCGGTTCGGGAGTCGGCGCTCTGCCGGCAACTGCTCCCTGCGGCGCAGCGGCCACGGTAATCGTCCGGCCGTTGTTGCTGAAGCTGGCCATCAGCGGAGCCGCACCGGCAATCACCAGTTCCGCCGAACCGTTACTCTCGGAGAAAGTCGTCTGCGTGATCGTCTTGTTATCGAAGGAAAGAGTCTCGCTCCCCGGCGGCACCAGCGGGTCTCGCGTAAACAACATTCGCAGCTTGCCCGGTTCGGTCGAGATCGTCGGATTGACCGGCGCGCTGAAGTTCAGCACCAGTCTTGGCGGGTTGGTGGCATCCAGTTGCGCACGGACTTGCGTCGCCACGTCCCCGATAAACAGCCGCCGCGCGCTCTCGTGAAAGTTGACAGGGGTCCCGAGGAATCGCGGCAGCAGCGTGGTAAGCGAACTCAGCGGCACCAGCCCGCGCGAATTTTCGATCAGAAAAGGCGCTGCCAGTTCCGCCTCGCGCCCGCGAATCCTGCCCCGCGTTTTCCGCGCCACGAACTCACTATCGACGTCGTTGAACCGGAGTTTCCAGCGCTGACCTTCGACTGTGGCGCTCACCCGCCCGAGAGGCTCCAGGATCTCCAGCAACCCGACATATTCCCGGCCATTGCGGTCGAGGACCGGCAGGGCGTACGTGGCCACCGTGGAGTAAATGGAAATGCGTTTTTCGTCACCCGAGGGCGTGGCACCCAGAAAAATCAATGCAGCCAGCAGGGTGGCGAGCGTTTTATGGGTCGTGGCGGATGACACCTACTGAAACCCTAACTCCTACCGAGTTCGTCGCGCCACCGTTTTCTTCAGGTCCGGGTATTGGACTTCCGGATCGCGGTTTTTCGCCGGTGCTCCGTCTTTCCACACCCGACGAGACGCGTAAGCCCTTGCAGACAATGTTGGGGCGCGTAGGTTGACGGCTGGAGGATTGAAGATTCGGACGCCCCCGGCGAAGACATTCCCTTGCCGAGGGCGTCAGAAATCCGGTTCTTGCGGAGGTTAAGCGGCGACCGGGATTCCTACCGCGTGCAGCCGCCGCCCGAGCGCGCTGTGCGCGTACTCGATCATTTCTTCTTGCAAGAGCTGGGGCGTGTAACCCGGCCAAGCGGACTCCAGATGATTTCCGCCGTAGTAAGTCATGTCGTCCTCAGGAGGCCGCATAATGGTCGAGATCAGCGGGCGGAACTCGCGAATGGTGTCCTGGATCAGCCGCACAAAACGGCTCGGGTTGTCCCGCGCCAAGTCGCGCAGGTAGCGGACGCCGAAGATGACATGGCGGGACTCGTCGCGCGTGGCCGCAGTAAAACCCTGATAGAAGCCCCAGGTCCGGCCCCAACGTCGCGCGCCCTCAAGCTGGTACCGCATCCCCGTAAGGAACATGGCGCCTTCGACGATAAGGTGATAAACCGTGACGAACCGGGCAGTCGCGTCAACATCGGTCGGGTGTGAAGCCAGCCACTGCGACTGCTCAGGCAGCCACTCGTAGAACAAGTAACGATAGGCCGGATTCTCCTGGGCGGTGATGCTGATTTGGTTCACCAGCGCGTGCAGATCCTGGGCATCCGTGCCCACGACTTCCCGCCAGTAGCGGTCGAACAGTATGGTGTGGCGGACTTCATCCGCCAACTGGCTGGCTACGAATGCTTCCACATCCTTGTTGGGAGCAGCCCAGACGAGGGGCGCCAGCAGGCTCGCGACCCTTTCTTCTCCGGCGAAAAACATTCGCAGGCTCCAGACTCGCCGCTTCTTGGTCTCAGGCGACAGATCTTGCCACTCCTGCCGGTCCCGGGAAAAATCCAGTTCGTCGGGGGACCACGCTTGGTTTATAGCTTTTCGGTACAGATCGAGATACGACGGGAGCTTTCTTGCTCCCCGCTCCACTACCGCGAGCACGTCGTCGATATAAAGGTCGCTCATGGAACTGAGCGGCGCGAGGCCAACCTGCTGTTCAACTACTTCATCGTTGATTTGGCGGACGTCTATCATGACCACACCCCACGTGTGTTGAATTTGTTGGCACAATCTATCACCGCAGGGGTTTGGGGGTCAATCGTCCCGTGTGGAGTGCTTTAGTCCAGGGCGTAGATGGTCAGCCCGCTCAACAGCTTGGGATAGAAATCGGTGGACTTCTGCGGCAGCACCTCGCTGGCAAACGCGATGTCGCGCACCTGCTCCATGCGCACCGCATTCATCAGGAACGCCACCTGCGCGTTCCCGCTGCGCACCTGCGCCAGCGCCTCGGCCGCCGCGCGGTGGTACGAGACATTCTGCTGGTTGCGGATGGCTTCTGCGGAGATCTTCAGAACGCCTTCCAGCAGGCACTTGTGCAACTGCACCACGTCCAACGACTGCTGGCGCAGGGAAAGGCCTGCGAACAGGTTGGTTCCAATCGCTTTCGGAGAATGCATCAGAAACGCGCGCCCAGCGGTCACCGCCAATAGCGCGGTTCCAACCTGCCCCGCAGTGCGCAGGATTCCGCCCGCGCGTGCCGCGTCAATCTCGCCATCCACTTCTTCCACGTTGAAAAACTGCCGTGCTCCCGCCTGCAGTTGCTCCGGAGAAAAAGACGGCAGGCCAAACACGACCCGATGGGTGGGCAGGATCACCAGCCCCGCGCGGTTCATGTCGACGAACGTCATCATCACCGAGTCATAGGGTTCGGCTAGGGTTGACGCTTCGCCTCCGGCGGCCGCGCGCCGGTCTTGCTCATTGCGATACGCCAGCGCGGTTTCGTAGCGATGGTGTCCGTCGGCAATGATGAGCTTCTGCTCTCGCATCTGTGCCTGGGCCGCGGCGATCACAACCGGATCGGAAATCTTCCACACCTGGTGCAGGACCTCATGTTCGTCGGTCACTTCGATGTCCGGAGCCGCCGCAGAATGGAGCAATGCGTCGGTCTCGCCCGCTCCGTTGTAGAGCATGAAAATCTGTCCGAAATGGCCGCGGGTGGCGCGCAGCAGTTCCATCCGGTCGGCCTTGGGCTTGGCGAGCGTCCGCTCGTGCCGGAATACCACCCCGGCGGAATACTCCTCAAGCCGCCCCAGGCCGATGAATCCCCGGCGCTCGGCCCGGGCTTCACTCCCCGGAACTGTGAATGTCTGCGAATAGCTGTATAGCGACGGCTCCAGATCCTGCCGCAAAACACCCGTCCGACGCCAGTCCCGGAAAGACGCCGCCGCCCGGGTATAGACGTTTTCCCCGTCGCCATCTGCCGGCTGGCGCCTGCCCAGAATGATCCGTACCAGGTTGTAGGGACTGGAGTTAAGGTAGCGTTCCTGCATTTCCGGCGTGATCTTGTCGTAGGGTTGGGTCACGACATGCGAAATCGGAACGCGCTCCGGGGCGTAACGCCAGGCTGGAAATGGTGAAATTTTCGCCATGTGGAAGAAAAATTGTAGCAGGGGTGATCAGGAACCGCCGGCCAGGAAAGAGATGACGTACCCCGATAAACCGGCTTTCGAATAGGCCCGCCCAATCGTTCCGCTAGCGCCCGAAAAAGCGGGAACCACCTTTTCCCGAATTGTGCTAGTATCCGGGTCAGAAGAGGTTTTCGTGGCCCGCCGCGGGTGGGCGCGGGTCATCTCGCCCCGAAATACCGTTTCGACTTGCCTTTTGGCGGTAGGGCTTATGTTGTGCATTAGCGGGTTCGCCGCTCGGGTTGCCTTAGCCGCAGTTCTCCCGGTCGCGTTGTGCAACTCCGTTCCAAGTTTGGCTCAGAATTCGACCGAGGACGTTCACATCCAGCCGCGCGTCCAGCCGCCCGCTCCCAAGGAACCGGAGATTGATCCCGCGCTCAAGACCCACACCAAACCCTTCAAGGTGGATGTGGACATGGTCCTGGTGCCGGTCACGATTACCGACCCCATGAACCGCCTGGTCACTGGCCTGGACCGGGACAACTTCAACCTCTTCGAAGGCAAGGAGCTGCAGGACATCAAGACCTTCTCCAGTGAAGACGCTCCCGTCTCTCTGGGTGTGATTTTCGATATGAGCGGCAGCATGAGCAGCAAGATCGAGCGCGCCCGCGAGGCCGTCATCGAATTCTTCAAGACGGCCAACCCGCAGGATGAGTTCTTCATGGTTGCCTTTGCCGACAAGCCGGAGGAGATTGAGGACTTCACCAGTTCGGTGGAGGAAATCCAGGGCAAGCTGGTTTACACGATTCCCAAGGGCCGCACGGCGCTGCTGGATGCCATTTATCTTGGCGTCAGCAAGATGCGCCAGGCCAAGTATTCCAAGAAGGCTCTGCTGATAATCTCCGACGGCGGCGATAACCACAGCCGCTATACCGAGGGCGAGATCCGGTCCATGGTGAAAGAGGCCGACATCCTCATCTACGCCATCGGGATTTACGATCACTACTTCCCAACCGAGGAAGAGCGGCTCGGCCCCGGCCTGCTCAGCGACATTACGGAACTTACTGGCGGGCGGGCCTTTACCATTGATAACCCGAATGACCTGGCCGATGTTTCCACAAAAATCGGGATCGAGTTGCGCAACCAGTACGTGATTGGGTACCGTCCTAAGCATCCAGCGCGGGATGGCAAATGGCGTAAAATTAAGGTGAAACTTATTCCGCCGAAGGGATTGCCGCCGCTCCGGGTCTTCGCCAAGACGGGTTACTATGCGCCGACGGAATAGCTCCGTTTTTCTCCTGATCCTGTTTTTCCTGACCATTCCGCTCACCGCGAAGGAGCAGACCGCCAGCGGATCACCGCCCATCCAGCCGTCCAGCCAGGCGGCAAGCCCGCCCCCGCCGCCCGCCCAGGCAGGAAGCGGCAGTGCCGCGCAGGCTCCGGCTTCGGAAGACAGCGGCGTTTTCGTTTTCAAGAAGGAAGTCGAGGAGGTGGTGCTCCACGCCACGGTGATCGACGACAAGCAGCGCTTTGTGATGAATCTGGAGAAGGCGGCCTTCACCGTCTACGAGAACGGGCGTCCCCAGACCATTACCTCGTTCCGCCACGAAGATATTCCGGTGGCCATGGGCATCGTGGTTGACAACTCGGGCTCCATGCGTGAGAAGCGGCAAAAGGTCAACGCGGCCGCCTTGAACCTGGTGCGCTCGTCGAATCCCAGTGACGAGGTCTTCATCGTCAATTTCAACGACGAGTACTACCTCGATCAGGACTTCACTTCGAGCATCAGCAAGCTGAAAGAGGGCCTGGAGAAAATCGAGGCCCGCGGAGGCACCGCACTCTTTGACGCCGTGGTCGCATCGGCCGATCATCTCAAGAGCGCCAAGCTCGAAAAGAAGGTGATTTTCGTCGTGACCGATGGTGAAGACAACGCCAGCGCCGAAAACCTTGAGCAGGCCGTCCGGCGCCTCCAGGCGGAAAACGGTCCGACCGTTTATGCCATCGGCATCTTGGGCGACGAAGAGCACCCAAAGCGCGCCAAGCGCGCCCTGTCCGTGATGTCGGAGAGGACCGGCGGGGTAGCTTTCTTCCCCAAGACACTCGATGAAGTGGACTCCATCAGCCGCGACGTGGCCCGCGACATTCGCAACCAGTACACCATCGGTTATAAGCCCTCCACTCCCAAGAACCAGGGCGGCTACCGCATGGTGAAAGTCGACGCCAAGTCGAGCGGCCACGGGAAACTCGTCGTCCGCACCAGGAGCGGGTACTACGCCGGAGGCGAGTCAGCCTCGGGAGCGCAGTAGGCCGGTGATATCCTTTACGCCGATGAAATATTCGTTCTCCGCGATTTCCGACGCCCAGGTCCCGCGCGCCCGAGTTGCGTTCCTGCAACACGTCATCGACACCTACGCCAGCGAAACCAACAAAGTGATTTCTGTCTGGGCAGGCTTCTCCGACGCCGACCTGGGCCATCGCCCTCATCCACGTTCCAGTTCGGTTGCCGAGATACTGAAGCACCAGTTGCTCTCCGAGCGCCGCTTCTTTGCCGAATTTCTGGACGCACCGGAACCCGCTCCCGAGCAAGTCCTGCCGCAGCGGCTTTCCGTAGAGGACTTCCGGCAGCGGATGCGGGAGCTTGCCCTCGCCCGGCTCGGATTCCTGGCGGAACGCGATGAAGAATGGTGGCGGACGATCGTTCCTTTCTTTGATACCCGGCGCGAGCGAATCTGGATTTTCTGGCGGCGCGTTCTGCACACCGCCCACCACCGTACGCAATTGACGGTATATCTGCGGCTCCTGGATAGGCCAGTGCCCTCTACCTATGGCCCCACTGCCGATGTCAGCTGGCAAGGCGCGGACCCTACGACGACGGTCGAAGCGGCGGGCCGGAAAAATAAACCGGAATCTGCCTCGAAGTAGCACCTGCCGGGGTTGCTCCTTGCGAAGATCAGATTTCAAATTACCAAATTGCAAAATTACCAAATTACAAATTCTGTGCATTGACGCTCCGCCTGCCTCTTCCTTACTCTGTAGGGTGCCCATAACGAACTCGAGCTCACCCCTGCGAGTCAGCGACGACATCACCAAGCTTGTCGGCCAGACCCCGATGCTGCAACTGAAGAAGCTGGTTCCCCCAGGATCCGCCGACATTTTCGTCAAGTTGGAATACCTCAACCCCGGCGGCAGCGTAAAGGACCGAGCCGCCATCGGGCTGATCGCCCGCGCCGAGTGCGAGGGCAAACTGAAGCCCGGGGGCACCATCATCGAAGCCACTGCCGGAAACACCGGCATCGGCTTGGCCCTGATCGGCGTCAATCGTGGATACAAGGTTCGGATGTTCGTGCCGGAAAAGTTCTCGGAAGAAAAAGTCATGATCATGCGGGCCCTCGGCGCCGAGGTGATCCGCACTCCGGAGGCCGAGGGCATGCAAGGCGCCATCCGGCGCGCCAATGAACTGCTCGCCACCGACCCTTCCGCCTTCATGGCTGCCCAGTTCGAGAACCCCGCCAATCCCGACATCCACTACGAAACCACCGCCCGCGAAATCTTCGAACAGATGGAGGGCCGCATCGACGCGGTCACCGTGGGCTGCGGTACCGCCGGCACCTTCACCGGAATTGCCCGCTTCCTGAAAGAGCGCCTCCCGCACGTGCACACCGTGGCGGTAGAAACCGAAGGCTCGGTGCTCGGCGGAGGCAAGCCCGGCCCGCATAAAGTGGAAGGCATCGGCAGCAGCTTCATACCGAAAAACTTCGACGCCTCCGTCTGCGACGAAGTCATGATGGTGACCGATGTCCAGGCTTTCGGCATGGTCAAAGAGCTCGCTGCCCGCGAAGGCGTGTTGGGAGGCTCGAGTTCCGGCGCGAATGTGTATGCTGCCCTGGAGATCGCAAAGCGCCTCGGGGCAGGGAAGCGCGTAGTAACGCTTATTCCCGACTCGGCGGAGCGCTATTTGTCGAAGAAGATATTTGAAGGCGGGATATAGAGACGCTGTTCGTCGTTCGCTGTTCGCGCGAAAAGCGAATAGCGAACAGCGACAAGCGGACCCAGGAGAAATCTTTGATTCCCAACCCATTCGGCTTCGCAACCAAGGCCATCCACACCGGCCAGGAGCCTGACTCCGCCACCGGCGCAGTTTCCGTCCCGATCTACGCGACCTCGACCTACGTGCAGGAAGAGATCGGGAAGCACAAAGGCTACGAGTACGCGCGCGTGTCGAATCCGACGCGCGACCGGCTGGAGACCAACCTGACTGCGCTCGAAGGCGGTATCGCCGCGAAAGTGTTTGCCAGCGGCATGGCAGCGATCAACGCCATCGCCACGATGCTCAAAGCCGGTGACCACGTCGTCGCCGGACACAATCTCTACGGCGGGACGCCGCGTCTGTTCAATCAGGTTCTGGCCAACTTCGGCCTGACCTTTACCTATGTGGATACTTCGGACGACAAGAATGTCGAGCGCGCCCTCCAGAAGAACACGCGAATGGTGTTCCTCGAAACGCCTACGAATCCGCTGATGGAGCTCTGTGACCTCCGCGCGATCAGCGAACTGTGCCACCGGCACGGCGTCGAAGTTGTCGTGGACAACACCTTCATGTCGCCCTACTTCCAGCGCCCGATCGAGTTCGGCGCCGACATGGTCGTCCACTCGACTACAAAATTCTTGAACGGACACAGCGACGGTCTCGGCGGAGTCGTCGTCTGCACCAAGCCCGAACACGCCGAGAAACTCGCTTTTCTGCAGAAGGCCGCCGGAGCGATCCTCTCGCCTTTCGAGTGCTGGCTGATCCTGCGCGGCGTCAAGACTCTGGCGGTTCGCATGTTGCAGCACGACTGCAACGGCCGCAAAGTCGCAGAGTTCCTCTCGAAACATAAGAAGGTAGAGAAAGTCTTTTATCCCGGATTGCCCAGCCATCCGCAGCACAAACTAGCCAAGCGCCAGATGTCCGGCTTTGGATCCATGATCGCCTTCGAGACCGGTTCCCTGTCGAATGCCAACAGGATGCTGCGGCGAGTGCGCGTCTGTTCGCTAGCCGAGTCTTTGGGCGGAGTGGAGACTTTGATTTCCCACCCCGCCACCATGACGCACGCCGCCGTCGGCGAAGAAGGCCGGCGCAAGATCGGCATCACCGACGGTCTGGTGCGCATCTCGGTCGGCATCGAGGACGTGGACGATATCCTCGCCGACCTCGATCAGGCGCTCGCGGAAATCTGAAGAATGCACTGACTACCGACGACTGACTACCGACTACCGATGTCTCGCGAATGGAACGCCGCGGCATACCACCGCCTGTCGGCGCCGCAGTTCGAGTGGGGTCAGCGCGTGCTCGGCGAACTACACCTGCGCGGAGACGAGTGCATCCTCGACGCCGGCTGCGGCACCGGCAAACTCACCCGGCTCCTCTTGCAGAATCTCCCGCGCGGACGCGTCGTCGGCCTCGACCTTTCCCGCAACATGGTGCTGCACGCGCGGCAGAATCTTCGCCCGGATTTCGGCGATCGGGTGGAGTTCGTCGCCGCGGACCTCGTCTCCTTGCCATTTCGCAACTGTTTCGACGGCGTCTTCAGCACCGCGGCATTTCACTGGGTCCTCGACCATGACGCGCTCTTCCGCAATCTCCTTGAAGCGCTGCGGCCCGGCGGCTGGCTGCACGCACAGTGCGGAGGAGGTCCCAACCTCGAACGCCTGCGCCGGCGCGTGCGCGTTCTCTCCCAGACGCAGGAGTTCTCCCGCTGGCTCGGCCAGTTTCCCGAACCCTGGTTTTACTCCGACGCCGACGGCGCTCAATCGTTTCTTCGTTCGGCGGGATTCACGGATGTCAAGACCGGCCTCGAGCCGGCCGCGTTCGCTGTCGCCAGCGCTGAGGAATTTCAGGACTATCTCCGGACCTTCGTATTACACCGTCATCTCGAACTTCTGCCGGACGAGGAGTTACGGGAAAAGTTTGTGCAGGAGCTTGCTGCCGCCTCTTCCCACGACGATCCGCCGTGGACCCTCGATTACTGGCGCCTGAATCTGCGTGCCCGCAAACCATACTGAATCCTTCACCGCGACAAGTAAAACGCAGCGAAAGGCGCCGATTCTCTCGTTACCTTCTCAGTTTCTGTGACGAAATCCAGCGTAGAGACGCAGCTTGCTGCGTCTGCTCTTGATTTCATCCGGGCTTCCGGCGGCGGGCAGGAGTGCCCGCCCGACACACCCGTCCTTAGCGCACCGACTCGCCAATCCACTCCAAGTAAGCCGCGCTCCCGTCTTCAATCCCAATTTCAATGCACTCTGGGACCTCGTACGAATGCAGTTCGCCGAGCGCTACTCGCAGCCGCTCGAACGCCGTCGTCGTCGTCTTGATGACAAGCAGCGATTCCTCCGCCGTCTCGATGTTGCCCTGCCAGCGGTACACCGAGGCGATCTGCGGAACGATGTTGACGCAGGCGGCCAGTTGGCGCTCGACGAGCGCGTTCGCGATGCTCAGGGCCTCCTGTTGCGACCCACAAGTGGTGAGAACAAGCTTCTTATCGGTCATATAGAATCAGGCGTTAGGCTTTAGGCGCTAGGATTGTACATGTGGCGCTCAAACTAAGCCCTCACCCATACGCATGGAGCTAGAGCCTAACGCCCAGAGCCTAACGCCCAAAGCCTGATCTGAGCAATGACGACGCAAATCAAATTCGGCACATCGGGATGGCGCACCGTCATGGCCGAGGAGTTTACCTTCGCCAATGTGCGCCGGGCCCTGCACGGCATCGCGCGCTACGTGGTCTCACGGAGGCCGGAAGGGGCCAAAGTCATCGTTGGCCGCGACCCCCGCTTTCTCGGCGAAACCTTCTGCGCCATGGCCGCCGAAATCTTGGCCAGTTATGGCATCACGCCGCTGGTGATCGCGGAACCCGCGCCCACGCCGGCGATTTCCTACGCTGTCATTCAGTCGGAAGCCGACGGCGCCATTAACTTCACCGCCTCGCACAATCCACCCGAGTATAACGGCATCAAATTCTCCACTCCCGACGGTGCGCCAGCGCTGCCGGAAGCGACCAAGGCGATCGAATCCGAAATCGCCGCCTACGATGCGGACCCCCAGTCCCAGCCTGCCGGGAAAGCGGAGAGACAGTCCATCGACCCACGCCGCATGTACCTCGCGCGCCTCCTTGAAATCGTGGATCTCGCCATCATCAGTAAGGCCGGCGTCAAAGTCGCCTTTGATCCCATGTGGGGCGCGGCACGGGGGTATTCCGATGCGCTCCTGCGAGAGGCGGGCGTGACGGTAGCCACCGTCCACGACCACCGCGACGTCCTTTTCGGAGGTCATGCCCCTGAACCCGACGACCACCTGCTCGACGATCTTCGCCACACCATGCGCAAAACGGGTGCCCGCATCGGCATCGCCACCGATGGCGACGCCGACCGCTTCGGCATTGTCGATGCCGACGGCACTTTCCTGCAGGCCAATTACATCATCGCGCTGCTCTTCGATTATCTGGTCGACACCCGCGGCTGGAAGAACGGCGTCGGCAAATCCGTTGCCACCACCAATCTCATCAACGCCCTGGCGGAAAAACACCACATCGAACTCCACGAGACCCCCGTCGGCTTCAAGTACGTCGGCGAACTCATCAAGCAGGACAAGATTCTCATCGGCGGCGAAGAGAGCGCCGGCCTTTCCATCCGCCATCACGTCCCGGAAAAGGACGGCGTGCTCGCCGGACTGCTCTGCTGCGAGATGGTGGCCCGCCGCGGCGCCTCACTCGGAAAGCAACTGAGCGAACTATTTGCCGAAGTTGGTTCCTACTACCCTCTGCGCGAGAACTTCCGCTTGACGCCGGAAGTAAAAGAGAAGTTTACTGATAAGTTACGCCGCGATCCGGCCGAATTTCATGGCAGCAAAGTTGCGAGGGTAGTGCGCGCCGACGGCCTCAAACTCGTCCTCGCCGACGGATCGTGGGTCTGCTACCGGTTCTCGGGCACGGAACCGGTGGTGCGTGTGTACACCGAAGCGCGCAGCCGGGAAGGGCTGGCGAAATTGAGCACGGCGGCCAAAGCATGGATCTTCGA
>Ga0187804_10000197_pt1 | contig 13828 bp, 23 predicted proteins | sample NC_wetland_sal_i_3_FD_132961 | JGI IMG/M metagenome (GOLD analysis project Ga0187804, IMG submission 132961) | Wetland sediment microbial communities from Neuse River Estuary, North Carolina, USA - Control_4 | ecosystem: Environmental > Aquatic > Freshwater > Wetlands > Sediment | place: USA...
ACGTCGTTCCGGATCCCCGAACGCTTGAGTACTTCGTCGATGGTGAACGGGGAAGTGTTCCTCGTCGCCGGCGCCGGATCGGAACGGCTTTTTTCGGCTTTCTGAACGAGGTCAAATAGGGACTCGATCAGCCGGCCGGTGTAGCTTCCTGGCTTGACCGCGGGCATGCCCTAATTGTGCGACAGAGAACGTCGTTCCGTCGCCGAATTTTCCCCGTACCAACTTTGCCCTTGACGGTGGTGGTCACGAAGATGGATACTTCGCCTCATGGCCAGCAAAGTCATCGCCACGATCGAAGTTTTCCAGTGCCAGATCTGCGATCACAAGTGGGTTCCGCTCTACGCAGATAGAATTCCGCGGCGGTGCCCGAACCAAGCCTGTCGATCGCGCCGCTGGGACCGGACGAAGTACCCGAACGCGCCGCCGCCGCCTGGTGGAAAGCCGCCGCGTCCGATAACAGGTAAACCGTTGCACCTGCCGGAACTCCCCGAACGCCGCCCACCGGTGCATGCAACCACAAGTTCTGACGGAGGCCCCCGCCGTGCTTCCGCTGCTTAATCGACCGTTGGCCTTCCCCATCGGAGGGCTAGATGCAGAGCGCGATCGCGGAGAGAATTCTTCGCCGGCTGGAGCAGGCCGAGACGCGCGAGCCGGATCCGCATCTCCAGGACGATTACCGGATCGCCTGGATCACCGTTCTCCGTGCCTCACGGGGCGAGAGCAGCCCGCACGTGAGTGCCAGCTACGCGGTTCTCGGGTTGCATCCCGACAAAGTTTGGCCGGCGATCGTCGCCCGCAGGAAGGTCCTGCTCGGCGCCGAGTACCAGGCATTTTGGGAGAGTCCACCGAGCCTGGCTCTCCCTCCACGCAAGCCGGCCGTCCGAGAGCAGAGGGGGCAGCAACGCTCTCGGATGGTCGGACTCGCACGCGCGGCCTGAGAGGAGAGCAAACGTAAAAACGGCGCGGGACATGACCCCACGCCGCTCGTACAGCTTATCGATCGGTCATCGATGCAACGATCCTACCCCAATTCGGCGCCCTCCCCAAAGGAAAATTCTCTCCCTGCGCGGATCACCGAGATCATGGTTCGCGTGCACCTGATCTCCCCCGCGTTGGCCGCTTACCACGTCACCAAGATGAATCAGAACGATCTCGCTGAGCGATTCGAGATCTACGTCCGCATGGGGGTGTGCCGTGCCTGAGCACTTCACTCGGAACACAGTGTCGGCTTCTTTCTGGTGCCGGAAGTGCGATCGCGTAACGCAGCACCGGATCGACGATCGGCGGAAAGGGCCGTGCCTGGAGTGCATCGCCAGGCTGGAGACCCGCAAGCGGACGGCCGTCCACATCATCGGCTTTGGAGCAATCTGCTGGTGCGGAAAAGATCACGAAGCACCGCAGCAAATGGAAATGGAGTTGAGTGTCGCGAGCCCAAAACCCAGAGCGGGCGCCGTGTCTTCTACCCGGTTGTTCACGTCCCGCGACGATGACGGCATGCCCGCGGCACTCAACCCCGTTTCCAGGGAAGGAATCCCCTGGCGGGAGCTGGGCGGAGAGTACGACGGCTGAGTCGGCTTGTGTAAGTCGCTAAGTGAACAGATCGGCCGCACGGGCTCCGCCACCTAACCCATGCCCGATTCGGAGATAGAAGCAACCGGGACCAAAAGCCGGCGCGGTTTTTGCGCCGGCAGGAAGGTTTTGACTTCTTTACTTGATACCAGTTCATAACTCGATAGAAATTCCGCAACCCTCTGATTTTCAACGGGGTTCTCCTCAGCAAACGTTTCTGGGGAAGGAATTCCGATTGCTCGATCGCTACGAGCTGCAGGAGGAGCTGATAGCTGCTGTGAAAACGACTCCCGATTGGTCGCATCTGGTTCCGCGTCTCGCCAACTGTCACCGCACGTTCCGGCACTGGCGCTGCGAAAACAATCACGATTGGGCGGAAGCTGAGAATTCCTGCTCTCTCCGCATCTGCCCGCACTGTTCACATCGGCGGTCCCTGATCCTGCAGGGAAGAATGGAAAAAGCTGTGGTCGGTCGGACTGGGCTCCGCTACGCCGTCCTGGCTGAGGCGAATACAGCGGATCTAAAAGCTGGCATCGCATCGCTTTTCCGCAGTTGGACGCGGCTCCGCCAATCAGTGAGCTGGAAACGTAAGGTGAAAGGCTGTGTGCTCGCTCTCGAAGTCACGCGCAATCGAGACGACGGCACCTGGCACCCGCATTTGAACCTGCTGATCGAGGGCGATTACTTTCCTTTCGAGGAACTCAATCAGCTCTGGGTGAAGGCCACGAAGGGCAAGGGTCACACATCTTTCATTCGTGCTGCGGATGCTGGCACGGTGCGGGAACTGATCAAGTACGTGACGAAACTTTCAGATTTCGTCGATGATCCCCCGGCTTTGAGTGAGTTTCTAACTGCCATTGCCGATCTGCGGCTCCTGCGAACTTACGGCAGTTTCTTTGGGCTAACAGTTGAGGACGAGGAGAATCCCGGTGTGTGCTGTCCCGATTGCCTGAAAAACGGATTGACGGCCGTCTCGGTGGTTCAACTCGGCTACGTGCCAGCGTACCAGATCTCGCTCGATTTCGATGGTGTTCTCCGTGTCAAACGATGGCCAGGAGTGGTCGAGGCGATACTGCCGAAGGCGACTGATTACGTTTTGCGTCCTCTACGTCGGCCGCGTTCCAAGTTGCTGAATGCGCTCGATCGTCTCTTGCGACCCTCAAAACAGGCGGTGACCGCCGCGCGGCAAAAATCGTGGGATGACTATCTCGCCTCGGGAAGGGAAATGTGATCTGCGTTTGTCATCGCTGCGGAAAGGATATCTCGCCCACGGCCTGCCCGCACTGCCATGGGCTCTGTGAACACTTTTCCTGTGCCCGTTGCGGAGGTCACTACTGTCACCAATGCCTTCCTGACCATGTTCGGGAGAACTGGTGCAAAAAGTTTTGCGGCAACCAGCCGCCAGGAGCAGCACTATGAGCACAGCCCCAATTAGTTCAACCCCCACCAACCGCCGGCGCGAGATGCACGATGTCGAGGCGCCGGCCATGTTTCAATTCACCACTCGCCAGCCAACCCTCGGCGGAACTCTGATCGATATCTCGATCGTCACGGTGAAGGGCAAGGAGACGACGCAGTACATGATCGAGGATGAGGAGGGGCACCGTTTCACGTTTCTGGCCACGTGGGATCTGCTCCGAAAGATCCGGCCGGCTCACGTTGGGCACTTCATGTGGATCAGTTACGAGGGCGAGGATTCATCGGTCGAGACGCAGGGATCTCCGCTGAAAAAGTTCCGGGTCCAGGTGAGCCGGGAAAAAGAACCGCTCTAGGGTTGCCTTCCGTGGTTCCTTTGGGCGCCGATCGCGGATCGGCGATCGTGTACTCTTTAGCCGTGCACGGCTAACCTCGGGGGAAACCATGAAGAGTCGCGAAATTCAACCTTGCATTCGTTGCGGCCGCGGGCTGAAAGCGCCGGGCGGAATCACCATCACCGGCGATCGCGCGATCGCGGTTTATCAGGAAGTGGTGAGCGTGGGGATCCGCCCGCGGTTGCGATCGAAAAAACGCCGCAACGTCTTCTGCGTTCCCTGTGGAGTTTCGATCGCGCTGGGTCCGCCGCCGCAGAGCGGCGCCTTCGCTTTTGAGATCTACGAAATGCTGAAAGACATCGTGGGTCAAAACCCATCGCTGATCGAAGCCGCTTACGATCACCTGCTCAACCCGAACGCGCAGACCCGTCTCATGCCGGGCTCGATTCCAGATAAAACCTTGGAAGCACCCGTGCTGAGAGCGCCCGCAATACAAGAGGCGAGTTAGGGGGTGCTGCGGGGTCACCGAGCGTCTCCGCGTGCATCCTGTGGCGTTCTAGAGGCCCTGGCGATGCCTTTTTTCAGGCGAGCCGTTCCAACACGATCACTTTTGCTCTGGCCCGCTGCGCCGGGATCGGAACCAGGACAGTTGGCTGCACTCGATCGATGATCGCGCACGTGAGCACGTCCGAGAGATAGGCCTCTAGAGATTGACCAGGCCCGCGCCGGCGATCTCCGATCCGCGAGGCTGCGTGCATCTCCCGCGCGATCGGAACCAAGTGAGAATTCAGTTTGACGCAAAAACGGACGTTCGGCATGGCTGGAGACTCCGGAAAAAGAGAGTTAGGTTTTCCAATCGGGCGGAACATCCGACGCCGCAACGATCAGGCGAACCGGTGTCCCCTTGTAGTCGAGCTGCAGAGCAAAAAACCGGGAGAGTTTGCTTGCTTCTTGTGTCGCGACTGCCAGGGCGATCTCTTTGCTCTGCACCTTAAGACTCTTCATCAGAAATTCGAGCATCGTGTCGGTGCCGCTCACTTCCAATCCTCCATGAACTCTCTGAACTGTGCCGGCGACTGAAAGATCGGCACGCCGGAGGTGTAAGCGGACCAGGGGCAGTAAACGATGTAATAGCGGCCGCAGTTGAAAGCGAAGATCACGCGGCCGCTCCAGGTCCACCAGGTAGCAGAATACGCAACAGCTCCGCCTTTTGCCCGTCATCCTTCGCCAGGAACAAGATCGCCAGCTCGTGCCGATGGCCCTTTTCCGCTTGCTCATCATGGAACCGGTTGAACTTTATTCCGAGGCCGTTGACGTGCCGCTGCGACTGGTGGAGCGTGACCCAGGCGCCGCCGGCACCGAAGGCCAGCGTCACCAGGAAGATCCCGAGCTGAACGAATTCAGTCATGCGGGCGGGTCCGGCGGGTTCATCACCGGACAATTCTTTTTCAGAGGACAACTTACTTTCTCGTCTAACAGAGAGAGTAAGGCGTCGATTCTGCGTATCTCTTCTTTCAGCTTTTCTACATCGGCCTCGTGCGCGAACATCAATACCTGTAAGCGGTTGCGGATTAGATGCACCGTCGAATCGCCGGGCGACATTCATCACCAGTTAGGAACATAGGCCACTTTTGCAACGTCCATCCCTACCGTGCCAGCTACCCCCTCATTGTCGTTGAGGAAGATGACTAAGAGAAGAGTGGACGTTGGCGGTAAATTCGTCGTAATTGTCGCGACCAGCGCATTATCGATGTAAAACGTCGCCGAGCCGGACGTGTAACTTATCTCAAATTTGTGAGACGCCGCGGTGTCAACCGAGACGCCCGTATCGACGACAGTTTGATTCGCGGTAGCCGTGCCCGAAGTGGCGACCCAGTGTGTATCCGTTCCCGCAGCATAGCGAAATGCAATGTAGGCTTCGTTTGGAGTGTTCGTGTGATACATCGTTGTGCCACTTACACTGGCTCCAGATACCACAGTATGAACCCCGATCCAATATCTTACGTTGGTGCTCTCCTCAACCTTGACTCTAGCCCGCAAACTGCTAAAGACTCCCAAGGATCCCAGCGTATAGGTGCCGTTGTATGTGCCATTCGGACTCAGCTCGATGCCTTGCGAGTTCGTGGTACTTGTACTTGTGCAGTGTCGAGTCACGGGCTCTGTGGCTGTTGAAGTTATTGAACTGCACGTGCTTCCTGTTTCGCCTCCGGTGTTAGTCATTCCATTGGTGACAAAGCCGCCACTTATTAGTGGCAGCCAAGATATGAAAGGATTATATTCCAAGGTTCGCGCTGCATTGGTGGGGGAACTGAATGTGATCTTGGAGTTACTATTACTCCACGTCGCTATATAAGCATCTTGGCTCGAACCAAGGGCTGTAGTATCTACCGGGTTCGGACCAAGTAAGTTAGCTGCGATCGTGCCCGTGCCTGTCGCGTCCAGAGTCGAACCGTTGCCAACGTGCAGAGCCTGGCCGGCATTGGTGCTCGCGGTGATCCCGCTGAAAGGTGCCGCGCTGGCCGTCCCCGCCGTCGTGGCGGATCCCGCGGATCCCGCTGTCGTGGCCGTGATCGTGCCCGTGCCCGTCGCGTCGAGAGTCGAGCCATTGCCAACGTGCAACGCCTGGCCGGTGTTAGTATCCGCAGTGATCCCACCAAAAGGCGCCGCGCTGGCCGTCCCTGCAGTCGTGGCGGATCCCGCCGATGTCGCCGTGATCGAGCCCGTGCCGGTCGCGTCGAGAGTCGAACCATTGCCAACGTGCAAGGCCTGGCCGGCATTCGTACCCGCGGCGATACCGCTGAAAGGCGCTGCGGTTGCCGTGATCGTGCCCGTGCCCGTCGCGTCGAGAGTCGAGCCGTTGCCGATGTGTAGAGCCTTGCCGGCATTCGTGCCTGCGCTAATCCCGCTGAAAGGCGCCGCGGTTGCCGTGATCGTGCCCGTGCCGGTCGCGTCGAGAGTCGAGCCGTTGCCGATATGCAAGGCCTGGCCGGCATTGGTGCCACTGTGCACCAGGTTGAAGCTCGGTCCGGCCGCGGCTGAAATTGCGTCATTGTAATAAACGTGCCCGGTTGAGTCCGTGCATAGATAGGCTCGCCACAGACCAGTTAGAGGATTGTAGGTCTTCGCGTTTCCGAGGACATCACTCCCTGCAGGACAGGGTAACTCAAAGACGCGCTGCACGGAACGAGTTTGAGCGAACGATAAAGCGCACAGCAGAACCGGAAGGACCAGCAGCTTTTTCATGGACGTTTTTCCCCTGTTTGTTGTATAGCTTCGCGAGTTCCGATCGCGCGATCGAGGAGGCCTGCATCTCGCGCCGGCAGCTCGACCAGGCTAACGCGAAAACCGCATGGACAGGCCCTATGGTGAAGACCGGTCCATGCGATCGCGCGATTTTCTCAGAGTTATGAGAAAATCAGTTGCCGCCTGACGGATGTATCGCAGTCACCCCAGAGGGACCCGCCGTTGCGCTGACGACAGGAGCAGGCACGGGCGGGGAAGTCGTATGTCCCTGAAAAATTCCCGCCGCGTTGAACGTTGCGACCACTCCGTCGATCACATCGGAAGCGAGTTGACTGGCTGCAGCGATCGCCGGCGCCTGTCCTGGCAGGACCGAGCTTGCAACGCCGGTCGCCAGGCCGAGCGCATCCATCGCCATTTGTTTCTTAGTTGCTCCGCTGGCATCGGCGTGCACTTTTTCGATGCCTGCCACGATCAGTGGAGTGACTTGGAAAAGACTCATCAGCATTTTGATCCAGTTCACAGTTTGTTCTCCTTTACCTCAAGGTTGAACTTCGATTGTCGTTGGCGTAGCCGCGCGAAAATACAACGTGCCTTTGAAGTTAGCCCACTGTAACTGACCGCCACCGTTGACTAGCTTGGTGCCGTTCGGCACGGCGCCAGACAGGCAGTTATTGAGCCGGTTGGGATCCTCATCAAAATAGACATCGACGGCTGATTGATTGATGAAGGTCACCGTGGTGCCCGGACTGCGGCGCACGACCGCCACATTGTCATTGGGGACTGGTAGCTTCATGCTGCACCTGCCGTGGTGTTCGCGGCGCTGCCCGGATCTGGCAGGACGAAGCCAAGCCCCACCAGCGCGGCGCCGATCAGCAGACCGTGTTTGATTTTGAGAATACCTGTTCCGGCCGTGACGACAGCGGCCAGGCCTCCGAGAAACACGATCGTTCGTAAGTTCATTAGTAGAGCACCTGTACCCTTCCCAGTCCGAGAAAGCCGGCGTGAGACGGAATCGGACCGAATGTGCTAACTCCGTGCTGGCCCTGCAGAATCAGATTCACCGTTGCATAAGCGTTTGCCGCTCCGGTATCGATATAATCATGGCCAACCGTACAAGGTCCATTGCATGTGCCGGGACGTTTCGTAAGTGGAGCAAGCACGGCCGTCGTCTTGTCGTAAGGCCAGTCCCATCGGCCTTGTAACATCGGCTGCACGAGCTGATAGTAATCCGCGATTGCCTGTTGGACTAGATTGTCGGCCGTCGAGAGATCCGTGATGTCGCCGTGAACCGCAGCCTGCACGATCAGCACGTAACGCTGGATGACTAGAGGGACGGCATCATTCAGCTCTGCCGCTTCTTTTGCGACCATCTCCGCGTGATGCTTGCCGATGAAGCCGATCACCAGGCCAACGGCCGCGGCCGCAATTCCGATCAGTGGAATCGCAGTTGCAGCTAGAGTGCCGGCCGCGAATGCGCCGCCTGGCGCGGTTGCCCCAATTGCAGAGGCGACCCCGAGAGTCGCGCCGGCGCCCGTGCTGGTGAGACTGAGAGCTGTGCCGGCCGTTTGCACGTTCCCCAGGCTGTAGCCCACCGGCGCCGGCTGATTGTCGATCGTGACATAGCCCGGCTGTCCCGGACCAGGAGGCCACTGCTCACCAGTTCCGGTGACCGATGCCGTTGCCCCCGAGATCGATGAGATAGCCCCCTGCAATAACTGAGGGTTAGTCAGGACCAGATACACGAGCACGATGAGAGCTAACCAGCCCATTTAGGCCTGCACCTTAGCGGTTGGACCGCGGACTCCTCCGTCACCCACCGGCCCGCTGCCGCTGCGAACATAGGCGATCCCAGCGGAAGGGGACCATGCGAGCGTCACACCTTGCCGCAATGTGAATTTTGGAGGTTCCTTTTCCGGAGGCCCGACCAGCTCTGGCACGATCGGCGCCGGTGGTTTGAAAACCGGAGGCCCTACCAGTTCCGGCACGATCGGCGCCAGAGTCACCGGTCTAGGAACCGGGAGAACATTGGCCAGCAGATTTTGATTGACGGGCGCCGGCAGATCGTTCGCCGGCACCATCGCGTGAACATCAACAGGAGCGGGCGCCGGCACGGGCGTTGCGGCCGCGGCCGCGGCCGTGGCTTTTGCCTTGCTCCAACCGAGCCCCGCAATTGCGATCGCAAGCAGCCAAGGGATCATAAAGCCCCCACGTAATCGCCAAGAGTCGATCCTGGATCGACGCCAAGGAACCCAGTGACGTTCCGGATCCAGTCGCCCGCATCGCCGGCGTAGAGCGAGCCGATCTGCTCCCACGTCATCGCCGGATCGTACACGCGCGAGACGCCGGCCGCGGCATCGTAGAACTTGTGATAGAGCGCCTGGAAGCCCCCGGCCGCGGTCGCAAAGTGAATGATGTGACTCCCATCGTGGAACTCTGCCGGCCCGGCCGTTGCCTGTCCGGCTTCGTCACCAGGGGAGAGATCGCCGGGATTATTCAGATCGAAAGGCGCATGGCCTGGCCCATCGTTGAAACCTTCCGCCATGGCAACCGCGCGGCACACATCCCAGACGCGATCGCCCGCTGGCCAGCTCGCCGGATCTTGCGTGATAGCAGGCGTCAAAAAATTCTCCGTCGCACTCGCGTTTTTGCTCAGAAGGAAAACGGCGCCCGCGAGCGCGAGCAGTCCGGCGCCGGCCCCGGCAAACTTCGCCATCACGTCACCCGCGCCGCGAGAGTTCGCGTCACACCGGCGCCGCCTGAAAAAACAAAGACGATCAGCAGCACGATCACCGCGAGAGCCCACAGACTGCTAGATGAACCGGGGACCAGGGAAGAGATTCCAGACGTCAGGAGATCGCTGCCTCCGGTCGCGATCGGCGCGGATCCGCCTGTCGCCCCGATGTAATCGTAATTGCCAAAGAGCTGCGAACTGGTCCAGGCGTCGAGGATCCACTGCACCGCGCTGGCCACCACATCGGAACCGTCGCCGGTATAGGTGAAAGTCACAGTGAGCCCGAAAGAGAAGCCGGACGCCTGCTTTACGCTGACGTTCGCCATGTTCGAGAGATACTGCAGCGGACCGATCAGGCCGGATAGATCAGAGGAAAATGCGGAATCGAGGATCGAGCCTGCGCTGGGAGAAAATGAGAAAGTGTAAACGGCGCCGGGTTGCAAAAAAGTTCCGAGATCCAGCGCCGCTGTTGCCATTGTCGATTCACTTTCTTACTTCGCCCGCAGGAAGAACCAAGCCGCCAGCGCCAGCAGCAACAGTGGCAACAGACTCCCGCTCGTGCCAGCAAGCTGCGCTGTGGTGTAGGGCAAACCGGTTGCCGGGTTGATGAGCCGCGTTCCTGCCGCTGGCGGATTGATCGCTCGAAAAACATTTGTGAAAGCCGTTCCGACCGCGGTGAGCCCCGAGAGCAAGCCGCCGCTGCCGGAAGGCGGAGAGGCCGCGGGAAGAGGGCCGATCGGACTGGCCGTCGTTCCCGCGGTTGGAGTGTCAAAGGCGGTCGGATCCATCGTGAGAATATCGCTCACCGAATAGCCCGCTGCCTGCAGATCGGCCGGCGTCATGCCAGTGCCGGCGACCGTTCCGTCTGAATTCAGCATGAGGTCACCAGCTTTTTTTAGCTGTAGATCGCGCCCGCGTGAGCGTGCACGATCTGTTCTTGAAAAACCAGACCAAAAGCGTTGTTTACCCCGGCAACGTCCGCCGTCAGCTCAAACGTGACACCGGCGTCGATCACTGAGGGAACCTGCGCCTGGAAAGCGGAATCCGGGTTGCCCGATTCGATGAAATCGAGGCAGAGGTAGCCCTGGATCGGTTCGCGTTTCCAGTCCTCCGACTGATTCATCTTGTAAGCCCGCACGTCCACCACCGGCCGGATCACTTTCGATCCGCCGCCGCTGGTGAGCCCGACCGCCGTGACGTTGTTATCGTTCAGCGTGTCGAAGGCGGATCCGTTCGCCGTGGTTCCAGTTTTCAGGAACACGCGCGAAGTGCGAACCCGCTGCAGCGTCGCGATCGCCACGGGAGAGCCCGCGGATTGCAGCACCGTGCCGATCGGCCGCGTGTTGCGAACGATGACACCGGGCAAAACGTGATTCTTGATTGCGCCCATCTGAAGCGGGAGCGAGTACACATCGAGCAGAGGAGTTCCGCCGCCGCCGCCGAGCTGCGACCAGGCAACCGTCGATCCGCCGGCACCGACTCCCAGAAAACCCGTCGTACCGTTCGCCTGGTGCCCGAATTTGAAAGAGAGATTGAGCGAGTCGCCCCACTCTTCCTTGCGCACCAGGTAACCGGCAATCATTTCCGGTGGCGCGTTGTAGGGATGGAAGGGGAGATCCCAGCCGATCTCGAAATCGTAATTGCCCTGCACCTTGTTCGCGTAACCGGTCGCACCGGTCGCCGGCCAGGGCGTTCCTGGAATCGGGACCTGAACGCCGTTGATGCGGAAAAAACCGGCGCGATGCTTGAACAGATGGGGCAAGGTCCATGCGGTCGGGAGATCGATGTCCCACGGCGTCAGGTTCCCACCTTGCCGGCTGTTATTGCCGCTGAAAACGATCTCCTGGATCATGTTCAGCAGGCCTTCCGGGTTGACGCTCGTGAAGTCGGCGCCGCCGATCACGAGCCGGCCCGACAAAACAAAGCGCAGACCGCGGATCGGCAAGGCCAGATCGATTTTGCTGGTGATGGAGGGGGTTGCGCCATCGGTCCAGGGAATCGCGAGCTGAACCGGTTTTACGCCCCAGGGTTTGTACAGGTGAGCAGCATAAGGCCGCGTTGATTGCGACCCGGCGGAGGCAGCACGTGGACTCACAGCAGCAGTTGCCATTGGTTTTTTCCTCCGCCGCTAGATGGAATTGACGACGTTGCCGATCGTGGGGATCTTGCGGAGCAGGATCAGCACGACTACAACGATTGCAGCCATGTAAGCGGCAGTTTTCCACGTCATAGCGGAACCTTTTCGTTTGGGATTTCGGCGGAGGGTAGATCTGGTGCAGTGTCGAGCCTGCCACGCGGGGCGCCAGGCTGTCGCGGTATTTCAGGATTTATTTTCGGGGACTCCTGGCGCCAGCGCCGCGGCCGGCATTGCGGGCACTCTTTTCGCGATCCGCACCAGGAGGCGATCGCGTCTCGTCTCCCAGTCGTTCAAATTTCCCCGCAAGCTTTCGATCGGCAGGAGCACAGCGGACCAGCCAACCGATTCCGTGAGCAGACCGATCGCCTCCGTCATATCGACGGCCGTGTCCAGCGTCATTGGTCCGGAAAGCTTGCCTTGTAACTCGTGCTGCAGATCGATCAGCTCGCGTTGCCACTTCTGATTTTCCCGCGCGATCGCAACCGATTCCGCGAGCTGCGCCGCGATCTCTTGGAGGAAAATATCGAGAGCAGTTGGATCTTTGATTTTTACAGCGCGGATCCGGTCAGCGTCCATCGGGTTTCCTCCCTTTCAGCGGCCGTCCGAGTTTAGCACCTGGATCCCGCTCGTCTCTTCCCAGCGCAGGCAGTGGTAGAGCTGCAAGCGCGGCAGCAGATCCGCGCCGGCCGCGCCGATGTAGGGACGCAGATAATCAACGTCGCCCGGCTCCGTCATTTTGAAAACGTAGAACAGATGCGCTTGCGAGGTCAGCTCACGCGGAACCTGTGCCGGGCGCCGGCTGGTGCAGATCATCGACACCTGCACGTGTCGCCCCTGGTTGACCAGGTAATCGAGGCCTTGGGGCATCCAGCCGGCAGAAGTGAAGCGGTCCACTTCGTCGATCGCATAGATCATGCGGCCGCAGCCGATGACCATCTGGGTGACGGCCGCGAAGTGTCGCGCGAGAGCGGAGACGCGCGGCCGCGCCGGGAGCAAGGAAAACGTCGCGGGCAGGATCGAGGGCTGATAGAGCACGCGGAACGGCGACTCGAGGCGATCTCTGAGAAAAGTTCGCAGCTCACCAGGCTGGTGAAAAACGGCATCGAAGCCGAAGTCCTGGAAAAAGTTGATGGCGGTCCCGCTGGCGCCCCGGCCGTCGAACAGGAGCAGCCGTTTCACCCCTTTGCAAAGATGCCCCATGCGGGTTGACTTTCCGCTTTTTCGCTTCCCGAAGAAGCAGGAGATCCCCCAGAGGCCTCCGTCGCTGTACTCGCCGGCGCTGTCGTGCTCGCGGGCGTCGCGGCTTTTCCGCCTTTGACCTTGGGGTTTTTCCAATCCGTCGTGATTAGGCGCGGGGCGCAGATCGCCAGGGTCACCAGCGCGGCCGTTCCCAGCTCGGTTTCCCCTTTCAGCGGGAGGTAGCGGTCGAGGACGGGTTTCCAGGCTCGCGCGATCGCCGTTTTTTCGTCGTTGTCGAGTTCCCAAAATTCACCGTATCGCTTGCTCAGGAAAAAAAACGGGAGAGACGTGATCTGCTGCACGTCCCACTGTGGCCAGCCTTCCTCTGCCGGCTTCTGACCAGGTGGAATGATCTCCGGGTCCTGGTCTGAGATCTCGCCGGGGATCCCGGCCGTCGCCTGATCGAACGTCGTTTCAGCCGAAGATCTCGCGGTCGTACCAACGTCGTTCGTCTCCGGGTTTTTCAGGGGCGCCTCCAGTTTTTTTTTCAGCGGCCGCTGGTGCCGTCGCCGGCGTCTCCGCGGGATCGGGTTTGCAAAGGGGGCAAACGACGTAATGCCCTTTGCGCTTTCCCTGCCGGATCACCAGGTCCGTGTTCGGGTGCTTCATGCACTTCGCCATCGGGTTTTTTCCCCTTTCCAGCACTCCCCCCCGGCGCCGGTTCTGGAGACGAGCTAGTGCACCCCCGTACCCCGGCACCAGGGAAAAGCGGATCGGAACTCCGCCGATCGGGGAGAAGCGTGGCACACACGAAGGGGTTCTGTCGCGGTATTACGGCCGTAATTTGCAGCCTGGCGGATCTCGCGAGAGGATCCAGGAAGCGGATCGAGCGAGTCTTGAGAACTCGCCCGACCCTGACCACATCGCCTTTCTCGGAGGCAACATGGCTGAGCCCATCATAGCAACCCCCCTGATCGAATCGCTGATCTCGCTCGTCGATAAAACCCTTTCCCGGAGCGCAGAAACGGCTTCCACATCGACGCCGGCAAGCATTCCGCCGCTCACCGTCGCGGAAGTTCTGGAGAGGAGCGGTTTACGTCGTTCCGGATCCCCGAACGCTTGAGTACTTCGTCGATGGTGAACGGGGAAGTGTTCCTCGTCGCCGGCGCCGGATCGGAACGGCTTTTTTCGGCTTTCTGAACGAGGTCAAATAGGGAC
>Ga0187804_10000198_pt1 | contig 13815 bp, 13 predicted proteins | sample NC_wetland_sal_i_3_FD_132961 | JGI IMG/M metagenome (GOLD analysis project Ga0187804, IMG submission 132961) | Wetland sediment microbial communities from Neuse River Estuary, North Carolina, USA - Control_4 | ecosystem: Environmental > Aquatic > Freshwater > Wetlands > Sediment | place: USA...
GCGTCTCTCCGCTTGCGCCCGGCGAAATCCACTGCCCGCTGGTGATGGACCTCATCAATCGCCCGCGAGAGACGCAACTCCTGAAGATTGCTGCCCGAAAGGGAATCGCCACAATCCCCGGTGTCGAAATGCTGCTAGCTCAAGGTTATGCCCAATGGGAGCTCTGGATGCACCAAAGCGCCCCCGAAGCGGCGATACGACGCGCGGTTCTGGGGGCGTTGCGGGCCGCGGAGAAGTCCCGCCACCGTAGTTAATCCAGAAATGCCATAATACTCGCTCTTAACTTTGAACTTTCGACCGTGAACTGATTTATGATCCAGCCGGACTTCCGTGAATTTCAGCGTCTCGCCAAACAAGGCAATCTCATTCCCGTGTATGACGTGTTCTCCGCGGATTTGCTGACCACCATCAGCGCCTACCTCCGTATCGCGCAAGGCGCGCGATACTCTTTTCTTCTCGAAAGCGTCGAGGGCGGCGAAAAAATCGCGCGCTACACGTTTGCGGGCGCGCATCCCGAAGAAGTTTTCCGCTACTCGAACGGCGCCTGCGTGATGGAGAGCCACGACCGCGTCGTCTGGGAGGAGCGCGATCCAATCACGTTTCTGCGCGAGCGCATCGAACGCTTCCGCCCCGTGCGCATTCCTGGCTTGCCACCGCTCGTCGCCGGAGCCATCGGCTATTTCAGTTATGACATGGTGCGGCTTATCGAACGCTTACCCAAGCGGCTCCGCGACGAAATCGGCCTCTATGACGCGATGCTCATGTTCTACCACGGCCTTATTGCCTTCGATCACCTGCAACATCGTTTGTGGGTTGTCCGCAATGTGTTCACCGAAGGAGGCGGCAGCCTGCGCGCGAAATACAACGCGGCCGTCCGCGAAATTAAGGAAACACGCAGGCTCCTCGAAGAGCCCGCCGCGGCTGAACGACGCAACCTTCCGTCAAAAGCGAAGAAACGCGCGCGCCTGCGGGTCAAATCCAATTTTCGCCAGTCCGAATATCTCGCCGCCGTCCGAAAGGCCAAGCAATACATTCGCGCCGGAGATATTTTCCAGGTCGTGATCAGCCAACGCTTTTCCGCCGAAACGAAAGCGGAGCCATTCGAAATCTACCGCGAACTCCGCGCCTTGAATCCCTCGCCCTACCTCTTCTATCTGCAGCTCAATGATGTCGCTGTCGTCGGCAGCTCGCCCGAAATGCTCGTCAAAGTTCAGGGTCGGGATGTGTTCTATCGGCCCATCGCCGGCACGCGTTGGCGCGGCAAGGACGAGGCCGAAGACCAGCGCCTCGAAAAAGAGATGCTCGCGAGCGAGAAAGAGCGCGCAGAGCACATCATGCTGGTCGATCTCGGCCGCAATGATCTCGGCCGCGTCTGCGATTACGGCACAGTGCGTGTGGAAAAACTGCTGACCGTCGAGCGTTATTCCCACGTCATGCATCTGGTCTCCAGCCTGCGCGGTTGCTTGCGGGAAGATGTCGATTGCTTCGACGCGCTCATGGCGTGCTTCCCCGCCGGAACCGTTTCCGGCGCGCCCAAAGTCCGGGCCATGGAGATCATCGAGGAGCTCGAGCGCACGCGCCGCGGGATTTATGCCGGAGGCATTCTCTATCTCGATTTCGCGGGCAACCTGGACTCCTGCATCGCGCTTCGTACCATGGTCGTCAAGAACGGCGTGGCTTACGTGCAGGCGGGCGGCGGTATCGTTGCGGATTCGACGCCCGAAGGCGAGTATCAAGAGAGCGTCAATAAGTCGAAGGCCCTGCTGGCCGCGCTCGAATCCGCAGAGCGCGGAAAGAAAGCAAGGAAAGTCCCATGATTCTGCTTCTCGACAACTACGATTCGTTTACCTACAACCTCGCGCAGTATCTTGGCGAACTCGGCTGCTATGTCGAGGTGCATCGCAATGACAAAATCACCGTGGACGAGATTGCGCGCCGCAAACCGGAGCGCATCGTCATTTCGCCCGGCCCCTGCACGCCGCAAGACGCCGGCATTTGCATCGAATTGATTGAGCGGCTCGCCGGAAAATTTCCGATTTTCGGCGTTTGCCTGGGCCATCAGGCCATGGGCGAAGCTTTCGGCGGCAAGGTCGTTCGCGCCCCGAAGATTTTCCACGGAAAGACCAGCGAAATTCACCATGACGGGAAAAATATCTTTCGCAAGCTTCCCGATCCCTTCACCGCCACGCGCTACCATTCGCTGATCGTCGAGAGAAAATCACTGCCCCGCGAGCTCACCATTACCGCGCAAACCGACGACGGCGTCATCATGGGCCTCCGGCATCGCCGCTACAAAATCGAAGGCGTGCAGTTCCACCCCGAATCCGTCCTCACCAACTGCGGCAAGCAGATCCTCCAGAATTTCCTTTCCCTGTGAAAGGAACTTCACCCACATCCATTGCCCGCTAACAACGTGTAGCGCCGGCATCCCGCCTCTTTGTCTCCGACCTCGGAAAAATCGCCAGAAGGGATGCTGGCGCTACGTGCCGGCTTTTCGCTTCTACCAATTCAAATCGGCCAATATCGCTCCGTAAATCTCCATCCCTCTCCAAAAGTGTCCCAGCCGCAGATTCTCATCCGAGCTGTGCTGATGATTGTCGTAGTTCACGATTGGCACGCCCACCCACTGCAACCCCAAGTCCTCGAAAATGTACATCGGCACGCTGCCTCCCGAAGACGGCATCACCACCGTATCGTTGCCCGCGGCCGCTCGAACCACGTCCACGACGGCCTTCGACATGGGCAAGTCCATCGGCGTGCGCGACGCTCGATACCCGCCTTCGTAAACGACCTTGGCGATCTGCGCATGCGCGCGGCGCTCCTCGATCGTCGGCTCGTGGTCAATCAAATAAAACCCCTGCTTTTCGATAAACGCCGCGATTTGGTCGAACTTGTGCTTCGGATCTTCGCCCTTCACCAGACGCGCTTCGAGCGAAGCCTCCGCCTTCTCCGGCACCACGTTCTGCGCCTGGTCGCCCACGTACGCGCTGCGCAATCCGCGCACATTCAGCGAAGGTTGCATAAGCAGTTCCACCAGCTTTTTTCCGCCGCCTTCCGGTTGGGCAATGCCCAGCTCGCGCTCGAGATCGGCGTCATTGTCCGGCATTTCCGCGAGCGCTTTTTTTTCCACCTCTGTCAGCGGCGTAGCGTCGTCGTAGTATCCGTCGATCAGCACGCGTCCGTCCGCGCTCTTCATAGACGCCAGCAGTCGCGACAATTCCATCGCCGGATTCGGCGCCCAATTTCCGTAATGCCCGCTGTGCAGCGCCCGCACCGCGCCGTAGACTGTGAGGTCGATCCCGATATCTCCCCGGTTCCCGAAGAAGACCAGCGGCCTCCCACTCTGATGCACTGGCCCGTCTGCCGTGATGAGCAAATCCGCGCCCAGCAGGTTCTTATGCAACTCCAGCGTCCGCTGCAAATTGGTCGAACCGGCTTCTTCCTCGCCCTCGAAAATCACCTTGAGATTCACGGCCAGCGGAATCTCCTTGGCCCTGAGCGCATCAATCGCCGCCAGCAGCGCCACGATGGGCGATTTGTCGTCCGAGGAAGAGCGCGCGTAGATCCGCCAATTGCCGTCATAAACCGCACGGTGTTGCGCGCTGTTCTCCGGGAAAGGAATGCGCTTTCCACCGGCTTCAATTGCCCCATCGCGGAGGACTGGTTCGAATGGTTTTCCATCCGTCCACGCAGCCGCGTCCACTGGCTGCCCATCGTAGTGCGCGTAAAAGATCACCGTGCGCTTCGCCTCGGCCGTAATTAATTTTCCAAAAACGACCGGCCCGCGCCCCGTGACCGGCAGCAGATGCGTTTCAATGCCCCGCGCCTCCAGCATCTCCACCAGGTGCGCCGCATTCTTCTGGATGTTGGGCGTATCGGTCGCCACATTCGGAATCGCCAGAAACTCGCTGAGCTCGCGGATAATGCGGTCCTCATTGTCCAGGCGATAGTCACGCACCTCCTGCGCGACCTGCGCGGGCGTTGGAGGAGTGGCCTTCTGTGCCCGCGCCGCGCACGGCGCCAGGGCCAACAAAATAATTCCTGCCAGTTTTTTCAAATTCCCCTCCCGTGATCGGCCCGCTTTTATCATCTCTCAAGCGCGAGTAGGACGAACGCTTTGCCACCCGCCAGCGATTCTATCTAACGCCGTTCGGAATTGCTCGTTTCCGCCGAATGGCCACGCTTCTTTTCTTTTCTTTCCTTTACTTGTATGCTCAGAGCGATCGAATCCCTCTTTTCACCTGTCCCAACGGCCAGCTGCCCTTTCGTTCAGGCGGAGCCTTCGAGTGTGCGGAAGCTGCCAACAGTCCTTTACGCACAGTACCAGTGCGCTCTGCGTTTCTGGTTTCTAAGCTGAGATTTCAGCTTCCCTCGGAGGATCTTGCACGATCATGGTCGAGCGCATTCTCGCGTTTTCTCTAACGTTCTTTCTTGTCGCTGCGCCCCTGCCCGCCGCACAGGATTCGCTCGGAGTGGTCACCGAGTCTTCCTTGGGCCATCTGAATAACGCGGCGGCTTCCGCCGGCGCGACGCTCTATCTCGGCGACCGGTTGAGCACGGACGCCAAGGGCGCCATGTCTCTCCGCGCCGGGACCGTGCAAATGATTCTCGCCGAAGACAGCACTCTCTACATGAACCGCGATGAAACCGGTTTGATTCCCCGGCTAGAGCGCGGTTCCGTGGGATTTCATGTCGAGGGCAACGAGGGTTTTCGCGTCACCGCGTCGGACGTGACGGTCCGCGCGCAGTCACCCGTGCCCACGTTTGGCCAGGTCACCCTCGAAAACTGTTACCTCCTGGTGACCAGCCGCGTCAGGGCTCTCGAAGTGACTGCCGGCAAAGAAACAAAGATCGTTGAGGAAGGTAAAACCTATCGCGTCGCGCTTCGTGGCGCCTGCGGGATGGCCCAGAATCACGGTCCGCTGGCCACCGCCCAGAGCCGCTTCTGGGTCGTGCCTGCCGCTATTGTGGGCGGTGTGACCATCATCGGCATCAAGAAAGGCTTCGAGAGCCCCGATCGCCCGTAGTTCGCAACACCCATCCCCGCCGAAAGCAACTCAATCGGATTGCGTGAAGCGAACGAGCTTCGCCAGCTTCTCTCTCGCGGCTCCCGAGGAAATCACTTCGTGCGCCATGGCCACGCCTTCACGGAAAGTCTCGGCTAGCCCCGCCGCGACGAGCGCAGCGGCAGCATTAACCGCCACGATATCGCGTCTCGCTCCAGCTTCGCCTTCGAGCACGCGCCAGATCATTTTTGCATTTTCCGCGGCAGTCCCTCCACGCAGCGCTTCCAACGGCGCGCGCGGCACTCCGAATTCTTCCGGTGTGACCGTCAATCGCCGCACCCTGCCGTTCCTAACCTCGGCTACCAGTGTCTCTCCCGCCAGTGAAATTTCATCCAGCCCTCCTGCGCCATGCACCACAAACGCTCGCTCTACGCCCAACTCCACAAGCGTGGCGGCCGCCAAATCGATCACCTCCGCTGAAAATACCCCCATGACTTGCGCTTGAGCGCCAGCAGGATTCGTCAGTGGGCCAAGTAAATTGAAGACCGTGCGCACGCCGATTTGTTTTCGCGCGGGCGTGGCATGTCGCGTCGCCGTGTGCGCTTTCTGCGCAAAGAAAAAGCCAATGCCGATCTCTTGGATCGCCCGGCCATACCTTTCGAACGGCAGGTCGATTCGTACTCCGAGCTCCTCGAGAACATCCGCCGACCCGCTCCGCGAACTCGCCGCGCGGTTTCCGTGCTTGGCCACGCGCACGCCAGCTCCAGCCGCTACGATCGCCGCCGCCGTCGAAATATTGAAGGTGTTCGAGTGGTCGCCGCCGGTCCCGCACGTATCCACCATGCTCTCCGGACGCTTTTCTCCGTCCGCAAACACCTTTGTCGCATGCCGCCGCATGACAGACGCGAAGCCCGCCAGTTCATGCACCCGGATGGGCCGCGCGTTCAACGCAGTTAGCAACCGCACGATTTCCTGCGTGCTGTAGCGTCCGGAAAGCAGTTCTTCCATCACCATTTCCGCTTCCCGGCGTGTCAGGAGATGCCCGGCTTCGACTTGTGCGATCAATGAAAGGGTCATTGAAGGAGCGTCAACCTTACCGTGGCTTGGCGAACGGTTTTGGCAAAAACGATGCTCAGTGATCAGGCTCGATCTGCCCGGTCACTTCCGGCCGCCTTGCCCCGTTCCCTGCTTCCGAGTAAACTTCTATGTTTTGAATGACACCAAAATTCTAACACTAGCTGACAGCTTCAAACTCGAACAGAAAACGGAACCACGATGAAGATTCATGAGTACCAGGCTAAAGCCATCCTCGCTCGCTACGGCGTCACCACTCCTCGCGGTGAAGTGGCCTTCACCAAGGAAGAAGCGCGTGAGGCAGCTCATCGCCTCAGGTCGCATTCCCACGTCGTTGTCGTCAAAGCGCAAATCCACGCCGGCGGACGAGGCAAAGCCGGCGGTGTAAAGCTGGCGCGTTCCTCCGACGAAGCTGCGGAGATCGCCAGCCACATTCTCGGCATGAAGCTGGTCACTCCGCAAACCGGCCCGGGCGGGCGCATCGTCAAGCGATTGCTCATCGAAGAGGGCCTCGATATCAAGCGCGAGCTCTATCTTGGCTTGCTGGTCGACCGCAGCACCGGCCGCGTCGTGTTCATGGCCAGCGCTTCGGGCGGCATGGAAATCGAGGAAGTCGCCAAAACCAATCCCGGCGCCATTCTTCGCGAAACCATTCACCCCTCCCTCGGATTGCAGCCCTATCAAACTCGCAAGCTGGCCTTCGGCCTCGGCTTGTCGATCGAGATTGTGAATACTGCGACTCCGTTTCTCCAGGCGCTCTATCGCGCGTTCGTGGAAACCGATGCCTCGCTCCTCGAAATCAATCCTTGCGTCCTTACGGGCGACGGCAAACTCGTCGCGCTCGATGCCAAAATGACCTTCGACGACAATGCGCTCTTCCGCCACAAGGAGCTTCGCGAGCTCCGCGACCTCGACGAAGAAGATCCCCTCGAGGTGGAAGCCTCCAAGTACGGCCTGAATTACATCAAACTCGACGGCAGCGTCGCGTGTATGGTCAACGGCGCCGGCCTCGCCATGGCCACCATGGACATTATCAAGTACGCTGGCGGCTCGCCGGCAAATTTCCTCGATGTGGGCGGCGGCGCATCCGCAGAACAGGTGAAGAACGCCTTCCGCATTCTCATGAGCGATCGCGCGGTAAAAGCGGTGTTCATTAACATCTTCGGCGGCATTTTGCGCTGCGATGTCCTTGCCACCGGCGTCGTTTCCGCCGCCAAAGAGCTGCACCTGGAAGTTCCAGTGGTCATTCGGATGGAAGGCACCAACGTGGAAGTTGGTCAGAAGATTCTCCGTGAGAGCGGCTTGAACTTCACCATCGCCGATGGCATGAAGGACGGCGCGCAAAAGGTTGTGGCTCTCGCCGGAGGTCCGCGATGAGCATACTTGCCAACGAAAAGACTCGCCTCCTCGTGCAAGGATTCACGGGACGCGAAGGCACCTTTCACGCGCAACAAATGATCGAGTACGGCACGAACGTGGTGGGCGGCGTCACTCCCGGCAAAGGCGGCACAAAGCATCTCGAGCGGCCTGTCTTCAATACCGTCGCGGAAGGCGCCAAAGCCACTGGCGCAAACGCCTCGGTGATTTTTGTTCCGCCCCCTTACGCCGCGGACGCCATTCTCGAAGCCGCCGACGCGGAACTCCCGCTCATCGTTTGCATCACCGAAGGCATTCCCGCTCTCGATATGGTGCGCGTCGCCTCCGCCGTGAATTTCCAGAAAACTCGTCTCATCGGCCCAAACTGCCCGGGCATCATCTCCCCGGGAAAATGCAAAATCGGCATCATGCCTGGGCGCATTCACAAGCAGGGAGTCGTCGGCGTGGTCAGCCGCAGCGGCACGCTGACCTACGAAGCTGTCGATCAACTGACGAAACTCGGCATCGGCCAGTCCACGTGCATTGGCATCGGCGGCGATCCTATCATCGGCACGACCTTCCTCGACGCCATTAGGTTCTTCCACGAAGACCCGGACACGCACGCGATCATCCTGATCGGCGAAATCGGCGGCAACGCCGAAGAAACTGCGTCGGTGTGGATCAAGGCGAACGTGAAAAAACCCGTCGTCGGCTTCATTGCTGGCCAGACCGCGCCGCCTGGTCGCCGCATGGGCCACGCCGGCGCCATCATCAGCGGCGGCCAGGGTACGGCGAAGGACAAATACGCCGCGATGGCCGCTGCCGGGATTCGCACCGTTGAGACGCCTGCAGACTTGGGCACCACCGTCGCTCAAGCGTTGAAGTCGTAATTCCTGTAGCGGCCGCCTTCTGAGGCGGGCGCATTGCTTCTGTCGGTGTAGCAACAGACTTTGCCGCCGCGCATCGGCAGGGGTCTGGCAGTCATCCTTTTGGTAGCGCGGGCTTCAGCCCGGCATGTTTGGTCTAATCTTTCGGAGGAATCTTTCGTGTCAGTCGAACGCACTTTCGCAATCATTAAGCCCGACGCGGTCGGCCGGGATTTGCAAGGCGAAATTCTGTCGCGCATTCATAAAGCAGGCTTCAAGATCATCGCGATCAAGTCCATGCGCCTCACTAAGGCGGAGGCCGGCGGCTTCTACGCCGTCCACCAGGCGCGCCCTTTCTTCGGCGAGCTCACCGATTTCATGAGCTCCGGAAAAATCTTTGCGATGGTCCTCGAAGCGGAAGGCGCCATCTCCAAGTGGCGCGACACCATGGGCGCCACTGACCCCAAGAAAGCCGCCCCCGGGACCATTCGGCGCGACCTTGGCACCAGCATCGGCAACAATTGCACCCACGGTTCCGACGCGCCCGAGACCGCCGCTTTCGAAATCGGCTACTTCTTCTCCGGCCTCGAGCTGATTTAGAGCCGGACCTTCTGCGGTGGAGTCTCGCGCCAAACAGGCTTCAGCCTGTGCGCAATTCCGCTTGCTCAAATGCCCCGGAACGTAACGCCTTCGATACGGACATCGAAGAGGTGTCCTGAACCAGTTCTCATTTCTGTGCGCCGTTCCACTAAGGCCGATCGGGGCTCTCCACTCCTCTCCCCGTTCCGCCTTCCGAACCTCTCCTCATCAACACGATGCCCGTCGCAGTCCCCGCGCCAACCGCAATCAGCAAAAACGCCTTGCCGCGTTTCCCTGATTTCTTGGTGCCCAGCGCGCCTGATGATCCATCCTGTTCCGGATTCAGCAGTACCCGAATCGACTTTCCTTCTTCAATCGTTTCGCTCTCGCCGTGGTAAGAGACCTCCGCCGGGCCGCGTCGCGCGAAAACAAGCAACTCGAGCGCTCCAACGATCCGGACCTGCACCACGCCCCGGGGCACAGCCAGCGGACGAACTCGCGCACCGTTCGCAACAATTTTCCCGTGAGTTTCCGCAGTCGTCGAGAGTAGAGCCGTGCCGGCAACCAGTTCCGCCGCGAACTCCTTCGCGGCGTTGTCGCCTTCGCTGCGAACGATCACCCTGCTTTCTTCCATCAAATCGACCATCGCCTCGCCAATTCGCAGCCGTAGTGAACCGCCCGCTCCGGTGGATAGCCGGTCGCCATCGTAAATCGTCGTTCCCTGCGCCGTGGACTCAGAACCCAAGCTCGCGCGATCCGCCTGCATGATGATTCCAAGCGGCTCTGCTCTGGAATTGCCGCGAGGGTTTGCGAGAGAAAAGACCAGTGCGGTCGCCAGAAGGCCCTGGGTGCCTGCCATGAGCGATACCTCCACGAATGCAGTAGTTTCGGAATTTGGGCCTGCGGGACAGTTTTCCGATTCGCATACTAAACTAATGTATATATTATATTATAAATAAATATCAGGCAAGAGGCTTTCTCTGGGTGTTGCCGTGGAGACTCTTCGTAACCGTCGCTGAGGGCCTTGGTTGTGTGCTTTTCCCGTTGCAGGTAGTGGATTCGGACGCCTTTGCGTCCACACCTCCCGAGTCCGTTGGTCCCTTACTTCCTTTTGCCTCCTTAACTTCCTCCCCCTCATTCTTCTAAACTCTCTTTATGGATCCTCTTCGTGATCTCGGCCGCACTCTGCTCTTTCTTGGCGGTCTCCTTATCTTCGTCGGCGCTTTTTTCTATCTCGGCGGCAAACTCCCCTTTCGCCTCGGAAGGCTTCCCGGCGATATCGTGCACCGCGGCGAACACACCACATTTTATTTCCCGATCGTCACCTGCCTCGTCCTAAGCGTCGCTCTTTCGCTTTTGTTCTGGCTCTTGGGACACCTGCGCAAATGATTCTCCTTCTCGTTGCTTCGCCGATTTCCCTCACCGCGCTTCCTCCGTCTGAAATTCCTTCCGGATAAATGCTTTGACCCCTTCTGCTCCCGTCAATCGCAGGCAAAAGAGCTTCCCTTCGCTTTCCACGTCGATGTGAAAATCAAGAAACGCGCAGCACTTGCTCTCCGCCAGCACCCAATCGGCTAACTCACCGAGCGACACGTCCGCCGGGCTGTATTGAAACTCGTAGCCCGTCATCGTCTCGACGATCTCCTTCCTCGCCTTCATCAGTTTTTCCGTGAGGACTTTGTGATGCGCACGCTCTTCCGGCGTCAGCGCCTTGATGTTGCAAAAAAACTTGCCCTGCGTCGTCATCTGTTTCTCCGTGCCGCCGGGGGTTGCCGGGTTCTGCTGATGCATTGCCGCCTTTCCGCTGCCGGCTATCAAAAGTGCCGCGCCCGCCGCCTGTGCTAAACGTGTGAGTCTCTTCCTGCTCGTTCGCTCATACTGTTCGTTCTTCGCCATCATGGCTTTCCTCCAAAAAGAATTTGCAACTTCCCATTGCCAAATCATTGAACTTAAAGTCAGCTTTAAGTCAAGCAGGGTGTTATGGCTTCGGAAGGAACTGCGGCTGCGCCTTTATGGCGCCTCTGTGGGGAAGCAGCATGCTCCGCCCCACGCGCCCACATAAAGGAGTGGAGATCCAGAATTAAAGATTGCCGATGCTTCGAATGGCCGCTTAGATCAGCTTTTCGTTTGGATTCAGTTTGCCGTACTCGCTGGTATAGAAGAGCGGCACGTCCGCGTAGCTGCCCTTTTCGCGGTAGTAGACCTCGCAGCTATCGAACGGCTTTGAATAGATATGCAGGCTCACCGCGCGCTGGTTGAATTCCGGCGCATTGATGACTTCGTGGACCGGCTCCATGGGATTCACGTATGTGGGATGCTCGGAATCAAGCTCGTAGAGTTCGGTGGGAATGATCCTGCAGGTGCCATGAAAAGAGTCGCGCTGGTCCACGCGATAATTCTGGATGCGCAGCCGGCCGATGGGAGCGGACATCCAGCAGTTCTGGTCGCGATGATTGTGAATGCTGCTGCGCATGCCGATGTCCCAGCAAAGCGTCATGCATTCGAAGAGCCTGTTTTTGAAGATGAGGTTGCGCGTGTAGCTGCCCTTCGAAAAGAAACAATATTTTTCGAGCGATTCCGGAAGCACCGGGTGGTGAATCACGTAATCCTGGACGTTTTGCAGCGTGAAGTCATTTTCGCGAATCGCCTCGAGGCCCTTAACCCAATCGGTAATGGGCACTTGTTGAGCCGTGACGGATTGCGGCATCTGAAACCTCCCAAGGGCAATCAAGCTTCGGCGGGGATTGCCAACAAATTATATCGCAGGTGAAGCAGATTGGGAGGCCAAGGGAGCAAAGGAGGTACGGGAAACAAGCGCAGAAGAAGAGCGCGTGAGAAACGGTGGAAGGTTTGGTTCTGCGGAGGGGTAGTGCGATGATTCGAAGTAGAAGGAATCGTGCGCGGATTACGCGAGAATGGCGTGATGGAACTGCTCGGAAAATCGAAAGAAGAGTTGCGTGCGTGGTGCGCGGGATTGGGAGAACCCGCTTACCGCGGGGCGCAGATTTATCACGCACTGTATGCGGAAAGAAAATTTGATATTGCGCGGATGACGAACCTCCCGGCGGCGCTGCGCGAGCGGTTGTCCAGCGAAGCGCAGATCAGTTTGCCGGAAGTGAAGCAGCGATTTTTTTCGGCGGATGGGTCGGTGCGGTATTTGTTTGGGTTGGACACCGCGGAAGGCGAATTCAACGCAGAGGACACAAAGAAGAAAAAAGGCGGAGAAGAGAAAAAGGTCCGGGGAAAGAACGAAGACGGGAAATCATCGGGAGCGCAACGCGTCCAGAGGCCGGCATCGGTGGAAGCCGTGTTCATGCCCAGCGAAGGACGGCAGACGATTTGCATCTCGACGCAGGCAGGTTGCGCGGTGGATTGCCACTTCTGCCTGACAGCGCAACTGGGGCTGATTCGAAACCTGTCCCCGGGAGAGATTCTTGGGCAGGTACTTGTGGCGTTGCAAGATGCGGGAAAAGGCGCGGCAGACAGCCGTAAGGATAGCGACGCCAGAGGAGAAGTAGGACTCGCGCCGCAAACAAATATTGTGCTAATGGGCCAGGGCGAGCCGCTCCTGAACTTCGAGCCCGTGATGGCCGCGCTACGCATCCTGCTGGACCCGGAAGGGATGGGGATCTCGCCCAAGCACGTGACGCTCTCAACGAGCGGGATCGTTCCCGGAATCGCGCGGCTGGCGCAGGAAAAGGTGCGGCCCAAGCTGGCCATTTCGCTGAACGCCTCAAATGACGAGCAGCGCGAAAAACTGATGCCCATCAACAAAAAGTACCCGCTCGCCGCTCTGATCGACGCTTGCAGGAACTACCCTCTGCGCCCGTGGGAGCACCTGACCTTCGAATACGTGATGCTCGGCGGCCTGAACGATTCGCCGGAAGATGCCCGAAGAGTCGTGAAGTTGCTGGCGCCACTAAAATCAGTAAAAGTCAATCTGATCCCCTGGAATCCGGGGGAACTGCCCTACCGCGAATCCTCACAAGAACAAATTGAAGAGTTTCGGAAAATCCTGGTGGATCGTGGCGTGCCCGCGTTTGTGCGTTATTCCCGCGGCCGCGACGTGATGGCTGCCTGCGGCCAATTGGCGCTGCTGCAAATCGAAAGCTCTCAGCCCCAAGTTCATGGATAGTCGAGGAAGGCCTTTCGATAACATTCTTGCAGTCGGCACAACTCGCCGCGCATGCCAGACTGTGCGCGATGCTTGAGGCTCAGATCGAACGGACGCCGATGACGGCCATAAGCCGGCCCGTGGCAGCGCCTTCCTTACGATAACTGAAGAGCAGATCACGGCGGCACGCCGTACACAGCGCGCTGACGAAAATACTTTCCGCGCGCACTCCGGCATCGAGGAGTTGCGTTTGATTCGCCTTCTTCAAATCCAGCAAGACATTTTTCGGCGGCGGCTGATGGCCCGGCGGCATCATGCTGAGCCATTGCAGAGGGTTGGGTTCGTCGCCGGTGCGCAGTTCATCGAACCATTCGTGCGCATTTGGGAATTGTGATTTGAATTGGACGGCCACTTCCGTGCCGACTTCATAGCAGCAGCCGCCAATCGCCGGACCGATGGCCGCCAGCACATCGGATGGCTTGGTGCCAAAACGCATCTGCATCTTCCCGAGGGTCTTCGAGCCAATGCGTTGCAGCGTGCCGCGCCAGCCCGCGTGCACCGCAGCTACGGCGCGGTTCTTCGGATCGACAAGCAGAATCGGGACGCAGTCGGCGGTCTGCACGCCGAGGAGAACGCCCTTGCGGTTGGTGATGGAAGCATCGCCGCAGCAGGGTTCTTGCGGCCGTCCCTCAATCTCATGAACGATGTCGGAATGAAATTGCTTGAGCGCGGCCAGTTCGAAATCGTGTGCACCGCGCGCCGATTGCAACCGTCGACGGTTTTCCATCACGTTTTCGCGCGAATCCCATTCGGTGAAACC
>Ga0187804_10000199_pt1 | contig 13767 bp, 15 predicted proteins | sample NC_wetland_sal_i_3_FD_132961 | JGI IMG/M metagenome (GOLD analysis project Ga0187804, IMG submission 132961) | Wetland sediment microbial communities from Neuse River Estuary, North Carolina, USA - Control_4 | ecosystem: Environmental > Aquatic > Freshwater > Wetlands > Sediment | place: USA...
CCTAACTCTTTCGGTCGGCGGGCGGCTGCTCGCGATCATCGATGACTCCGAACGATGCACACGCGCTGTCACCGATTGCATCACGGGCAGCGAGCGCTCATGCGCCGAGTCGAGGCGCTTTAAGGCTACAGCTCGACCGGCGACGCCCGAGCACACGCCGGTGGGGCACAGCAAGACTCCGGCGAGACCGCGGTCGATGGCATGGTCGATGCTGCGTACCGTTTGCTGACAGCGATCGATATGGATTCCAAAAATGGATGAAAGATCTTTCGTTCATGAAGTGGCGATACGCGTCAAATGCGACGAACGGCGTGCGGAAAGCCTGATTTTCGCCGTGTTCCGGGAGCTTCGCGACCGCCTGACGCCCAAGGAGGCCTCGGACGTCGCCGCGCAACTGCCCGTTCCGCTCAAACGGTTGTGGCTCTCGTTCGAGCGGCCCGACCGCCAAGTGCGCCGGGTCCATCTGCGCGAATTCGTCGGCGAGGTGCGCACGATGGCCGCACTCCCGGATGACGCCGAGGCCGAGCGGGCAATCCGCGCGGTCTTCAAGGTCCTGCAGAAATCACTGGGAAGCTCAAGCGGGGTTTCCGGTGAAGCATGGGACGTGATGAGCCAACTGCCGAAGGACCTGAAGCAGCTTTGGCTTGCCGCGGCCGAGGAGGAACCGTCGTGAATCGAGCCGGAGATGCGGAACCCCGGCTCGAATCAGTAAGTGCCGCCGGACTGTCGCCCAGACAGATGCGCTCTGCGGGTAAGTCCTCGCCGAGCGGGGCTTGAAAGAGGTCTTATGCCGGTCAACGTGGTCAAAACGGCGGAAGATGAAATCGCGTGGGAGCGGGCGAAGGCCGCCGCGCGAGAGCAGTATCCCGACGTAACCGGCGCCCGGTTTTACCGAATCGTGATGGCCATCTTCAAAAAGATGACTCATCGGGATGGCGCTTCGCCGCCGCGCCGGGACCGTCAATCGAACAGATAGGCCCGGCGCGCCGTTCAATCCGAGCAAGCGATCGAACGCAAGGGTAGTGGGTCACTTTGACTCGGTCGTACCCGCGCCCTCCACATTCGTCATTCCCGCAGACCCGTCCGTCATTCCCGGATCCGAGATTCTACGCCCCTGCGCGTGCCGCGCACTTGGGCTCAGAATGAAAACACGCGCAGGGAATCGCGGATCCCGGATTCTTCGCTCCGGCAGCCTCCGCTCTGAATGAAAAGGAAGGCGACCGTTTTACATGAGGAGCGGTCCTTTAGTGTCATTCAGAGCTAACCCTGAGACGCAGTCGAAGGGTGGCGAAGAATCCCGGCTCCGGAGCCTCGCGCCCTCTACGGGGGCAGGCTCGCAGCCACGCGCGGGAATGATAGAAAAAATTTCGGACATACAACGAGATTCAAAAAAAGCGGCTCGCGGCTTACTTTATCGATGGCTGAGCAAGTCGCTCAGCGATTCGCCGACGTTCAGGCGAGACGCCGCATCGGCGAGCATCGGCGCGAGGCTCAACACTTGAATCGGCAGCGCCACCTTGGCCGGCAACGCGAGACTGTCAGTGACGACCAATCGTTTCAGGTCCAGCGCGGCGAGGCGCTCGATCGCGGGTCCCACCAGGAGCGCGTGAGTCGCCACGACCGTTATTTCGGCGACGCAACCCGCAGCCAGGAGCGCCCTCGATGCGGCCTCGATAGTCGCTCCGGTGCTAATCATATCGTCCACGATGACCGGCTTGCGGCCGCGAACCATCCCCACGATGTCGAGTACTTTTACTGCTTCACCGCTCAGGCGAATCTTATGAACGATGGCAATCGGCAGGCGCAGAAGCTCCGCATAGCGTTCGGCCAGCTTCACCGCTCCCAAGTCCGGCGCGACGACCACACCCTCGCGGCCGACGAACGCATCGACGCCATTCGCCAGGAGAGCAACCGCGCTCAAGTGTTCGAGCGGCAACCCGAAAAAGCCTTCGAGTCCCGAGGTGTGAAGATCGACCGCGACGATCCGGTCGAGTCCGACCGTTGCGAGCAAGTCGGCCGCCAGCCGCGCGCCGATCGCCTCTCTCCCTACCGCGCGGCGATCCTGTCGCGCATAGCCGAAGTACGGAACGATCGCGGTCAGCCGTCCTGCTCCAGCGCGCCGGCATGCGTCGGCCAGGAACAGGAGTTCCATCAGGTGCTGGTCGACTGGCGGGCCGGTGGGCTGAACGAGGTACACATCCGCGCCGCGCACGCTCTCGTGGATCTCCACGTGGAGTTCGCTGTCGGGGAACCGCGTGAGTACCCGGTGGCCAGCTCGGGTACCGAGCTTTTCCGCGATCGAATCGGCCAAGGCCGGGTTTGCGGACCCCGAAAGCACGATGAGATTCATCGGCTCTGCCTCGCGCGCGCCGCGATGCGCTTGCGGACGCTGCGATGGGAAAATCGACTCGCCGGCGAATTCAGAACATCCACGTCAATAACTCTCAGGGCCGAATGGTGAAATTGGCATACGACGCGGGCACCGGCCCGGACGTCCATTTCATCGGAAGCGATACCTCTTGCAGCACGGCGATGTCTATTTTACTTCCATCGGCGCGCGTGATCGTCCGAGTGTCGATGTACTGTACAATTGTCGGGAGAATGATACCGGTCGTTTTGTAGCGCGTCTTTCTGGTAACAAGTACCGCATCGGGCTTCTGAAATTTACTGCCAGCCCGAATAAGCCATTCGTTACCGCCAAGACTGCGAACAATATAGGCCTCACTAATTACATAGTAGCTACCCTTCCTGGGCCTGGCGGTGCGCGGCACTACTTTTCCGGTGCCCAGCCAGAATGGCAGTCTGATGAATCGGTCCTTCTCCCAGTTGAGCGCCTGAACCGCGGCGACCTGATCGCCGCTGCCAAGTATAAAGGACTGACCTCGAAAGTTTGACTCCACCTGCGATGCGCTCGCAAATTTCGCCGGTTCCGCGCCCTGCTCCGCGGCCGCCTCGCGAGCGGCGATGACGAGCAGCGCCGAGAGCAGAATCACCAGCCAAATCCTGCGCTCGGCGGGGGTCATTGAATCATCCCGGAACCTGGCTGTTCTCTCGGCGACTTTCTCCATGGTTTTCGTTCTCATTCACGCCCGGCGCAATCTCTGCGCCGGACCGGCTAAGGAGCGGGCGGAGCGGCGGGGCGAAGATTTTGCGCCTCTGCGAGCATCCGGATCACTTCCTGATCGCTGACCTGATGGAATTCACGGTAGAACTGCCCTACTGCGTAAAACCCCTCCGGGCTGCTCAGGCAAACAATCTCGTCCGCCTCGCCCTTCAGCGCCTGGATGGTGGAGGGCGGCGCGACCGGTACCGCCAGGACCAGACGCCGAGGCATCGCGCGCCTCGCGCCGCGAAGAGCAGCGCGAGTCGATCCACCGGTCGCGATTCCATCGTCGACGACGATCACCGTGCGGCCGTCGAGCCGCAGCGGCGGCCGGCCGCCGCGATAAGCCTGTTGGCGGCGGTGGATTTCCTTCAACTGCTTCTTTATTTCGCGCTCGAGGTAGTCGCGCGAGACCTCGAGGTAGCTCATCACTTCTTCGTTCAGAACGCTCTCGGGATGGTCCCCATCGACGATTGCGCCGATTCCGAGCTCCGGCTCGTCCGGCGCGCCGAGCTTGCGCACGACTATCACATCGAGTTCCGCATCGAGCGCCCGCGCCACCTCGAGCGCGACCGGCACACCGCCTCGCGGAATGCCGAGGACGATCGGCCGCTCCTTCTTGTACTGGAGAAGCGCCGCGGCCAGCGCCCGGCCGGCTTCGGCGCGATCTGCGTAAACTGTCGGTTCGTCCGACAACGGGTCGGGATCTTGCTCCACCCGCGCAAGATGCTGCGTGAACCAGTTGCACGCGTGCCGCACGACCTCATCGAGCGTTCCGGGCTCCTCGAACAGATGGGTTGCGCCGGGAACGATTATTAGCTGCTTCACACACTCGAGGCGCTTATAAGCGCGCTGGTTGAACTCTATAACCGGGGTGTCGTCGCCGCCGACGATGAGAAGCGTAGCCGCCTTCACGCGGGGCAAGGATCGCATCGCAAGGTCCGGCCGGCCGCCGCGCGATACCACTGCCGCGATGGTCGAATCCTGCGCCGCTGCGATCAGCGCCGCCGCCGCGCCGGTGCTCGCGCCGAAATAACCGAGCTGACACGGGTGCCCGGCGGTCCTGCTGCGCAACCACCGCGTCGCGTCGAGCAGCCGATGACCGAGAAAATCGACATCGAAGACGTTGTCGCGGTCCTCCGCCTCTTCTTCAGTCAACAGGTCGAACAGCAGCGTTCCAACCCCGGCGCGCTGAAGGGCATCGGCGACGTAGGTGTTGCGCGGGCTGAGCCGGCTGCTGCCGCTACCGTGGGCAAACAACACGATTCCGGCGGCGCCGCCGGGAATCGCGAGCCGCCCTTCAAGTTCGATCGAATCCGATGGTATCCGGACCGGTTCCGTTTGTACTTTCGGTTTGGTGCTCATGGTGATGCACTCCGGAGAGAAACAAGCGAGCATCTGGCGTGCCAGCGCTGATAGACAGGCCGAGGGAAATAATTCTCGCGAACCGTGATGTTCACAAGCCGACGCGGCTTGGGTCGATTACCGTCTAACCGGGGCTGTCGCGGATGGATACATGGGCGCGTCCAACCGAGTCATCGTTTCGGGCGCCCGCACCCTGCGGCGAGTTTTATCGGGGCCGCTATCCCGCCAAAGATTTGTCCGCGCGCCGGATCGTTAGCGGGACACGCCAAAAAGTCCCAGTGCGGCGCGCAATCTGGCCTTGAGCAACGCGACGAGCTCGGCCTCACCGCAAATGTAATTGTCGGGAATGTCGAGGACCACCACCTTCTCCGCGTGCGAGTCGCCGAAGCGGCTGAGGATGAAGCGCCGATGCGCCTCTTCCATGACGCAAATCACGTCCGCCTCCTCGACCAGATCCAAACTAACCTGATTCCTGGCCCAGGTCTCGGTGCCCGCCGAAGTCACCCACATCGGCGCACACATTTCCGCAAGCACCATCGCCGCGGTCGGGCTACGATCCAAATTCCCGGTACAGACCATCAGCACCTTTTTCATAGCGAGAGGCCATCCTAGCAGATGGATGCGCGCGACGCGTTCGGAAAGTGGCCGCGACGCCGCGAGGTGCCTCGCGCGACATCGGTGGGTTGCGGCACGCGCGCGCATTTGGTTCGTTGGCGCTGAAAGCTTTCCAGGGAGGTAGGATGATGCCTTCGCACCCATGCATAATCATTCCGGGAATCCAGGGGTCCGCCCTCCAGAACGTCTACCCGATCTCACCTCAAACAACCTGGTCCACGCTGACGGTCGCCGGAGAGAAGTTCACGGCGCCGGATTTCGACAGTCTCGCTCTCGATGACGCGGCGGTCGCGGATCGCAATGAGTACATCGTCAGCCGGCCGGCGCAACTGCTCGAAATCGCGTACGGGCCGTTGGTGCAGTCGCTGCAGGGACGTCTCGGCGTGCCGGCGTACGTATTTCCGTACGACTGGCGGTACTCGATCGTGCAGAGCGCGCAGGCGCTGGTTCAATACGTCCGGCGCTTGCAGCAGAAGTCGATGTCATCGATTCCAGGATGGGACTTCCTGTTCGATTTCGCGGTTCACAGCATGGGCGGCCTGGTGCTGAGAGCGTTCCTCGATGCGTGGCAGAAGTCGGCCGTCGCGACGCCGCCGCCGGTCGGGCAAATCGTGTTTATCGCGACGCCGCATCTGGGATCGCTCGATGCGGCCGTGGCGTTGATCAGCGGCGAGACTCCCTTGTTCGGCGGGCGCAAGGAGCTGCGCAAACTTGCGCGCACGTTCCCCGCCGTCTATGAATTGCTGCCGCAGTTTCCGGGAGCGGTGGTGCGGGCCGGCAACGCGCTGGACATCTTCGACGAAAACAACTGGCAGAGAAACACCGTGGATCCTGATTTACAAAACAGCGGCTTCGACGTTCAGCAGGTGCACCTTACGGCCGCCAAAGCCGTGCTGACGAGCCTGCCGTGGCCGACGGATCCCGCGTTCAGGATTCTTCCGCAGGATCAGCTCGTGATCTTCGGCAACAAGCCCGACTCCGTGATGGTTCAAGTCGAGGTAGGCCCCGACCCCGAGCGAATCTACAACTTCGACGGCGCGACGAAAGGACCGGGCGACGATGTCGTGCCGGTTCAATCGGCTCATTTGAACGGCGTCGCGTCGGTGGAGATTCAGGCCGACGATGTTTCTTACTTCCATCCTGTCGAGCGCGGTATGGCCGCATCGGATATGCACGCATTTCTTCCCGCGCTCGACGAGGTCGGTACGATCGCCGCACGGTTCTTCCAGGGCACGCGCGGGTCGGCGCTATTGCCCAAGGGGTTGCCAGCGAGCCGGTTTCAGCCGTGATGGCCGCGCGCATCGAGTGAACGCGGAGTGAGACCAAAGCTCTCGGCGAGGAGTTGGTAGGAGCGCATCCGAGCCTGATGGTCGTGTACGACCGTCACCACCATCACCTCTTCAACCTGGAGTGCGCTTGCCATGTCGATGAGCCGGGCGCGGAGTTGCTCGGGCGCGCCGACGAAGACGCGCGGCCATTCGCCGGTCTCGGGCCGCGCTGGGCCGCCTGATGTCGAGCGCAGCTCGGCGAGCGCGTCCTCTGGTGTGGGGATCGGGCCCCGGCGGCCCTCCCGGATGCGGCGGCCCCACAGCCGCAGGCTCGCATAGAGCCGCTGCGCTTCCTCCTCGGTGTCGGCGCAAATCGCACCAACCGCCACGATGGTCCTTGGCTGAGCCAACTCCTTAGAAGCGATGAAGTGCGAACGATAGTACTCGATCGCTCGGCGCGTCGGCTCGGGATCGATGAAGTGGGCGAACGAGTACGGCAGCCCGATCTGCGCGGCGGCGGCGGCGCTCCACATGCTCGATCCGAGCAACCACACCTCGGGACCGCCGGCGATGTTGGGCGAGAGTTCGATGCGGCTGAATGGATGATCGGGTGTGAAGCCGCCGTGGAGGAAGGCCAGCAACTCCATCAGTTGTTGGGGAAAGTCGTCGGCCGGCGGTTGGGCGGTTCGATCGCGCCGGAGAGCGTAGGAATCGAGCGGGCTGCCGCCGGGAGCGCGGCCCACGCCGAGGTCGATGCGTCCCGGATAAAGAGCGTGAAGCACCTTGAATGTTTCCACCACCTTTATCGGGCTGTAATGCGGAAGCAGCACCCCGCCGGAGCCCACGCGGATTGCGGATGTTTCGGCTCCCACTCTGGCGATCATGATTTCCGGCGCCGCGCTCGCGAAGGCCGCGGTCGCGTGATGCTCGGCGATCCAATAGCGCTCGTAGCCGAGCCGGTCTGCCAGACGGGCGAGCTCGATCGTATTGCGCAGCGCGTCACCCGCGGTGAACCCCGCGGGGACCGGCGATTGATCGACGACGGAGAGCTTCACGGCTGCGGTCCTGTGGTCATCGAAGCGAGACCGATGTTCAGTTTGCGGCAAGGCAGCCGGTCAGGGAAGCAGCCGAGAATTGCGACAATCATCATGATGAGCATCTGCGCGGTGGCTGCAGTCCCGCTTTTGGATTGCGGTTCACAGCGGGTGCCGATTTGAGTCGGTCGCAATCGTTGCGGGCGCACCGATTCTGAAATCGATCGCATTCTTATAACCCAACCCAGTCGGGCGCCGGGGTGCGGCACGGAAACAAAAGTAGCGAGTCTGCTACAAACAGTAACGCTCGACGCCAAGAATTCTTTCCGACGCATGCGCGCGGCGAAACCGAGAGTCGGACCTCACCGTCGCGGCGGCTGCCCCTGGGAAAACGTTTTTCGATGATTTCTCGCGGCAAATTCGATGAATTTATAGATATAATCGAATCCCGCCCCGGTGACGCTTTAAATTCACGTAATTAAGCCTGTTAGCTGCCAATTTGGCACACTCCCTGCTTCTCCGATTTCATTCGAACCCTTCGGTCCGGCAGGACCGGTTCCGGAAAATCGCGAACGGGAGTGTTTCATTGAAATGGAGGACACAAAGTCGAACATGGGATCGTTTCTGATGGTCAATCGCGCCGAGGTGCTGGATGCCAATTGCAGCGCGTGCGGCAGCCGTTTAGCCGCGAGCTCGGGTGGTGACAAGACCTTGGTGGCAACCGTCGGTGAAACTGCAGCGCAGAACTTCTTTTTCTGCAGCGCCTGCGGCGACAATATCATGGGCCGCGTGCAGAGCGAGGATGCCAAGGCTCACTACGGTTGGGATTGGGCCGTGCCGCTGAGCAACTGAGCTTCTGACGAGCATCTATATCCCATCCACCGAGAATCGGCGGAAACGGAGAGTATCACCGGTGAACCAATTAGAATCCGTAGCGTATAATTTCCTGGGCGCGAGACGGAGCTTTAGCTCCTCCCCAGACTTCCCGTCCAAGTATCATCTGCTTGGGAGAGGCGTTGCGCTGGCTCAGGCGCGATGCGCGGCATGCACGCGGACGTTTGACGCTCCGCGTCTGAGCGGTGAACGCTTCGAGGCTGCGATTCCGTACGTGGCCCCGGCGGCGGAATTCGGCGGCGACGAGGCGGGGAACCACTTCTGGCTATTCGTCGGTTCTTCGGTTCTGGTCGCGCCCGCAAACCCCGCGCTTGCACCGCTACTCGAAAAATCCCGAGTGTTTGTCGGCGATCGAATCCTGGTCGCAACGGCGAATTCCGGCGAGGGGGGCGCGACGCTGGTCATATTCTGCCAGGACTGCGGCGAGACGATCGAGGCGAAGGCGAGTCGTGCCGGCCGCGAAAACTATGTGTGGGACTACGTGGTGGAATTTGAACCTCGTCAACTCCTCAGGCCAATGAAACTTTTCCCTTTGATCGGCAAGACCCTCGCGCGCCAGGTCGGTCTTCTGTCGGTCAATGAATCGATGCATAAGTCTCACGATCAGGAGATCCATTCCGCGGTCCAAAGCGACGACCGGGTACGCGCGTTCTGCTTCGCCCGCGACCACCTCCTCGAGGGTCGCGGCCGCCTGCGCGAGATTTGTTCGCGAGCGCTTCGCGCGCAAGTGCCGCTGGCCAAAGTCAAAGCGGCCTTCCAAGCCCTGGGCGCCACCTTTGTTCGCGGCGATGACGGCGAAGATATGATATTGGCGCCCGATGGGTTCCCCGCGAACCTGGGTTCCCTCCGAATTCATCGACGTGCGGCCACCTCATCGCCTCGGGCACGCGACTTTGAGCCGCGCGTCCACCCTGCCCTTACTACGCAGTTCGCGGGCGCTGGGAGATAGTCGCGCTCTCGACGATTATAGAAAGTCGCTAATGCGGAGAATGCCGTAAGCCGGTGCGTCGCCGCTCGAGGGCCCTATATCGCTGTGCGGTCCGATAGACACATGAAGCAGCGAGCGCGACGCTCTTACGACGAAGAAGGCACCACCGGATTCACGATCGCGAAATGCCCTAATGCGCAGATCCGCAACTGGCGGACGTTAGGTCGGCCGCTCGCGGACCACACCGTCCCTCACCGGCACCGCCCAGTCCCAGCCATAATGGCCCTTGGCATCGTCGCTCGACACGCGGCCGATGATGTTGTCGCCGCAGGCCGAACAGAAGAAGAAGACTCGCGAGTCCTTCCCTATTGTCGCGACCAGCGCCTTGTCGCCGGTCGGATTGGTTGCGAACGGGCCGCCACAGGCGCTGCAGGCCAGCTCCGCGACATGCGCGCGGTTCACCATCAAAAACATGCTTGGTTGCAAAAGACTCCCTCCGTCTATCCGTTCGCGTGATTCTGAGCCGGACCCTTCGCCGGGTCGATTTCAGACTCCAAAGGACACGCAACCGACGTGCCAAGCTTCTCCCTTTCCGGAACTGTACGCGCAGTCATGCCCAAGTGATGATTTAGTGCGCGAAATGGCAAAGGGCACGTATGACCGGCGTCGCGAAAATGAGCCGACCGTACCCGGATGCGAATTAGACTTGCGGCCACGATCCTTCGCATCCTGTTGCAGGACTTCGACGAGGAGGGCGCCTTTGCAACTGAATGCCGCGTACGCATAGCGCTTGCGTTCTCGCCGACTCAAACGGCGCTCTGACGCCTCCCTCGGGGAACCGTCAAGTTGGATTGCCCACGACACGACACCGGTTTGACGGCAAACCGCGATCTTTCAAGCGCCAATATCCTAAAGACTTTGGCCAAATATCCTTGGATAGCTTGACTTAACGTAGTGCGGTATAAATAATGTAATTGTCTAAAAGTAGCGATTTTGGTGTCTGGTGCTGGTAGAAATTGAAGTCGTGAAATTTGTGCAGAAGGGGCAGCGGCAACAAGTCCGTGCTTATTCCCGATGAGACTTCGGAACCGGCCGCGGATCCCGCTGCAGCGATTAGTAGATTCCGCGACATATCTATCGAGCTGATGACGCTCTTGGCCGGGGGAAATGCATCGCGACTGGGTAGGCTCTGTAACCGACTCCGAAGTTGGCGGGCGCCCATGAAAATACTGCAATCGCGCACGGCGATTGTCTCCGGGGGTTCCGCCGCCGGCCAGAGGACCAACGGCGAAGGGGACTTTCCGGAAGGCTCCGTGCTGCTCGAAAAGGGATTAGTCGTGTTCGAACCGCAATGCGCGGCGTGCGGACGAGCGTTCGATCCGCCGCGCGTCAGCGGCGAGAAGTTCCGTGTCGCCCTCCAATTCCTCGAGTCCGGACCTGAGGACAAGCGGCTCTTCGTCGGCAACAAAGTGCTTATTGCGAAGACGAGTTGGCAGTTGTCGTCGCTCCTCGACCGATCGACTACGTTTGTCGGGGAAAGAGTTTTGGTGGCGACACCGTGGACCAAGGGCGATGCCAACGTACTGGTGTTATTCTGCGCGCGCTGCGGCGAGAACGTCACATTGAGGACAAGCAACCGAGGCCGGGATTACTATGCCTGGGATTGGCTCGCCGAGTTCAAACCGCATGGACTGATCCAATCTCTCGGATCGCTCGGGCGATGGAAATTGCGCTCGCGGCGCCGGCGCTCCGCGGCCCCCCGCATCGATTCGTCCCAGAGAGACCCTGACGGCGCTCCCGAGAATCCCAGTAGCGCGCGATGGAAGGATCTTCTGCTATTGCCGGGCGCCCGGCGATGAATTGCCTGACAATGAAATGCGTTTCGGGCGAACCAGATGACCCTCACACCCTCAGAACAACGGGTGATCGATTGTGTCGGCCAAGGGCGGATCGCTGACTTCTCCGATGGCGCGGAATCGAAGCCGACCCAGGGTTACGCCTGGGGTTCAGAGCGCACGGTTCGGTGCGAGGTAGTTCAGGCTCTTGTCACCGGCACTTCAGACCGACAGGTCCGTGCCGCCGGGGTTGTAATCAAGGGTGCCAGAATCGCGGGAGAACTCGACCTCCGCGATGTAAAGCTCGACTTTCCACTTGTGCTCTGTGCTTGTTTCGTCGAGCGGCCGATCATTCTGGATAATGCATCCGCGGTCTCGATACGCTTAACGGGTTCATGCATCAGTGGCCTGAGAGCCAGCGGGTTGTTAATCGCACATGACCTTTTCCTGGACGGGGTCACTACCCTAAGCCAGGTTCAAATCGCGCGCACTCGAGTCGGGGGCGTTCTGAACTGTATGAGTGCCTGCCTGACCAATCGGGACTCCATCGCGCTGGACGCAGAGCGAGTCGCTGTAAAGGGCAGCTTTATTCTGCGCAGCGCCCGGATTCGAGGCGAGGTCGTCCTCGTCGGTGCGAAGATAGAATCCGACTTGGAATGCAGCGGCGCGTCTTTCGACAATCGAGCCGGTAGAGCGTTGTCCGTGGATCGGGCTGATATCAGCGGTGGAGTGTATTTGCGCGACGGTCTCTCTGTAAAAGGCGAGGTCGGCCTCGCGGGCTGCAGAATTGGCGGCAACTTGGACTGCGCCAATGCGACCTTTGAAAATTACGGTGGAGTCGCGATCTGTGCGGATGCCGCACATGTAGCCGGAGCCGTCGAATTCCGGGAGGTCGTCGCCAATGGACAGGTGAGGCTCGTCGGAGCCAGGATTCGAGGAGATCTCTCGTGCGTCGGCGGAAGCTTTGAAAATCCCGACGGAAACTGTCTTTCGATCGAAAGAGCTGCAATTGGGGGCGATCTGATATTGACCGCGCTCGCTCGGCCCCCGGTCGGAACCCTGAACCTTTCCCACGCCAAAGCCGGCCGATTGCTGATTGGGTCCCCGGAGAGTTGGCCAGCACCGGGGTGTCTCGTTTTGGATGGATTCAAATACGATCGCATTGCAGCCTGCCGATCCGCCGATCAACGAGAGCGGTTGAGCGCTCGGGATTGGCTCGCCTGGATCGAGAGACAGGGCGATCGGTATCTGCCGCAGCCGTTCGAAGAACTGATTCGCGCACTCAGGTCCGCCGGCAACGAGCGTGAGTCGCGCGAGGTGGCGATCGCCAAAAAAAAGGCTTTGCGCAGGAAGGGAAACCTGCCGTGGTGGTCGAGAGTCTGGAACGCGCTGCTCGGAGCGACCGTGGGTCACGGTTACAAGCCGTGGCTGGTGGCGTTCTGGCTCGCCGGGTTCATCATCGGCGGCGCACAAGTGTTCCGATACGCGAAGCAGTCCGGTGTCATGATGCGATCCCAGAGCTGGGTTTATCAGGACGGCTGGTACGGAGAGCGGCGAGCCGCCTCTCGGCCTGAACCGTATCCACCATTCGATCCCTACCTCTTCTCGGTGGATACGCTGGTGCCTTTCGTCAATCTTCACCAGCAGGCTTTCTGGTGGCCGAACGCGAGGCGCCCAAGAGACACCGCGTACATCGCTTGCGAAACCTATTTGGTCGCACATGAACTAATCGGCTGGACGCTCTTCGCGCTCCTGTTTGCAGCTCTAGGCGGATTCCTGAGAAGAGACTAGATATATGCGCGGTCAGTTCACGAACGGGGAATCATCATATCGAATCACTTCGACAGTGAATCTCAGCCAATTGACGAGAGTAAGCGATTGCGGGATTTAACCTCCTGCCGCTGAATTCGCCACGGCGTGGCCATCGTGTTTTGGAGAATTTGCACAGACAGCGACAAAATAAGGCAGGAGGGCTCATACTTGCCGGCAAAATCTTTTCTCATCGTTAATCGAGCGCAGGTCTTGGCGGGCGCGTGCAGCGCCTGCAACGGACCGTTCGCGAGTAGCCCGACGGGTGACAAGGCGCTGGTGCTCACGATCGGGAAGGAGTCGCGGCTATTATTTTGCGCGACGTGCGGCGACAACATCATGAGCCGGCTGCTGAGCGACGAGGTGAAGGACCGTTATGGGTGGGACTGGGCGGTGCCGCTTAGAGACGAGGCGCTCGTCTCACAAGCTCAGTGACCGGCACCGAAGAGCGATCGGAAGCCCTGGGCGACGCCCTTGACGCGCACTCATCGATCCTCGTAAGCGTCGTAGGGATGGATCTTGTCGAGTCCGATCGGCGGCGCCGGCGATGGCCGCCTCGATCTCCGCGAGCCTGGGTCTCGGCCGGCATGTTCGTTGTGTGCTCGGCGCTCGTCGCCGCCATGATGACGGCGCGCGACGCGCACAGCGCAGACGCGAAGCCTCTGTTTCTCGTCGCGACTCGCGAGTTGCAGGACCCACTATTCCAGCAATCAGTTATCTTGATGTTGCCGCAGACCGAGATTCCTCTGGTCGCAGGCGTGATCATCAACAAACCGACCACCGTCCCGGTGCGAGAGTTGTTTTCCCACGTCGCCCCGCTCGTGAAGCAGTCTGAGACGGCGTACTTCGGCGGCCCCGTGGACTTGGACCAGCCGACTCTCCTCTTGCGCGCCTCCCAGCCAAGCGGGAAAGCGAG
>Ga0187804_10000201_pt1 | contig 13747 bp, 10 predicted proteins | sample NC_wetland_sal_i_3_FD_132961 | JGI IMG/M metagenome (GOLD analysis project Ga0187804, IMG submission 132961) | Wetland sediment microbial communities from Neuse River Estuary, North Carolina, USA - Control_4 | ecosystem: Environmental > Aquatic > Freshwater > Wetlands > Sediment | place: USA...
CCTCGGCTCAAAGGCGGGAAAGCTTGTCGCGCTGATGATCCTAGTCTCTGTCTTCAGCGCGGCCAACAGCACCGTGCTCACCGCGCCGCGCGTGTTTCACGCCATGGCCGAAGACGGCGTGTTCTTCCGCACGCTGGCCCGAGTGCATCCGCGGTACCGCACGCCCGCTGCGGCGATCGTTGCGATCGGCGTGTGGTCCGCGGTTCTCGCGGTGACCGGTACGTTTGAGCAGCTCTTCACCTATGTCATCTTCGTAGGGTGGACGTTCTACGGGCTCGCCGCCATGAGTATCTTCGTGTTTCGGCGGAGAGAGGGTCCTCCGGCGAATACGTTTCGCGTCCCCGGTTATCCCATAACGCCTCTGCTGTTCGTGCTCGCCGCCGCGGCTCTCGTCGGCAATACGCTTATGGCAACACCGTGGAAGCAATCGCTTTTCGGTGTGGGAATCGTGCTGCTCGGCGTGCCGGTCTATTTTTTTTATCGCTGGCGGAAAATGCGCGCTAAAAGAGGCTGAGCGGATCCACATCCACCAGCACGGCCTTTTCGGGAATTTCTTTTTTCTCCCGGAACGCGAGCAAGCCGGAAAGCGTGCGCGCGAGCTGATTGCGCTTCGGTGCTTTCAGTAAGAATTGAAACCGGTGCTCGCGCTTCAACCGCGCCAGGGGGGCTGCGGCAGGCCCCAAGACTTTCACGCCGCGCGATTCCTCCGGCGCCAGATGCGCGGAAAGCTGCCGCGACCACCGGATGGCATTCTCGATTTTGACGTCGCGCACCAGCACGCTGGCCAGCGCCGTGAACGGCGGATAGTGCAGCAACCGGCGAAATTGCGTTTCGCGCTCGAAAAACGCCGCGTAATCCTGCTGGACGGCGAGTTGAATCGCGTAGTGCCCGGGAAAGTGCGTCTCCACCAGCACCTCGCCCGGCAGCGCGCCGCGGCCCGCGCGCCCCGCGACTTGCGTCAGCAATTGGAATGTGCGCTCCGCAGCGCGAAAGTCCGGCAGGCTCAACTGCGCGTCCGCCGCGACGACACCGACCAGCGTGACACGCTGGAAGTCGTGCCCCTTCGCCACCATCTGCGTGCCGACCAAGATGTCAATCCGGCCGAGCGCGAAATCGCCCAGCACCTGCTGGTACGCGCGCTTGGTGCGCGCCGTATCGCGATCCAGGCGCGCGATTCTTGCGCCGGGAAATTTCGCGCGCAGATGCTCTTCGAGCTGTTCCGCGCCTGCGCCAAAAAAATAAATATGCTCGGACCCGCATTTTGGGCACGTCTCCGGCACGCGCCGCGTAAAACCACAGTAGTGGCATTCGAGGCGCTGGCGCTGCTTGTGATACGTGAGTGAGATGCTGCAATTCTCGCAGAGAATTCCCGCGCCGCAGCCCCGACAGATCACAAACCAGGAATAGCCGCGCCGGTTAATCAGAATCAGTGATTGCGTGCCTTCCTGCAGCCGCGCGGCGATCGCCGCAGAGAGCGCAGACGAAATCGGCCCCGCCTGATGTGTCTGCAGAAAATCTTCACGCAGGTCCACGATGCGGACCGGCGCGAGGGGTCGGTTTTCGACGCGCGAATCGAGCGCAAGCAGTTTGTATTTTCCCGCGCGGGCGTTCTGATAACTTTCCAGCGAGGGCGTGGCCGACCCGAGCACGGCGACGCAGTTTTCCAGCTTGGCGCGCATGACGGCGACATCGCGGCCGTGATAGCGCGGCGTTTCCGCCTGCTTGTAGCTGCCCTCCTGTTCTTCGTCCACGACGATCAAACCGAGATTTTCGAGCGGCGCGAAGACCGCAGAGCGAGTTCCAACAACGACGCGCGCTTCGCCGCGCCGCACCCGCCACCATTCCCGCGCCCGCTCGGCGTCTCCCAGTGCGCTGTGCAGCACGGCAACTCCTTTGCCGAACCGCGCGCGGCACAGCCGCCCGATCCACAGCGTTAGCGCAATTTCCGGCACCAGGATCAGCGCGGTGCGTCCGCGCTCGAGGGCGGTCTCCACGGCGCCCAGGTAAACTTCCGTCTTGCCGCTGCCCGTCACGCCGTACAGCAGCGCCGTCTCGAACGCATCCGCATGGAGCCGTTCCCGAATTTCGCGCAGCGTGTTCTGCTGACCCGCGTTCAGGACGTTGGAGGGTGGCGTGAAATCGGCCTCGAGAAAATCCTCGTCGGCCGCAATGGGCTCTTCCCAACTCGAGAGCTTTCCCTCTCGAATCAGCCGTGCGATCAGCGCGCGCGTGACTCGTGCGAGCTTCAACAAAACGCCAAGAGGCAGCGGTCCGCGCTCTTCCGCCAGAACTCGCCGCACGCGCTCCGCTTTCTCATCGAGAAGTTCCTGCGTGCCGGCTTGACGCGCGTCTTGATTCCACGCGACGATTTTTTGTGTGCGCGCCTTGCGGCGCAGCGTCACTTCTCCCGATTCGAGCTGCCCGCGGCGCAGCAGCCGCTCTGCCGCCGCTTCCCCGCCCGGCAGTTTTTGTAGCCGGTCGCCGCGCAGCGGCTTGGCCTCCACCTCGAGCAATTCGAGCAGCGCAAGCTCCGCCACCTCGGCTTCGCTGCGATTCTGCAGGGAGTCGAGATGCGATCGCCTTTCGCGGCCCAGGTCGTTAAGTGCGAATTCGCGCTCGTGACGAAGATCTATCTGCGGAGGCAGCATCGCGCGGAATGTCTCGCCCGGCGGCGCAACGTAGTAGCTGGAAATCCATTTGCCGAGCTCGATGAGTTTGCTCGTGAGAGCGGGGAGTGCGTCGAGCACATCCGTGACTTCTTTGACCTTCTTGACGACCGCCGGGTCCGGCCGGCGCAATGACAGCGACACTACGACGCCCGTTTTCGCGCGCCGGCCGAATGGCACCAGCACGCGGCTGCCCGGTTCAATCGCGCCGGCCAAGCGGTCCGGAATGGCGTACGTAAACGTCGTTCGGAGCGGAACGCCGAGCGCGACTTCGCAATAGAGGGACGCCATGCTTGGAAAACAGTGTAGCAGCAGAATCGAGGCCAAGTCTTTTCACGGCGTCACGCGCCGGAGGGCGCGGCGATTTGCCGCTGAAGAATTCGGCGGAACTTAACGCAGTGACTTCTTCCCTTTCAGCCCGAGGAACGCCATGACCCTCTGCAGATCTTTCCAGACTTCGCTCTTGGCGCTGGGATTTCTCAAGAGATAAGCGGGGTGGTACGTCGCCAGCAATTTCGATCCGCGAAAGTCAAACCATTGGCCGCGAAAATGAGAAATCCCCTGATTGGTGGCGAGCAATGATTGCGCGGCGACGCTTCCGAGGCACACGACGGCCTTCGGCGCGATGACCGCGAGCTGGCGCAACAAAAACGGCGAGCACGTGGCGACTTCATCTTTTTCCGGGGTGCGGTTTTCAGGCGGGCGGCACTTCACGACGTTGCAGATGTAAACGTCGCCGCGGGCGAGCCCCATCGCCTCGATCATCTGCGTGAGCAACTGCCCTGCGCGGCCGACGAAGGGAAGGCCTTGCAAATCTTCGTCGCGGCCCGGGCCTTCTCCGACGAACACGAGTTCTGCGCGAGGATTGCCTGTGCCAAAAACAATCTGATTCCGCTGCTTGTGCAGGCGGCAGCGCGTGCACTCGCCCAAATCCTCGCGAATCCGCTCGAGCGTGTCGCCTTCGATCCGATCGGCAGCCTCAAACAGTCCCGGCATCTGCACAACCGGAAGGATCGGTGCAGCCGCGAGCCGCAAGGTGTGTGGCGCCTTCGCGAACGGCGCAGTCATCGAAGCTGCCGGCCGAACGGGCGTTTGGAGCGCAGGCTGCGTCTGTGCAGATCGAATGGGTCGTTTCGTCATTCCACTCCGATCGAGGAAAAATTCTGCGATGTGCAAATCATCGCAGTAACGCAGCCACGCTTCGAGTTTTTCTTTGGTGGACTCGGGGAGGGAGCGGTCCATCGCCAGGTCAGCGGCCGCGAGGCGCGGCGTGGGGGGTGGATTTCGGAGTGTGGCGCAAGGCGAGAGCGCGATCAAGGATGTGCTGCGCGGCTTCAAACTTCGACATCCGTGGAAGCGGCTCTTCGCCGCCGTCGCGCGAAAAAATCGTGATGATATTCGTGTCCGCGTCGAACCCGGCGCCCTCGGCGGTCACGTCGTTGGCGACGATCATGTCGGCGCGCTTGGCTTCCAGCTTGGCGCGCGCGTGTTCGGCCACATCACCGGTCTCCGCCGCGAATCCAACGAGAATGCACTGGCCTTTTTCGCGCGACACGTCGGCCAGAATGTCCGTCGTCGCCTCGAGCTCCAGCGTGAGGCGCCCGCCGCTGCGCTTGATCTTTTTCGCCTGCGGCGCGACAGGCCGGTAATCGGCGACGGCGGCGGCCATGATGACGATCGTCGCCCCCGGCAAATATTCGAGCACCGCGCGGTGCATCTGTTCCGCGCTTCGCACCGAAATTCGTTCGATGCCCGCGGGCGGCTCGATTTGCACGGGCCCGCTGATCAACGTGACGCGCGCGCCGCGCCGCGCGGCCGCATCCGCCAGCGCGTACCCCATTTTCCCCGACGAGCGATTGGTCAGGTATCGCACAGGATCGAGGTCTTCGCAGGTCGGTCCGGCCGTCACCAAAATATTTTCGCCGGCGAGGTCATGCCGGATGCCGAGCCGCTCGCACACGGCCTGCGCAATCGCTTCGACTCCTGCCAGCCGGCCCGCTCCGGTCATTCCGCAGGCGAGATATCCTTCCTCAGGCGCGACAATGTGAACGCCGCGCGCGCGCAGCATCTCAACATTCTCCTGCGTCGCCGCGTGTTCCCACATATTGACGTTCATGGCCGGCGCGACAACCACGGGCGCCGTCGTCGCGAGGTAGAGCGTGGTGAGGAAATCATCCGCGATGCCACGCGCCATTTTGGCCATGATGTTTGCCGTGGCCGGCGCGACGACCAGGAGGTCAATTCGCTGCGCCACCGCGATATGTTCAATTGCGCTTTCAACGTTTGCCGCTGCGGATTCGCCGGCGAACATGCCGGTGATGACTTTTTGCCCGGTAAGCGCTGCGAACGTCAGCGGTGTGACGAACTGCTGGGCGCTGTCCGTCATGATGACCTGTACTTCGAGCCGCTCCTGCTGGAGCCGGCGCACCAGCTCCGCAGCCTTGTAGGCAGCGACTCCTCCGGATACACCCAGTGCGATGCGCATCGCTCGGCGGCGCGTTAATCCTTGCGCCGTTTTCCGTCCTTGTCCTCAGTTTCGCCGGGGATGACCGGCAATTGGTACTCCAGCACGCCGGCGCTCAATTCCTCCACGGCAATCCGCGTAGGCTTGTGCGAACGGGGATTTGCCACCAGCGGGGTGGCTCCCGCCATCAACTGCCGCGCGCGCCGTGCGGCCACCACCACGAATGCGAACTTGCTGTCCGGAGCCTGATTCTCAACAGCCATAAATGTTTCACCCTCCGAAGGATTCCAGAATTTTTCGCGCCCGGCCATCCGTCCGGCTGCGCCGACAGCGCGAGCCGGTCACGATGGCCTTGACCTCGCATCCGGCCCGTTGGAGGTCATCATTGACCACCAGGAAGTCGTACTCCGGGTACCGCTGCATCTCCTGCCGCGCGCGCTCCAGCCGCCGTGCGATGGCTTCGTCCGAATCCTGGCCGCGCGCGCGAAGCCGCCGCTCGAGTTCCTGGCGCGACGGCGGAAGAATAAAAATCGCCAGCGCGGCGGGAAGTTTCGCCTTCACCTGCTCGGCGCCCTGCACGTCAATTTCGAGCACCAGGTCCAGGCCCTTCTCCCGCGCCTGGTCGAGCCAGCGGCGCGGCGTGCCGTACCAGTGCTTGCCGAAGACGCGCGCGTGCTCCAGGAACTCCCCCTGGGCGGCTCTGCGTTCGAATTCGGCTTCGGAAACAAAATCATACCATTTCCCGGGGCTCTCCGTGGCTCGCGGCGGGCGCGTGGTGCACGAGATGGAAAACATCGTGCCCGGCAGCTCCAGGATCTTTTCGACCAGCGTTGATTTTCCAGAGCCCGACGGCCCGGAAACGATGATCACGATTGGAGAGTCTGCGTTCGCCATCGCTATTCGACGTTTTGCGCCTGCTCGCGAAGTTTCTCTATCTCGGACTTGATCTCCAGTGCAATTTCCGTCATCTCGATGCCTTCGGCCTCGACGCCTGGCGTCTTGGAGAGCAGCGTATTGGCCTCACGCTGCATTTCCTGAAGCAGAAAATCGAGCTTCTTGCCGGTCTCCCCCGCCTGCGTGAGCAATTTCTCAAATTGGCCGAGATGGCTGCGCAGCCGAGCGATCTCCTCGCTGACGTCGCTGCGTTCGGCCAGCAGCGCGGCCTCCTGCGCCAGCCGCGCCGGCTCGAGCGTGGAATCGCCCAGCAATTCCGCCAGCCGAGTTTCGAGGCGCCGCGCAAAGGCGGGCCGGACGCGCTCTGCCAGTTCCTCGATCCGCGCGGTCTTTTCGCCAATGAGCGCGAGAATACCGGACATTTCCCGCGCCAGAGTGCGGCCTTCGGAGCAACGCATTTCGCGCAGCCGCGCGATGGCTTGCTCGAGGCTTGCGTCCACCTGCGCGCCCAGCCGCTCCTGCTCCTCTTCCGTCATCGCTTCGGAATTCGCGCCTGCCGCGGCCACGACCCCCGGCAGTCGGAACAGCGCGGCCAGATCGGGCTCGGCGTGCAAACCAAACTGTTTCCGCAGATCCTCCGCCGCTTTCAGATAGGCCTCGGCCACTCCCCGGTTCACCTGAACCGCGGCTGGTCCGACGGGATCGAAGTGAATGTACACATCCACGTGCCCGCGGCGCAATCCGTGGCGCAGCGCCTGGCGAATCCGCGACTCAAACACCTCAAATCCCTCTGGCATGCGCAAGTGAAGGTCGAGGAAGCGGTGATTGACGCTGCGCAGGTTTATCCGCAGCGTCCAGCCGTCGCACTCAACGCGCGCCTGCGCGAAGCCGGTCATGGAGAGAATCGTCGCGGGCGCGGCGCCAGTCTTCATGACGGATCTCGCGGTGCCGGAGTCACGGTGTCCACATCGGCGAATTGCAGTTCGTACAGCCGCGCGTACGTGCCCCCCTGCGCCAGCAATTCCTGATGCGTTCCCGTTTCGGCGATCGCGCCGTCCTCGAGCACGATGATTTTGTCCGCGCGGCGAATCGTCGAGAGCCGGTGCGCGATTACAAAGGACGTCCGGCCGACCATCAAATTCGAGAGCGCCTTCTGCACGAGCATTTCAGATTCGGAGTCGAGCTCCGATGTCGCTTCATCGAGGATCAGGATCGGAGAATCCTTCAGGATGGCGCGCGCGATGGCCAGGCGCTGGCGTTGCCCGCCGCTCAAGCGTTGTCCACGGTCGCCGAGCATGGTCTGGTAGCCCTGCGGCAGCTCGAGAATGAAGTCGTGCGCGAGCGCTGCCTTTGCCGCGCCTTCGACGCGCTCCTTGGGCAGCCCCGGCTGACCGTAGCAGATGTTGTTCCACACGGTGTCGTTGAAGAGGATGGTTTCCTGCGTGACGATGGCCATCTGCTCGCGCAGCGAGCGCAACGTCGCTTGGCGAGTCTCCACGCCATCAAGTCGCACAGCGCCGGACGTGGCATCGTAAAACCTCGGCAAAAGATTCACCAGCGTCGTTTTTCCAGCACCGCTCGAGCCGACAATGGCGACAACTTCGCCGGCGCGCGCGGTGAGGGTGACCTCACGCAGGATCGGCGTGTCCTTGTCGTAGAAAAATCCCACGCTTTCGAATTCCACCAGCCGGGAAAACACAGGAATCGCGAGCAGCCCCTTTTCTTCCGCGGGCTCTTCCTTCAACGCGAGGTAAGTAAACACGCGTTCCGTGGCGCCGATCGCTTCTTCAAAATGCTGATAAACGCCTCCCAATCCTTTCACCGGCTCGTAGGATTTGAACAGTGCATAAACGAAAGTGGAGAACGTGCCGAGCGTCATCGCGCCGTGTTGGATCTCTTCGCGCGCGTAAAGCAGCACGAATACCAGCACGACCGCGCCCAGCAGGTCCATCAGCGGAGAGGTGACGGAAAGCGCGCGAATCCAGCGCATGTTCTCCCGAAACAGCCGCCGCGCAGCCTCCTTGAATTTGCGGATCTCAAATCCTTCCATGCCGAACGCCTTCACGACGCGGTTGCCGCTCACCGTCTCCTGCAAGATCTGGTTCAACTCGCCGATGCCGTCCTGAATTCTTCCGGACGAGCGCCGCACCTTCCGGCCTAGCGCTCGCACGGGCAAGACGACCATCGGCAGAAGAATCATCGAGCCCAATGCCATCCTCCAGTTCGCCAGGAACATAACCAGGACAAGCGAGAACAATGTGAATGCGTGGCGGAATCCGACCGAGAGCCATTCGGACATGGTGTTTCGCACGCGCTCGACGTCGCTGATCACCGCGGACATCAGCCGTCCGATCGGGTGATGTTGGAAAAAGCCGATGGGCTGCCGAATCAGCTTCTCGTACACGACGTTGCGCAGGTCCATCACGGCGGCCATCCCGGCGTACTGGATGAGAATATTGCCGACAAATTCGCCGATGCCTTTGGCCAGATAAACGGCCACAAACGCGATGGCAAACACGCTCCACACACTTCGAATTTCGTGAGGCAGGAATGAATTCAGATAGATCGGGTGGTGCGTGAACGGATTATTTTTCAGAAGTACCAGGTTCGAATCTGTGCTCCTGGGATTGAGCACAAGGTCCACGGTCGGGGCGATCAGCAAGGCGATCAGGCCTTCGGCTAAGCCGACCAGCACGAGGCAAACCACGCCAGCGACCAGCCGCACCAAGTACGGTTTGGCGTAACGCAACAGCCGTCCGATTTCTTCCCGCTGAGTCAAAAGAGAATTTCCCCTGGTGCAAGTCTTGCCGATCGAACGCTTGGTACGCTACGGAGCGCTCGCGGAATTGTCAAGCAGCCACCGGCGTTCCTACTTATCGATGTCGCGGTGCACAACCTTGGTTGTGGAGCCGCGGCGGTGCAGCGATTTGTGCAGCGCTTCGGCCAGCATCACCGAGCGGTGCCGCCCGCCGGTGCAGCCGAATGCAATCGTCAGATAGCTCTTCCCCTCGTGAATGTAGTGCGGGATCAGATAAACCAGCAACCCTTCAATCCGCCGCAGGAATTCGCCCGTCTGCGGGAACGACCGGATGTAGCGCGCGACGCGAGGGTCGCGGCCGGAAAATTTTCTCAACCGCGGAATGAAATGCGGGTTCGGCAGAAAGCGCACGTCGAACACGAGGTCTGCGTCTGAGGGAATCCCATACCGGTAGCCGAAGCTTACCAGCGCGACCATCATCGGCCGCTGGCCCGATTCCTGAAACCGCCGCGTGATGAATTGCCGCAGCTCGTGCACGTTGAACTTCGTCGTGTCAATCACGACGTCGGCGAGCCCGCGGATCTGCGCCATCAAGGTGCGCTCGTGCCGCAGCCCTTCGCGAATGGTCCGCCCCTGGCCGAGCGGATGCGGCCGCCGCGTCTCGCTGAACCGCCGCAGCAGCGCGTCCTCGCTCGCTTCGATGAAGACCAGCGTCGCGGGCATCTCTCTCCGCAGACGGCGAAGAATGTCCGGCAAGCGGGCGATCTGTTCGCCTTCACGCGCATCCACCAGCAACGCCGCGCGCTGGATTTCCCCCCCGCCCTGCATGTGCAATTCGCTGAAGGTGGGAATCAGTTCCACGGGAAGGTTGTCCACGCAGTAGAAGCCGAGGTCTTCAAACGTCTTGAGGACCGTGCTTTTTCCCGAGCCGCTTAACCCGGTGAGGATGACCAATTGCCGTGCGTCGCGCGCGGGGTTTCGCTTCACGGCGGGCGCGCCTAGACCTTCACGCGCCGCTGATGAGTGCTGGGAATACGAAGGTCTTCGCGGTACTTGGCCACGGTTCGGCGGGTGACGTGAATGCCGGCTTCGTCGAGCTTCTTGGCGATCAGGTCGTCGGTCAGAGGGTGCGTGGCGTCTTCTTCCTCGATCATTTTCTTCACCAGGCGCTTGAGCGTCTGCAGCGACATGCTGCCGCCTTCGGGGCCGTTCACAGATTCGGAGAAAAACGAACGCAGCTCGAGCACGCCCTGCGGCGTGTGCGCATACTTGCTGGCCACCGCGCGGCTCACGGTCGAGGGATGCACGCCGACTTCTTCGGCCACCTCCTTGATCATCATCGGCTTCAAGTGATCGGCGCCGTGGTCGAGGAATTCGCGCTGGCGCTGGATGATCATCTGGCAGACGCGGAGGATCGTGTGTTTGCGCTGCTCGATACTTTTCATCAGTTGCAGCGCGGCGGTGAAGCGCTCCTTGACGTAGTTGCGCACTTCGCGGTCGGCGGCGTCCCGCGCCAGCAGTCGCCGGTACACGGGTGAAAGCCGAAGCTGCGGCACGTCATCTTCGTTCATCAAGACTTGCCACTCATCATCCACCTTGCGGAAATAAACGTCGGGCTCGACCAGCCGCGGCTCGGTCTTGTTGTAGCGCAGCCCGGGACGTGGATCGAGCTTCTTGATGACGTCCACGGCGCGCTTCACCAGCTCGACGGGCCGGTTGAGCGCGCGCGAAATCTCCTTCAGCTGGTTGGATTGCAGCAAGCGCGCCAGCGGCGTTTCCGGATCCTGCTGCTCGGCCTCGCTGGCCGCCAGCGGCCGCTTCGGCAGACATTCGGAAACGATTTGTTGCGCGAGCGTGTTCTGCGGATCGAGCGTGCGCAGCTGCGTGAGCAAACATTCGCGCAGATTGCGGGAAGCGACGCCCAGCGGGTCAAATTCCTGCACCACCGCCAGCGCCTCCTCGACATCCTCCATCGAGTACTTTCCGTTTTGCGAAATCTCCTCGAGCGACGCCGAAAGATAGCCGTTCTCGTCGAGATTTCCGATGATCGCGTCGGCGATCTCGCGCACCATATCGTTGCAGACGGTCACGCTCAATTGCCAGGTCAGGTGCTCGGAAAGGCCTTGCGGAGACGAGAGGAATTTGTCGAACGACGGCCGCTCGATGACTTCGCGCTCGCGGCGCTCGTCGCTGTTGCCGCCGCCACTGTCCAGATATTGATTGAAGAATGTGGCGACGTCGAATTCGTCGAACGGGTTGGCGGGTTCAGTCTCGGGAACCTTTTCGGTTTCCGCTTTCAAGAACGCTTCGTCGCTGTAATTTTCCTGCGCGACCGGCGAGTCCTCGGTCAGCTCTTCGAGCACCGGATTCGCCACCATCTCTTGGTTGATCATCTCGCGCAGTTCGAGCCGATTCAGCGCCAGCACGCTGACCATCTGCACCAGACCCGGCGTAAGGATCTGCTTCTGCGCGACCTTCAGATGGAGTTTGGGCTGGAGCCAGCTCATGGCAGTCAGTTTAACCGGAAATGATCGCCCAGGTAGACCCGGCGGACTTCGGAATCGCCGCTGAGCTCGGCGGGAGTACCGGCGCGGAATATGCGCCCGTTGTGAACGATGTAGGCGCGGTCGGTGACGCTCAACGTTTCGCGCACGTTGTGGTCGGTGACCAGCACGCCGATCCCCTCGATGCTCAAATCCTTGATGATTTTTTGGATGTCCACGATCGTTTTCGGGTCAATACCGGAGAATGGCTCGTCGAGAAGGATGAACGCAGGCTCCAGGACAAGCGATCTGGCGATTTCGAGCCGACGCCGTTCACCGCCCGAGAGCGTATAGGAGCCGTTCAGTCGCACCGTTTCCAGTTTCATCTGCGCCAAGAGTTCCTCGAGCCGGTCGCGCTGCTGCTCCGGCGTCAGGGGAAGAGTTTCCAGCACGGCCAGAAGGTTTTCTTCCACCGTCAGTTGCCGGAATACCGATGGTTCCTGCGGAAGATAGCTGATCCCACTGCGGGCCCGGAGGTACATGGGGAGGTCGGTGATGTCGTCTCCGCTCAGGAGCACGCGACCGGAGTCGGGCCGGGCTAGACCCACCAGGATATAAAACGTAGTGGTTTTTCCTGCACCGTTTGGCCCGAGCAATCCCACCACTTCGCCTTGCCCGATTTCCAGGTCGAGATCATCCACGACCTTCCGGCCACGGTATGACTTACTAAGGTCGACGGCTTGGAGCTTGAGCATGCCACTTCATTTCCCGACTCGGTGAAGCGTGACCGTCCGCGTGCCTTCGTCGGAATCCACGACAATCCTATCATCGGCAAAAAAGAAGGTCAATTGACGGCCGGTCGTGGAGTTTCCAAGATCATCAAAAATCTCAGGTTTGCCGCCGGAGAGAACAAATTTTCCGTCTGCCGGGGTGTATTCGGCCCGCTCGGACTTCCCGCGGCGACCGGGTTGGCTCACAGTCACTCCGTAAGTGGCTACGGCGCGGACCAATTGTCTGGTGGAGGCGGATTGGGGCGACGGCCCAAAGAAGAGATCCATCGTTTCGGCCTGAATGGAACCCTCCTTGGATTCGGCGAAGGCGTCCTTTTCCAGCCGCGCGCGCGATTCCTTGTCCCAATAAGTCAGGCTCCCACCGCGCACGCGCCACAACTCCTGCGCGCTGGCCGGGGCCGCACTCGCCGGACGCAGCGCTGCCATATCGGGCCGCGGAGTCCAAGCCGCTTGCGGAAAGATGGCGCGCACGTGTCCAGTCGCCGTCAGGATGTGCACCCTGCTGTCCAGTTCGATTGTGTCGCCTTCGATCACCGAATCGCCCTGCCAGAGCCGCGCGTTTCGCGAGTAGACAGCATGCCCGCCGGCTGTATCCGCGACCAATTCATCGGCTGAAACGTGGGCCGGCGTCGGCGCCAAACTTGTCATCGCTCCCGTCCCTGCGCGAAGCTCGCTCGTAACGACATGTCCCTGCGCGCGCAATTCGTTCGCAACCTGCCAGAATGTAATGGTTTGCGCCGTCGTCTGTGAAGACGCATCGGCGAGCAGCGCGGACCCGGAAATGACCGCCGTATTCGTGGCGTGGTCCAGATGGGCGCGGTCGCCTTGCGCCAGGCGCGCGCCCGCGCGAAACTTCACGTTTCCAGACTGGTCGAGCGTGTTCCAATCGCCATCGCCGCCGAAGCTGGCCGTCAGGTCGTTCGACGATGTCGTTTGGTCGGGCGCTCCGGCAACCTGACGCTTGACTTCGACGTTTCCTGAGGCCTTGAGCTCGCTCGGGTGTTCCGCAGCATCAAACGCAAGCGCCATGCGGTCACCGCGCATCTCTGTGGTTTGCTCGGCGCGTTTATCCGCAGGAGAACCGGGATCATGCGTCTGGACCGTCGCGGGGGAGAGCGTGTTCACATGTTCCATGCGCGCCGAGCGGCGTCTATTGCCAGCAGCAAAATGAATCTCGAGCGCTTGCGTTTCCAGGCGCCGCGAGGTTCCGCGCGATCCAGAATCGTGCGACGTCAGCGTTACACCCTCGCTCACCGTTGCGAGCTGCGGCTGGTTGGTTTTCGCGGCATAATCCATTTCCACGCGGCCGGCATTCAATTCCTGCTCAATCGAACCGCTCTTTCGGATTCCGTGCACCTTGCCGGCGGCCGCGACGTTCTGCACCGCGCCTTCTGGCGACACCAATGCCGAAAAATTATCAGCCGTGAGCGTCACTTGCGATTCCGGCTTCTTGTCGGTGAGCTGCGGATTTCCGCTCGCCACGATGTGCCTCACGCGCAAATCCGCGTCCATATACAGAAACATTTCATCGGAGGAAAGCTCGCGTGTCCCTTGCCGCGCGTGCACATTATCGCGAAGGCGCACGGTTTGCTCATCATGTTGGAAGGTGAGCTTGTCGCAAGTCAGGGTCACCGGCGTGTGTCCGGGCTGCGCGATTTCGGCGGGCGAAGCGGCAGCAGTTGCGGCTGAAG
>Ga0187804_10000202_pt1 | contig 13690 bp, 10 predicted proteins | sample NC_wetland_sal_i_3_FD_132961 | JGI IMG/M metagenome (GOLD analysis project Ga0187804, IMG submission 132961) | Wetland sediment microbial communities from Neuse River Estuary, North Carolina, USA - Control_4 | ecosystem: Environmental > Aquatic > Freshwater > Wetlands > Sediment | place: USA...
ACCGACTTTGTCGGAAAGCGGATCGAAGGTGTGAGGCAGTCTTCGCTTATCGTCTTATTGCGTGTTCAAGACCATCTTTAGATTTGATTGGATCCGTCATACTTCTTTGCGCTTGTTTAGGTGTTTCTCTGTCTGTGACTATGCCGAGGTCTCTAACGACGGTTTCACTGCTTGCGAGATAGCGTCGGCATTTCGGCGAAAACACGCATGTCGTGCGCGGGTACGATGATGAGCTCGCGCAGCGTCCCACTCTGCAAAATGTAAAGGAAACCAGCCATGGCGGGAATGGTAGGCCCGTGCGGACTCGAACCGCAGACCTCATCCGTGTCAAGGATGCGCTCTAACCAACTGAGCTACGGGCCTAAGGCCCATCCAGTTTAGCACGGCCGCCGCGTCAATGCGGAACGGTTGCGATCGCTATCAGGAGCCTAAGCGGGCGAGCTCCGATGGATTAAGACAACTGGCAGCGATTGGGATGCAAATTGGCTTTTCGAGACCGACGCGAGCCTGAGGAATCGCTGGGGAACTGCTGCCAGGGATGCTGGCAACCTGGGATTGGCCACCGTGGAGATGAAATTCCAGAATGAAACGAAACTCGCGCCAATTTGGTGTACGAGCACCGAAAAAGTCCTGTCCCTCTGGCTTCTAAACTCTTACTTGTCAATTAGTTTTCATTTGACAAACCTAGTATTTGGTGTAGTTTTTTGGGGATTGGCTCGCCCCACCCCCGAGGGCCCTCGACGTGCCTGCACGGAATAAGAGACGCAGCACGTTTTTTCAACCAGTGAGTTTGCAGTCTGTCCGGGGGGACTGAAACATGACATCTCAATGCAGGTTGCTTCTTGATGTGGGATCCATCACAGCGACCCGTGGCCTCCGTCACAACATTAAGTTTCTCTAACAATCAAAATCAATCACAACTTGATCGATGCTCCGGATTGCAAGTTATCCTCGATCGGTTGAACTGAGGGAGAAATTCTCATGCACATCTCAGGCGTTCGCAAAAGCCATCTCCTCCCTATTCTTGCACCTCTACTATTGACGCTCGTTACGGCGGCCGCAGCTACGGACAAGTCCAAGCCTGACGCTCAGGAGAAGAAGTATGTGCGGCCCACAGACGCTTCTCTTTATGTGGGTTCAGAGACCTGCAAAACTTGCCACGAAGACATGCCCTCGAAAGGCTTCTATAAGACGTACGAAGACTCACCTCATTTTGTGACTACGATGGACACGAAGAAAGGGCCAGAATGGCATGGGTGTGAGGCGTGTCACGGGCCAGGAAAGGCGCACGTCGAGGGCGGCGGGGACAAGACCAAGATCTTCACCTTCAAGAACGCCTCAGCGGCGGAAATCAGCGCGCGCTGCCTGGATTGCCACCAATACGGAGAAGAACACAGCAATTTCGCGCGTTCCGCCCACTTGCAGAACAACGTAGGGTGCACGGACTGCCACGATCCGCACCACGCCAAGGAAAGCCAATTCCTGATGAAGGAACCTCAACCACTGCTTTGCTATGGCTGCCATCTTGACAAGAAGCAGCAATTCAACCGGCCGTTTCACCATCGTGTAAACGAGGGATTGGTGAAGTGCACCGACTGCCATAATCCGCATGGCGGGTTCCTGAGCCGGCAGCTACGGGCGACCGGCTCGCAGGACTTGGTCTGCTTCAAATGCCATACGGATAAGGCGGGACCGTTCGTTTACGAGCACGAGGCCGTGAAAATCGAAGGCTGCGTCGCCTGCCACATCCCCCATGGCACCTCGAATCCGCGCTTGTTGAAGCGCGCCCAGGTGAATCTCCTGTGCCTGGAGTGCCACTCCTTCAACGTCGACCAGGGAGCGCCGGCTATCCCCACATTCCACAACCAAGCGCAGAAGTATCAAGCGTGCACGCTGTGCCACACCCAGATTCACGGCTCCAACGCCAGTCAGTTCTTCTTCCAGTAGGGGGCGACGATGCAAACGAGAATGCGAAACATGAACTCCACCCGCAAATCTGAGTTCCATACGCTGATGGCGTCGCTGACCCTTGTTGCGCTCGCGGCTCTGCTGACTCTCGGGCTTCCCGCCGCGCGCGCTCAGCAGGACGACGAACAGAAGGGCATTGACGAGGGAAACTACAACATCAAGCAATCGATCGAATTTGGCGGCCGCTTCACGAGCGTCGGCGGAAACTTCCAGACCTACGACACGTTCGTCAATCTGCAGCAGGGCCCGCGTCTTCTCGGCTTCACCATGGAAATGCGCTCCCTCGATCACCACGGCACGCTCTTTGATAGTTTCTACTTTAGCAACTTCGGCTATGGCGGCGACCCTAACATGGCATCCCGGTTGCGCATCAGCAAGAACAAGTGGTACAGCTTCAACGCGCTTTTCCGCAAGGACGAGAATTTCTGGGATTACTCGTTGCAGGCCAATCCCTTGAATCCCACAACGCCCTTCGCTAACGGCCCCGCGGGATACGCCGCTCCGGCCTGCACCAGTTGCGTCCTGGCCGAGTCCCCGCACGCGTTCAACACGAGGCGAAAACTGGGTGACTACAACTTGCTGCTGCTTCCCCAATCCAGGGTCAGGTTCCGCATCGGCTATTCGAGGAACACCATGGACGGACCGGTTTTCTCCTCCATCCACCAGGGGACAGAACAAGCACTATTCCAGGACTCCAGCATGACGGTGAACACTTACCGCCTGGGAGTGGATTTCAAGATGCTGCCCCGGACCAACATCAGCTACGACCAGATCTGGAACTACTACAAGGGAGACACGGGCACCACCGACCAGAACCAAAACCCGCTCTTCCAATTGTCCAACGGAACTCCCGTGGACCTCGGCTATTCCTTTAATGCCGGCGCCAGTCAGCCCTGCGCGGGTACGTTCCTGGCTACGGGTTTCGTGAATCCCACGTGCAGTGCCTATTTCAGTTATCAGCGGGACGGAAGAATACGCACCAACACCCCCACCGAACAGATCAGTCTGCAGTCGAACTACTGGAAGGACTGGGACCTCTCAGCGCGCGCCACCTACTCCGCCGGGGACATGAACGTTTTCGGATACGACCAGACACTGTTCGGCCGCGAGTCGCGCACGAATCTGCGCAATGACCAGATCAACGGGCCGGTGGAGGGAAGGCGCGTGGCGGCCACTGCTGATTTCGGAGTGACTTGGCATATCACCTCAAAACTGAATTTCATCGATTCCTTTCACTTCAACAACTGGCATGACCCCGCGCAGTTCCTCTCTACAGAGTGTTCGTTCTTCAGCGCTAACCTGTTAACTCCTGCGAACGTGTTCACCCCTGCCACCACATTGCCTGCTACATGCGCCGCCCCGACCGGCACGGCCGCTGGCACTCCCGTGCACACTACCAGCTCCGGGGCGGACGTTGCGGTGCTCTTGAACAGCAATTTCCTGAAGCAGGACGAGAAGACCAATCTGGCGGAATTTGAATATCAGTTTAATTCAAAGATGGGCGTAAGGCTGGGCTACCGTTTCCGGCATCGCGCCATTGCTGATAATTTCTACAGCACCACAGACGAAGTCTTTTATCCCGGCCCGACACCAGCTCTCGCAGAGCGCGGAGCATGCGCACTCGCCAATGGGCTACTACCGACGGGCTGCACGCTGAACGGAGATGGATCGGTCACCTTCATCGTGCCCGCTTCTACTCCCGCGCCCGCCGATGTAATCTTCATCAACGAGCACGCCGCCGTCTTCGGCCTCTGGTTCCGGCCCACGGCCAACTGGAAAATCAGTTTTGACACCGAATTGATGAGCGCAGACAACGCCTTCACGCGCATCAGCCCGCGCGAATCGCAGGAATACCGGGTGCGGACCAAGTACAAGGTCACGGACTGGCTGAACCTCAACGGGAGCATCAACATCTGGGAAGGCCGAAACAACGTCTTCGAGGTCAACAATCTGCAGCACAATCGCGCGTACGGACTCTCGGCGATGTTCCAACCCACGGACAAAGTCGGGTTCGAAGTGGGCTACGATTACAACGACGTCTTCTCGCAAATCCTGATCTGCATCACCAGCAGCGCCGTTCCTGCGGGGCCCACGACGGTCGGTTGCGCTGGTCTGCCGGGCCTCTTGCAAGAGCTATCGGTCTATACCAACACGTCGAGTTACGGCTACTTTGATGCTTCGTGGACGCCCATACGGAGGTTGACCGCGCGGCTGGGCGCAAATCTCACCGGCACCTCAGGCAGCGCGTTGATCACCATCACCCCCAACGCGCCCACCGGGCCGCTCGACTCGTTATACCTGCAGCCGTTTGGCGGCTTCGACTATCACTTTGGCAAGGGTTGGACGGGCAAGGCCTATTGGGGCTATTACGACTACCACGAAGATTCGAGCAACGTTCCCCAAGATATCTTTGCCTTGCGAAATTTCCGGGCTAATCTTGTCACGCTTTCGCTAAAATACGCTTTCTGACCGGGAAAAGGAGAATCAAACCTATCGAGACAGATGCAATCTGGACTCGTCAAGCTAGGGATTCCATCACGTATTTACGTGATGTAGGTCACAGTTTGAGAATGCGCTCCCTATCAGCATTGCGCGAGCGGACTCGATCAAGCGCGTGCTCGATCGCCGGCACCAACTCCGAAAAGCCGAGAGTTTGTCCATGAGGACAAAAGCGTTGCCTAGATTGAGCAAGCTGATGCTGATCACCGGGGTACGAAACAAGATTGAGCAAGGAACAGACTGATACGCTAGTTGTCTTTATCCGGGAGTTGGCGAAAAAAACACTGATGTGCGCCGTGTGACGGATCAGAAACTGAAGCTACAACGCCTATGCAAACGAATGAACCCGCGAGGATTCAACCAGCGCGGCGACGCCTAGTTGAGGTGTTGTTGGGAGGCGGGTTATTTGCTTCGATTGTCTCCGCTATCTACCCGGTGTTGCGTTATCTCATCCCTCCCCCTGTCGCTGACCTTGGCAGTGATGAAGTTGTCGCCTCGAAGGTTGGCGATCTAAAACCCAACGGTTCCAAGATCTTTCGATTCGGAAACCGTCCTGCGCTCTTGCTGATGACCGCCGAAGGCGAATATCGCGCTCTATCCGCTGTATGCACTCACTTGAGCTGCACCGTGCAGTATCGCAACGACCTCCACGAGATTTGGTGCGCCTGTCACAACGGCTTGTACGACTTGGCTGGACGCAATCTCAGCGGCCCGCCTCCTCGTCCGTTGGAGTCCTACACAGTCCATCTACGTGGGGGCGAGATCGTCGTGAGCCGAAAGCGGGAGGCATGAAGTGAGTTTGCCGACTGGCGTCCGCAACTGGCTGGACGAGCGCTTTCACTGGGCTGATCTCATCGGTCCGTTGAAAAAAAAGACCGTGCCCGTCCACAAGCTCTCCTACTGGTATTTCCTGGGCGGAATAACGCTTTTTCTTTTCATGATCCAGGTCTGCACGGGAATCCTGCTGCTGCTTTACTACCGGCCGGGCGCCAATGAAGCATTCGAGAGCGTGCAGTACATCATGACCCGTGTGCAGTTCGGCTGGCTAGTGCGCTCCATTCATTCCTGGGCGGCGAACCTGATGATCCTCACTGCCTTCGCCCATATGTTCAGTGTCGTTTTCCTTCGCGCCTACCGTAAGCCTCGGGAGCTTACTTGGGTCAGCGGCATGTTGTTGCTCTTCCTCGCAATGGGTTTCGGTTTCAGTGGTTATCTGCTGCCGTGGAATACCCTCGCGTTTTTTGCCACCAAAGTGGGGACGGAGATTGCCGGTCAAGTCCCGGTCATCGGCCACGGCGTGATGGTCTTCCTGCGTGGCGGCGAAGACGTCACCGGCGCAACGCTCACTCGCTTCTTCGGATTTCACGTCGCGGTTTTGCCCGGGCTGACGACGCTCCTCGTGCTCATTCACCTCGCGCTGGTCCAGTATTTTGGCATGAGCGTCCCACCGGGAGTGGAGACCCGCTGGAATAGCTCTCCCGCAGCGGCGCGGCAGATGAAGTTTTTCCCAAATTTTTTCCTGCGCGAGCTCATGGCTTGGTACATCGCTCTCGGTGTTCTTGGCGCGCTCGCAGCCATTTTGCCCTGGGAATTGGGAACGAAAGCCGACCCGTTTGCCTCTGCTCCGGCGGGGATCCGGCCGGAGTGGTATTTCATGTTTATGTTCCAAACGTTCAAGAAGATTCCGGCAAAAATTGGATTTATTGACGGTGAAGTCGCAGGAATCCTCGTCTTCGGTGTCGCGGGCGCTCTCTGGATGCTGCTTCCCTTCTTTGATCCGTTGGCCCGCGGGCGAGGCCGGAAATTCATCATGGGTGCGGCAGTCTTCGCGCTCAGCTACATCGTTGCAATGACCATCTATGGATATGTGGCGAAATAACGGGCTGCTGCGAGCGTCGCTGATGATGCTGCCGCTTCTTGTAAGCAGCAGCCTGGTTCAAGCGCAAACCTCGAACACATGCCTGGATTGCCACGGCGCGCTTGATCCTCCACTCCAAGTGACTGCGGAAAAGTTTGCCGAGGACATTCATTCCCAGAAAGGACTCACGTGCGCCAGTTGTCACGGCGGCGATCCCGCCAAGGCTGACCTCGATGCCATGAGCAAATCGGCGGGCTTCCGCGGGAAGATCGAACGCAGCCAGATTCCAGCCCTCTGCGGCGGATGCCACTCCGATGGGGCGTTCATGCGCAACTACAATCCTACGCTGCGCACGGACCAACTCAGCCAGTACAAAACAAGCGTCCACGGAAAACTGTTCGCCAAAGCTGACACTAAAGTCGCGGTATGCATCGACTGCCATGGCGTACATGGGCTGCGTCCCGCAAGCGATACCCGTTCGAAAGTCCATCCTCTTAACATCGCGCAGACCTGCTCGCGCTGTCACGCGGACTCCGTGTACATGAAGGGATATTCAATCCCGACAGACCAGTTCGCGAAGTACAGCACCAGCGTGCACCACGACGCGCTGGTCGTCCGTGGCGATCTGAGCGCACCGACCTGCACCACCTGCCACGGGAATCACGGCGCGGCTCCCCCGGGCGTGGACACCGTGCAGAACGTCTGCTCGAAATGTCACGTGTTCCAAGATCAGATGTATGAAAAGAGCTCGCACAAAGCCGCCTTTCAATCCGCTGGTCTTCCCGGTTGCGTTGTCTGTCACGGCAACCACGGCATCCGTCATCCTACAGACGCAAAACTGGGCACGGGCTCTGAAGCCACCTGCATGCAGTGTCACACTCCGGGAGACCCGTGCGACCAGGCAAGAGCGGAAATGTTCGCCGGTTTGACCCGTCTCGATGACGCCATCAAAAATGCCCACAATCTGCTGGGCGTTGCGGAATCGTCCGGGATGGATGTTAGCCAGGCCCGAATGGACGAGGATCAGGCCCGGGATGCGTTAACAAAAGCGCGCGTCACCATTCACAGCTTTCGCACAGATCTCGTCGGTCAGGACATCCAGGAGGGTCTGAAGATAGCCGCGAAAAACCTGCAAGCTGGCCAACAGGCTCTGGCGGAACGGAATTTTCGTCGCAAGGGCTTGGGAGTTGCGCTGGTGTTCATCTTGATGACTGTGGCCGGGCTGTTCCTGTACATCCGGCAGCTTGAACGCGATGCGCCCAAGGCATAGTGGTGTTCAGCAAGCGAAAGTTGAGGAAGGAGTGATTAAGGTTTGGACGAGAAATTGCTATGGTGAAATTGGCACCCGCTGCCACCGTGGTTCAGGTATGATACGCCTTTAAAACGGCGACAGGACAGGCACGAATCCTGCGCCGATATCTCAACAGGAGATGATCATGCGGAAAACAAATGGTTGGGTCGAAAGGATGACGGTGGCTGCGGCTGCGCTGGCAACGATCGCCTTCCTGAGTCTACCGGCAAAAGCGGACAAAGCCGCGGCTGAAGCAACGTACAAAGCGAAGTGTGCCGGATGTCATGGCGCGGACGGCAAGGGAAAAGCCTCCATGAAAACCAAGGATCTAGCTTCCGACGAAGTGCAGAAGATGAGCGACGCGGATCTGGGCGGAGTAATTACGAATGGCAAGCCGCCGATGCCTGCCTCCAAAGGCATGACTCCAGATCAAGTGAAGGACATGGTCGCGTTTATCCGTTCGTTCAAGAAGTAGCCGGCAAGACTTCGCTCTGCGATTTTTAGCGGGGGGCGCGGACGCTCCAGTGCCTTCCCGCAACACGAATCAACCAAGGAGGAAGTAAATGAAGAGAGTTCTGTCAGCAATGGCAATCGCAGCACTGTTGTCTCTGGCCGGCTCCGTTACGCGCGCGCAGGACACGGCCAACGGTGAAAAAACGTATAAGGCGAAGTGCGCGGCTTGCCACGGCGCAAACGCGGAAGGCAAGGAAGCGATGAAATCACCCCCAATCAAGGGTAAGACTGCCGAGGAAATCCAGAAGCAGATCTCCACTTCACCGAAGCATGCCAGCGCAAAGAGCCTGACGCCGGACCAGATCAAGGAACTCGCCGCGTATCTAGGCACCCTGAAGAAGTAAACAAGTTCGCCGGTGTGCCTGACTTCTCAGACGCACGACAATCCGGTTAGTCACGGGCCTGCGGCGGATTACCGCGAGGGGTCGGTGTCCGGCGTAACTGTTTTGTGTGCGGGGGAGAGACCGCTGAATGCCAAGTGAGATGAGTAAACCCGGGGCCGTTCGAGGCTGGCTTAGGTTGCTCTATTATCTTGGCCAAAATCCAATTTCCCTGACGGGAGCTGTGCTGACGACCAGCGCCGCCCTGACGCTGATTGCCTTCTGGTTTTACGATTTCCTTCTGCCCGGCCCGCCTCATCCTTATATAGGCATTCTGCTCTTTCTGATCCTGCCCGGGGTTTTCGTTCTCGGACTGGTGCTCATGCCCATCGGCATTTTGCTGCGGAGACACCGGCTGCTGGTTCGAGGCGAGTTGTTGGATTTCTACCCAGCGATCAACCTTCGCGAGCCCATGGTGCGGCATGGCGCTATTCTGGTGACCCTCCTGACCCTCGTGAACGTCATCATCTTCGGAACGGCCTCGTACCGCGGCGTCGCCTACATGGACTCGACGCAATTCTGCGGTCAGACGTGCCACACGGTGATGATCCCCGAATTTACGGCCTACCAGGGATCCCCACACTCCCGGGTGAACTGCGTCGAGTGTCACATTGGCCCCGGCGCGGGATGGTTTGTGCGCTCGAAACTTTCCGGCGTCCGGCAAGTCTTTGCCGTGACCTTTCACACCTATTCGCAGCCCATCCACGCCCCAGTGAAATATTTGCGTCCGGCACGCGAAACCTGCGAGCAGTGCCACTGGCCCCAGCGTTTCACCGGCGATAAGTTCGTGACAAAGACCACCTACAAGGACGACGAGAAAAACACTCCACAGACAACCGTCCTCCTTTTGAAAGTGGGCGGGCGAACGTGGCAAGGCGCCGTCGGCATTCACGGCCGGCACCTCGATCAAGGCGAGCGCATCCGCTACATCTCGATCGACGACCAGCGGCAAGTCATTCCCGTTGTCTATTACACGGACGACCAGGGAAAAGTCGTCGAATACGTTTCGAGCGACATCCAGGCCACCAAGCAGCAACTCGCCGCGGGAGAGCACCGTTCGATGGATTGCGTGGATTGCCACAACCGGCCGACGCATGCATTTGAACTGCCGGAAAATGCAGTGAATGCGCAGATGGCCATGGGTCTGATCAGCCCGGAACTGCCGTATATCCGGAAGAAAGCGGTGGAATTGCTGAAAGCGGATTACCCGGACCGGGACACGGCACGGCAACGGATTGTCGACGGCCTGAAGACCTTTTATCACACCAATTATCCGGACGTGTACAATTCGCGTCGCGCGGTCGTCGAGCAATCCGCGGATAGCATCGCGAGCATTTATCTGCGAAACATTTTTCCGGAGATGAAAGTGACATGGGGCGTTCATCCCAACAACATTGGGCACAACGATTCTCCCGGATGCTTCCGGTGCCACGACGGCAGCCACGTCAGCAAGGACGGGCAAGTCATCACCAACGACTGCACCGCCTGCCATAATTTGCTGGCCGTGGAAGAGCAAAATCCGAAAGTGCTCGCGGATATTGGGATGAGATAGACAGTCAGAAAATTCCGGGCGTACTGAAATGAGACCAGGGCAGATTTCCAACTGTGCAAGCGGGGCCTCCTTCGCCGCGCTGCTCCTGTTCCTGGCTTCTCCCTACCTCTCTGCCGATAAAACCGCGCTTGATAAGGCCGGCCGGGCTTCCCAGCCGGGCGAGGAATGCCTGGCCTGCCACGGCGAAAAGAGCCTGACCACCACACGAGCCGGCAAAACCGTCTCGCTCTTCGTAGAGGCGAAGAAGTTCTCTGCTTCAGTACATGGCAGCTTAGGTTGCACAGGGTGCCACGCCGACCTAGAGGGAAAAGATCTGCCTCATGAGACGCCGCTCGCCAGGGTTAACTGCGGGGCATGCCATCCCAGCGAAATGGAGCAGCACGCCCGCTCGCTACATGGGAAGGCCATCGCCCGTGGGGACCCGTTGGCTCCGCACTGTGTGGACTGCCACGGCAATCACGACATCTTACCCGTGAAGGACTCGCGCTCCGCGGTAGCCCCGCTGAAAATTCCTTTTGTATGCGGCAAGTGTCACCAGGAAGGAACACCAGTTCAGCTGAACCGTCCCATTCCACAAAGCAATATTTTGGAAAACTACTCCGAAAGTATTCATGGGGAGGGTTTGCTGAGGAAAGGGCTCATCGTCGCCCCCTCTTGCATTTCCTGTCATACCGCTCACCTGATCCTCCCGCATACCGATCCGGCCTCGTCCATTGCCCGCAAAAACATTGCCGCAACTTGCTCGCGTTGCCACGCCGAGATCGAAGCCGTGCATCGCAAAGTGATCCGCGGCGAGCTTTGGCAAAAGCAAGCCAACGTCCTCCCAGCCTGCGTGGATTGCCATCAGCCCCACAAAATCAGGAAGGTTTTCTACACCCAGGGCATGGCCGATGCGGACTGCATGCGGTGCCACGCCAATGAGCACCTCAAACGCGCTCGGGACGGGGCGTCGCTGTATGTCCCTGCTGCAGAACTCGAGAATTCGCGCCACGCGAAAGTCGCGTGCAGCCAGTGTCATTCGGAAGTGAATGCCTCCCATGTGCGGCCCTGCGAAACGATCACCCGGCAGGTGGACTGCTCCTCTTGCCACGAGCACGACGAAATCACCAGGCAGTACGTCTCCAGCACCCACGGGCAACTCCTCGCCAAGAACGATCCTAATGCCCCAACGTGCAAGGAGTGTCATGGAAATCACGGAGTGCTCGGCAAACGCGATCCTCAGTCACCCACCTTCGCTACCAATGTCCCCAAGCTTTGTGCGCGGTGCCACCGCGAAGGGCAGAAGGCTGCTGTGCGTTACACGGGCCGCCAGCATGACATCATCGAACACTACACCGAGAGCATCCACGGCAAAGGATTGCTGAAGAGTGGCCTGACGGTGACCGCCACGTGCACCAGTTGCCATACGGCCCACCGGGTCTTGCCCCGCTCGGACCCCGAATCTAGCGTGAATTCGAACAACGTGCCGGCAACCTGTGGCCAATGCCACCATGGTATTGAAGAGCAGTTCGAGAACAGCATTCATGCCAAACGAGTGGCGGGATCCGCCAAAGAGCTGCCCGTCTGTAGTGACTGTCACACCGCTCATTCCATCCGTCGCACCGATGAGTATGGCTTTCGGCTCGATATTATGGACAAGTGCGGGCGGTGCCACGGGGAGGTCGCCAAAACTTACTTCGACACCTATCATGGCAAGGTGTCGCGGCTGGGATACACCAAGACGGCAAAATGCTATGACTGTCACGGAGCCCACGACGTCCTCCCGGTTGCGGATCCGCGCTCGCATCTGAGCCGCGCGAACGTGGCCACCACTTGCCAGAAGTGCCATGCGGGCGCCACTCGGCGCTTCGCCGGATACCTCACTCACGCCACGCATCACGACCCTCGCAAGTACCCTTTCCTTTTTTACACCTTCTGGGGAATGACGGCTCTGCTCGTGGGCACCTTTTTCATCAGCGGCGTCCACACCTTGCTCTGGCTGCCCCGTGCTTTCCAGATGCGCCGCGAATTACGCGCCGCTGAAACGGCAGAAACGGAACCGTCCCAGGACGAGACTCGAGGAAATGCCCCAGGAAAGGAGGACGCCCATGCCGGAGCCTGAAAAACGGCAATTCGTCCGGTTCACCCGGCTGCATCGCATCATGCACGTCGGCATGATCGTCAGCTTTATGGGCCTGGCACTGACCGGGCTGACGCTGAAATTTTCCTACACTGGATGGGCGGCGGTGCTGTCCCGCTTGCTCGGCGGGTTTGAAACTGCAGGGTACATCCACCGCTCCGCCGCCGTAGTCATGTTTGGTATCTTCGTTACTCACCTCGTGGATCTCTACCGCTTGAAACGCCGCGATTATGGCTCGTGGCGCGCCCTGCTCCTAGGGCCGAGCAGCATGCTCCCCACCCGGAGAGACCTGGCAGAGTTGGCGGCCACCTTGAAGTGGTTCGTTGGGCAAGGTCCGCGGCCCGCCTACGGCCGCTGGACCTACTGGGAAAAGTTCGACTACTTCGCCGTATTCTGGGGCATCGCCATCATCGGTTCGACGGGTCTCACGCTTTGGTTTCCGGTGTTCTTCACGCGCTTGCTGCCTGGCTGGTTCATCAACGTCGCGACCATCATTCACAGCGACGAAGCCCTGCTCGCCACTGGCTTCATCTTTACCGTCCATTTCTTCAATACCCACCTGCGCCCAGAAAAATTTCCCATGGACATCGCCATCTTCACCGGCCGCATGCCTCTGGCGGAATTGAAAAGAGACAAACCGCGGGAGTACGAAGCACTTGTCGCCAGCGGGAAGCTTGAAGAAAAAATGGAGGAGGCTTATCCACCGATCGTCATCCGCGCCATCCGCTTCTTCGCTTGGATAGCCCTGGCCGTCGGATTCAGCATCGTGCTCTGGATCCTCTACGCCATGCTGTTCGCCTACCGCTAGCCGAAACTTTCTGATGAACACCAAAAACGCAAACCCACGCGCTTGCCAGATCGTTTTTGCCGGACTGCTGACCACCCTCGCTTGCCTGTTACTGCTGGCGCAGGCCCTGGCGCGTGGTGGGAAAGCGCAATCGCTCCCACAGGACGAACCCTGTCTGGCGTGTCACGGCCAGGAAGGAATGAAATCGGAAAAAGGGAAAGATATCTCCATCCGTCCGGAGAAACACGCCGCGAGTGTCCATGGAATTCTTGCGTGCACGGACTGCCATACATCTATAAAGGACTTTCCGCACCCGGAGAAAATTCCCGAGGTGCGATGCGCCACGTGCCACGCAGGTCAAGCAAAGGATGCCGCCAAGAGTGTTCACAACGTTCTTGGCGACGCGGCGTGCTCGTCGTGCCATGGCAACGTGCACGAAATCGCGAAAACGGCAAAAACACAGCCCGAAAAATGCGCGGAGTGCCATGCTGGGGAAATACAGGAGTTCGCCCAAAGCATTCACGGACTCGCCGCGAAATCCGGGGATCCTGATGCACCGACATGCACTTCCTGCCACGGGCCGGTGCACCAGATTCAAGCTTCTAGCGAAGCAACCTCAGCGGTGGCGAGGCGAAATCAGCCCGCGGCCTGCGCCAGATGTCACGCCAATGCCGGATTTCTCTCCCGGCACAAGATCCCCGTGCTGCATCCCGTCGAGCGGTA
>Ga0187804_10000203_pt1 | contig 13688 bp, 10 predicted proteins | sample NC_wetland_sal_i_3_FD_132961 | JGI IMG/M metagenome (GOLD analysis project Ga0187804, IMG submission 132961) | Wetland sediment microbial communities from Neuse River Estuary, North Carolina, USA - Control_4 | ecosystem: Environmental > Aquatic > Freshwater > Wetlands > Sediment | place: USA...
TCCCGCGGGAGTTGGCCGGCAGAGCCCCACGACGCGCTTCTCAATCGCCGCGTAAATGTCGTCGATACCCAGAGTCTGGTCCACGGCGCCCGCTTTGATGGCCTCCGCGGGCATGCCAAAAATGACGCACGTCGCTTCATCCTGGGCGAGGACCAGGCCGCCGGCGGACTTGATCGCTTTCGCGCCCTCGGCTCCATCGTTTCCCATACCGGTGAGGACCGCACCGATACTCAATGGGCCGGCGAACGCCGCCACCGATTCCATGGTGATGTCAATATTCGGCAGGTAACCGTTGATTCGCCCGGTTGTGGCGTCAAGCTGGATGCGGCCGGTTGGAGTGACACGCAGGTGCTGGCCGCCGGGACAAATGTAGAGCGTGCCCGGCTGCAGGGCTTCGTTGGCCTCCGCTTCCTTCACGCGAATTTCCGTGAACTCCGCGAGTTGCGCGGCGTATTGCGTGGTGAACGCAGCGGGCATGTGCTGCACCAGAATGACCGCGGCCGGAAAATCGCGCGTGAATCCCGGAGCGATGCGCATGACCGTGGCCGGCCCACCGGTTGAAGCTGCCAGCACGACAACCGGGAAACGCTGGTCCAGCCCGGACGTGGGCGCAGGGCGGCTCGCGGCCGGAGCTGCGCCGCTGGGCTTTGCTGCTCCGCCCTTTTGAATCGTAGTCGCCAGGCGCGAAGCCGTGCGTACAACCCGGACTTTCGCTGCCATCCGCACTTTGCGAAGCAACTCTTCCTTGACGCTCTCCATATCGAGATCGATCGCTCCGCCGGGCTTGGCCACAAACTCAATTGCTCCCAGTTCCAGCGACCGCAGCGTGCTGGCCGCACCCTCTTTCGATTCCGAGCTGACAATCACGATGGGTTTCGGATTCGTGGTCATGATTTCCGCAGTGGCCTGCAATCCGTCCACGTGCGGCATGTTGATATCCATGGTGATGACGTCGGGCTTCAGCGATTCCGCCATGGCCACTGCTTCGCGGCCGTCCTTGGCTTGCCCGATGACTTGCAACTGTTCATCCGCATTGAAAATCGTCTCCAGAACCTTGCGCATGAACGATGAATCGTCCACGATCAAAACTTTGAATTTTTTGTTGGCCGTCGCCATGATTTTCTACGCTACCGGAACACCCGGACGCGGCGCCTCCGTTCCCATAAGCTGCTCGACTGCTGCGATCAGTTGATCCTCTTGCACCGGCTTGGTGAGGAAGGCGGAAGCGCCTTCTTTCATCGCGCGGTCGCGGTGCTTGGCTCCGGCGCGCGAGGTCACCACCATCACCGGGATGCGCCGCGTTGTTGGGCTTTGACGCAACTGCACCATCAATTCGTAGCCGGTCATTCGCGGCATCTCCAGGTCCGTAATCACCAGGTGGCATCCGTGCTGTGAAACAAGCTCCGCGGCTTCCAGCCCGTCGGCCGCCAATTTCACGCGGTATCCGTTCTTTTCCAGCATGCGCCCCACGAATTTCCTCACGCTGATGGAATCGTCTGCGACCACGATCACGCGCTCTTGCTCCACGCGATCGATGGCCTCGGAGGGAATCGTGCCCTTCGCCACTGCCGCCGAGCCTGGCGCAAAGATGCGCGCCGCGCTCGAGCTGGCCTGGAGTTGCTTGCGTTCCGTCGGTTCCGTGGCCACCATGCGGTTCAAATCAATCAACAAAATCAAGCTGCCGTCCGGAGCGATTGTCGTTCCCGGGAAAAGTTTCACGCGGCGCAGATACTCGCCGAGGTTCTTGATCACGATTTCGTCTTTTCCGAGGACCTCTTCGACGACCAGGCCGATCTGCCGGTTGCCGGCGTTGGCTACTACCATGCGGAAGTAACCATTGATCGGCTCAAGCGGCGGCAGTCCAAGATAGGTATCCAGGCGCACGACCTCAGTAACCACGTCGCGCACCTTGGTCAGCAGCTTTCCGCCGACATCCTCGATCTCATCCGCGCGTAAGCGCCGGATCTCTTCGACCACGGCCAGAGGCAAAGCGAAATTGGTCGCCCCGCAGCGCACGAACAGCGCGGGAGAAATGATCAGCGTCAGAGGCACTTTCAAGGTGAACTTCGTGCCTTCGCCGCTCCTGCTGTCGATTTCGATTTCGCCGTTCAGCGCGTTCAGGTTTGCCCGCACCACGTCGAGACCCACGCCTCGTCCCGCGAGTTCCGTCTTGACGGGAGCCGTGGAAAAGCCCGGATGGAACAGCATCTCGCGAAGGTCGCGTTCCGTCAGCCGGTCGGCGGTTTCCGGTGAAACCAGCCCGCGCTCGATGGCGCTTTGCTTCACGCGCTCGTAATCGATTCCGCGGCCGTCATCTTCCACCTCGATGTAAATGTGATTGCCTCGGTGGTAGGCGCGCAGGTTGATGCTGCCGGAGGCCGATTTGCCGGCCGCTTGGCGAGCATCGCTCTGTTCGATGCCGTGCGCCACGGAGTTGCGCACCAGGTGCACGAGCGGGTCCGAAATTTGCTGAATGATGTTGTTGTCCAGCTCCGTCTCGCTGCCCGAAAGATCCAGTTCCACCTGCTTGCCGGTGGACTTCGCCGCATCGCGTACCGCGCGCGACAGCCGGGAATACAGTGCGCCAATCGGCACCATGCGCGCGGCCGTAATTTCGTCTTGCAGGTGATGCGCCAGCTTGGTGAACTCGTCGATGTCGCCTTCGACGCGTCCGATGAATGCTTCGAGCTGCGACAGTACCTCATTGACGTCGGCGGAGATTTCCGCCATGGACCGCGACAAAATGTTGAAGTCGTCGTACCGGTCCATTTCCAGTTCGCTGAACTCGGACCAGAACGATGTATCGCCCGCCGCCGAGCTCGCCAGCATCTGCGGCGTGGACGCCGGATTCCACGGCGCCGAACTTGTTCGCGTCGAACTGATGCGGTTGAATTCGTACTTTTCCTGAAACTCGGCAACTTTGCCTTGTAACCGCTCCTTCGAAAAACTCAGGGTGTCGATCAGTTTTTCGAGCTCGGCGATGCGCCCGACCATGCGCGTACGGTTGATCACCAGCTCTCCGACCGTATTCATCATGCGGTCGAGGCGTGCCAGTGCAATTCGAACCGACTTTACGTTCGCAGCCACCCCGGCCGGCTGTTTCGCCGATTTCTTCGCAGGAGCCGCCAGTCCTGCAGCCGCGGCTTCGCTGGCGGATGGCGACCCGCCTGCTTCGGCTGCTCCGCCCACCGTCTCCGATTCTTCCACTTCCATCGGAGCAAATTCCGCGATGCGTCCGAGCAGCGAATCCACGCCCGTGCGCATTTCCGCCTCATCGGCCCACTGGCGATGAAGCGTCTTTTTCAAAACGTCCACCGATTCGAGGCACAAGTCCACGACCGCGGGCGACGGTTCAATCTCGCCGTCTCGCAAGCGGCCAATCAGATCTTCGACGCGATGCGCGATGCCACCCAAGCGCTTGAGCCCGACTTGCGCCGCCGAGCCTTTTACTGTGTGAATCGCGCGGAAGAGCTTGTTGATTTCTTCCGGATTGTTGTTGCCCTCCAGGGAAATTAAGCAGTCGCTGACCACCTGGAGGTGGTCTTCCGCTTCCGGCTGGAAAAATTCCAGAATCTCATCGGGCACTTCATCATCGACGGGCAATGTGTCGAAGTACGATCCGGTGGCGGCGGCCACGGGAAGTTGCTTCGGTTCTTCCCCCGCCATCCGCGAGTGCGGTTCCTGCTGGTGCAGATTCAGCGGAGGCGGTTCCGTCGGGAACGCAAACCGGTAACGTTCCTTGAAGGCTGCGATGTCGTCGAAGCATTCTTTTCCCGTGTCGCTGATCTCCAGCAGATCGGTTTCCAACAGTGAAATTCCGTCCGAGAGAAATTCCGTCAAGGGACCGTGCAAATCGCTTCCGAGTGGCGCGTTTAACGAATACTGGAACACGTGCGCGAGCTTTCCGGCGATCTCCGAGAACCGCGGAAATCCGTAGCTCGCCGACGTGCCGCTCAGCGTGTGCGCCGCAATGTAAAGCCGCTCCAGGTCCTCGTGCCGTGGTTCCACCTCTTGCAGCACACTGACGTACTCCCGCAAGTACTGCAGGTGCTCCGAGGCCTCCTGGAGGAACATCTCGACGGCTTCGCGGTCTTGCGTGCTCACGCGCGTCCCTCCGCAACGAGTTCAGGTTTCTGCAATTCGTCCGCGGTCGGCTTCCGGTAGAGAATGCAATCGTTCAGCACGATCGCCTGAAACTTCACGGGCATCTTCGAAATTGATTCCGAATGGCCGAGAAACAGATAGCCGCCCGGCTCCAGCGTGTCGTAGAACCTCTGCACTAGCGTGCGCCTCCGCTCTTCCGAGAAATAAATCAGCACGTTCATGCAGAAAATCAGGTCCATCCGCCCGACGTACACCGCCGACGCCAGATTCATTTGCGCGAACGAAACCATTTTCTTGAGCCGCGGCTTCACGGCTTGTCCGCCGTCCGCAGACGTAAAATGATTCGTCAGTTGCTTCTCGTTCACGCTCGCGATGCTGCGTCCGGAATAGATGCCGCGCTCGGCATGCTTCAGTGCGTGGCGCCCCACATCCGTCGCCAGAATCTCCACGTTCCAGGCGTCCGCAAAAGAAAGCGAATCGCTGATCGTGATCGCGATGGAATAAGGCTCTTCGCCCGTCGAACAGCCCGCGCTCCAGATCCGCAGGGTGCGCGGATTTTTCCAGAACTTCTTCGCATGCAGCTCCGGCAAAACACGCTTCTCAAAAGCTTCATAGACCCCGGGATACCGGAAGAAACTGGTTTCTTGCGTCAGCAAACGTTCGAGCAGCGCTTCGTACTCGAGATTGGACTTGCGCATGGCGCGCAAGAGATCCGTGCCGCGTTCCATGTTTTTCGCGCGTAAGTGTTCGCGCACACGTGTCGAGAAGAACCGCTCCCGCGATTCATCGAAGCAAATGCCTGTCCGCTCTTCGATCAGCATGCGGATCTCGCTCAACTCGTGTTCGCTCGGCCCGTGCCCGTGTCCGTGGCGTTCCGTCATCGTTATCCCGTCAACTGTTCTCTCTCTTCAGCGCGTTTTGCGGCGCTGAAGAGAGTTGCTGCCTATCGCAGTGCGCCTGCCGGGACGGGCCGCTGCTCGGACTCTTCGTGCGCAGGAGCCCCCTTCGACGACGCCCGGAATTGCGCCAGCGCTTCGTTGAGCTGGTCGGACAGCTTCACCAGCTGGCTGACCGTGGCCACCGTGCCGCGCGTGCCTTGCGACGTCTGCCTGGTAATGCTCGAAATGATTTGCATCGCGTGCGCCACGCCTTCCGTGCCGCGCACCTGCTGTTTCGAAGCCAAAGAAATTTCCTGTACGAGTTCCGCCGATTGCCGCACGACGTTCGAAATGGCGTCGAGCGCGCGACCCGCCTGGTCCGCCAGTCCTGCGCCGCCTTCCACTTCCTTCGTGCCTTCTTCCATGACCACCACGGCCTCGTTCGTTTCGGCCTGAATCGCCTTGATCAGGGCTGCAATGTCTTTGGTCGCGCTGCGGCTGTGTTCCGCCAGCTTGCGGACTTCGTCAGCGACGACCGCGAAACCGCGGCCTGCTTCGCCGGCGCGCGCCGCCTCGATGGCCGCGTTCAATGCCAGCAAGTTCGTCTGTTCCGTGATGTCGTTAATCACGTTGATGATTTCCGAAATTTCCAGTGAGCGGTCGCCGAGCGACTTGATCTTCTTTGCCGTGGCCTGCACCGACGCCCGGATGCGTTGCATGCCTTCCAGCGTGTCGCGCACCGCGCGGTTGCCCTGTTCCGCGGCGTCCAGCGCGCGGCGGGCCGCTTCGGCGCTCGCTTCCGCGTTGTTGGACACCTGTTTCATCGAAACCGTCAGCTCTTCGACGGCGCTCGAGGTATTTGTGATTTCCTGGTCCTGCTGCGTGGCGCCCGCCTGCATTTGGTCGGCGGCCACCAGAATGTTGTTCGAGCAGGCGGTCACTTCCATGGCGGCCTTGCGCACTCGCTCGAGAACTTTGGTGAAGTTGTCGAGCATGTAGTTGATGGAATCCGTGACGTTGCCGAGCGCGTCGTTAGTCACCTTGCCGCGCTGCGTCAAATCGCCTCGCGCCACTTGGTTGATGACGCTCAGCAGTTCGGTGATGCTGCGCTGCAAGGCGTCGTTGGCGTCCTGATTGCTCGTCGCCTTGGAAACTTTGGCTACCGCGCGGTTCAGGTTTTCCGCGATGTAGCCCAACTCGTCGTTCGAATGGACTTCGGCGCGCGCGCGCGGATCGCCGGCGGCCAGCCGCTCGGAAAATTCCGCCAGCGCTTGCACCGGCCCCAGCAGGGCGCCAAAGCGCCACACCAGGATTCCGGCCATGCCGATGGCCATTACCGCGGCAAACAGCACCAGTCCGCCGGACGGAGCGCCAAAATCGAAAAACGACGCATCTCCAGCTTTCTTCCCGGCGCTGAACCCTAGGCCGAGAACGACGAACAAAATTACAAGGTTCATCAGGACCAGGGTCCAGATTGTGGAACTCAATCGCGATTTCATGCCACCCTCCAAATCTCTTCCGCGGAGCCCGCGCCAGCCTTCGGCGCTGCCTCCATGGTCTTCAAATGCTGGGCCCCGGAAAAACCTCGAGCAGCCGGCGCAGATCGATTACCAGCGCCAGGCGGTCCTCGTGCCGCAACATCCCAATGCAATGCGGCACGTTCTCCGGCGCCTGCTCGAGCAAATCCTCGGTATTCACCGAATACGTTCCAATCACTTCGTCCGCCGCGATTCCGATGCGCAGGTCGTCGTGATGACTCTCACTGCGCATCGAAGCCACCACCACGTGCTTCGGCAGCAATCCGGCCCGCCGCCCTTCCGTGATGGCGATGTCGATCAGCGGCACGATGGCTCCGCGCAAATTGAAAATTCCCAACAGATACGCCGGGCCCAGCGGCAGCTTTGTCACCAGCGGCCAATCCAGCACTTCCTCGACATCCAATACCGGCAAACAAAAGCGTTCCCGCCCGCTGCGGAACACGCAGTATTGCGATTCCGGCGCCCTGGCCTCGACCGGTCCAAGCGCTTCCAGCAAGTCGCCGGTCTCGGCGTCTGCGGGAAGGGGTACGAGATGAAAATCTTCGTTCATTGCTCCGCTGCTTTCCTGTTACGCCTCACAAAAACCGCCGAACCGCGCGAAGAAGATCCTCGCGTGTGAAGGGCTTGGTCACATAACCGTCGGCGCCTTGCTGCTCGCCCCAAAACTTGTCGCTCACGGAATCTTTCGAGGTCACCATGATGACCGGGATGTTGTTGAACTCCGCGTTGCCCTTGAGGTCCCGGCAAACCTGATATCCGTTGCGGTCCGGCATCACCACGTCGAGAAGAATGACTTGGGGTCGCTCATGAGTGATTGTCTCTTCGACCTTCTTGGGATCGCTTAACCCCACGGGCCAGTAGCCCTCTCTCTCCAGCAGGCTTTGGATCAGCTTGACCTGCGAGGGTGAGTCATCAACGATCAGGACTTTTTTCGGCACGGCCGTGCTCTCCCCGTACTTATCCGCAGAACAGAGGTGCACGTCAGCAGCCAGGTCCTGCGTTCTGCTTGAAGATGTTGTCTTTTACCTTAAGCCGTTTCCTTTGTGTAAGTTGTCCTGGTCTGAGGCAGGCCTAACGGCGTGGGTTTGTTGGCGTAGGCGTCTCTTCCGTCTCAGCTTGAGATGCATTCTCAACCTCCCGCATCTCGCTCGCCAGCGATGAGAAACGCTGCATGATCTCGTGGATTCTCATGGCCATGCTGTGAATGGTCTTGATCTGCGCCAGGGATTGGGAGGAAAGCTGGCCGGGCTCGAGGAGTAGCAATTCCGCATTTCCCAGCATGGAAGTCAGCGCGTTATTGACGCTGTGCTTCATCTCCAGCATGTAGCGTCCCAGCGTCGCATGATTTTCGTTCTTGGCCGCAAGTCTCTCCGATTGTCGCGCGATGCGCAGCGCTTCTGTCCGCCGCAAAGACTCTCCGGCAACCAGAAGAAGCGTTTGCGCCCAATCCTCCCGCAGTGGAATGTGCACTAGCCTGGGATATTTCGTTCGTAGCGAACCGAATTCGCGTGAATCCGCGGGCGCGCAGAGAATGACCGCCGTCGCCGGGTCAAGAGATTTTAGCAGGCTCGTCAGCTTTCCTTCACGCACCGGTCCGACAACCACCAGGTCGTGGGGCGGCGTGTCCTGCTCGCGCCATAGATCGCTGTTGAGAACGGTAATCGCGGGAGCCTGCCGTTCCGCTTGCCAACAGGCCGTCAGCAAGCGCGCGAATTCGGCTTCATCGCTCAGAATGACTACGTTCGCGTGTCGCAAAGGAATGCCGGCCCCCTGGTTTTTCCCTTCCGGCTATGCCGGATGAATTCTCTCGGCGATTACAGTTTTTCGGCTTCTTCGAGCGCCGATAGCAGGCGCTTCGTGCTGATGCCCAGATTTACCGCGGCTTCCGTATCTTTTGTTTGCTTGGCGACGTCCACGCGCTCTTGCAATCGCGCGATTTCCACGCGCGCTATATTCATCGCGCGGTCCAGCGACGTCGCATTTCCTGTCTCTTTTGCGGATTCCATGGCCGCGGTGACCAGCGCGCGCGCCACCACGGCTCTGCGCAAATCTTCCGCCGAGGGCCCGTCTTCACTGATGAACGCCGTCACTTCCCAAGACGACATTAGCAGGCGCGCGCCGCCGATCTTCACAGTCGTCATGGACCTTCCGCGCGCCGGCGGCGTCGCAATCAACTGCTCCCAGATCTGCTCCATGCACACCTCGAAATCCATCGTTGCAACGGGGTTCACGTCCTGCTTGGAGGAAGGCGCGGCCTGCGAACCTTGGCTTGCCTTTGAACCGCCCTTCTCTTCCTGAGTCTGTTTCTTTACGGACGCAACGGAGCGCAAGGGCGCTCCATTTTTTGGCGATGCGCTCTCGGCGTGTTTTCCGAATGCCTTTTCCAGCGCGTGTTCCACGTCGGTGCGCAGGCCGAGCAGTTTGTCGAAGGCCTGGTTCACCGATCTTTCTGTATATTCCTTTTGGAAAGGCTGTTTCCACTCATCCGCGAGTTCCCGGATCTTGGCGATGGGCTCCGCCGCGGAGAGTCCGAAATGGTGGCAGTCCATGATCCGTACGCTTCCGGATTCCAGTTGATTTAGCCCGCTGCGGATGGCGATCAGGTCCGCATGCATCAGCTCGATCAGCGTCCGGCGCAGCAGGAAATTGAAGCGAATGAACGCGACCAGCGCCGCTGGGTCGTAGAACATTCCGCCCGCGGCTTCCTTCACCTTGCGGCCCTGCTCAATGAAATTTGTTTTCAGGATTTCCCGCAGGCTCCGGAATCCCCGGAGCGATGTGATCATCTGCTCGAGCGGGGCGCACCAATCGAGCGGAGCGGGATCCACTTCGCCGAACACCGGTTCCAGGACCTGCGCCACATCGTCCAATTCGATCTGTTTGTGATAAATCTTTGCCGGGGCGCAGAGCGCGAAGTACTGCACGAGCAGGAAGTCGATCTTGTCGCGGTCAATATTGCTCTTCTTGGGTTTGCGAAGATGGCGCTGGATCAGCGAGCGCAGACCGCTCTCGCTGGCGTTTAGCGTCGTCATTTGCAGCAGGTGACGGAGCTGGTGCACTTGTACCCGAATGTCCATCGAGTCTAGCCACTCGTGAACCTCGATAAACAGTTCTTGCTCGGGCTTCTCCGGAAGGGCGCGCTTGGCTTGCGAGAAGGGCACTTCGACTTTCAATTGTTTCGCCAGCGCCAGGTAAATCGGGAATACCGAACGTGCCTCCGCCCATTGCGCCTGCCGCTGGCTGTCCGTTTTGGCGGATCCAGGGGCGTTCAGCGTTGTCGTCGATTTGGTCACGGCTTTGTCACCCAATTGCACTGGCCCCGCAAAAATCGCACGGCCACTGCTTTACGTCCTTCGTGATACTGCACGGCGACTACGGTTGCCTCTGCGGGCCCCTCTTCGGTCGGTCCCTCGAGCCGCAGACGTTCGTCGAATTCCAGCGGCAAAGTCGAAAGAAAGATCGCGTGCTCTGCGCCGCTGAATTCCACCACGGTTGCTTCGCGCAGCTGCGTCTGACCTCCGCGCGAGGAAGTCACTTGCACCGGGATGCGAACCGCTTTGGTCTGCGGAAAAAAGCGCGCCAATTGTTCCGCACAACCTGGCTCATTTGCTGCGAGTACTGAACCGCCGGATCGCCCCACGATGCCTCTCACTTCTCTTGCCTGAGAATCGCCTTCTCCCGCCGTGAGACACACCTCTCACGCCCAGAGACATGGACTTCCGGGGAAAAGGATGCACGCCGCACGCCAAAAAATGGGAAACCGAGAGGACGTGGAAGATGCAGAAAATGGGGAGCTTAGGATTTTCTCTCGTCTTCGCGGAGGCTCAATCGTCTCAGGGTGAAACGTATTCGTCTCATCCTTCGAGGCTTGCCGCCTCAGAAAACGCGGGCAGCCTAAGACACTCTAGCCATGGCTGGCGGATTCCGCCGACTCTTCTTCCGGCTCGTCGGCTCCGCCTTTCACGGCGATTCGGTAGCGTTTCAGTTTGCGATACAGCGTGGCGCGGCTGATCCCCAGCATTTTTCCGGCGAGCGCCTTGTCCCCATGCGCTTGCTCGAACACGCGCAAAATCGTAATCCGTTCCATTTCCGCCAGCGCCGTGCTGGACAAAGCCGCGGCATCCTGCGCCGTCGTATTTCCCGCATCACCCTGGTCGCTTCGAATGGCGGGCGGAAGATCCGCGACGTCGATGGTCTGGCGGTCGCCCAGGGTCACCGCGCGCGCGATGCAATTCTCCAGTTCCCGCACGTTCCCCGGCCAATCGTAGTTCAGCAGGCTTTTCATCGCCTGAGGCGTGACCTGAATGTGCGACCCCTTCGCGTAGCGGTCCAGAAAGTGATGCACCAAAACCGGAATGTCCGAACGCCGCTCCCGGAGAGGAGGGAGGTGCACCGTCACCACGTTCAGACGGAAATACAAATCCTTGCGAAAGGTCCCGGCGCGATAGGCGGCTTCCAGGTCCCGGTTCGTCGCGGCGATCACCCGCACGTCCACGTTCACTTTATCGTTGCTGCCCACGGGCCGGACCTCTTTTTCCTGCAAAACGCGCAACAGTTTGGCCTGCATCTCCAGGGGCAGTTCGCCGATTTCGTCGAGGAAGATGGTCCCGCCATTGGCGCTCTGGAAAAGCCCGGGCTTCGATCTCGTCGCGCCCGTAAACGCGCCTTTTTCATAGCCGAAGAGCTCGCTTTCCATCAGTGTGGGGACCAGCGATCCGCAATCCACCGCTACAAACGGGGTCTGCGCCATGGACCCGCGAAAATGAATCGCCCGCGCCGCCAGTTCCTTGCCTGTGCCGCTCTCTCCGGAAATGAGCACCGGCGTCCGCGTGTCTTTCAGCCGCGAAATCATCCGCAGCACGTCCTGAATGTTCGCCGAGCTTCCAATGATCCCGTCGAGGTTCTCCTCGGTGGAAACCCGGTCGCGCAAAAACTCGTTTTCCGTGACCAGCCGCACCTTTTCCGCCATGCGCTGCAGCAGCAGGCGCATTTTCTCCACCCGGAAGGGCTTCTCGATGTAGTCGTACGCTCCCAATTTCATCGCGTCCACGGCGGACTCGATCGATCCATGCCCCGTCATGATGGCGACTTCCGTGTGCGGCAGCAAACTCTTGGTTTGCTTCAGCAGTTCGACTCCCGACATGGAAGGCAGTTTCAGGTCGGTCAGAATCAGGTCCGGCGCCTCTGCTTCTACCCGCGCCAGCGCCGCTTCTGCGCTCTCCGCCTCGATGCACGAATATCCCAGGGTATTGCCGATCGTCATGCACAGCCGGCGGATGCTTTGTTCGTCATCCACCACCAGCAATCGCGTTTTTATCTCTTCACTCATGGTTTCCCGAAAGTTTTTTCCACCACGGAGATCAACTGCTGCACGCGAAACGGCTTTTCAATGCATGGCGTGCCGCTCTGCGCCAGAAACGCTTGCGTATCGCTGTTTGCCGTGTCTCCGCTAATCAATATGATTCTCGTGCTCAAGTCCGGCCGGTTCTTTCGAATCCACGCGTGCACCTCCGTCCCGTTCACCGCTCCGGGCATACGGATGTCGGAGATCACTCCCCCATAGCTTCCGTTCGAAAGCCGCTGCAATCCCTCCGCTCCTGACGAGGCATTCTCCACGGTATATCCCTTTCGCTCCAGTGCCGCACGCAAAAATGCAATCACCGAAGGCTCATCCTCAATCAGCAAAATCGGTCCTGGCTTCGCCATCGCTGCCGGCAAACTCATCGCACCGCCTCTTTCGCCGCCGCCGCGGCCAGCGCCCCTTCTGTCGCCACCGGCAGCCTCACGACGAACGTGCTTCCCGGCCCGTCCTCGTTGTTCCAGCACTGAATCTCGCCGCCATGGGCACGGACAATTCCGTAACAAATGCTTAACCCTAAGCCGGTCCCTTTTCCCGCCTGCTTCGTGGTGTAGAACGGATCAAAAATCCTCTGCGGATCGGCGATCCCCGTTCCGTTGTCGCTGATGGCCACTTCGATCATTTCCCTCTGCCGCCGCGTATGAATTTTGATCCGCCCGCGCTGCCCGGCTTCCTGCACCGCATCGTAAGCGTTGTTTAAGATATTTAGAAACACTTGCTGGAGTTGCTGCGAATCACCCAGCGCCGGGGCCAGCACCGTTTCAAACTCTTCCAGCACTTCCACGCCATGACTCGCAAAATCATAACTGCGCAACTTGATTGTCTGCCGCAACACGGTATTGACCTGCACCAATTCCCGCTGCACGGGCCTCTGCCGCGCGAAACTCAGCAAATCCTGCACGATGTCCTTCGTCCGCTGCGTCTCTTGCAAAATAATCTTCAGGTCTTCCCGCGCGGGCTCCGGCACTTCCGGATTTTCCAGCAGCAAATCCGTGAATCCCAGGATCGCAGCCAGCGGGTTGTTCACCTCATGCGCCACGCCGGAAACCAGCCGCCCGATGGTCGCCATCTTCTCGCTGTGCGCGAGCTTTGCTTGCAGCAGGGCCGCGTCCGTGATATCCGTCATCACGACAACGACGCTGTTCACGGTATTCTGCTCGTCCCTCATGGGGCTCAAGCTGATCGAGAAGTGGCCCATCGAGCCGTCGCTCCGGCGCACGCGCAGCTCCAAGTTTTCCACCTGGTGTCCGTTCGCGGTGGTCTCGAGCGCCGCGTCAAAATCTTCCCGGTGCGAAACCTCCACCCAATCCACCAGCCGGTGCCCGATCAACTCCTGCTCTTGATAACCGGCCTCATAGCATCGCCGGTTCGCATAGCTGATCAATCCCGCCGTGTCCAGCACTAGGATCATGCTTTGCGTGGTATTCAGGATTTTTTGATTGAAATCGCGTTCCCTTTGCAACTGCGACTGAAACGTCTTCTGCTCCGTCACATCCAGCATTAGCCCGCGAATCTGCGCGATCTTCCCACGCGTATCGCGCACGGCCGTGATGTTTTGCAGCGTGTGCAGTAGCGTCCCGTCCTTCCGCCGCAAGGTCTCTTCGTAATTTCGCAGCACGCCCCGCTCATTCAACGCGCGCAGGAATTTCTCTCGCACCTCCGGTGCGGGATACAAGTGCGGGCTCACGTCGGCACGCAGCAATTCTTCGCGCGAAGCGTACCCCAGCATGCGCACCATCGCATCGTTCACATCCAGAAAGCGCCCGTCCGGTGTCGCGAAAAACAGTCCTTCTTGAATGCTGTCAAACA